>Ga0070753_1000319_pt1 | contig 30000 bp, 30 predicted proteins | sample VirMetDEL_Aug_31_FD_77441 | JGI IMG/M metagenome (GOLD analysis project Ga0070753, IMG submission 77441) | Aqueous microbial communities from the Delaware River and Bay under freshwater to marine salinity gradient to study organic matter... | ecosystem: Environmental > Aquatic > Marine > Coastal... | reverse complement strand
TCTGAAGCCTGCGCTTGCTCAGAACCGATTGCCTCAAGAGTCAAGCCGTCTTCCGAGAAGCTGAACCTCAAGGCAGCCTCGCGCTCGAGAACTAGAGATACTCGGCGGACCGCTTCAATAAGCTCGCTCGTGCTGATGACCGCATAGTTATCAACGGTCTCGGGGAACAATCGCTTCACTGGCGGGAAGTTTCCCTTGATGAGTAGCGAGGTGACAGTCTTTTTGTCCGCTTGGAAAGCGATCAGTTCACGCTCATCCGTATGTGTGATCGCGACGGAGATGGAACCACTATGACCAAACGTCTTCCCGATTTCCATGAGCGTACGCGCAGGTACAAGGGCGGTGAGAGATTCTGTGACCTCACCACTTGCCGTCCAGTCGATATCGCGAACGGCAACGCGATACCTGTCTGTTGCCACGAGCGACAGACTCGACTGCGAAATTTCGAGCTGAACGCCCGTGATCACTGGCGTGACATCGTCACGCGATGCAGCGACAGCCACTTGAGAAACCGCTCCAGCAAAAACGTCTGCCGCGAGCACACCCGATTCTCCTGAAATTGTTGGGAGGGTTGGATACTCTTCGACGGGCATACTCAGCAATGTGAACTGAGCGGAGCCGCACGAAACCAAGATCTTTCCATCATCGGTTGTGAACGTCACTGGAGCATTAGGTAGTCGACTCGCAATGTCAGCAAGAAGTCTTCCCGAAACCAAAATCTTGCCAGGCTCATCAACCGTTGCTGCAATTTGGGTTTGAGCAGACACCTCATAGTCAAATGACGACAGTGTGAGTTCACCATCGGCGGCATCGATGAGAATGCCACTCAGGATGGGAAGTGTCGTCTTCTGCGGAAGCAGCTTGACGGCGAACGAAACTGCCTCGCTGAAGACGTCGCGATTGACTTGAAACTTCACGGAGTAACCCCTGTCGCCGATAGATGGTGGTGTGGCCGGTTAATACTGACACAGCGCACGCGGCCGTGGAGGTCAAGGTTCTTTTCAAACCATCACTAAAGATTAAAGAAGATAAGACTCTTAACCGCTGTGGAGACTGTGAGTAACCTCGAGTTTGTCAACAAATGAGCGGTAACTACAACAGTGTGACTTGTTGAAACGATGTGTGATTTTGTGTGTGGAGTTCCCACACACAGTCGGCGAGAACAATCCGTTTCCACAGCAGCGAGAATTTACTCAACAGACTTACCGGCGTTTCACGCGAATTATCCACAGGTTGTGCACAGGTTGTGCAAAGTCGTTTACCGGCTGCTCACTCGTGATTGAATACGCCGACCCTGCTCCAGCACCCGCACAAGCCTTAGTTCTTGTTGAATCGGTGATTCTGTTTGATGCGACTTGTGAGCTCAGTTACCTGGTTGTAGATCGATCGTCGCTCTTTCATGAGCTCGGTGATCTTCTTATTGGCATACATAACCGTCGTGTGGTCCCGATTGCCAAACAGCTGGCCGATCTTAGGTAGAGAAAGACTGGTCATTTCACGGCACAAGTACATTGCAATTTGCCGAGCGGTCGCTACAGCTTGGGATCGAGAAGAGCCATATAGATCGTCGACGGTGAGTTTGAAGTAGGCCGCGGTGTGCGTGATGATGTCCACCGGTGCAATGACGTTGTCATCGTCGAGGGTGATGAGGTCCTTGAGCACCGTCTGCACAAGAGCTAGATCCACTGCAGTTCTATTGAGACTCGCGAAGGCCGTGACTCTAATCAGAGTTCCTTCGAGCTCGCGAATGTTCGACGACACCTTCGACGCCATGTATTCAAGAATCTCGTTCGAGACTTGGAGCTTTTCGCTTTGAGCTTTTTTACGGAGAATTGCGATTCGCGTTTCAAGGTCTGGTGCTTGCACATCGGTGATGAGGCCCCACTCGAAGCGAGAGCGCATGCGGTCTTCGAAGCCGGTGAGGTGCTTGGGGGGCAAATCGCTCGTGATGACCACTTGCTTGTTGTGGTCATGGAGAGTGTTGAAGGTGTGAAAGAAGGCTTCTTGAGTTGAATCTTTCCCCTGAAGGAATTGAATATCGTCAATGAGCAAGATGTCGATTTCGCGATATCGCGATTGGAAAACCGAAGCCCTGTTGTTGGCGATTGAGTTGATGAAGTCGTTGGTGAATTCTTCTGAGCTGACATATCGAACGCGGATGCCTGGATACAGACTTTCCGCGTAGTGACCGATCGCGTGCAGAAGGTGGGTTTTACCGAGACCGGAATCCCCATAGATGAACAACGGGTTGTAGGCCTTGGCTGGCGCTTCTGCCACCGCAACAGCTGCGGCATGGGCGAAGCGGTTTGATCCACCGATGACGAAGTTGTCAAAGTTGTATTTGGGGTTGAGTCTCGAGTCCGATCGACGGCCTACAGTGCCACTTTCGATAGATGCCGGAACGATCTGCGGTTCGATGTACCCTGCGTCAGTTACCGACTCTTGCTGTTCAAGCGAGTCACTTTGAATGTCGGGGTTGACGACAATCGCGAAGCTCGAAACCTCTTGCTCTTCGCTCAGCCCAGCTATCGCGTTGAGCAAGGGGAGCCGTATGCGCTGCTCAAGCATCCCGCGCGTTAGTTCGTTGGGCACCTCAAGGTACAAGGTGCCGGCCATTACTCCGCGTGGTTCGACAAGGGAGATGAATCCATGGAGCTGCGGTGTGATGCGTTCATCTGACCTGAGGCGCGCGAGTATGGACTTCCAGATCTCTGAAGTCGAATCTGCGCTCTCGGCCATACACTCAATCACTCTCAAGATAAATACTTATGCACAAAGTTATCCACCACTGGGATAACCATCGATAACAACGGTTTAACCGTCTACTCCCGCGTAAATACGGCTGCGCTTTACCTTAGTTTGTACACGGCACTTGCCACCAACCCCCAGTTTTCCAGATGTGTATAACTGTGAATCCACAGGGTGCAGTTTGACCGCACAGGATTAAGGCCGTATTTTTAATCAGTTGACTTCTGCCTTCGGGCATCCGCGTCTTTTCCGGCCCTAGAGCTGGGCTTTGGAGCTATTCATGAGCAAGAGAACTTTTCAGCCAAACAACCGCCGTCGTGCGAAGGTACATGGCTTCCGTTTGCGTATGCGCACCCGTGCGGGTCGTTCGATCCTCGCGGCACGTCGCCGCAAGGGTCGCACCGAACTTTCCGCCTAGTCCGCATCCTTTCGTGCAGACCGTGTCTTTTCTCATCGCGCCACGTCGTGCGGTGAGGGGTGGCAACAATGCTCGCTAAGGAAAATCGCGTTCGCACTGCCGACGACTTCCGCGCCACTGTGCGCAGAGGTCGTCGTTTTGCTACCCCCCACACGGTGGTTTACGTTGCGCACAATCAGGACTTGGTGGCCCCAAAGTTTGGTTTCATCATCACCAAGGCGGTCGGCAAAGCCGTGACCCGCAACCTTCTTCGCCGTCGCCTCCGCGGTATAAGCCAGGACATCATCGTCGCTCGAGGTGCCTCTCCCGATCTGGCCGGGGCGAACATTGTCGTTCGCGTCTTGCCTCCCGCTGCATCGATATCGTGGTCGACGCTTCACACGGAAATCGAGAACGCTGTTTCTCAGAGTGTGCGGCAAGCATGAAGTCGGTAGTCAGCTTCGTTCTCCTCCTCCCACGGAATGTCTGTGTTGTAATCCTCCGGGTGTACAGGGCCGTCATCTCCCCCCTGTACGGTGACGTGTGTCGCTACTACCCGTCTTGCTCGCACTACGCGTTGCAAGCAATCCAGCTCCACGGTGTTTTCCGCGGCGTGTGGTTGGGATCGCGACGATTAGCTCGATGCCACCCGTGGGCGGAAGGCGGAATTGACGACGTTCCTGTTCGAAAGAAGAGCGCGCTCGTCATCTCACAATTTGGTTTTGTTTCAGCGAGTAGCCACGGAAAGGGCTGAATCCACGCATGAATCCTGTAGAAATTATCCTGTGGCCCATCAAATGGACCATCGAGGCAATCCTCGTTTTCTTCCATACGGTGCTGAGTGCAGCAGGACTTGACCCCGATGCTGGCCTGACGTGGGTGCTATCGATTGTCGGTCTAGTTCTCGTTGTGCGCGCCGCTCTTATTCCGATCTTTGTCCGACAGATCAAAAGCCAGCGCAAGATGCTTGAGGTCGCACCACAACTTAAAAAGATCCAAGACAAGTACAAGGGCAAGAAGGATCAGTTCTCCCGCGAAGCAATGTCACGCGAGACCATGGAGATGTACAAGAAGACAGGAACGAACCCGCTGAGCTCGTGCCTCCCCTTGCTTATACAGATGCCTATCTTCTTCGGCCTCTTCTCTGTGCTGAGCAACGCACAGAACCCATCCATCGAGAAAGGCGTAGGTCTTCTCAATGCAGAGCTATCCCGTTCCTTCGGTGAATCTTCGCTGTTCGGTATCGCTCCCCTACACCTCGCCATAAGCACCGCCGAAGGCAACGTCACAGTCATCGTCATCGCGGTAATCATGGTTATTCTCATGACGGCATCACAGTTCATCACTCAGCTTCAGATCATGTCGAAGAACCAGTCGGCTGAGATGAAGGAAAGCCCGATGTACAAGCAGCAGCGGGTGCTCTTGTACTTGCTTCCTTTAGTCTTCGCTTTCTCCGGCTTTGCATTCCCGCTCGGCGTGATGTTCTACTGGCTCGTCTCGAATTTCTGGACAATGGTTCAGCAGTTCATCGTGATTCGCAACATGCCAACACCAGGCAGTGAAGCGGCTTTTGCCCGAGAGGCTCGTTTGGCGAAAAAGCGCCAACGCCGCGGCATCGCAGAGCCCGAGCCAGAGACACCAGCAATTGAAGAACCAAAGAAAGCCCAGCGCGTCCAGCCCGTGGGTAAAAATCGTGCCAAAAAGCAGACCGGCGGAAACAAGAAGTGAGTGACGTGACCGAGACAATAACTCCAGAAGCCACCGAGGAGACTCCTGTTGCGGCAAGCAGCAGCGAGCAGCCCACGGTTACTCAACTCGAAGAAGAGGGCGAGATAGCGGCCGACTATATCGAGGAACTGCTCGACATCACCGATCTCGATGGTGACATCGAGATCGACACGAGGGGTGGCCGCGCCTACCTCTCCGTGAAGTCGAGCGAAGACACCAACCTTCGTCTACTCTCTCGGCCAGACACAGTCGCCGCACTTCAGGAGCTCACGCGCATCGCAGTGCAGACGAAGACTGGCGGTTTCTCGAGGCTCATTCTTGACGTCGGTGGATCACGGGAGGCTCGCGTTGCTGAGCTCACCGTATTGGTCGACCGGGCTATTGAACGGATCGAGGGTGGTGCTGCGTCTGCCGCATTACCACCGATGTCCTCGTACGAGCGCAAGCTTGTGCACGACGTTGTGTCTGATCGTGGGTTTGTGTCCGAATCCGAGGGTGAAGGGCGCGACCGCCACACCGTTATTACTCGCGCATAGTTTCACGTGAAACATTGACCCAGCCGACGGTAGAACAAGAACCAGCGATTGCCGCTGAACTTTTTGGCGAATCAATTGATGTCGCCAGGAGGTTCACTGCTGACCTTGCGAGACGCGGGGAAGAGCTTGGCCTCATTGGGCCGTTTGAGCTTCCCAGGCTCTGGACCAGGCACATTCTGAATTCAGTACTCGTGGCCCCCTTGCTCTCACCGGGCACGGTTGGCGACATCGGTAGTGGTGCGGGATTGCCAGGACTCGTTTTGGCTGCAGCTCGTCCTGACGTTTCTTTCGTCTTGATCGAGCCTATGGAACGACGAGTGGAATGGCTGCTTCACGAGTCAGAAGAACTTGGTCTCAGCAACGTCGAAGTGATTAGGGCTCGCGCTGAAGAGACACGACTTGACTGGCCACTCGACCAAGTAACTGCGCGCGCGGTGAGTTCGTTGTCCAAGCTCATCCCACTCACTGCGCCTCTCGTCAAGGCAAGTGGGCAGATGATCTTCATGAAGGGTGAGCGTGTGGACGACGAGATCGTCGCCGCTGCTAAAGCAATTCGTAAGGCTCGACTGAGTGACGTTGAAGTGCTCGTTCTCGGTGAAGGAGTGCTCCCTGAGGTCACTAGGGTTTTTCGGGCTACAGTTGACTGATTCTTTGCCACCCCACAGCGCCGCCCGCTATTGCGTTCTGTTAAATGTGGATAGAGGGCATCCTGCCCGATAGTCTTTTTCGCGCTTGGTCGCACTCCACGCGATGTGACCATCACTCCCCCGACTACAAGAAGGTTTCACGTGAAACATCCTGAGGAAGATCTCGCCGAGGCACGTACACACGACGAGGACGCTCCCGTCACACCAGTTGTTGAATCCAGCATGGGCGGCACTGTTTTCGATGACTCAACGCCACTCGCGCGCGAGTTGGCCGACCTCACACGTAGGCGACAAGCGCTTGAGGCCTCAGAGCTTCCATTGCCCAATGAGCCACGAATCTTCACTGTGGCCAACCAGAAGGGTGGTGTGGGTAAGACAACGACAACCGTAAACCTCGCTGCAGCGCTCGCTCGTGCAGGAGCGCGAGTTCTTGTTATCGATCTTGACCCCCAAGGCAACGCTTCCACAGCTCTCGGTGTTGAGCACCGCGCAGACACAATCAGCGTGTACGACGTCATTATCAACGACGAGCCCATGTCGGGCGTTGTGCAAAAGAGCCCGGAGTTCGACGGATTGTATTGCGTCCCAGCGACGATCCACCTCGCCGGAGCAGAGATCGAGTTGGTGTCGCTCGTCGCACGCGAACAACGGCTCCACACGGCACTCGATCGTTTCCTTGGTGAGGCCGATCTCGACTTCCACTATGTCTTCATCGATTGCCCACCGTCGCTTGGCTTGCTCACAATCAATGCGTTTGTTGCAGCGCGTGAAGTTCTCATTCCCATCCAGTGTGAGTACTACGCGCTTGAGGGTCTGAGCCAACTCCTCAACAACATCAAACTCATAGAACGCCACCTGAACCCACGTTTGTCGGTATCAACGATTCTGTTGACTATGTACGATTCGCGTACGAACCTCGCCAACCAGGTTGCGGACGACGTTCGCGAGCACTTCCCCAAGGAAGTCCTCAACACCCTTATTCCACGGTCGGTTCGAATTTCCGAAGCGCCAAGCTATGGTCAAAGCGTTATTAGCTATGACCCCACATCCCCCGGTTCGCTCTCGTATCTCGAGGCGGCTTCTGAAATTGCACAACGAGGAGCACCGTCCTAATGGCAACACCCAAGCGAACCGGGCTCGGTCGTGGAATCGGCGCACTTATCCCCAATTCAGAGGGAGACGATTCACAGCGGCCGGTCGATGTCTTTTTTCCCGGCGGCACTAACGACCGCCCTGGGCTTGTCACGGTTCCCGGGGCCAAGCTTGCCAACCTCTCCCCCGACGACATCGTTCCCAACGCTGTGCAACCTCGCACGGAGTTTCGAGCAGAAGAGCTCGACGAACTCGTCGTCTCCATCCGTGAGATCGGTGTTCTCCAGCCAATCGTCGTCCGCCCACTCGCTGGTGCTGTCGCGGGCGGACCGCAATACGAACTCATCATGGGCGAGCGCAGACTGCGTGCAACCAAACAGTTGGGACTCGCGACGATTCCCGCGGTCGTCAAAAACACCGCAGACGAAGACATGCTGCGGGATGCCCTCCTTGAGAACTTGCACCGCGCCAACCTCAACCCGCTGGAAGAAGCCTCGGCCTACCAACAGCTTCTGGCAGACTTTGGAATCACTCAGGATCAGTTGGCTGAGCGCATCGGCCGTTCGCGTCCACAAATCACCAACACTTTGCGGCTCTTGCGTTTGCCAGACGCGATCCAGCAGCGCGTTGCCGCCGGTGTGCTGAGCGCCGGTCATGCGCGTGCCATCCTGTCTGTCGTTGAGCCGACGGCCATGGAGCGTCTGGCCGACAAGATCGTCAACGAAGAGTTGTCTGTTCGTGGCGCAGAAGCTGCGGCGGGATTGGTTTCGCAGAAGCCTCCGCGTGCAGTGAAACCTGCGGCGGGCAAAAAGCAAGGTCAATTGGATGAGATTGCCGAGCGACTCGGAGACCGATTGAACACAAGAGTGAAGGTCAACCTGGGTTCGAGTAAGGGAACTCTGGTTATCGACTTCGCGACAGTTGGAGACCTCAACCGCATTCTTGGCGAACTGGGCGAGCCCGGCTTTAGCTAGAGCTCAACCTCGGTGGCCTCAAGTAGACGCTGTGGCCTACAGCAGACGCGGTGGTCTGGGGCGGATCCCCGGCCACAGAGCTCGCGAGTGTGACTTCAGCCGAGTGCTTCGCGCACGGCCGTGTCGGCCAGAGCTGAGTACACCCAGCCAATGTCGTGCCCAGCAGCCTCGAGAGCGAGCGGGAAAAGCGACGTCTCGGTGAGTCCGGGCATCGTGCTTGCCTCGAGGAACCACGGTGTGCCCGCACCATCGATGATCAAGTCGATGCGCGAGATGTGGCGAAGACCCAAGGCAGTGTGCGCCGCAATGGCCACTGAGGCGGCTTTAGCGGCTGCTTCGTCGCCAATTCGGGCGGGAGCATAGAATCGCGTCTCTCCAGCCGTATAACGCGCCTCAAAGCTGTATACGCCAGATAAGGGCTCGATTTCGATTGCGGGAAGCGCAACGGGGCCGTCGCCCGTGTCAATAATGCTCACGGCGATCTCAACACCGGTGATCTTTTGTTCGATCATGGCGACATCTGAGTAGGTATACGCGTTGACCATGGCGCGAGCGAGGTCATCAGCTTGATCGACGATGCCGACACCTTGAGCTGAACCGCCCTGGGCTGGCTTCACAACCACGGGAACGGGAAGTTCCTTGCCGACGACGGCAAGTACAGCGCTAGCACCCAACTCGCGGAACGTGTCGCGTGGCAAAGTTATCGATAGCGGGGTGTTGACGCCCACTCGGCTCACGACAACTTTTGCCGTTGGCTTGTCCCACGCGAGCCTAGTCGCGTCGGCCCTCGACCCGACGTACGGGATGCCGATGAAATCGAGCAACCCGCGCAACGCACCGTCTTCACCACTCGCACCGTGGAGGGCCGGCCAGATGACGTCTGGGCGGCTACTATCGAGGTACTCGAGGAGGGTGGCATCCGGGTCTCGCTCTTCAACTTCGATGTCGTGGTGCGCGAGGCTATCCGCTACCCGGCGCCCTGAGCGCAACGAGACGTCTCTTTCGTGTGAGAGTCCACCGGAGAGAACAACAATCTTTCTCGCAGCTGTATCGGCCATGAGAGGCTCCTAATCGATGTTGGGTGGTGGGCTCGATACCCGATAATTCAGAGTGACGTCATCGAGCTGGCCTGTGCCGGCGAACGTGTCGAGGAGATCGAGTTCTCCGTTGATGACCTTGGTGAGCCTACGCACTCCGAGTCTGATGGCGTCTGGAGTCGGGTAGCAGAATGACAAGCGAATATTGTGGCGGCCGTCTCCGTTGGCGAAGAAGGCAGTTCCTGGTGTGTAAGCGACAAGTTCTTTCACCGCGCGAGGCAACATCGACTTCGAGTCCAAGTGCGAGGGCAGGGTAAGCCAGACGTAGAATCCGCCCGTCGGATCCGTCCAGGAAAGCTCGGGAAGATATTCAGCTAAAGAGCTGGTCAGAGCCTCTTTTCTTTCGCGATACAGCCCGCGGAACGTATCGATTTGGGCTTGCCAATCGGCGTGAGCGAAGTATTCGCTGATTGTGTATTGCGTGAAAGCACTGGGTGAGAGCACTGCCGATTCGTTGGCGAGAATGAGCTTCTCGCGAATGGCGTGAGGCGCGACAACCCAGCCAACACGAAGACCTGGCGCGAAAGTTTTTGAGAAAGTGCCGAGATAGATCACTCCATCGGTTTCGACAGATCTCATGGCATGGGGAGGTGGAGCGTCGAAGTACAACAAACCGTAGGGGTTGTCTTCGAGAACAAGAATGTTGTTGGACCGCGCGATCTCGAGAATCTCGAGGCGGCGCTGCCACGTCAGCGTGACGCCGGCGGGGTTGTGAAAGTTGGGAATCAAGTAAAGGAACTTGATTGTTTTGCCGGCAGCTCGCTGCTGCATGATGCTCTCGCGCAAAGCGTCGGGGATGAGGCCGTCGCCGTCGGTGCCGACATGTACGGTCTCTGCTTGATACGAACGGAAAACGCCCATAGCCCCGACATAGCTCGGTGACTCGGCAAGAATTACGTCGCCAGGGTTGATAAAGAGTTTCGAGACCAGATCGAGGCCCTGTTGCGAGCCCGTCGTGACAACAACGTCATCGATGCTCGCTCGAATGCCTTCGAGGGCCATGACCTCAAGAATCTGTTCGCGAAGTGCCGTGGTGCCTTGACCCGAGCCGTATTGCAACGCTTCGGCGCCGTGATCCCTCAAAACTCGCTCGAGAGCACCAGAAACGAGGTCGGGCGGAAGCGCGGAGACAAAAGGCATTCCGCCGGCGAGTGACACAACTTCCGGACGGGATGCCACGGCGAAAAGGGCGCGAACTTCGGAGGCGCTAAGCCCCGCAGTGCGGTCAGCATAGTGGTCGTACCACGGGTCGAGGTTGTTGCCCCCCGACGGTCCCTGTGTTGTCATTCGCAGTCCAGTTCGTTTTGTGGGTTCAAGAATACGGGCAGCCGCAGCCCTTTAAGCACAACGGCCCTTCCCGAGATTCTCGGGAAGGGCCGCGATAGTGCAGGAGGACCTAGCCGATGAAGTCGGCGAGGTCGGCCTCGATCTGAGGCTTGGGCTTTGCACCAATGATGGTTTTGACGACTTCTCCACCCTTGAAGACCTTCATCGCCGGGATCGACGTGATCTGGTATTTCATTGCTGTCTGGGGGTTGTCATCAACGTTGAGCTTGACGATCTTGATCTTGTCGGAGTGCTCGGAAGCGATCTGGTCAAGGATGGGCGAAACAGCGCGGCACGGGCCACACCACTCAGCCCAGAAGTCGACCATGATGGTCTCTTCCGAGTTCAGTACTTCTTCGGCAAACGTTGCGTCAGTGACGTCAGTTGCTGCAGACATAGTGTTGATCCTTAGTTTCGTGGTGGACGATTTAGACAGTAAGAGCGGCAGGTTCCGCCGGTTGGATGGCGCTAGCCACGAGTTCTTTGGGGAGAGCTGCGAGGTAGTGCTCGGCATCGAGAGCGGCGACTGTTCCCGAGCCGGCTGCAGTTACAGCTTGACGGTAGGTGGGGTCAATGACGTCACCCGCTGCAAAAACTCCAGCAAGATTTGTGCGGGAGCTTCGACCGTCGACGGCGATGGTTCCCGCTGCGGTGAGCTCTAGTTGACCGTGCACGAGGTGCGTGCGCGGATCCGCGCCAATTGCGATGAACAAACCACTGAGATCGATGGTCGTTTCGGAACCGTCAACAGTGTCGACAAGCCCAACACCCGTGACGAGAGTGTCGCCGTAGATGTGTGCGACCTTTTTGTTCCAGAGGAACTCGATCTTGGGGTCGTTGAACGCGCGCTCTTGCATCGCTTTGGACGCTCGAAGCGAGTCGGAGCGGTGAATGACGTACACCTTGTCCGCAAACTTCGTGAGGAAGGTTGCTTCTTCCATTGCCGAGTCGCCGCCACCGACGACAGCGATCGTCTTCTGGCGGAAGAAGAAACCATCACACGTTGCACACCACGACACACCCATGCCGCTCAGTCGGTCTTCATCAGACAAGCCGAGCTTTCGGTATGCGGAACCTGTGGCAAAAATCACCGAGAGCGCTTCGTGAACATCTCCGTTGCCGAGAGTGACCTTTTTCACTTCACCCTTGAGGTCGAGGTTCACGACGTCATCGAGAACGATTTCGGTTCCAAAGCGTTCAGCTTGTTGTTGCATGTTCACCATGAGGTCTGGACCCATGACTCCTTGGGGGAATCCGGGGAAGTTGTCGACCTCGGTCGTCTTCATGAGCTCACCGCCCGCCTCAACCGAGCTAGCGATAAGCAGCGGAGCGAGGTTGGCGCGCGCGGCGTAGATCGCGGCCGTGTATCCGGCCGGTCCAGAACCGATAATGATGATCTGACGCACGAGAGGTGTCTCCTTATACGAGTCGTTGTGCCCGGTATAACTCATCCTAGGTCGCTGGTATTCCAGTTCGATGTGTCCAAGCCACCACTCTCAGGCAGAGAGTATTCCTAGCGACGACGGCGAACTCGTGACAGAACGGGGCCGGCAATAGCGAGAAGTTCGGGGTTCCGAGCTACTGCGAGCACCCCGACGTATGCTGCGGCCATCGCAGAACCGATTATTGCCATCGAAGTAACGGCTCCGACGATCCCGCTCACAGCAAAACCTTGAGCCGACGTACCTCCGAGTGCGAACAGCAAGCCTGTGCCGATTGCTGCGGTGGGAAGTGCAGCGAGAAAAAACACTCCGTAGCGTCGAGCGACGCGAGTGCCGTCGAGGCGGCCGAGTTTCCGACGCAACAAGATTATGGCGACGATTGCTTGGGCCGTGCCGGCGAGGGAGGTCACCGTGGCGATTCCGACAGCGATCCACATTGTTGGCCACGTGGCGACGAAGATTGCACCCACAACAAAAAGACCAGCTTGAACGAGTTGCATAAAAAATGGAGTTCGAGTGTCTTCAAGCGAGTAGAAGGTGCGCTGAAGTACGAACAACACGCTGAACGGAACGAGACCAGCCAGATAGGCCATGAGCACAAAAGCCATGCTTTGAATATCAGCGAACTCGCTAGCGAATACTGCGCTGAAAGGGAATGCCAAAACGATGAGCCCAGCCGACGAGAAGACCATAAACATGCCGATGGTTCTGAGTGAAGCAGAGAGGTCATCACGGACGGCTGCTCGCTCCCCGTCCCGAGCGTGGCGACTCATCCTCGTGAAATACGCGGTGGCAATAGATACGGCGACGATCGAGTGCGGCAACATAAAAATCAGCCAGGAGTAACGCAGGATCGCAAGCGAAGCGTCGGTACCGGAAGCGAGCGATGCGACGTTTGTCTGAACGATTCCGGCGAGCTGAGTAATGACGATCATGCCAAAGATCCAGGATGCCGCTTTGCCGGCAGCACCCAGACCAACACCTCGCCACTTAAAGTCGAAACTGAACCCGAGACCTGCTTTGCGCCAGAAAAGTGTGAGAACGAGTGCTTGAGCGGCGATACCGAGAGTCGCGGATCCACCTAGCAGCGCAATCATCTCTGGCGTCCAGGTGGAAGCGTCACGGTGGGCTGGGTCCCCGCCAAACAGAATTGTGAAAGTTACGAGTCCAGCAATGACCACAACATTGTTGAGCACGGGCGCCCACGTGAACGGCCCAAAGACGTGCCGCGCATTGAGCACCTCGCCAAACAAGCTATAGAGCGCATAGAAGAGAACTTGAGGCAAACACCAGTAGGCGAATGCCGTTGCCAGCGCGATCTCTTCGCTCGTGAATCCGACGCCAGAATCGCCGTGTTGTGAGTACAGGGCGACGAGCAGTGGCGCAGCAAGTGTTGCGATGGTTGCAGCAACCAGAAAGATGATTCCGCCGAGTGTCAGCAGCTTGTTAATGTAGCGCTGTCCACCGTCGTCGTGGAGTGCGGCTCGAACAATTTGGGGGACGAGAACCGCGCTGAGCAAGCCACCGGCAATAATCGCGTAAATGTTGTTGGGCAATTGGTTGGCTAGAGCGAAGGTGTCAGCTCCGGAGCCTTTTGTGCCAAGAGTTTGAGCAAGCACGACAGCACTGATGAATCCAAGAACTCTCGAGACAATAGTTCCGGAAGCGAGCAAGGCGCTAGCGCGGCCCAAACCTCCAGTTGACGTCGGTGCGCTCACTCGGCCTTCTCAGACGCAGGGGGTGTCGAGGGCCCGTCGATTGACAGTGTCTCAGCCTCGACTAAGTCACGAGCGTCTTCCTGCGCTCCCGCTCGCCGCCGCCGAACCGTACGAATCACACCGATAGCGAAGATTGCGACGAGCACGATTCCGAGAGCGAGAGTTACGGGAGTTTCCCACCCGGCCTGAACCCTGGTCGTTACAGACGTTGGCTGGCCGATAAACGCTCCTGCGGAGCTTCGAATCGAGACAATGAGTTCGACGGTTCCGTTTGATAAAGCTTCAGCGGGGATCAGCGCTTTACGCTGGGAATCTGGCTCGATCACGAGCTCGTACGACGGGTTCTCGATCGCAAGCAGCGGAGTTCGTGGGCGAACGGAGACAAAAACAGTCACCCCTTGATTGAGCCCGTTGCGCACTGTGATGGGCAGCATCCCGCGGTCTGCGGCAAATGTAATTTCGCTGCTCTCGACAATCCTCACGCTTGAGCGAAGTGCCACAGAGTCGGAAAGGTAGTCGCGAGTAGCCACGCCCCAGCCACCTGGGTAGCGATTCCAATGTGGCGCCAAGCTTGCAAGCAAACGAATTCGGCGTTGATCGGTAATCAACGTCGGGTCGACGGCAATTTGAGCAAAGTCCGAATCGGCAGCTTCATTGCTCAACAGTGGAGAGACGAGAGCCACGCTGCTTTCTGGATGAGGTGCGTCAACAATTCGAGCGGTTGTGGATGCTCCCGACATAACTTCGGCGAGTGTCGAGACTGTGAACCCGGGGTCGATGGCCAGCTCGGCAATGGTGTTCTGCAGTCGACCCGGGTTTCCAACGAGTCCACGATCTAGCGCGAGAACATAACTAGCCGCTGCCCCGCTTCGCGGGGTCGTGTCCACAAGCATGGAACTTAGTTCTGTCATGGAGCTCTGCCAGCGGGAAGAGTCTGATGCGGCGACAGCGCTATTGAACGTTTGGCTGAGTTCGGCGTCAGCAACAATCAAGGTGTTGTCGCCGAGGCGAGCGATGGCCGCGTCAGCGGAGACCCTCTCGATGTTTTCCGACGAAACCATTGCCGTAGAAAAGCCGCTAGCCGCGATCTTTTCCATGTCGGCTGCGGTGACAGTGTTCGCAATCGGCCACGAGATGTGATTGAGCGAGTATTCCCATGACAGAAGGTCTTCAGTGGTCGGCACGGCACCACCGGCCTCGTTCGTCGAGGTCTGAGTTCGACCGGAAGCAGGTTCGGAGAATCGTTCGGCCTGCGTAGCAAAGCCAAAACCCCGAGGTTCAAGAACGGTTGCAGAACCGGCTTGCAGCGCGAGAGTGACGTCGGAATCTGCGTAGCTCAACTCGAAAGTGTCATTCGTCGCTCGAGCCAGCCGATTGAGCCATTCGATCGCGCTGTCTGGCGCGTCACTTCCCAAAATTCGGATCGAAACGATGATCATCGGGTCGATGGCAATCGCGACCGGTTTATCGATGATGGCGTCGAGCATTCGAGTCAAATACCCGCTGGCGGAGGTGGCCGCGCCCAATTGTGCGGCGCTAATAAAACCGGTTGCTCCAGCCTGAACGCTCAGAGGAACAACGATTGCAACGTGTGCGGGTGTTGCGGCAGATGCGGGTGTTGCGGGCAGTCCGACGGCACCAGCCACGAGTCCACATAGGAGGGCAAAGCGTGCGGCAATACTCAGTCGAGAGGGCTGTGAATACGCGGTCCCGCTGCTGAATGAACCCTCGGCCGTCATGCCAAGAGTCTATTCTCTTCACTATGGAGAGTGTCGCTTCGGCTATTGCGCGACTCAGCGCAACCGCTACAGCTCCCCACATTTCGCTTCTCGCAACGGCTTTCGCTGCAGCCGGACACGAACTCGCTCTCGTGGGCGGACCCGTTCGAGATGCATTTCTCGGCAGGCCCGTCAACGATTTTGATCTCACGACCGACGCGACGGTTGATCAGATTCTTGCGATTGTGGCACCGATTGCCGACGCGCATTGGGATGTTGGTCGTGATTTTGGAACTATTGCCGCGCGTGTGGGTGGACAGACCGTCGAAATCACCACCTACCGCGCCGACTCGTACGACGGCGAGACCCGCAAGCCAACCGTGGAGTTTGGTTCGAGCCTCGAGGACGATCTCATCCGCCGTGACTTCACCGTCAATGCCATGGCGTTGCGCCTTCCCGAGCAAGTACTTGTTGACCCCTCGGGCGGCATGGAAGATCTTTTCGCTAAACGACTGACGACGCCTGGAGCCCCGGAAACATCGTTTGGTGACGATCCCTTGCGCATGATGCGGGCCGCGAGGTTTACCTCGCAACTCGGCTTCACGATCGACACTGAGACTCTCACCGCTATGACGGCCATGGCACAAAAACTCCCCATTGTCAGTGTCGAAAGGATGAGCGACGAGCTGACGAAGTTGCTCGCGACCGCTGATCCAGTGCCTGGCATTCGAGTGCTTGTTGAGACGGGACTTGCCGACATTGTGATTCCCGAGATTCCGGCTCTTAAACTCGAGGTTGATGAGCACGCTCATCACAAGGATGTGTACGAGCACAGCCTCACGGTGCTCCAACAAGCAATCGATCTTGAGAAGTCGCGTAACCCTGGGGCATCTCCCGACGTCATTCTCAGACTTGCCGCTTTGCTCCATGACATTGGCAAACCGTCGACGCGCAAAATTGAGCCGGGGGGCGTCGTGACCTTCCACCACCACGATGTCGTTGGGGCGAAGCTAGCCACAAAGAGGCTTCGAAACTTGAGATTCGACAAAGAGACCATCAGTGCGGTGTCGAGGCTCATCGAATTGCACTTGAGATTTTTTGGTTACTCGGAAGGCGTGTGGACTGATTCTGCCGTTCGTCGTTATGTGCGGGATGCCGGACCGTACCTCGAGCGCCTGCACATTCTTACGCGGGCAGATGTCACAACGCGCAACGTTCGCAAAGCCGATCGTTTGGCTTTTGCGTATGACGACCTCGAGGACCGTATCTCAGCAATCCGCGAAGCGGAGGGCATTGCTGCTGTCAGGCCAGACCTCGATGGTGAAGAGATCATGGCGATTCTTGGGCTCAAGCCTGGGCCCGATGTCGGTACGGCGTATAAGTTTTTGCTCGAGCTCCGACTCGACGAGGGTCCGCTCGGTGCGGAAGAAGCCACGGCTCGACTGCAGTCGTGGTGGAACGAGCGATCTTCGGCCCACTGATGCAACGCCCAAAGCGCCACCGAAAAACACTGTAGTTTCACGCTCTGCTTGAGAGTTGCTGCCCTTACTGACTACACTAGGCAGGTTGCCCGCTCACTTGTGACGGGCACACGTCAACACCCTCCTGTCACAGATCGTCTGTGGCCGTTCTAGTCCGAAGGAGGTGGGTTAGTGACGCATCAGTACGAACTCATGGTGATCCTCGATCCAGAGATCGATGAGCGAACCGTGGCTCCAAGCCTCGATAAGTTCCTCAATGTCATCCGCAACGATGGTGGAACCATCGACAACGTAGACATCTGGGGCCGTCGTCGGCTCGCATACGAGATCAACAAGAAGGCCGAAGGCATTTACGCCGTCGTCAACTTCACGGCGACCTCTGCAGCGACCAACGAACTCGACCGCCAGCTCTCACTCAGCGAAGCCGTTATGCGCACCAAAGTTTTGCGCGCAGAAGAGGGAATCGCCCAGGTTGCAGCCGCAAAGGCCGCAGCAGAAGAGAAGGCCGCCCGCAAGGCTGCCGCACCGGCCAAGCAGGCAACAGCTGATGCTGCTGCTGGCACCGCGGCTGCAGAGTAACCATGGCCGGCGAAACCGTTATCACTGTCGTGGGTAACCTCACGAGCGATCCCGAATTGCGTTACACGCAAAACGGGCTGGCGGTAGCGAACTTCACCATCGCTTCGACACCGCGCAACTTTGACCGCGCGAGCAATGACTGGAAAGACGGAGAGGCACTCTTCCTACGCGCAAGCGTGTGGCGCGAGTTTGCCGAACACGTCGCGGGTTCCCTCACCAAGGGTTCACGAGTCGTTGCTACCGGTCGCTTGAAGCAGCGGTCGTACGAGACCAAGGAAGGTGAAAAGCGCACGAGCATTGAGCTCGAGGTGGACGAAATTGGTCCTAGCCTGCGCTACGCAACCGCCCAGGTTACTCGTGCGGCGTCGTCGCGTGAAGGAGGCGCTCCTCGCGGCGGTTCTCAAGGCCAAGTTGCAGAAGAACCGTGGGCGTCAAGCGCACCTTCTGCTCCTGCAGGCGACGTCTGGAATACTCCAGGCAACTACTCGGACGAGACGCCTTTCTAGGCGCTCCCTCTACTTTCAGAAAGAAGACTGAATAACTATGGCTGGAAAGAGCAGCGGCGACCGCCGCAAGCCCATCCGCAAAGGCAAGGACGGCAAGAACGCCGCACCGGCCAAGTCGATCCGCGTTGGCGTTATCGACTACAAGGATGTTGCAACCCTTCGTAAGTTCATCTCAGAGCGTGGAAAGATCCGCGCTCGTCGAATCACCGGTGTCTCCGTTCAGGAACAGCGCCTTATCGCTCGTGCCGTTAAAAACGCACGCGAAATGGCTTTGCTTCCCTACGCCGGCTCAGGCCGCTAAGGAGCCATCACATGTCTAAGTTGATTCTCACGCACGAGGTCACCGGCCTCGGTGCACCCGGCGACGTCGTTGACGTCAAAAACGGTTTTGCTCGTAACTACCTCATCCCCCAGGGCTTTGCCGTGGCATGGACTCGCGGTGGCGAAAAGCAGATCGAGTCGATAAAGGCAGCCCGCGCAGCTCGCGAGCACGCCACTCTCGAAGAAGCGCAGGACCTCAAGGCCCGCCTCGAAGCTACGAAGGTCTCGCTGACCGTCAAGGCAGGTGAGGGCGGACGCCTGTTCGGTTCGGTCAAGACCTCCGATATTGCCGACGCTGCAGCAGCTGCTGGCCTCGGAAGCTTGGACAAGCGCAAGATCGAGATCACCTCGCCCATCAAGGCAACGGGTGTTCACGAAGCGACTGTTCGACTCCGTGACGACCTTGTTGCAACCATCACCCTTCAGGTGGTTGCAGCTAAGTAACCTGTTTCATTCAGTAGCGGCGAGCCTCGGGCTCGCCGCTACTGTCGTTTAACGCTCAATTCTTGCAATCTAGACTTGTTTAAACACCTTCGCTGTGCACAGGTAGACAGGTTTTTCCCCTAACTCTCAACGTGCAGTCTAGACATGTTTCTACACACACAATGTGAACAAGAAAATACCTGATCAGGTGCCATATAAGTCAAAATATTCGCAAGTTACCCCCAGCACTTTCCACAGGTACCCCCCGCGAATACCGGCGTTTCTCCCAAAAAGTACACAGGCTTATCCACAAGGTCACTTGGCCCGTCTACCCACTCATCTCTACGGTGTTATCGCGACTCTTTTGGGTCACATGAATGCCTTGGTTTTTTGCAGACATTGCGCCCCCGTGGCCTCATACACGGCGAGTGCTTGTCCACCCGTCGTATGTCGTGGGTGTGGGGTAAAAAAGCCACAACAAGGTTGAAAATTAGCGGAAGGTTTAACGTGTCGATAGCTCACCTGGGTCTCGCTGGCGATCAGCGTCAGCACGGTGAATCGCGTGGTGGAGACCGGCCATCAGATCGCGTACCTCCCCACGATCTGCTCGCCGAGCAAAGCGCGATCGGCGGCATGCTCCTGAGCAAGGATGCGGTCGCCGACGTTGTCGAACTTGTCCGCGGTGCCGATTTCTACATCCCCAAGCACGAAATCATTTTCGAGGCTGTACTCAACCTCTACTCGCACGGCGAGCCAACAGACGTCATCGCGGTTACCGACGAACTCACTAAAACCGGAGAGCTTGTTCGGGCTGGCGGAGCCGAGTATCTGCACACCCTCACGGGACTTGTTCCGACAGCGGCGAACGCAGGGTTCTACTCGTCAATCGTCGCCGAAAAGGCCGTTCTACGAAGGCTCGTCGAAGCGGGCACTCGAATCGTACAAATGGGATACGCGAGCGAAGGTGAGGTTGTCGACCTCGTCAACAATGCTCAAGCAGAGATCTATGCAGTAACTGGTGGAGTCGAGAGCGAAGACTTCGTCCCGCTGACCGATGCGGTAACTACGGCAATCGATGAGATCGAAGCGGCAAAGGGCCGCGACGGTCAAATGGTTGGCGTGCCGACCGGATTCAGCGAGCTCGATGAACTTACCAACGGATTGCACCCGGGGCAGCTCATCATCTTGGCGGCGCGACCGGCCCTTGGTAAGTCGACACTTGGTCTCGACCTTGCCCGCGCGGCGGCAATTCACAACGACATGCCAGTCATCATCTTCTCCCTGGAAATGGGGCGGAGTGAGATTGCGATGCGTTTGCTTTCGGCAGAGGCATCCGTTGGATTGCAAAGCATGAGAAAAGGAACCGTTCACAGCCAAGACTGGACAACCATCGCTCAGACCCGTGGGCGCATCAACGACGCACCGCTGTACATCGATGATTCACCCAACATGACGCTCGTCGAAATTCGAGCGAAGTGCCGCAGACTCAAGCAGCGGGTGGGGCTCAAGATGGTCATCATCGACTACTTGCAGCTTATGACTAGCGGAAAGCGCGTCGAATCGCGCCAGCAAGAGGTCAGCGAGTTCTCTCGAGCACTCAAGCTTTTGGCCAAGGAACTTGAAGTGCCTGTCATCGCGATTTCGCAGCTTAACCGTGGGCCAGAGCAACGCGCCGATAAGAAGCCCGCTCTGAGCGACCTTCGCGAATCGGGATCGCTCGAGCAAGATGCCGACATGGTTATTTTGTTGCATCGCGAGAGCGCCTACGAGGCAGACAACCCACGCGCTGGTGAAGCGGACCTCATCGTTGCCAAGCACCGTAATGGTCCGACTCGCACCATCACCGTCGGATTCCACGGACACTTTTCGCGCTTCGTGGACCTCCCACCAGGAACCTAGATTGGCGAGCGGCGCGATCCCGGCCTTGCGCTCAGCAAGCGCGCGTAAACTGTGAGGGTGAGTACGACCGAAGCCGTAGAGGCACAGACAGCTTCAGACAGCCAGCTTGCGCCGAAACATGGCCTAGGTGTTCTTGGGCGCGCGGTCATTGCCGCCGTCGCTGCCACTGTGATCACTTTCTCGGCGGACCACTCCCCCACACTTGGGCTTGTGGTCTTTGGAGTTTTTGCAATAGCAACCGGAATCGTTCTCGTGGTGACTGCTCTCACCACGATCGCGCGGGGCAGCATCCGGACTCTTGTTGTCCTTCACGGAGCCGTCGCCGTAGCTACCGGAACGATCGCTCTCGTGAGTAGTTCCGGCGACCTCGCGACGCTCATCCTGATCGTCGCTGCGTTCGCTTCAATCACCGGTTTTATCGAGTTCTACATCGGACTTCGTTCGCGCGATGTTCTTGATGTTTCACGTGACTGGGTATTTGTGGGTGCACTCACCGCTGCACTTGCCGTGACCGCAGTGCTGTTGCCACGCGACATTCGTGACCCCGTTGTTGGGGTCAACGGTGTCGAAGCCTACCTGACGTCGTCGGTTATCTTTGTCGGCCTTATTGGCGCCTATTGCGCCATCGTTGCCGTGTACCTCGCTATTGCCGGACTATCCCTTACGTGGGCACGCCGGCCAACCGCGGCTGGGGCCGCAGATGGGGTCGACAGACCATGACAGCTCCCACCAAAAAAGATAAAGTCCGGCCCGCAGAGCTTCTTGCTCTCGCAACGGGATTTGCCCTCTTTGCGGGTCTCGTAGTTCTCATGTCGACTCGCGATATTGTTCTATCGCTCATCTTCCTTGGGCTCGCATTTATCGTTGTGCTTGTTACGCTCGCGATGCTGACGCTAGCGACCAGGCCGACGGGCGATGAGCTCCTCGATATCGACGAGCAAAATTCTTCGCACTAGAGATCGCAGCGTGCAGCTCTCAGCCTCGACTACTGAGGCAGTGGGCTGACTACCGCGATGTAATCAACGAGTTCGCTCGCTAGTCCGGCATATCCCGCAGGAGTCAACTCGCGCAAACGCTCTTTTGCATCAACACCAATGTCGAGACCGTCAATGAACTCGACGAGGTCGGCCTTGCCAATGCGGCGCCCACGAGTGAGTTCCTTGAGCAGCGCATAGGGGTCGGCGATCGAACTGCGCCCAGCGGTGATTTCGGCTCGTACGACAGTCTGAATCGCTTCGCCCAGAATCTCCCAGTTGCTATCGAGATCAGCATCGAGTGCGGCTTGCGACACAGAGAACTCAGACAACCCGCGGTAGATGTTGTCGAGGGCAAGCAAGGAGTGTCCGAAAGCGACACCAACATTGCGCTGGGTCGTCGAGTCGGTTAGATCGCGTTGCAACCTCGATGTGACAAGGGTCTGCGAGAGCGAATCGAGCAGCGCACTCGACAACTCAAGATTTGCTTCGGCGTTTTCAAACCTGATGGGGTTGATCTTGTGGGGCATGGTCGATGAACCCGTGGCACCTGCGACGGGAATCTGAGTGAAGTACCCCATAGAGATGTAGGTCCAAATGTCGGTGCACAGATTGTGGAGCACACGGTTGGCATGACTCATGCGCTGGTACAGCTCCGCTTGCCAGTCGTGCGACTCAATTTGGGTCGTGAGCGGGTTCCAGTCGAGACCAAGAGACGTGACAAACTCCCTGGAGATGGCAGGCCAGTTCGCTTCAGAATCTGCGACGAGGTGGGCAGCGAACGTGCCCGTCGCTCCGCTGAACTTGCCGAGGTATTCGGTTCCCTCGATCTGTTGGCTCAGACGCTCGAGTCGGTGCACAAAAACCGCGAACTCCTTGCCGACTGTGGTGGGTGTCGCGGGTTGGCCGTGTGTGTGCGCGAGCATTGCGGCATCCCGGTGTGTTTCCGCAAGCACACGAAGGCTCTCAACGACCGAGCGAAACTTGGGGTACCAGACATCTCTCACAGCCGACCCGATGGTGAGGGCATAGGACAGATTGTTGATGTCTTCGCTCGTGCATGCGAAATGGGTGAGCTCTGCAACATCTGTGAGGCCGAGTTCAGCGAGCTTATTGCGCACCAAATACTCGATGGCTTTGACATCATGTCGTGTTGTGGCCTCGAGCAAAGCAAGTTCGTCAATCTCGCTTTGGCCAAACTCAGTCGCGAGGGCTCTCAACGAGCGCGCCTCTTCAGCACTCAATCGACGCGAGCCAAACATTTCGTGATCAGTGAGGTAGAGCAACCACTCGACTTCAACGTGTACGCGCGCCCTGTTGAGTCCAGCTTCTGACAGGTGTTCCCCGAGTTCTCCAACCGCCGCCCGGTATCTACCGTCGAGCGGGCTGATGGGCTGTGCTGGCAGTGGACTCATAAGGCTCCCTGAGAATTTCACGACCAGGCGAGGTGCGGTCGCAACGAACGGTGTCTATTCTCGCGCAGTTTGAGCCAGAGGCGAGGCGTCTCCCTCACACCAGCGTGGCGCGCGCGCATTTCCCAAAGATTGCAACCAACGGCTCGACGAATGCGCGCAACACTCACGCTGGACGAATGACCTATTTCGATGCCACTCAGAGTCAGTCGAACCTAGCCGACTATCTTGCGACGCTGGCGCGAGTGCGAGCCTTGTGTGAACGGATAGTGGCAAGCATCCCTGTCCCCGCGGACACCTTCGAGTGGCAGGGCGGCGCTCAGCGTGTGTTTGTTGACAACATGCTTTCTTTGAGGATGCGCGCACACACGTGTGTACTTCGGATCAACGATGCAGAGCACACCGTTCGCGGCTATGAGTCAACACTGAGTGCCGGACTATCGGATGGCTGACGAAATCACGATTACCGGCGGTGGGAGTGTTGCTGTAGCCACCGACGAACTGTACAGATTGGCACAGTGTCTCGAAGTGGTGAGAGATTACGCGTGGGAAGGCAAACGCGAACTGTTTCGGTTGCCACAGCCGGGGGTCGACGCTGCAGTTGGAGTCCTACCTGCCAGTGTTGGCTGGTCACTTAGCGTTCTCGTGGACGAACTGAACCACGTCGAGACAATCTCCGCAGAGAACGCATTCGCGCTGAGGGTGAGTTCTGAGGCATACGGCTTTTCCGAGAGAGTAGTCACGTCGACGATCGAGGGCCTGACCGGGATCCTTGGGTACGGCATGGGGTTTCTTGCACCACTTCTCATGCTCAACACCCTCCGATGTCTGGCGCTCGGGGGTGGAGTTGCATTCCTCGCGCTCGCTGCCGCCAATGGTGGCCCGGAGGGTGTGCCCACAGCGATCAACTCCTGGCTTCACGACAATCGAGAAATGTTGAATAATCCCGCGACAGTTGAACTCATCCGGCTCGCCATGATGAGCTCTGACGAAGCAGCCTCGGGAGCAGCGAAAATTCCGTATGGCGTATCCGAAGCGTTCGAAGGGCTGGGACTCGCTGGGGTTTCTTCGTCGGCGCTTCTTGCCATTTTTGCCGGGAACAAGTTTGGGCTCTTTGCAGAGACGCCGGTGGGGATTCGGCAAACGTCGACAACTCGAACCGACCAACCACCGCACGGGCTTGCCGAGAGAATCGAGAGGCTTCCGGATCCGAAAACGAACGACTCTGGCGAGCAATTCAGAATCGACCGCTACTCGACCCCCGGCCGGCCAGATCGTTTTGAGGTGTATATCGCGGGCACCGTCGACTTCTCCCCCGTGGCTGGAGCCGAGCCATTTGACCTCACGAGCAACTTTCACGGAATGGCAGAATTACCCGCAGGTTCGTATCGAGGGCTTGAGAGAGCACTCGAGATCGCGGGAGTTACACGTGAAAGCCCCGTAGTGTTCACCGGACACTCTCAAGGCGGCTTGCTTGCCGCGAGCCTCGCGGCCTCGGGAAACTACAACACACACGGTGTCGTCACGATCGGGGCTCCTACCGGCCACATCGCAACCGGTGGCAGCTTTCCCGTTATCGCTATCGAGCACACCGAAGATCTCGTTCCCGCGCTCGGAGGCCGTCGCGAAGATCTCGATGCGATTGTGGTCAGACGTGCCGTGCTCGACGAGGAGTCATTCTCCGGCGACATCTTTTTTCCCGCGCACGAACGCACGGCTTATGCCGAGACGGCGAAAATCGCAGATGCCGCGGACAACCACAGTTTGCGAGAAGCAATAAAGACGATTGACGAAATCAGTGCCGACGCCCGCAGTACCCAATCGACGACGTGGCTTGCCAAGCGGGTTCACTCATAAAGCCACCAGTGCCGTCGAACAAATAGCCTCCTCGGTGGAGTGCCGGTTGCGAACTACTTTCTCGCGCTCTTGCCAAACACAGGACGCAGCAGGACTGACAACAACCAACTGAAGAACGCGAGAACCATCGCGGTGAGAACGCCCCACCAGAAGCCGTTGACTACAAGACCGAAACCAAGAAGTGAACTAATCCAGTGCACGATGAGCAGCAGCAGCGAATTCACGGCCAGAGCGATGAGGCCGAGAGTCAGGATGTAGAGCGGGAAGGCAACGATGCGAATGAAGTTGCCAATAATGCTGTTAACCAGACCAAAGATCAGCGCCACGAGAAGGTAGGTGAGAACGATGCCAGCCGTGTCGTTTGCAAAGGGGACCACCTTCACTCCATCGACGACGATCAGTGTCGTGATCCACAAGGCAACGGCGTTAATAATGAGTCGACCCAAAAAGCTCTTCATCTTTTAACTATGCACTGCCTCACCTTCCCCCGCAATTAGGCTGGCTGTGTGAATGCAGACCGCGTAAGGCTTCGGCCCGAGATTGAATCCTTGGTTCCCTACAAACAAGGCAAACCAGCGGCGGCCGACGCCTTCAAGCTCTCATCGAATGAAAACCCCTTCGATCCGCTGCCCGCGGTACTCGACGCTATCGCATCGGCGAGCGTCAACATCAACAGATACCCCGATGCCAGTGCAGCCTTGCTTCGTGAAAAAATTGGCAAACGATTTGGGGTTTCGTCAGATTGCGTCCAGATCGGTTCGGGCTCGGTAGCGATTCTCGCGCAACTCATAACCGCCGCCGCTGCCCCCGGTGACGAAGTTGTGTACTCGTGGCGCAGTTTTGAGGCCTATCCGGTTCTCACAACCGTCGCCGGCGCGACGAGCGTGCCCGTGGCTAACACCACAGACCACAAGCATGACCTGCCAGCAATTGCTGCCGCGATAACCGAAAAGACGAGACTCGTCATTGTCTGCTCGCCCAACAACCCCACGGGCACGATCGTGACCGACGCAGAGTTCCGCGAATTCATGGCTATGGTTCCCCCCACGGTGTTGGTCATTCTTGACGAGGCCTACGTAGAGTTTGTGGGCGACCCGAACTCCGTCAACGGCGTCACGCTTGTGGGTGATTATTCCAATCTCGTCGTCTTGCGAACCTTTTCGAAGGCCTACGGTCTTGCCGGACTTCGGGTCGGATACGCGGTTGGGCCCGAATACGTCATCAATGCAGCGAAAGCTACAGCCCTCCCGTTGTCGGTCACTGCTGCAGCTGAGCACGCAGCTCTTGTCAGCCTTGAACACGAGAGCGAGCTCCTGGAGAGGGTCGCGGGCCTGGTTGAGTATCGGGAAACCCTGTGGGCGGCGCTCGTGGATCAAGGCTGGGACACGCCTAAATCACACGGAAACTTCCTGTGGTTGCCAACCGGCGACCTTACGCAGTGGGCCGCGGGAGTGTTTCTCGAGCACGGAGTTGTCGCCCGGGCGTACGGCTCCGATGGCGTACGAGTGAGTGTCGGAGAAGTCGAATCTGTCGACAAACTCCTAAGTGCGGCGGCGGAGGTTGTAACGAAGCTCTTATCGGTGAGAGCCGAAGCCACGTTAGATTAGTCGAATGTCATACACCGCCGCGACGGTCCAATTGCTTTCTCCTGAGGGGAAGCTAGTCTCCAGCGACGCTGCTGAGCAGTACCGCCCGCTGGTCGATGCCCTCACCGACGAACAACTGAGGGAATTCCATCGGCAGATGGTTGTCATCCGCAGATTCGATAACGAGGCAACCAACCTCCAGCGCCAAGGACAACTGGGCTTGTGGGTCCCGAGCCTGGGCCAAGAAGCCGCACAAGTTGGCTCTGCCTACGCCACGAAGCCCCAAGACCACATTTTCCCCGCGTACCGTGAGCATGCGATTGCTCGCATTCGCGGAGTCGACGTGCTCAACATCATCAGGCTGCTGCGGGGGGTCACCCACGGTGGCTGGAACCCTGCCGAACACAACAACTTCCACTTGTACACACTCGTCATCGGTTCGCACGCCTTGCATGCGACCGGCGTTGGCATGGGCCTGACGCTTAGGGGCGAGACCGGAACGGGCAACCCTGACACCGATGCGGCAGTCGTCGCGTACTTCGGTGACGGAGCAACAAGCCAGGGCGACGTCAGTGAAGCATTTGTCTTCGCAGCTAGTTACCAAGCACCCGTGTTGTTTTTCCTGCAGAACAACCATTGGGCGATCTCAGTGCCGGTGACCCGCCAGTCACGCACCCCGCTGTATTTGAGGAGCGAGGGATTTGGCATCCCGAGTATTCAAATCGACGGCAACGATGTGCTCGCGAGTTATGCAGTCACGATGGCGAACCTCGACGAGATCCGCAGTGGCACCGGCCCTCGGCTCATCGAAGCTCTCACATATCGCATGGGTGCGCACACCTCGTCGGATGACCCCACGAAGTACCGCACAAACGACGAAGTTGAGTATTGGAAGAAGCGGGATCCAATCTCACGGTTCGAGACATATCTGCGATCGAGAGGTGAGTCGGACGCGTTCTTTACAGAGCTCGCGGTCGAAGCCGAAGACTTTGCCGCCGACATCCGGGCGCGCACTCTTGCTCTCGGAACTCCCCCGACAGACGAGATGTTTGACTTTGTGTACTCGGAACCTCACCCGGTAATGGATGCTCACAAGGCATGGCTTGCCGACTACGACGCAGGATTTGGGGAGGAAGCATGAGCCAGATTACTGCTCAGGGCATCGAGACGATGCCTATGGCCAAGGCACTCAATGCGGGTCTCCGCAAAGCCATGGCCGATGACTCAAACGTGCTTCTCATGGGTGAGGACATCGGTCCTCTCGGCGGAGTCTTCAGAGTTACCGAGGGTCTTCAGGCCGAGTTCGGTGCCGATCGTGTTATGGACACACCTCTCGCCGAATCGGGAATCGTAGGAACGGCGATCGGTCTAGCCATGGTCGGGTTCCGGCCCGTGTGTGAGATTCAGTTCGATGGCTTCATTTTCCCCGGGTTTGACCAAATCACGACGCAGCTCGCAAAGCTCACCAATCGTCACGCAGGAGCATTGAGCTTGCCGGTTGTCATTCGGGTTCCCTACGGCGGGCACATTGGCGCTGTTGAGCACCACCAAGAAAGCCCAGAGGCATACTTCGCCCACACGGCGGGTCTCAGGCTTGTGAGCCCGAGCACGCCGCACGACGCCTACTGGATGATTCAAGAGGCCATTCAGAGCAACGACCCGGTCATGTTTTTTGAGCCAAAGAGCCGCTATTGGCCCAAGGGCGAAGTGAACCTCGATTCCAATACGGCGCCTTTACATTCGACGCGAGTCGCTCGAGAAGGAACCGACGTGACGGTTATCGGTCACGGCGCAATGATGGCGATGTTGCTTCAAGCGGCCGATATTGCGGCTGAAGAGGGAACGAGTGTCGAGGTCATCGATCTGCGGTCACTTTCCCCCATCGACTACGCGCCAATTATTGCTTCGGCCAAAAAGACTGGCCGCGTAGTCGTAGCTTCCGAAGCTCCTGGTTTTGCTTCACTCACGTCGGAGATCGCAGCGACGATTACCGAGAACGCGTTTTACTCTCTCGAGGCTCCAGTCTTGAGGGTCAACGGTTTTGACACACCGTTTCCCCCATCCAAGCTCGAAACCGTCTACTTGCCCGACGCAGACCGAGTGCTTGAGGCAGTCGACCGGGCTTTGGCCTACTAGGCGAAGGACACCACATGAATGAATCTGAATTCACTCTTCCCGACGTTGGCGAAGGCCTTACCGAAGCAGAAATTGTCGAATGGAAGGTCAAGGCCGGCGACACGGTGACGATCAACCAGGTTTTGGTTGAAATCGAAACGGCGAAGTCTCTTGTTGAGTTGCCGTCGCCGTTCGCGGGTGTCGTTGCTGAACTGCTCGTCGCCGAAGGTCAGACCGTCGAAGTTGGTTCGGCCATCATTCGTGTATCAACTGACGGCGCGGCGTCCTCGGTTCCGGATGCTTCCCACACTCCGGCCACCGACGAAGAAGCTCTGGGTACCATCGCCGATACTGCCGGCAGCATTTCTTCTGAGGCAGCGGAGGAGAAGCCGGGTGCGGTGCTTGTTGGGTACGGCATCAAGGGACACGGCTCTTCTCGCCGCCGCAAGGGCGCCAAGCCTGCCGCCACACTAGCTCCCGCCGCCGCGACCGCACACACGGCTACGCCGGCACCTCCACGAGCTGTGGCTCCGCCGCGACAGCAGCCCGCAGCCGCCGCATCCTCAAGTCCGGTTTTGGCGAAGCCACCGATTCGCAAGCTCGCTAAAGATCTGAACGTCGATTTGGGTTCTGTAACCGCGTCGGGACTCGCGGGCGATATCACTCGAGACGACGTGATTCGTGCGGCCGAACAAGTGAGTGTTTTCCGCAATATCCAAACGCCCGAGTGGCCCGAAGTGCGTGAAGAGCGCATTCCCGTCAAGGGAGTCCGCAAGGCGATTGCTGCCGGCATGGTCAAGAGCGCGTTTACCGCTCCCCACGTGAGTGTTTTTGTGGACGTTGATGCCACGCGCACGATGGAGTTTGTGAAGAGGCTCAAGGCGAGTCCCGACTTTGCTGGAATCAAGGTGTCGCCATTGCTGATTATGGCGAAGGCCATGATTTGGGCAGTGCGTCGCAATCCCACCGTCAACTCGACATGGACCGATACCGAGATCATTGTTCACCACTTTGTGAACTTTGGCTTTGCTGCCGCAACCCCTCGCGGCCTTGTAGTGCCCAACGTCAAAAACGCCCAGGCCCTCAGCTTGCGAGAACTCGCGCAAGCGATCGAGCAAATGACGATCACCGCTCGCGACGGAAAGCTCCAGCCCGCAGACATGTCTGAGGGAACGATCACGATCACCAACATCGGCGTGTTTGGCATGGATACGGGAACTCCGATCCTGAATCCGGGCGAAGTGGGAATCGTGGCCCTGGGAACCATCAAACAAAAGCCGTGGGTTGTTGACGGTGAAGTGCGACCGCGTTTTGTCACGACTCTTGGAGGAAGCTTCGACCACCGAGTTGTTGACGGGGATGTCGCGAGCCGGTTCTTGGCGGACGTCGCGAGCATCATCGAGGAGCCTGCTCTGCTCCTCGAG
>Ga0070753_1000311_pt1 | contig 30326 bp, 49 predicted proteins | sample VirMetDEL_Aug_31_FD_77441 | JGI IMG/M metagenome (GOLD analysis project Ga0070753, IMG submission 77441) | Aqueous microbial communities from the Delaware River and Bay under freshwater to marine salinity gradient to study organic matter... | ecosystem: Environmental > Aquatic > Marine > Coastal... | reverse complement strand
AGATGGTGGGAAGGTAACTACCCTGAGATTCATATTTACTTAGATGATAACATCGCTTTAGAAGTTAATGTAAATATCTTCTTTGATGTTGATTGGAATGCTAACAAAGATGAATACGATGCTTATTGTTACCACAACTACAAAGCATCAGCAATACATATAGAAAAAATTAGAAGAATGGGTGCAGACTTGAGAACATTAAACCCACTACTATACAATGTTATATGCAAAACTTACGGAGCTGGCGATGGTTCGACTACTTTCAAATTGCCGAATGCAAATGGTGGAAAAAGTTGAAACCAATTTTAATAAGTATTATAGATTATAAGGAGAATTAATACTTAGTTTAACTCAACAAAAGGACAAATAAAATGAAAGATTATGAAATTGTTAAAAATAAAAACAAGTTTGAAGTACGCCACATTTATGGCAAAAATGTTTACTGCAAAACTTTTAGGGCAAAGTTTATTGCTAATATACATTTGTTTTTTAAAAATTTAGAGGGGTAAATTGTGAATTTTTACGATATTAGACAAAATACTGAAGAGTGGTTTGATCTAAGATCTGGTGTCATAACTGGTTCTAAGATTGGTTGCATCATGGCACATGTCGGAAAATCTTTCGGAGAAGTTGCTAAAAAATACGCTATTAATTTAGCTATAGAGCAAATAACAGGAAATAAAATAGAATCAGATTATACTAATAGACACATGATTCGAGGACATGAACAAGAGCCTTTAGCAATAGCATTATATGAAGAATATAATTTTTGCGAAGTCAAAAAAGGTGGGTTTTTCTCTGATGGTGTATTAGGTTGCTCCCCCGATGGATTGGTAGAAGATGATGGAATTATAGAAGTAAAATCTGTTATACCTACTGTACACTTTGCAAATATAAAAAGACAGGGGGTTGATCCAGCTTATAAGTGGCAGGTTTACTTTAACTTATATGCTTCTAATAGAAAATGGATTGATTATATAAGTTACTGTGATAACTACGCCACCAATAAAAAAATATTCATTCATCGCCTTTATAAAGAAGATTTGAAAAATGAATTTGAAGAAATGAAAGAAAGAATAAACGATTTTATTGTTTATGTTGAAAATCAAAAAGAAATTATTTTGAATAGTAAAATTGATAATTATTAATTTAAAGGAGAAAATAAAATGTCAAAAACACATTACAGAAAAGTTTTTAAAAGTGATCATTTGAGCTGTGCTGACTTAGAAGATTTGACTGAGCAAAATAGTGATTTAATCTTCACTATTAATCAAGTTAGACAAGAATTTGGAGCTAAGGTTGCTGGTAAAAAAATAGATGCAAATATTGCTTATTTTAGCGAAAATATTAAACCTTTAGTTTTGAACGCTACCAACTCAAAAACTCTTAAAGAATTATCGGGAAGCTCTTTTGTTGATGATTGGTGTAATTTAACAATACAGTTGTATATTGATGAATCAGCAAGTCTTATGGGAACTCGTGTTGGTGGTGTAAGAATAAGACCTAAAATTTTTCAAAAGAAAAAGATTGAAATAGTACCTGAAAATGAAGAATTATGGAATAGAGCAATCACAGCATACAAAAAATCAAAAAGTTTTGATGTTATAGAAAAGCACGCGATTATTACTAACGAGAATAAACAAATAATAAAAGAGCTATGTGATGAGTAATTTTATAAATGATAATGTCTATAACTTGTAAAGTAGTAGTGATGAAACTTAACAAAGATTTTTTGAGCTATATTATAAAAGAACATGGATTCAACGAGTTAAAGCTAAATTAAAGGAGTAAAGATGCCAATGAATAGAATTATTAAGTTTAGAGCGTGGAGCGATAAAGATAAAAAAATGTATGTGCCAAAATTACATGAGTTTGAAGACATGAATGTATGTATTGATAATCTGGCAAGTGATCAAGTTACACTTATGCAGTTTACAGGACTTCTCGATAGGCGAGGTGCTGATATTTATGAAGGTGATATAGTTCAAGGTTCTTGGGGGTTTGTAGACAAGATTGTTTATGATACAGACTTCTTGCAATTTAGATTTGATAATGGACGTAGTTTAGATTATTACGGTATTCATAAGCTTGAAGTAAAAGGTAACATCTATGAAAACCCAGAGCTTTTGGAGAAATAGAATGAATTTTCTTAAAGATAACAACTATCGACACGACCAGATTATCGCTGTACCTGCTGAAATAGTATTTATTAATTATGCAGAGCTGAAAAAACTACGAGCTAGACATGATGAAATAAGCAAAATGAATCTTGAGTTACTAACAGTAGTTGTAGAGAAGCGTGGTAGCTTATATAATGTTGTTGATAACTTTGAGATGTACTATAAAAGAACATGGATTCAAGCAGTTAAAACACTACATGTGGTAGTTGGAGATAGTAAATGAATACTGAAAATAAAAGTTTTACTGAAAAAGAAATTAAGGATTTATGGCAAACTCCTATAGAGATTTTTGAAACATTGAATAAAGAATTTAAATTTAACTGTGATGTTGCAGCAAGTGAAAAAAATAACCTTTGTAGCAAATATATTGATGAGGAAAAAGATGCTTTAAATTCTAATTGGAGTACTTCTAATTGGTGTAACCCGCCATACTCTAATATTAATCCTTGGGTAGATAAAGCAATATTAGAGCATGAAAAAGGCAATAATACAGTTATGTTAGTTCCTTCTGATACATCTGTTCAATGGTTTAAAAAGGCTTTTGACAACTGTAGTGAAGTTAGATTTATTAGTGGAAGAATTTCGTTTATAAACTGTGAAACTGGTAAGCCCGTTAATGGGAATAATAAAGGTTCTGTTTTGTTTATTTGGAGCAATAAATTTGATAAAGTAAGTCTGATAAATAGAAGTGATCTATATAAACTAAGATAATAAAATTGTGTAATATAATAAATATAGTAAGGAAAATAATCATGAAAAAATATGAATTGACAGAAGAAAGAAAAAACGAGATATTAGAAAAAATAGTAAATATATTATTTGATTATGGATTTGATAGTAATTACTTATCTAAATTTAATTACATAAGTATGAATAATAGGTGTGTTGTAGTATTGTCAGAAAATAAAAGAAATATATCTGATGGAAAATATTTCTTTGTTGGGAGAAATGTTGTTGTAACAACAATTGAAATAGTTAAGCTACTTATGCAAATTTCTACTGATTGGAAAGAACTTTGTTTTGAGTTACCAAAAAATATAAAACTTGAAATAAATTAATAATATAATAATATATATAAATTAATTGAATATTTGTATAATCAATGTTTAAGATTGAAAAAAATAATACATATAATAAAATATTTAAAAAAAATATAATATATAAATTTTATATTGAGCTATTTTTTTTGTTGTTAAAGCTTTATAATATGGTAAATTTAATTAGAAAAATAATAAAATACAATATGCACAGAAATAGCAGAATATTATTAATTGCAACATTAGTGCTTGTATGGGCTTCATACGCAATATATAACTTCGATAATTACACATTATTTGAAATTTGTGTTGATGTTATATTAGATCCGACAATAATAATATTATCAATAATATCTGTAATAAAAGAAAAATATTATAATAAAATTAAAACTTATCTACTGTTTTTTGTTTTTATAGCTGGATATTATAGTTTGTTTTGGGGGTTTGTTGGTCTTTCATCAATACAAAGTTACGAAAATATGATATATTCATCTAGTGATTTTTTATCTATCTTTTCTTTATTTACAGGTGTATTCTTTTGCGTTTCAACTTTCAAACTTAAATACGAGATAAAATAATGTACCAAACTGCTTTAGATTTGTTTTGTGTTTCATTAATAATATTGTTTTGTTTCTGGCTTGCTTCTTGCGGAATGTTGCCGAATGCAACAAATCCAAAATTAGAATTTTCAAAAGGCGATAAAATCGACGGCGGTGGTTCTGGAACTCAAGGGGTAGGTGAAGCTAAATTAGATTTAAATTTTAGTGATAATAATTCAAAAAAATATGAAAGGTCAACACTAAAAAATAAAGATACCTCTAATCAACTCAAAGCAAGCCAAGACAAAACTATTTTTTCTATCGGTGGTGAACATACTGATTTAAGCAACAAAACTCTTAAAACAGATACTAGAAGCAATACAGCTGATGATTATGTAACAGGAAATCAAAATAATAATGTCTTTAATGTAGGTATTAATAGATTTGATTTATTGTTGATGATGTTATTTTCTTTTTTAATTCCTTCGCCATTAAGCCCTATTTATAGATCTATTAAGAAAAAGGTTATAGGTTTGATTGATGTTAGAAAAAGCCGTAATTAAAATAATTATTGTACTTTCTGGAATTGGTTTACTTATATATCTAGTTTTTGCTATGGCAGAATTGTCCGCACAAAATAAACAGCTTATTAATGTCATGGATAAGATGCAACAATCATGGTTAGATAGTAATGAGATGACTATATCTAATCTGAAAGATACTGACAAAATAAAAGAAATATATTCAAATAATTTTTATAAAGTTTTAGAAAAGATAAAAAAAGATGATGACGGTATTTTAGAAATCAAAACCCCTGATGATTTAAACAAATATTTATTAGTCCCTCCTGCGGGAGTAAATATATATGATTAAATTATTATCAATATTAATATTATCAATATTGATATCTTCATGCGGTTTATTTGACACTTTCTATGTTTCGCCAAAATCGACACCTTATTTGACTCAACAAGTCAAGCCTTCATACAGAAATACTAATACAATCGGCGATGTATATTTAAGTTTTCTAAGTACTTCTGAGGCACTTGATATATGTAATTCGAAGCTCATTAGTATTAGAGAATTACAAAACAAAAATCAAAATATATAATAAAATTAAACAAAAAGGACAAAAAAATGAGAATTTTTAAAGATTACGAAGATTTTTTAGAAAATAAAAATGGGCGTGAAAATGGGGTCACTCAAGAGTTTTTAGATCTATACTATAATGGCGATATAGAAAAAGCAGAAAAAGATAATGAAAGTAACGTTAATTGCTATAACTGTTATAATTGCAAAAAATGTGATGAATGCGAATTCTGCACTAACTGTAATAACTGCCACTTCTGCAAAAACTGTAATAACTGTAATAACTGCACTTACTGCCACTTCTGCAAAAACTGCAATAACTGCGACTTATGCAATAACTGCAATAACTGCAAAAACTGCAATTTTTGCAAAAAATGTGATGAATGCAAATTCTGCGAGTACTGCAATGAATGCAACTTCTGCGACTACTGCTACCACAGCAACTTCTGCAACTTCTGCAACTACTGCGACTACTGCGACTACTGCAAAAACTGTGATGACTGCAAAAACTGTGATGACTGCAAAAACTGCAATGACCGCAAAGGATTATATGGAACATTTAACGGCCAGAATAAATGATAAGGATAATTAAAAATGAATAATGAAAATATAAATATTATATTAATGAAAGAAGAGATGAAAAGCAAAACTGTAGCGTGGTTACTTGCTTATTTTTTAGGTTTCTTTGGAGTGCATTGTTTTTACATTGGTAGAAATAAACTAGCATGGGCTATATTAATAACTTTTTGTAGTTTGATTCTATCGCCAATAGCACTAGTGCTATTTGTATATAGTTTATTTCAAGTAAATACAGAAATAAGCATGCATAATAGAAGAGTTTTATTAAAATACAAAAATAAGGATTAATTATGTTGACAACTATTTTTTTAGCTTTTGCTATAAGTAATCAAACTTTAAGTTGTGTTAAGCCTTGTTATCCTGTTGCAAGTGGAAAAACAGTAGAAAAAGTGAAAAAAGATTTGAAATTAATTAAAATTCACGATCAAATGATGAATAATGATGTTGCTTATTTAATTGTTCAAAGACAATTTAAAAAGGTTACAAATAATGTTTAATGCAATCACATGGATAGCATTATCAATATCTAATTTTTTTAATTTTTACGATAACAAAGATTATTACTTAGATAAAGAAAAGACTAATTATCAAGCACAAATTGAGAAGCAATATAAATTAGAGCATAAAAAAAGCCCACAAAAGTGAGCCATTAAAAAAAGATAATTAAGGGATGATTGTCTCCTATAAATAGTGCAACCATCAAAGTTATTTAGATTATTATTGAGCCTTAAAAGCTTCTGTAAGGATGTTACCAACTTTAACAAGGTTAGCGTTAGTTTCAGCCTTATCAGCAGCGTGAGCAGCTTCAATTTCTACATCTTTAGCGGCTCTTGCTGTTTGCTCTGCGATTATAGCAGCTTCTGCATCAGCAATACCAGCAGCAATAGCAGACTCAAGTTGAGATTTCTCTAAGTCATGTTTAGCTTCTAAATCTGTTATAGCTGTTTGTAGTGAAGTTTGTAGTGCAGAAAGTTCCGCATCATGTTTAGCTTCTAGAGCAGTCGTGATATTAAGAATATCAGTTTTATCTGTTTGAGCTTTTGTTAAGATTTCAGTTAGTGAATCTATAGCGGCTGGGTCTGTGTTATCTTGCACAAACTCAATAAGACTTCTGTTTGAGGCATTATCAGCTATTGATTGATGATGTCTAGTATTGAATGCTTTCGCAGATACTAGAATATTGTCTAGATCAGTTGAAATTGACATGTTGTATTCTCCTGTTTTTTTTGTTAATATTAATTTGTTCGTAGCATTCAACCGCTCGTTCTTACTGCTTATCGGTTGTTTGTTACTTTACTATCTCACTTATTACATTTACAATTTTATTATCAATACTTTCTAAATTTTGGACATCGTTTTTAATTTTATTAATGTCGCTGTCTTCTAACATAAGTATAGTTTCTTTTTTTTCTTGCGGTTCTACATTTACAGTAAACTCATTTATATTTCTATAAATATTAATTATATATTGCTTTGATGTGCTTTTATTTTCAATAATTAATACAGTATTTTCATTCATATTATAAGTCGCTTATATCAGTAATGCTTTTTATTATATCTAACTCGAGTCTTACAGGAACTTTGGAGTCTCCATTTTCAAATAACAAAACTAAATCCCCAACTATATAACTTAAATTATTTAGGTTATTATCTTGCTGGTTTTTTAAGGTTATTTTCAAACTAAATTTACCGTTAATAGCGTCATCAATATATATACCATTACCAATACTAAAGCTCATAACATTACTAGAGTTTATGCTTGTCTTGAAGTCAATTTTTGCTTTTGTTAAGTTTTCTAAATTTATCGGTGTTACATTGTCAGCCAAACGCCAGTTGAAAACTAGCTCAAACAACTCACCAATTTGCAAAGTCTCTCTATATCTAGCACTCATTATACACCCCGCATAGATAAATAAATAATATTAAAAATTATTAGAATACAATTTATTTTTATTTTGTAAACTTTATTATTTAAGGTTTCAACCCAATAGCTTGCCAGTTGAAATTCGTAGCAACAAATGTGTTTGTATCATTAACCAACCCAGCTATTCTGAAATTTGAACTGTTTATATTGTAACATATTAGATTCTTAAAATTTCCTTCTGATACAGAAGCTACGACGGATGGAGCACTAGAAAATCCACCAGCAGGATATCTTACAAGATAGTGTACAGTAGTCGGCGAAGTATTTCCAGAACCCCACATAATACGAACATTCCCAATATCAATATAGTTACTTGTGCCTATTTTATTAGATACTACACTGTCTAGCTCATTAATAGCATCTTGCAAGTTTGTAGCTAGTATTGTACCGCTTGGTGTGTTTGTAATCTGGCTTGCATTATAATCACCATTAGCAGATACTACAGAACCAGTTCGTCCGTGTACTGATACTACATCATCATTGTTATCAAACTTATCCCAGTTGTTAATAAATACAGTTGTACTTGGATTATTAATACGGGCAAATAACTTGTCCCCAACACTGAAAGAAACTCTGTCAACAGTTCCCGCAACATTAACATAATAAGTATCACCTAATATTGCACCAGTAGGGAATGACCCACTAGAAGCATCCCAATCACCAGCAGGTCTATATACTCCGCTGACTTTATTATCGATATAACCTTTTGCTGAGAATTCGCTTATAAGTTTTTGTTTTGAATTGCCTGCCAAAGTTATATCATCGGCAACAACTGAACTTGCATCAATTACTTTTCCAGCTGTCTGTGCTTCAATATCCTCTCCACTAGCAATATCAGAAGTATCAAATTTATCATTTAATGCTGTTTCCAAATCTATTTGATTCGCTATATCTCCTGTAATATCTCCCCATTTAGAAGAAACACTACCACCACCTCCACCAACTGGTATACTACTCATATTTGCACCTCTATTTGACCTTCTTTATCATGAGAATAAACCCAAATTCCTTTACCTACAGCCGACGAATGGCTCCAGTAACTGCCAGTATTTCCAATTGAATATTGTTTAATACCGATAGAATAAGGATCTGCAACTGGCTCAATACCACTATCTTGTGTAGTAATAACTTGTAATATTGAGTTACCTTCATTACTTGTAGAATATTGAATATCATCTGTTAACCCTAATAAAGCCTTAACATCAACCCAGCTGTTTGCTGGAATAACAACTCTAGCCATTTTTTTTAATCCTCTATTTTTATTTCAAAATTAATAACTTCTTCATCAGTAAGATTTGATATTTTTTCTTCTATTTCTGCTTGTTTGTTTTTCAATGATTGTGCTTTATTATGTTTGATTGACATTATATTTATTAAATCTTGAGCTACTAAATCAATCATTTTATTATCAAGATCTCGCCATCTTATAGGTATAGTTTGATATTTAACAGCTCCTTCAATGCGTAAAAGTGAGGAATCATCTGCTTGATAGAACCTATCGCCATAGCTCACAACTTGTAAATTATTCCAAGCTTTATTAATCTTGTCTTTAAGCTCTCTTAATTTACCTGCTCTATCAGTTACCCATTTCCCACCAACAAAATTAACATCGTATTTACCTTCTGGTTTAACTAATGTAAATCCTTCCTTAACATCGCCTAAATAATCAACAATTGAAGGAGAACCTCCAAGAATGTTGTAAACAGTCATTCCTCGATTGTCAATAACAATATTCCATTTTTGTTTTTTTTCATCAAAAATAGCAACTTCATTTTCTTTTGTTTTTGGTGGTGCTAACTCAGTGGCGTTAGGTGGTAGTAGATATATACCTGGCTCAAGTGGTGATTCTTGTGCTATTCCTGAATATGTATATTCTTTAGTTTGAGCATCATAATTGTATATTTGTATTTCCATATTAAATTCCTTAGTATTTGATTATATAGTTTAAAGCCATGTTTATCGGTCTATTTTCCGATGCAACAGGAACTTGATTGCCAGCATTTAAATTGAAACCACTAAATCGAGTACCGCCGATTCCACCGGCAAAAATGTTGCCTACTATACTAACGCCATTAGTGTTGAATGCTCCTGTTGTAGGCCCAACAATCCCTCCGGTACCACTATCGCTAAGCATAGTAACTCCCCCAGTTATATTTCTAATAGCATCTCCCTGCGTCACACCCAACCCAGCAGAATTAAATCCTAATCCACGAGTGAATTTACCCCTTAAATCGGGTAAGTTATAAGTAGTAGAGCCATCTCCAGCTCCGAAAGTAGTACCAATTTTAGCAAACAAGGAAGCGTAATTTGTTCTTGAGACAGTCCCACCATTGCATAGAAAATATCCATTAGGTATAGAGCCAGAAGCTAACATTATAATAGAGCCAACCGGATTAATTGTGTCAGTACCTCCCGATATATCTCTCCAATCACTCCATACATTTTCGTAATTCCCGCGAGTAAATATTTTATTCGCTTGACCTCCTGCTGCGCCAGAATATACAGTATAAGTCTGAGATACTACAGCACCTTTCGATACAATCAAACTCCCAGCCCATGGTACGGGGTAATTATTTCCAGGTGTCTGTGCGGTCAAAGCTTGAAAATAGAACCCTGCTGTAGTTATAGTATCAAGGTTTTGCAAACCTAAATCAATTGCTCTTTTAGGTATATTGCCGATAAGCTCATTATCAATTAATTTACCCGAAACAAAAGGGTTCATCCATTTGTTGGTCTCAGTCCTTGCAATAGCTTCTGCTTCACTAGCGAATTCTAAAGTTTGAAATAAACTCCATTTTGTAGAATCTGTAGGAAGAGCTGTATTATTATTAACTTTAGATAAATAAACACCATCATTATATCTTACAGCAGAATATATTTTATATTCAACAGGGTTTCCTCGATTATCAAACTGATAATAGTCTGGATAACATTGATCTAACCACTGCTTAACATTGTATGTTATTTTTTTGAGCGTACCATTGGTTTTTGGTCTACTTAATGATAATGCTGTAGGGTCTGTTGCTACATTTCTATCATATAATTCAGTCCACCCCTGCTCGAGAGAAACAGATCCGTCACCCTGAGCATCAATAGGTATATCACTTACATCACCATTTTCAGCCCATACTCTATCCATATAATTCGACATTAAATAATTCCTTTTATATATTTACATCCAAACATAATTAACACTAACTCCAGCAGGTATTGGTAATAATTCATAATCAATCATAGCATTATATTTAATTGGATTGGTATTAATACTATCTACATATATTGTAACACTCATATCTAAGTTATCAATAGCATAAGAAGTATCTCCTAATATTAACTTAACAAACCTATTAACCTCAACTATAGAATTTGAAGCAAAAAAACTCTGATATTTTAATTTAACTACTAATCTTTTGATTTCTAAAGATAAACTATTATCATCTCCTACAACTGGAGCGAAATTTGAATTAAAAAAATTATTATTAAAACTACCAAAACCAAAAATATTATTTGTTCGCTTTGGTTTAGGTGGTACAGTAAAATCAATATTAAGTATAATTTCCCATATTCTCAAACCAAAATCGTTAGCAGTATCAACATTAAAAACATTTTTATAAAAATCATCAAGAAAACTTATAACATTTGTATTTAAAAAATCTTGATTGTTTTGTATTAATTTATTTAAATGTTTCGCTTCATTATATTGCCATATTATATTTTGCAACAAATCTATTGATACATCAAAATTTTGGATATCACTCATATAAGTACCACTTCGATTAGAGTCTCACTGGTAAATGGCTTCTCATATATTTCTATAGGTATTGTTTCACGCTGGAATACATCTACAGATATTTTACTTATTTGACAATCAGATACAAAAGACCCTGTATCTACTGCTACATTTGCTGATAACTCAAGAGGCGATACATCAACACCAACTTTGAATCCGTTATTCCTGACCTCTGAATTAACATATTCCAATATTGAGTTTCTAATTTCTGCCGTAGTATCAATTGCACTTGAACCTACTTTTACTGTTATTTTAATTTTTATAGGTATTATGTTCGGTCTATCAAACAATACAGTATAAGATTGACCAGAATATTCACTCGTAAAAGTAACAGTTTGGTTTATTCCTCCACCGTGATTATAAGCACAACCGACGGACTTATATTCTTCTAATGCTTTCGCTATTTCTTCATTACTACCGCCATCTATACATAAGTATAATGATTTTGGCAATAAAGTTACATTATCTATAACTTTAGAAGTGTTAGCATCATTTTTTCTAAAAATCAATGAATTAACATCTGTTATTGAATATAACCCAGATATTATAGAATTGACAGCACCTTTAGAACCTTTGGATAAAGTTAATATTCTATCAGCTCTAGCTGATATATCTGATTGTACATCAACACCAAGAACACCAGCCGATGAATTATCAATAGTCTCCCAACCAAGAACGCCACCATCTCCGATTGATGTTAGAGAATTAGCTGGACAAGGTATAGAACCCTTTGTTTCGCTAGCAAAACTGGCTTGTATCGTGCCAGATACTGGTATAGTTATATTAGCAATTAACTCGAATCTATCCCCAGCAGTTGTTACAGCTACAGATCCAGCAGGTATAATAGTACCCGCAACACCTGCAATAGTAGCCACAACAGTAGTACTAGTTGCTTTTCTTCTTTCACCATCAGTTAAAGACCAAATAGAATCAAGAAATTTTCCACCCGCAATTCGAGGGTTTATCTGATTTGAAAATAATGCTAAAACTTGCTGTATATTAGACCTTGCTGTAGTATCTGATGATATTAATATATCAGCAATCGTGCCATTTTTAGTGTCTAAATTATCGCCAAAATTAGTTAAATATTCTTGTGTTACTTCATTTTTAATATCTGATGTATCAGCAATAACAACACCACTTTCTTTTATATAATTATATGACATTATTAATATTACCTAATCCGAAAGTAGTTTTTATAGTAGCAGTATACTTAAATTCATTATCAGTTGCAACGAAATCAAAATTAGAAACTTCAATAACATTATCTACTTTTTGTATTGTATCAATTATTGCAAGCCTTGCCTGTGCTAAGTTTGGGGTGCCATTCCAGATAATATTAAATGCAGGTATACCATCGTCTTGATTATATATTTTTTCCCCTAAAATCGTAGAAACGGCACTTTCGCAAGATTGTAGGCAAGCATCTAAACCTGTATTCATGGATATATCATTTTTTGAATTTAAAGTTAAATCATTATTACCATCTCTTGCAAATGAAATCATAAATTAGCCTTAATTATTGTGGTACTGATGTAGGTTTGTTGTTAGTTTCAATATGAACATGTGTACTACCGACATTCACATTGTTATTTTTCAATGTTCCAGTCGTTGAAACATTACCATTAACATTAACATTTCCTTCAATATTAATAGTCGGAGCTTTAATTTTTATATTATCACTTCCTAAACTAATTTTAACAGAATTATCAAAAGACTGTAAAACTAAATTATTATCATCTTCGCTGTCTATTGTATAATTATTGTAGTTTATAGTATCGGGAATGAAAATAGAATCTTCAAAAGTTATTTTTCTTTTTGTGTTAGGTATGCTTTCGCTAAAGCTTTGCTTAAATAAGCTTATATCTCTGTCACACGACCTTATATATCCAAAGTCTCCTGATTTTACTGGCATATGAATTATAAAACCACCAGCAGATAAATGCTGTATCGGCACATTGAATATTTTAGCTCTTTGTATATTTTCAGAATTTGCTAATATTATTTTAATTAAAGGTAATACATTAACACTATTTTTATCTTTATTTACATTTAATACAACGCAAGGTAGTCTAATATTCATGCTCTGCTTAAACTTATCTAAAACAGTTTTAAAAACTCCCTCTAGAGTATTCTCATTACTTTCACTTGTACTTATTATGTTAGACATTTTTGAAATTCCTTATTCCATCAATCGAGATATAAAAAGACTTGCCTCGATTTTGCAAATCATAAGTAATCCTATTAATTAACCAAGAACCATTTGCATTCGGATTAAGAGAGCTTTCAACATTAACTGTACCGCCAATCTTGATATCGTTGTTAAAAAGTGTCTTAACCATGATTCCCCTTTCATTAATTTCCGGTATTCCCACCATTCCATTTATTTGAGAAATGTTGTATACATAACCAGACAAAGCGGTATTTTTATTTCTTACAACTAAATTATTGTCATCAATATAAGCATTAATATTTATTAATTCATTAAGCTTTTCTACTTCTTTTAACTTACTGCCAGAATACGAATAACTGCCAATATTTCTATCAGATGCTTCAAATATTAAGTTCAAACCTAGACCATTTGCTATTTGTTGACTTAATACTGATAATCTTATTAACTCTCCGCCACTGCGAATACTTGTCTCAACTTTCTGTAATTCTCCAGTAAAAGTTTGCAATGTTATTTTAATGTTTGGCGGTTGTGATACTGATACCATTCTTATACCACCGAAATAAATTAATGAATAACCTGTACTTTCTCTTCCAGCATATACATAAACTTTCTTATTAACTATTTGCCTATCTAAAACATTAGTCTCAGTTAATATTTTATTTCTAGTATCCTCACTTAGATTAGATATTGATATATTAAATTCGTTAGGTATCTCATTTGAAGATTTTGAGCCTGTTGCAGATATATCTAAGTCTATATAACTTTTAATTTGATCACCAACCTCGATATCAATTTTCAATAATCTTTTATTCATTTGCCAACTCTTCATTTGTAGCATAATATAAAAACTGACTAACATTAAATTTATTATAATCAGGTAGTTCATCAGATATCGAATAAAATATAAAATTACCATTTGTTTGTTGATATTTTGATTGTATAAGAAGAGTATTAGCAATTAATATCTGATTACTTATTATTTCAACTTGATTAAGAAAAACACTATAAAAAGTAGCATTGCTTGTTGTTCTAATTACAATCTCATATAATTCTTGGTCATTCTGATATTTAAGAGATTGATTAGGTTGTATGTCTAAGTTTAATTTAATCATGCTACAACACCTACTATTTTTTGTTTTTGAACCCAACCTACAATGTTTCTTGCTATTGTTGATTTTTGTTGCTCAGACACAGAAACACCATTTTGTATACCTTTTTTAACCGTTGATTTGTCTTTATCAAACTTGGGATTATAGACAATATCAGTACTCAATACATTGAATTGAGTTAAATCTAAATTAATTATAATACCACTTTGAGAGCTTTCTACGTGGGGCTTACTTTCAATAAGCATATTTTTATAAACGTTTACTTTTGTTTGTATTGTGAGTAATGTGCTACTTCTATATGCTGTATCTATATTTTCAAAAACTATATTATAATTAATTTTAGACAATTGTAATATCATTGAAATTTTAATTAAATCAAAAACTTGATGATCTGCTGTTTTGCTCCCGTCTTCAAGAGGGTGCGTCATTAGCTGGCTAGTATCTTTAATATTTAACGATGTACATATAGCATCAGCGAAAAGTTGCTCGTAAGTATCGTTATCGAATATACCTGTTAATTGCTCGCTACTAGAAAGAAAACCATCAATAAACATATTTAAGCCTCTATACCATCTTCAAAAGTTGCCGTAGTACGCTTTAATTGATTTTCTAAACTAGCACCAATTTGGTTGCTAATACTATCAACATCTGTAGCCTGTGTACTAATTTCTATTTTATCTATATTAATATTACTTGTAGACTGTCTATTTGCTGTGCTTAAATTAGATATAGAATTGCTTGTCATATTATTAAGTGGCGATGTTTGTTGCTCTATAGCAGAGTATATATCGCTTTTATCAAATATATCCGAGTTCGTTGGAGTTATTCTAGCAGGCAAACCTGATGCAACTCTTTTTTTAGATTCAATTTCATTTAGTCTATCTTTTTCAGTTGTATCTTCTTTCAGTAAGCCCATGAAAACAAGAGCTTTTTTAATATTATTGATTAAGCTATCAACAAACCCAAATACACCCTCAATCGCTTTTGTAAGAGTAACAGAAAAGAAGTTAAGCAAAGGTTTAAAAGCGTTAAATACATCTCCAGCAACCTTAACACTAAGCCTGAACAACTCTTGAATAAAATAAATTGCAAATCCAAAAGCATTTGATATTGCACTTCCAAGACTAACAATAGCATTTCTTATTGATTCAATAGATTCATCAGAATAACCAAGCCATTTAAGCAAATCACCAAAAGCACTCGATGAACCACTTAAAAAAGCTGATATATCCTCATACAAAATCGCAAATAAAGCTATAACACCAGCGACCGCAGCGCCAATTAAATAGAATGGGGCAAATGCTACAATACTTGCAACGCCGAAACTAATCATGGAAGGTAAAGCATAAGCAGTTATTGCAACAGCTAACCCTATAAATATGCCTTTCATTAGATCCTTATGTTCCGACATGAATCTTATACCATCTTGTAACTTGTTTAAGAGATATCCAACCGCTGGCAATATTTCAGCACCTAAAGTTACAAAAAGACCCCTAAAAGATGTTTTAGTATCAGAAACTGTATCGTTAAATTTTTGAAATGTTTTAGCTTGCTTATCAGTTACACTAAACAGCTTATTTTGAGCAGAAACTTGCTTCTCAACTTCAATTCTACCCTCTTGTAATAATCTGATTGTAGCCTCATCTAGACCTAGTTTCTGCCCTATTCCAGCACTTTCTGCCTTTGACATCGAAGAAAAAGCATCGGCTAACTCGGGTAATGTATCAAGTACACTTCTAGCCTTACCGTTGCTATCAACCATACTAATACCTAATCTTTGGATATATGGGAGTATCCCAGTATTACCAGTAGTCACAAATTCATTAAAGCTAGTATTAAGACTTTTAACTATGCTTTGAAACCCACTTACAGAGCCACCAGACTTTACTATAATTTCTTGATATGAAGCTAAAGCATTTGCGTTCTCTCCATACATCTCAGCAGTCTTGGCTAGATTATCAATATAATCAGATGCTTGCGATATACCTTTAGATAATGCCGTGAAGCTTAATAATGCAGTTAATGCACCTCCAGCCGTAGCTATAAGTGTGCCAAAACTACCAGCCATAGCATTAGCTGTTTTATCAGTTGCTTTGAGTCCAGATTCTAATTTCTTGTTTTGTTTTTCTGCTTCTTTTTCTCCTTTTATTAAGGATGAAGTATCTGCTTGAAATAAATATAGAAAACTTTCTGCAATTGCCATTATTAGATAACCTTAATTTATATAATTACATTATACAATATTTCATTAATTTATATAATTATTTATTTTTAATTGCTTTATTCTTTGCGTAAATTTCGTTTGAAATATTTACTTGTATAATCTCGAGCATATTTGAGTAGTCCTCATAATCATATATTGTACTAAGTTCATGCAATGTAGCGAACTTATTTGTTATTATAGAAGCAACTCCAGAGTCAATATTTACATATTTATAGGGTAATTCATCAGTAGCGTTGTATAATCTACATTTTTTCCTAGTTCGCATAAATTCTATATTATAGAGAATTAATTGAGTTTCTAATATTAAAAGTGTCTCAGTATCATTAATATATTTATTAATTTTATCTTCATTATCTAAAATAATATAACTAGTATCATCATAGAAAGATACATATTTTAATAGACTTAATAATGTTTTATTATCTATTTTTGGAATTTTTGGAATATTTTTGCTATTTAAAGGATATATTTTCAGAATGTCAATAAAATGAATCGCAGGTATTCTGCTAATTTGGTATTTTAATTCAATATCATCAATATCTTTAATTTGTATAATCTTTGGCTTTATTAACATTATCAATCCTGCATGTTAAATTAAAGACAAGTAATGTTATTTTTTCATTTTGGTGTAAATATCGAAAGCGGCAACTTTGAACTTATTAACACAACTATCAACAAAACTATCATCTTTTATTTTGCTTACAAAAGAAGATAAAAAACCTCTGCTTTTTTCAAATTTTAGGAATGGAAAATTGTATTTAAACATTTCTAGCTCAATTAACATTAGCGTAGTAGTATCATTAACATATGAGTTGATTACATGATAACTATTTAATGCAATTGGTTCATCGTTGCCATTGAATCCCTCGACATAACTCATAAGCTTAATCATTAAGGCTTCATTGACTTTATACTCGCCAACTTTTGGGATTAAAGAAGACGGATACCCAGCCAATATTTCTCTGCCAACAATCGCAGGCAAACGACTAATATTAAATTTTAAAATGTTGCCATCAATATTAGTTATCTCTATTAATTTAGGTTTTATTAGCATTTTATCTGTCCTTTTAAAATATTGTATTAACCTACTTTGTTTTCAAATCTAAAAGTATAACTCTTGGTTTTAATTCTTGCATTGCTTGACATAGAAGTACCAGCACTCCCACTTATGATAACACCATTTCTAAGAACAATTGGTCTCAGATTAGGATATATAATAGTTACAGTAATATTATCTTTAGCAGACGCTTTGCCTTTAGCACCTCTATTTGCTTCATGTAATACACTTAAAGCTATATCATCAACACCATTCGGAACTACAGCAATAGTAAACTCTATTGGTTGAGGCGTCGTCCATGACACCATGTCGCCATTAACTCCCATCGCTGTCTCTGTTAATTGTAGATCCGCAAAATCAATAGGGTCTACATCATCAGCAAGTTGAGTAATTGGAAATCCTACAGGAAAAGTCTTGCTTCCTGCCACAATAATTGTAGTGCCACTACCTGAAATATCTGCCATTTTATATTTTCCTTATATTAAATTAGTATGTGTGAACCAGTAATTTTATTTATAGAATCTGATTTACTGTATATAATTGTGTAATTAGCTAAGTATTCCACAACACCATCAACTGTTTCAGATGTAAGCTCAACATTTAGCCAAAAACCTTGTTCCTCAACATTTCTGTAAGCATTATCATCATTAGCTATCTGACCTATATATAATTTTTGAGTGTTAGTTAGTGGCTTGCCTACAGATATAACACCATTTTTCAAAGCTTCTTCAATAACATTTTGTAGTGTTAATGATATTTGACCAGCTCCGCTAGCATTCCAAGGTATTTGCTCTAATGCTAGTTGTAGCTCAATTAAAGCTGAACCGCACGCACCCTTGAACCATGCTTCATTTATGAATATATTTTCATAGCTAGGATCAACAGCAAGCCCCATCAAATTACCTCTTTGATAAAAAGATATATTTTGACCTGCTGTCTGAGTTTGACCATAATAATTTATTCTTAAGCTATCTAATACATCAGACTGTGCAGTCTCTGTAACAGACGGAGTTAGACTAGCCTGCTGATACATATAATTCTTAATAGAGTTAGATTTTGAATAATCAGTTGACGCAGCAATACAAGCAGGCATCATTTCGTGGTACTCATTAGCTACACTAGAAGCCAAAATAATATCTACACCGCCGTATGTATTTAAAGCATCATAATGAGCTTGTGCATCATCATAACTTGTAGATGTTAAATATAGATATCTATTATTTTGTAATTTAGACCATTGAGCAACTTCTAGTTTAGTATCAATAGTAAATGTATCAGTAAATAAGAATGTAATAAAATTAGAGCTTATATTAACAGTATTATCAAGTGTTTCTGTTATTGTTTTTTCACTTAAACCATCAGAGAATATAGCTGAAGCATTCCATTCTAAAAGATTTACGATATCAGTACCATTTAGAGAAGATGATACGCTAATTGTAGCAGTTACAGTATCGCCACTAACTAAGTCAAAAGAACTTCTAGTAGCATTGTATGATACAGTAGCATTTGCAAATTGGGTATCTGATACTAATTGTATCTGTGTTTGTATTAATAATGCAACATCAGCTAAACTGACTGCAGTTGTTAAATCAGTAGTAATTAAATGAGTAATTCCACCTATCTCTAGATTGAATGTAGCATCAGAAATAGCAGTAAAATCAGTCAATACTTTTTGAGTTTTACCGCCATAAATTAAAGCACTAGAATCGGTCGGATTATACTTATAAAAACTAATTTTATTAGGCGATGTTATGCTTTTAGAAACAAAACCAAAATAAAAAGAAGCTCTTCTATATTCTTCGGAATTAGTACCAAAATACAAACCAACTTCTGACGCAGAATCAAAATCTACAACTGTGCTAGTTGGTATTAATGCGTTGCTACTAATAATTCTAAGGATTGGCTCTACTCGTGCTACAGAAGCACCAGCACCAACTCCTGATGTTATATCAACATATTTTATGAAATTAATCGCCATTTTAAACCTCTTTTAATGTTTGGTTAATTTTATCTATTTTATTTATATTATATTCTAATTCTTGAGTGTGTATAATAACAAAATCAAAACTAGGATTATATTGATAATTATCTGCTCCATTTGTGAAAGGAGTATTGATAATATTACTTATTCTTAATATTTCTAAGTTATTTTCTTTTAGTATATTAATTGTTTCTGTACTTTGCAATATCATTTTAACATAATTACACAAATCTTTTGCTGTTATATTAAGATTTTCTATGTCTTGTTTCAATATTGTGTTTACTTGAAATTTTGTTTCAGATACTTGTAATTCTTTATATATTAATTTATCTTGGTCTTTATTGTATGTTGAGTGTCTACCCATATATCCAATATCATTATCGCCAACATTGAAGAAATAAACGGTATTTTCTCTCATACCTTGTTTTGTCGGTTGATAATTAAGAAGCACATTAGCATCAATATTAAGTGCTGATAAGCCGTTTATGATTATATTTCCAACAATATCATTAATGTCATAATCTAACACACAGAACACCTACCCAACCGTTATAAACATACCAATCTTCTTTATCTAGAACTTGGTAAGTATCATTACCATATACAATACGATCGCTAGATGTATTTGTATCAATTTCTGTTATTTCCGTATCAGTATATAAAATTCTATAATGCTTATTAATGTCTAAACCACGCTGTGAATACAAACTTGAAGATACAACTTGAAAGCTTCCAGATATCTGCACTGGCTCAGCATAAGACGGAACAACAACAAAACCTTTACCAGTAACATTGCCAAGGAATTTTTTATAAAAAATAATATCTGTACCTACTGAACCGCCTATAGCATTAGAGGCTATTTTATACAAATTTCCAATCATTTATTAACCTCATAGTTAACAGAATCTAACATATAACCAGTATCTATAAGAGGTTTAGAAAATCCCTTTTTATCAATTGTTAATTGTGCTAATGCTGGAGCTGTTAGCTCTTTTATTGATGTTTTTATGTCGCCTTGAACGACCAACCCCAAAGTATTAAATGAGGTCTTAAAATCGCCCCCACGAACGAAGTCTTTCTTAATCATGAAATCAAAAGTCTTCTTCCATTCTTTAGCCTTTTTCAAAGCAGTTCGCATAAATGGTCGTGGAGGTTGTCTTTTTTGTGGAACGCCATACTCGTTTGACATTGCTACTTGAGCAACGCTTTTCCCATCTTCATATTTAGCACTCGAAAGAAAACCAACTTGTACTTTCATATCAGCTAAATTATTAGCGATTTTCTTAATGTCAATACTTGTTTTCTTATTTACTTTCATTATCTCTTAAATCCTAATGTTGAATTTGAACCACCAATGTAATACCCACCAGCAGACCACAAACTAAATAATGCTAGAATCTCTTCACCATAAATAGTTTTGTTTAAAAAATATTGAAAAGCAGATTTGCTTATTCTTGATTCAAAAGATACAGATATCTTATCAATACTAGCACTAGATACAATACCAGCTGTACCACCACGATTAGAGGCAGTGTAAATGCCAATTTGCAAGATGTGAGCAGTCATTAAATATAAAACATATTTAAGCCTATTTTCATCTAAATAACAACTAGTGTTATTTGATATAAACATTTCGGCACTATCAAATGCTCTCAATACAACAGAATCAGATATACCATCGAATATTGAATATTTAATTCTAAATTCTGCTATATCAAATACTATGCTAGCCATTTACTCCACCGCGAAAGTTGGGTTTAAATCTTTTATATGCTTAAAATCTTCTTTTGTTTTTTGTGCTGACTTGTCTTTTTTTGCCATATCTTTTGAAACTTTTGGGGCTTCAATATTTTTATTTTCAACAGTTAAAAAACCATTTTCAAGATGTTTTTTAAAGTGATAGTTTTCTTTTATCAATTCGTACTTATCTTGTGCAATACATGTCACCGCTACCTGTTTAACTAACAAAGTTAACTTATTCGCAACATTAGCTTTGCCTGCGATTGTTACTTTGCTTTTTGCAAAACCATTGTCATAAATTATATAATCGTTATCTGAACTCATCGTTGAATATATATAAACATTTGCCATTTCTAAAAAGTCCTTTTAATTTAATTTTCATACTAGTTATGATGATATTAATTTATCATCATAATAATTATACTACATTCCAGTAGCTCTGTATACCGCGTAAGGTCTATGTACAATAGTACCAGCACAAGAGTTTCTGAATTTCTCTGATTGTGTATCGTAAGTTATCATTGTACCAACAGATTCGATTTTAGAAACGACAAGTTGGCTCATAACAGCACCTGTATCAGATGAATCACCAAGCAGATTGTCAACAAACATATAAAATACATTTGCTCCACCGTTTGCATCATTTAGCTCAGACATTGGTACAATCGTACATCTAGGATATGTTTCATTTATCCATTTTCTAAGAGACATCGTTCCGAAATTATTCAATTCGTTAAGATAGCCGTTTACAGATGAAGGAATTACAAAAGTAAAATTCATCATGCTTGCACTAAAGTTGTTACCTGTAGACAATTCTAAAGCTGTAATTGCTTCAACAAAATCTTTTTGTCTTTCTAAGAAAGTTTTAGTTGACCATTCAGGAGTAGCATTTGCACCGTTAGGAAGAGTAATATATGCAGGCAGGTTAGGGTCGTTGAGCAATCCGTATGTTTTGTTTTGCCCACCAAAATAACCATAAACCGAAACTTCATTTCTTGCAATTTCCAAAGCAGTAGTTACAGCTGACATTTTTGTGGTTCTTGGGTCTTGTCCTGCTGCAATAGCCATTTTGTCGCTATCGCCACCAAATTCTGCTTCAACCATAAATCTAACAGTGTTTCTCACTTCGTAATCAGTAAGATAAGAAACTTTAGGTGCAGATGCAAATTCACTATAGCCAATAGCATTACCAGTGCGTTGCTCTGTAGCTTGCACTACTTCTTTAGTTAGAAAATCGCCAACCATCGTCATACCAAGTACATTATCAATTTGACGCATTTGCGTCATATCTCTAATTACACCAGGTAAAAACGCTCTAAACAAGTCTTGTCTACCAGAGACAGAACCGCCAATATATGGAGCTTGAGAATCCATTGCACTAAAATTAATTCCTAGCGTATCGCGAGTGATTAATTTTTTTGTGATCTCAACATTCTCTGCTGAGTCTTGAGCACTCATATTGTCATGAGCAATTTTATTGTTAATTAAATCTTGTCTTGAATATCTTTTCATCTTATTTTTCCTTTAATTAGTTAAGTAGCTCTAATACACACAAGCCATTTGCTTCAGCATCAAAATAAAATACTTTGCAATTTGGTATTTGAGTTTGACCCGCACCAGCTGTACCAACACCTAAAGCACCTGTAGTGTTATCAAAGAAAACATCATCGCCAACACTAGCAGTACCGCCAACATTTGCAATAATTCTACCAGTCTTTGCTATGCTCGCTTGAGTTCCACGAGGAATAGAGTTTGTAGAACCAATGCTAGAGCTATAATTAACATATTGCTTAGGCAAAACTAATAGACCTACAAATGTACCAGTTCCGCCTTTTCCTGCTACACCCTCAGAAACTCTAGTGAAAGCAGTACCAATAACATTATCATCACTATTTAGTACATATGTATCTATTTTCTTAACTGTATTGTCGTATAATTCACCTACAACACCAAAAGCTAATTTTTTATTTACTATTGTTTGCATATTTATTTTCCTTTTTTTTTAAAAATTATCGTAAAAAGATTCTTTACCTTTCTTGATTCCAGCGTCCATAGCTACATCAGTATGCACTACTTTTGAGGTTGCAGATAAGTAACCTTTTAATGTAGCAAGCTCTTGTCCTTTATCTGCTGTAATGTCTAATTTCTTAAGGCCATAATCGACAACATCTTTAAAGTCCATATCTAAATGGTCGAAAGAACCAACAACTTTTGAAATTTCGCTAGCTAATCTATCTCTACTTTTGAACTCTTCTTTTAATGCTATCTTAGCATCCATCGCATCTTGAGCCATTGCCTTTTTCTCTTCTTCAATGTCAGAAGCTTTTTTCTCTTCATTTACTTCTGAATCTTTAACCTCTTTGTACTCGTCCTCGGTTTCTTCTTCGACAACTTCTTTGCTATCTATTTTTTCAGATAGCTCATTTATTTTTTCCATAATTGGCTTTAGCATTTCCTCTAAAGATTTTATTAATTCATCATTCATTATAGGTATTTCTCCTGTTGTTATGTCAGTTGTTATGTCATTATAGTCAAATGTTACTATTGCAGAATCGCAAACAGCAACCTCTTTACCCATTCGCCCGTTTTCTACTGTAGCAATATGGTTGCCTCTTAGCTCTGTTTGTATTGCATCGTATTTTTGTCCATCAAAAACGCCACTCTCAAACTTGTATTTGCATTTATAGCCAAGGCTTAATTCTTTCTTTCCGTTTTCTATTATATTTTTTAAACTACCACTATAAACTTTTAAGTTTCCATAAAGTGTATCACCCTCAAAATATATATCTTCGCCAGTTGTTCCTTGGATTCCTTTTTGCTCTGCTGGCGTACCATCAGTGCCAAGCATTTCATGCTCATCTATCCACGGAACTAATTTAAATGAGTCAATAGTTTCTTTATTTGATAGCTCCTCAGCTGGGCGATATACCTTATAAATTCTATCAGGGTCTTCTGCACCTATTGAACTACCTAGATATTCGAATACTCCAACTTTTGATATAGGTCTTTTTTCCACCAAGACAAATCCGTTTTCATCTTCTTCTAATTTATTCATAATTAATATTATAAACCTTAATTAATTTTAAGATATATAAATATTTTATTATTGTCAATAATTAATATTAATAATTTAAAATAATTAATTAAATTCAATAACAGGAGTTTTAAAACATCTGCAATAAGGTAACTGTGCCGGCATTACTTTTTGTTTTGCGTCTCTATCGTATGGCGGGTCGTTAAGTTCGTATATTTGACCATCAAATTCAACATGGGTTTGCCTTTGTGTCTTTCCTGCACTTGAATGATTCCACCTAAATTTAGTAATTCCGTTCTGTCTCATTCTCGCTTCATCAAGTGTAGCGTTTGTTTTTCTTGTTTGGTCTAGTGCTAATAATTTAGCGTTTATTAAAGTCTTACCGCTGAGTATTTGTAATTGTGGAATTAATTCTTTGAGACCCTCGCCTTGGGTTATGCTCCGATAAGTAAAGCCTGAAGCTTGATCAAGATAATCAGCTTGTATACTTCTTATATAACTCGAGGCTTGACTCGCACTAGCTTTTAATATCTCTTTTGTCTCAGCACTCAAGTCTTTAACATTGATTGATAATCCACCGCTTAATTTCTTAAGACTATTTTGCGTTTGTGCTTTAGAATGTCTATTAACGCTATTAGTCATATAGTTAGCAATATTATTGCCCTCTACTTTAAACATAGAATAAAATTTATCTTCTAACTTGCTTAATAGTATTCTAACTTGGCTAGATATACTTGCATCTTGTGCGAAGTATGCTGGGCTTTCTTTTTTGAAAAGTCTTATAACTTCTCTCTCAAACTCTTTAATCATCTTCTTAGTTAGTCTTTCAACTTTTCTAACTGTGTTTTTTTCAATCTCATAATTTGGGCGTAAAGGTTCGCCTACTATAAGATTAGGGTTAAACTTATTTACCCATTTTTGCTTATTGCTTGATAGCTTTAAATTTTTAGCCATTTTTATAATTCTTCAATATTTTCTTTTTCATCAATATCGCTATAATCACTATAATCATTATCAATCATGCCAAAATATGGTGAGTTTTCATCATCTGTTAGTTTTTTATTAATACCATTTTGACCAAGTATGCCAGCATTTGTGTAATTAATATCTGTCCTTGATTTAATTTCATCAATTTCCGCTCTTTCTTTTTCGGTTATGGCGTCTAATTCATTCCACTGAATATAAGCATTGAAATCAATATTAAATTTAGGTTTTATTTCTGATTTAATTAACAATTGATAATGTCTATCAAGAAATGGCTCAAGAATCAAATCTTGTATATTCTCAAGCTCTTCATGATAACTTGATTCCTCTGTATCTCCACTTGAGAAACCTTTCATAGGCGAGTTCAATAGCTTATATGACGGGGTATTAGCAATACTACAAACTAATTGATACTGTGTCATCACATTGACATCGAGATCACTTAATGAAGTCTCTAACTGCTCAATACTATCCTTAGTATCAGCAAATCTTATGCCATAATTATCTCTTAGCTCGACCCATTTTTGCATCGAATCATTGAAAGAATTATAGTCTCCTACCTTGTCGCTCATACCTTCCATTTTGAAAACATTTAAACGCTTAGATTGTACCAGCATCGGGATTTCATTAGCTGTTTTTTCTGCGCCATATAAACGATTATATATTTTCTGTACAAGAGATATTCCCGCATACTGATAAGTTGGCTTAAGTATATCAGCCACTTCATCACCTCGAGTTATCACTAAATGGCTTTTATGATATTTTCTTCCATTAATCTGCCAGTATGTTGGCTCGTAATAATTTAAACTTGCCGGGTCTGAGACATTATCTGAAGTGGTGATAGGCGTACACCATTGTGGGTCTATTTGTGAAATTCCCTTATAACTTCCAGCTTTGACTCCATCAATATTAAAAGGTTTTTCATAGTACTTAGGATCGGTACTTTCTACAACAAATAAAGCTACACGAATGCCAAAAACTTTAGTGAATTGCGCTTGATTAATAAGCTTATCTTTGATTTTATATTTATGCCTATCTAAATTTCTTATTTCATCAAATATTTTACTTTCTATTTTTGTGTCTTCAATAGTTGAAACTTTCCAGCCTTTTCTTATCGCATCTTTTCCAGGTAAACTACAAGCTTTAGAAATTAAACTATTTTGTGCGATAATTGCCATTGCACCAAAACCGATAAAAGAATCGGAAGCAAACCAATCAAAGGCTATTGGATTAACTCCATAATTATTACCCATACTGTAAGCATTGTTGAAACATACAGAATCCATGCCTGTATGTTGGATGTTTGGCTTGGATTTAATCGATTTATTGAAAGCATTATCTATTATTTGATTTGTGGTTGGCTTCTGTAATCTTCTACCCCAAAACAAACTTTTTTCTTTGTTTTTTTCTTCTACAACAGGGATATCAATTACTACTTTTTTTTTCTTAAATATATTAAACATTATTTAACCTTAATAATTTATATAAATTTATTTTAGCATATTTTGATAAATATTAACCAAAAAATGAAGATGATTTTTTTTCTAATTCTGATATACCATCGTTCAACACATCTACTTGGTCATCATGCTTTCCATTTGGGAATACTAAAAGCTCTGGTATTAGGTCTGATAAATAGTCCGCTCCATCTCTAAAATAAACTCTGCCACTAGCCATATATGGAACGGCATCATAAGCCCTTGTTATCTTATCGTTGTTTCTTTGAATTGCTTTAACGGTTATATTATTTTCCCTTTGAAGTGATTGAATTAATCCAGTACCACTAGCTTTATCTTCCACACATAAATTTCTTAGCCTGCCGTTAGATAAATTTTTATGCTTCTCCCAAAATGATGTAGTCATTTGCTTTAGCTCTGGAGCTTCCCACTTTCCTCTCAGCTGGTCTATCAGATAAGCATCTTTATTTGCTGTATATCCCCACACCTGCAATACACTATAATCATTTGCTTCTTTAGTTTTCATTGCCGTATCAGCAAACATTAATCTATATTTAAATTGAGGCTCTATTGTGTAATATTTAAACCGATCTTGCTTGTACAATCCACCTCCCTTAGGTGCTGGCGTCTGCATATATTGTCCAGCAAATACGTAAGGATTAGCACTTTCTATTCTACGCAAATCTTCTATAGAATGCTTATATTCCCACAAAGGCAATCCATCATCATCAATAGCTGGTATATTAAGATGTGTCCAATCTTCCCCATTACCGCCATTTAACAAAAAACCGCTTAAGTCTTCCTCATGTAGTCTTTGCATGATTAATATAATTGGCGTATCTTTTGAGTTGGTTCGGCTTTCTATAGTTGTGCTAAACCAATCAATAACATTGTTACGCATAGTATCGCTGTTAGCTTCCCCAGCCTTGTGTGGATCATCTATAATTATTGCACCCTTGAAATTGGTTGACATACCACCAGCACCATAGCCTGTGATAGTACCATCTGCACCCGTAGCGTATACACAACCGCCAGCATTTGTCCGCCACTCGTCTTTTGCGTTGCTATCGTTCCTTAGTCCTATTTCTCCAAATATTTCCTCAAAGGTTTCGCCCTCAACTATTGCTCTAGCATTCCATGTATTGTTAGTAGCTAATCTCTTAGAATAACTCGCATGAATAAATTCGCTATCTGGATAATTACCAATACACCAAGCAATGAAGTTGATAACTGCTAACTCTGTCTTTGAATATCTCGGGGGTATATTAATTATAAGCCTTTTAATGTCGCCAATAACAACACGCTCAAGATGTTCACATATAACCTTATGATGCAAGTTTTCTACCCAGTCGATACCTTTACGGCTTTTGAAAATAGCTTTTGAAAAAGTTAGTAGATCAGTTCTACAATTGACGATGTCATTTATTTGCATACTTTGCCTTCAGGGCTTCTGTGATTAAATTGCTATTATTATCGTTATTCTGCTGTGCATTAGTATTATTAACTGTTACTTGACTGCTAGCGTGTCTTTGGTTTACTCCAAGAGTAACACTAGCCTTATCAACTGTATCAGCTAAATTTTTTAAGTCCGCACTATTCAATTCTCTTTCTTGAAATGATTGCATACCATCGCCGACATTTACTTTCTCAATAGTCTTGTTTGATGATATCATTTGGCTAGCTTTATCAAGTATCTTATTAGATATATTGTCAACTTTAATCCTATTAGCAACCTCATTTTCTATAGCTTTTATTTCTACTAAATTTTTACTAAGTTTTTTAGCTGTTTCATACTCCACTCCAGTCCTTACTATATCTACATTTGATTGATCTATATTTACTAACATTTTCTTGGCTATTGGCTGACTTATTTGATGGTGTTTAGCTACAGCATAATAGCTATTAAATCTACCAGCTTTCCACTCTGCAATTATCTGATTTTTTTTTCTAGTACTTAAAGACACTTATAACCCCTTATCTAAAATAACTTCTATTTTATGGTAATGATAATACGGGATTCTTATTAGTTTTATATTTTGTTTTAAACAAAAATCATTTTTTATTTTATCTCTATTTTTAATTTCATCTGTTAGTTTAGACATTGTTAATATCACTCATAGTTATATCATTATCGCTATTTTTCTATCTACTATCTCATCTGCATCAAACCAAAAATCTTTACCATCTTTGAGTTGGTTAAATTCTTCTTCATTAATGCCTAAATAAAAATTATTCATCAATGCATGTATTATTCTCATATTACAACTTAAATTTGATTGCAACTCTTGAGATTTTCCATTTATACATTGTGAGAATGTATGATACATTAATGAAGAATGTGAGTATACATATCTATTGTGACAAGCTCCAAATAATAAAGCTCCAGCAGAATAGCCAAAATTTAAATAAGCGTTGACTGTAGCAGTAGTTTTTTGCAAAATGTTTATATAATTAATTAGCAAACTTACAACACCACCATTCGAGCTTATATGAATATTTAAAGTATCTTTTTTGTCAAGTTGAGACAATTTATTAATTATCATGTTGTGACCTAGCTCTGAATCATCGAACTCGCCCACATACAAATCATAAATATTTTTTGTGTTACTTATAAGTGAAAAGTTTTCTTCTTTGGTGTGAATTTCTATTTGTTTATATTCTGATTTTTTTTTGCTCACAATTGTCTCCTTTGTGCAAAGTCCTGTTTAAAAGGCAGGAGGTGGACATTCCTCTTTTCGGGATATCTCCCTAGCCAAAATTAATAATACAATTATTTCGTTATAAAATCAATATTAATTTTTTACTCTTTCAAATTTGTCATTTGTTGTTAAAATCTCGACAAACTCTGGTTCAATTATTAAACCCTCGTCTTCGTATCTTCTAATACATCGATCAACATAATCATAATTTAGCTTGCGTATTTTTTCCATGAACTCGAATACTAGAGTTTTATCATTAAAATATTCTTGATAACCTTCTAGCCAAAAACAAACTTTATTGCCACCAATCAAACTACAGCTAAGATGTTCAATCTGTTTTTTCATGTTAATACGCATAAATTTTCTTAATATGACATCCTCGCCAGCAATGTAGCCACTAACTATTATCTCACATATCTTTACGATTACATCACAATTGTCTTCAACATCTCCATGTATGTCGATAAAATAAAAATTATTGCCATCTGATAATTTCTGTTCATTCATAAATAAGCTAACTATTTTTTCTAAATATATTTTTCTTAATTTGTTGACTTCCATTTCATTTGTCCTTTTTACTCAACTTTATATTGCAATTTGGGATTTCAAAATCATCATCAGTAATCAACTCTCTTATACTTTTTCTGTCCTTTACATATATGCAATACCAATAAGCATCATAGCTATCAGTAATTAACTTTCTCATATTTTTTCTATCTTTTACATCTCT
>Ga0070753_1000309_pt1 | contig 30385 bp, 41 predicted proteins | sample VirMetDEL_Aug_31_FD_77441 | JGI IMG/M metagenome (GOLD analysis project Ga0070753, IMG submission 77441) | Aqueous microbial communities from the Delaware River and Bay under freshwater to marine salinity gradient to study organic matter... | ecosystem: Environmental > Aquatic > Marine > Coastal... | reverse complement strand
GAGGGTGGAAGTTCACAATTATGGATATATAGGTGCAGCACTCAGAGGGTGAGGGGGTCTCAGACATGGTGCGCCTCGTGAACTGTGATCATGCGTACTACAACCCGGACCGGCAGATCCTGCTGAACTTGAACGGCTCGGACGAACGACCGTGCTATGCGATCGTGCCGGGAGAGATTGTGACGGCGAACCCGATCAGCATGCACGACTCGCCCCTTTGGATCCGCAACAGGATTCCGCGCGGACAAATGGGGTATCTCCCCCAAGGCTTTCGGATTGTATCCCCTTTTGGAATAAAGTATGTTTATCGCTGAAAAATGAGAAGTCAACCCATCCACCACGACCAAATGCGGCGCGTCTTGTCCCTCGCGTGCGGATACTATCCCCCCAAGATGAAGGGTGGTCCGGAGATGCGCAGAGTCATCGACATGGTGGTGGAGTACCCCTTGCCCGGCTTGTCCCTCCACCAAGTGCTCATCATGGCCCAGGACTTGAAAGCCAAGGAGTTAGTGGAGCACCTCATAAAACGGATGTGGTGTAAACACCAGGATAGGCATTAGTGGCAGGGTCGAGAAATCCGCATCGTTCAGCGCGATCATGACGCAATCGCAGTTTTTCTTTTTGGAGATGTATGGCCCGTGACAGTAAACATTGTCTCCGGCTTTTATGGAGCCGCCCGAGTCGCATGCAACCTTTTGGGTTATCTCCATGCTTCAGCCGGTTCTTGACCTTCGGCGGCTTGTCAAATACCCGACCCTCGCCCTCCAGACACGCCGCCAGCACGGCACCCTCACCCTCCCCAGTCACGAAGCCCCCGCGGTACACCTCCACAGCCCTCTTCCGCCGCTGAGGGGTGTCGGGACCGAAGAACACGTTAACCTTGAACGGCCCGCTGCGGTAGGCCTTGTGCACCTCGCTCCGCTCGACCTCGCAAAAGCCGGGCGGCACGGCTCCCTTGCAGAAGAGGTGCAGCGGATCTCGACCCCGCTCCAACTTGACGGGACGCATGCATTGAAAAAACATTTCTTTAAGTCAAATGCTCGGTTACGTCAACTTGCCCGATGTCGCCAAGCCACGCCGCACCGGAGCCGTGCCCGTCGCAACCCCCACCTACACCCTGCCCCCCTCGCCGTACGAAGCCGACGCTAAGAGATTATGGGACCTTTACACGAAGGCACCCGCGGTCTCCGTCCAGGGACAGCGCATGCTGCCCAACTACGGCTCCTTCCGCTCGTGGGTCCAAGACAACCAAGACAGGTTGTACAGGCAAGGGCTGATCCCTAACCAGTTCCGAACGGGGATCGACCCCATGTTCAGTGCAGCTCTTGCAGCTCAAAGTCTTTGAGGATGCGGTCGATCAGATCGTCGGTTTCCTTCTGCTTGGCGGGGGTCAGCGACGACTTGCGCACGAACACGTCGTCCCGGCCCAGATGCAGGAGGAAGCGGTAGATCATGTACTCGATCGACGGCAGGTTCTTCCGGTCTTTGGGCTTGATCATCTCGTACCGCACGCAAAAGTACTCGAACAAGTTGTTGATGTCCCGCTTCTCCCGCGCCGTCAGTTCGGGGACCGAGTAGCCCAAGGCCCGCCGGATCGAGGCCGTCTGCTGGTACGGCATCTTGGCCTGGCGCAGAATCGTCAGCATGCAGGCGTGGTCGTCCGGATACCCTTTCAGCAGCAGGCGCGCCCGCTCCACGATCCCTCTGTCCACCCGCGAATTCCCCAAAATCCTGTCTAACGAGTTGCGAAAATGTGTTGTTCTACTGTACTTGTACGGCGCCGCCTTGTGCTCCGTGCTGTCCTGGTACCGGAACCAGTCCTTGACCGTCTCGGGCTCGTAGTCCTCCACCTCGCCACACACCGTGCACACAATCGTCCCCGACTTCGGCTCGTAGACCTGGGGACCACACATGCTGGGCTGGGAGTCGATCCTCTTCGTCGTTGCCTCGGGGCTGTGCGGGTTCGCGGCGGGGATGCGCAAGTTTAAGAGCAACTGCTGCTGCTGTGTAATCGACATAGAAAGGGACACTGAGAGGAGGAGGGTGCAAGGGGTGTCGGTCAGACGCAAGTCCAGGGTGGTGGGTTCCATTTAAGACAGTAAAAGCCGAATCTCCGGGTTCTCCCCCGTGTACTTCTTCCGAAGCGTGCCCAACCGCTCTCGTCCCTTCATCTGCTTGGCCAGCGCCAGTTCCTCGGGGCCGCCGACCATGAGCAGCAGCTGCTTGACCAGCTTGTTCGGCCGCGCCTTGGGGACCAGACCCTTCTTCAGCTTGTTCATCGCGATCTTGGCCGATCGACCCCCAAATCCTGGTGGAGGACCAAATTCAAAGGTTGTCGGAGCTCCGGTCTGAGGAAATCCTGGTGGTGGTATATGTCTACCTATTTCTTCCATGATGGCTTGACCCTCAGGGTTTGGAGCGGGTTTTTGTAGCTCTTCCAACGCTAGTGCCTCCAATAAGATGGTAGGACTCTCAGGATCAAAATCAACGCCACGTTTTGTCAAGAAATCTATCAGTGTCTCTCTTATCGTTATGTCAGCCATCCCTTGAGTTACACCAATCTTGGCGAGTGCTTCTTGTGCAGCTGGAGCAGAGGTATCATTCCTTAATCGATTGAACCGTTCAAGAAGTTCCTCATCTGTCGGTGAAGCAGGGCGCGCTGGAAGAGCTGGCACCTCTCCGGTTGCTGGTACCTCTCCAGGTGCTGGAAGAGCTGGTGGCTCTCCGGCTGGAAGAGCTTGTACAGGTCCGATTGGAAGAGCTGACACCTCTCCGGGTGGAAGAGCTGGTGCACGCCGGGGCGTCTCAAAGTCAAGTTTCCGTCTGGTTTCTTCCAATTCCGCCAAATCTGCATTTACACGCTGCTGTCGAGCATTCAACCTTTCATTCGTTATATCAAACCCACGTGCCAATTTTTCTCTTTCCCGTGCAACGAGCTCTGCACGAGTAGGCGGCTTTACTACTTCACCCGTCGCCTCTTCCACCCTCTTCTTGTCTTCATCCAGTTGGGTCTGAGCTTCATCCGTTTTCGCTTGGGTTTCATCCGTTTTCGCTTGGGTTTCATCCGGCTGCTTCTCCGGCGCCTCCTCGAACGCACCCGTCAACGACTTCATCACCACATCATTGGCCCGCTGGTAAATCGCCATCTGCAGGCTTCTGGCGGGCTGTGTGGCAAACATTTTCACCAAACCCCCAACATATTGTTAGATTTCGTCCAGCAGCTTGCGCATCTCGTAGTACGGTTGAATCAACTTCCACGGAATCGGTTTCGTCGCCCCTTGCTTCACGACCACAGTCGCTTTAAAGTACGTGCACCCCAAATTGATGTAGGTCTGCACCAGCTTGTCGTCGTAGTAACCCTTTGACTTGGAGAAGTTGGAGTCGACCAAGTGACCCCCGACGTAGGCCATCGAATGCTCGACCTCCTCCCCCATATCCATCAAAGGGCCCACGTTGATGATCCCATCTTCCATGAACCCGCTTTTTGCATACTGCTTGAACCCCCACTTGATGTTGTCAAATGAGAGAGGGTATTCGGTGTTAGACTCCATGAACAAAGCCGTCGTCAGCTCGTTGCCCAGCCGCTCTTCCCGATCCTCTGGACACACATTGTACAGCATGTTCAAAAGCGCCTTCTCCTTGTTCGCTCGCAAGTGATAGATCAAAGACGATCCCAGCACCAAATGCACAATCGCCTTGCTCGAGCAGTCCGGACCCTCCTGCTGCATCATGCCACCGTACGGAATGGGCTCCAAATCCGAACGCTCCCCCTTCAGATACCTCTTCTCCTGCTCCTCCCGCATCCTCAGCTTCGTCTTGGTCGTGCCGGGGCCGATGATCATGGGTTGAACGAGGAACCACCGGTTGTACCCCTGTTTGGGTCCATACTCCCTCAGGATCCACTTCATCCCCTCGTAGTGCCATGAGACGTTGACGTCCAACAGTCCTGTTGGCTTCATAATCAAAGAGTGGTTGTCGTTAGGGTTTGAGTTCATGCAAAACACCATGCAGTTCTTCGTGAATTCTCCCTCGTCGTCTAGATCGGGGATGAGCTCGTCGATGTAGTGTCGCGCCTCCTGACAACCCTTCCAACTCCAATCATCAATATCCGCCAACGCCCACACCATGTTTGGCCCCGTGATATCCAGAAGGTACTGTCTCCACCCGTTCATGATTTGACACACGTTCAAATCAACGACTTTCTGGAAAGCATCGCTCGTCAAGTGTTCGCCGATCACCGGTTCCAACTGAATCAGGTTGGCGAGCGTTGCGTTCAGGCATGAGGGGCCCACATTGCTAAACGGAAGGACACCGCTGGTAGGACCTTTGACGGGAGCTTGAGGTGGCGTAACGTAGCGACCGTCCACAAATTCTTTCTTAAGGTAGGTATGTTTCTGCAATTGTCTTCCCGGTGGTGTATAACTATGGATTCTTAGTCTCTCACCGATGCGTCGAGGCGTTCGCGGTGGTGCTAAATTCATCTCTTGTAGCCAAATATTTTTTACTTTTGCTCAACCATCATGGGTGCTATGCGACGTTTAGGCTTTTTCGGAGTGGGTGGCTTTTCTGGAGTGGGCGGCTTAGCGGCTTCCTCCAGAGCTTTTTGCGCCAAAAATTTCTTCTTTCTTTTGGCATCCTTCTTGTCCTGTCGGATTTCATTTCTCAAATTTTTCTTGAAGTCTGTCCCTTCCGCCTTCAGCTGTTTTCGTTGTTTCTTGACCCACTTCCGCTTGCTTTTACCGTCCTTGCGAAATTTGGTCAACATGTCTTTGACATCGCTGAAATCAGCCTCTTTGAATGCTTTCTTCTCCTTCTTCATGCTGGTCTTGATCTTATCTGCTGCAGTCAGGAATTTGATCTCATCCTTGAGCCCTTCACTCCAGTACTTTGCAAAAATCGGATCTGCATAGTTCTTCGCTTTGCTGACTGCTTTCAAATCGGCGTCACGCTTGGGATCTTTTTTGTAAGCGCTTTTCAAATGGTCTCGCAAAATTTCCTTGACCTCGGGCAAGTCGACATCGGCTCTCTTCATTTTTGTGACAATTTTGCTGTCACTTTTTTTCGACGCATCCTTCACTTTCTTTTTCGCCACCTGCTTCACGTCGCTTTTCTCCGCTTCCTTGACCAACTTATCTGTCTTATCAACGAGATCCGTGCGGGGCTGCGACAATTTCTTGAAAAGCGCGCTGGCCCTCTCCTTCCCTTTCAGCGCGTTGGGTCCTTTGGCTTTGCGCGGCTGCGACAATTTCTTGAAAAGCGCGCTGGCCCTCTCCTTCCCTTTCAACGCGTGGGGTCCTATGCGCCTAATCTCCAAGTCCTTCGCCGACGGACCCATGGGCGTGGGTGCGGCCTTTCGTTTGCTCGGACCCTGACTCACAAACTGACCGCTCGCCGCCCGTTTCCTCGTCCCACACTTGGCCAGACGGGCCGCGGCCTGCTGACACTCATTTTGGTACCGCTTCTTCACAGCGGGATTCACCATCGAATCACTGTAAACATTTAATTCCAAATACGCGGCCGTCGTCCACCCACACCCCGAACGGCGCCTGGTCCTCCGTCCACCCGAGCCGCGTCACCGACACAAAGTGGTAGATCGGCGGACCACACACACGCCGGGACGAGTTGCAGAACGCCACCGTCGCACAGTCCACGTCGCTCACCGTCAGCCACTCGCGCGCGTCGAAAGCCCACAGCCCGTCCTCAACTTGGCTCGCGATGCAGTGCTGGGTCGCCCGGGACTCGCGCGTGTAAACGGACTTGAGCAGGGGCAGGCGGTGCCAGGGCTTGTCGTGCCACTGCATCGTCGGGTAGAACGAGTAGAAGGCCTTCAGACACTCGGCGGCGATCCAGGGAGCCTCGCTCGCAAGGCCGATGGCGAGGAAGGGGTCCCTGTCCGCGGCGGGGATCGTCTTGCCAAACTCGATGCAGAAGGCGCGCTGGACCGTCGCCCACACGTTCTCGACCTGCCACCCGTCATTCCCGACACGGAACAGCCGGCAGTGCTGGGCACGCGATAGAGTGGCGTTGTTCTGGAGTTTCAATTCGGATACAACTTCCTCGTTTCCAGCTAACTGCAGCAGCTGGTTGCACGACAGCGATTTCGACACGGCCGAGGCGTCGCGGTAGTAGACCAGTTTTTTGCGCACGACGTAGTGGCCGACCCAGCGGGGATCCATCGCACCGTCCAAACACCAGCGGTCAGTATCTTCAAAAAAAGAGGCGAATAGGTCCACCAGACACGTCTTCCCGTTCGAGGTCTTACCGAAGAGCATGACGAAGCAGCGCCATTCGTTACCTGCACAGTGGCTAGAGGGTCAGCAACACACCCACTCCTCCTTCCGACCACCGCATGCTCCGCACACGCAGTCGTCGCAGGCCTCGGGGCACATGCAGGCGCCCTTCATGTAGCATCCGCACGTTTCGCAGACCATACCTTGGCGCGACAGGAGGCGTCCAAACTGGGCCAGGATGTACTTCTTCTGCTCCGCACCGATGCCCTGCGCTTCAAAGATCGAGTCGAAAAAGGGCAAAATCGTCTCCTCCCGGTCGTAGTTGCAGTCAAAGAAGTAGAGCGAGGTGATCCACTCCCCCTCCTTGAAGACCAGATCGGTGCCGTCCCAGTGCAGCGTCCCGTTCTTGAAGCAGTAGGAATCCATGCATGGGTCGACGGAGGGGAACGCGCCCAGCTTGGCCCGACCCACCACATCGCTGCACACCTCCTCGACCACGCGCTTCAAACTTTGCTTCTTGAAGAGCGAGTTCCAATGGTCGAGCGTCTCGGGGCACAGCGTCCGCCACTCCCGCACGTAGTCCGTCAGCGTCACCGGCTGCCCGTTGAACCGCACCAGCCTCACCTTCACGCAATGACCCTGCCACAACACCCGCTCGTACACAAACGGCACGTTCGTCAAATCCTTCTTGTGCAGACACAGCCGATTCGCGTTGAAGTCCTTGCGCAAGGTGTCGACCATGCACGTCTCAAAACACGCCGTCACCTCCTCCCGAATCTCGTCTTGCCGCTCGTCCGAAGCCTCCGCCCACTCCTCGCGCCACATCGTTGCTGACCCTGCCTGTGGCCCGGGGGTGTGGGTGGGTGGGACTTAAATAGTCGTGGGAACGGAGTTGCGTCACCCAACTTCACACAAGACGTAATCCCATAATTGTGAACTTTCGGCATTTATAAGTGGTAGGGTCACCGACCAAATGTGAACAAAAATCAAAGATGCGACTTCACAATTCCGAGACCCTGTGGGTGGACGGCTGCCTTATGCCCTTGGAACGCCTGACCGGGTGCGTAAACAATGTCGTGTTCCACAACCTGATGAGCCACTGCGTGTGCGAGGGCGACGACCTGTATCCGTGGCTCGACATCGTCGCCTGGTGGCACGAGTACCAAAGGCCCCAACCCTCCAACGCAAAGTCATTTCGCTTTCTCGACATCGTTTCCTACATGGGGCAGCGATTTGATCAAACCCAGTTTGACCGGCTCCTCGACGACGCCCTGTTCATGCACGAAACCACGACCCTCTCCGCCTTCCAAATCGTTAACGAGCTATAAATTATGATGAGTACAGGGGCCATGCAAGCTCTCAACCAGCGCATCGTCCAAGTGACGCAAAACGTCTCGCCATCCCTCCTATCACCCTCGGGCCGCCTCCGCAAGCCCATTCCCTCCATCGTCGCCCGCTCCTTGACGTCCGCTTTCAACCAGGCACCCCAAGGCGGGAACTACTTTTTCGCTGCAAAAGTCCTCTTGCAAAACGATGAAGGCCACTACGCCACCGTCAACAACCGCTGCCCCACCCCGGGATTTCCATACATCACCCGCCGCGCCTCTTTGCAACGCGTGCGCACCATCGTAGGCGAGCTGGACAGGTGCGTCGCCAAGTGGTACCAGTCGTCACCGTCGGGGAAAGCCAAAGACTCGTTGGAGGGGGCCCAGAACGTGTCGTGGTCCGTTGTCAAAGTCGAGGCCGCCCTGTACAGGACCAACCAAACCCTGGGATCCTACAAACCCCTCCCTCCCGCTTTAATCGTCACCCGCTCTTTAATCAACCCCCGCGTCGAATCGGACTGCTTCAAGGCATGCTGCGTCTTGCATAAATGGGACCTCGGGAAAAACAAGACAAGAGAATCCAAACTGCGGGCTTACTATCCTTCGCTGCGCTTCTCAGTCCGAACCATTGAAGAAATTGATCAAGCCATTCGATCCGACGCATGGGCCCCGATGGGCTGCAACGTCGCCGTCTGGAGGTGGGACGGCAAGCCTTACCTGTACAAGAAGTTTGAGGCCGGCTACACCTCCTGTATGAACGTTTTGGATTGGGAGGGGCACTGCGTCTACATCAGCAAACCCCACATTTTCTTGGCTGGACGGAAAAGGCCCGTCTGCCCCAACTGCTTGGAGCCCACCGGCAAGGACCACGCCTGCTACCAGCCCGATCCCGTCGTCGTCACCAAGCCCGTCGCCTACCGCCCAAAGCCCCGATGCCACACGTGGGGCGTCTTCGATTTCGAGTCCATGGTCGATGGCAGTCACAAGGCCGTCTGCTACTGCATCTCCATGAACGACGGCAGGCGCTTCCAGCACTTCGGATTGGACGCCGCCCGCCACTTCGTCAAGACCGCCATGGACTTGGAAGCCACCTTGTTCGCCCACAACGCCAAGGGCTACGACAACTCCTTGATCATGCAGGCCCTCATCGACATGCCCGACGTCCCCGTCTCCATCCTCTCCCAATCGACCCAGCGCGTCACCGGTTTGACACTGGGCAAGACCCGCTTAGTCGACTCCCTCTCCTTCCTCGGCGGATCCCTCAACGCCTGCCTGAAAGATGCGGGGCTCGATTGCAAGCTGCCGTACCCCTACACCTACTTCAAGACCATCGAGGACTACGACACCCCTTACTGCGCCATCGAGGACTTTGACGACGTCTTGACCGGCTCGTCCATCACCGAGGAGGAGTGGGAGGCCGGCCGGGTCCTCTACGACAAGGAAGGGGGGTGGAAGGGGTACACACTCGCCTACTGCAGGTGGGACTGCGACGGCCTGCTCACCCTCTTGCAGCGCATGAACGAACAGCTCGCCGTCCAGGACATGGCCGTCCAAGACTACTGGACCCTCCCCTCCCTCGCCTACGCCATGATGCTCAAAATGACGGAGCTGAAACTGGAGCCCCTCTCCTCCGTCGATCTGTACAGATTCGTCGAGCGAGGAATGCGCGGTGGAATCACCCAAGTCTCCACCAAAAGGTACTCGGACAAGGACCTGCTTTACTTGGACGTCAATTCCCTCTACCCCACCGTCATGAAACACTATCCATTGCCCAACGGCGTTGAGTGGGTTGAAGACATGTCCATCGACGAGGACGGGCTGTGGGAAGTCGATTTGGAGCCCACCCCGAAAGCCTGGGACGACCCCACCTTCCTCGCCATGCCCCACGCGCCCTACTTGGAGGACAGGGGCGAGGGCGTCCGCCTGATCTGCGACATGAAGCCAAAGACCAACTACGTCGAGACCACGCGCCTCCTCCGCTTCTACACCTCCACCGGCCTGATGCGCATCACCCGCGTCCACCGCAGGGCCAAGTACACCTCCTTCTTCTCGCTGGGACCCTTCATCGACCAGTGCGTAGCCCTGCGCAAGGCCCACGGCGACGCCTACAAGCTGTGCATGAACTCCGTCTTCGGCAAGACCTGCGAAAACTCCGCCCGCTACCAATCCACCCGCTTAGTCCACGACCCCGCCGTCTTCGAACGGTTGTCGACCCGCCTCACCAACTGCGTCATCTTCAACACCAACACCGTCTTGTGCATGTACACCAAGAAGAAGGCCCTGCTCAAGTCCCCGCTCCAGGTCGGGCAGGCCATCCTGTCCTACTCCAAGCTGATCTTGTACCAGATGCACCGCGCCGTCTCCCGACCAGGCTTGACCCTTCTGTACACGGACACCGATTCCCTCGTCTACGAATGCGAGCAGGAGAGGGAGGTGTACCTGCGCGCCCTAGCCGCCGAACCCTGCCTGTTCCACCCGGGCCAGTCCATGATGGACTACTCGAACCAGCGGGACGGGTTGCGCGCTCTGGCCGATCACAAGAAGGTGCCCGGGAAGCTGAAGGACGAGTTGCCTGGCAAGAAGGTCAAGGAGGCCGTCTTCTTGAATCCAAAGTGCTACTGCATCGCTTACGAGGGGGCTTCGATGGTGAAGGCCAAGGGCGTGCCGCGTCCCACCATGAAGACCTTGACACTGCAAGACTACAAAGACGTTTTATTCGGGCAGGGGAGGGTGTCGAAGGAGTACGTCGAGATCGCGTCGACCAACTTCAATTTGGAGACCAGGAAGCGAACGAAGGTTGTGCTGTCCTCCGCCTACTCGAAGCGTCGTTGTGAAGCGAATCATCCGTTTCGAACCCACCCCTGGGACGTTTGCGACTAGGCTTGCGCTTGTAAAAGAAGAGGAGCCACATCAGATCTTGTTCAGCTGGTCACCGAGCCACCCAAACGCGTGCCAAATTCCCTTCGCATCGTCCGCAACAAATTTTGCCATGTTGTTGACAATTTTGTCCGGGCGAAGGAGCATCTCCCAATTGTGCACGTAGTCGAGGACGTGCATGCCCGTAGCCCGCTCCAACTGACGCACGGGGTTGGGATCGTAAACTTTGTCCTTCACAACGTCGTCGAATCCTGGAACGGTTTCTGCCAACGCCCCATACGTTGGATTCAAAGCGTCGCCCGCAATTTCGCGCGTCTTCTCTTGCGCAATGTTAAAACCCGTGTCGAAGACGTTGCTGTAACTTCCAGACTGAATAGCTCGACCAAGACGCAGTCCGTCTTCGAGTGATGGGCCTCCAAACCCGTCCAATTCATGTCCAAAGACACCACTCACCCCCTTGTCTCCAAGAAATCGAATTACGTTTGGGTCCATTTGCCCGGGTAAATTGTCGGGTATGTTCCGCATAAACCGATGTGCTTGTTCGTCAATGTTTAACAAGTTGTCCCGCGTTTTTGGGGGTGCAGGCAGCGGCTTATTGTGCATGATGGCCTGTGCTTGGGCATATTGTGTGCCGATGGGTCTGTCCCCGTCCATTATCTCCTTCTAAATGTTTTTTGATTTGCCCCACCAATTCGTCGTCGACGGTGTTGGTCGTCTGCGCCGCCGCCTGCTCGAGCAAGAAGACGAGGAGGGCTACCATGCGCAGGCCCAGCTTGTCTCGATCCGGCAGGTCTTGCAGGGCCGCCTTCACGAGGAAGGTGCCCAGGGCGAGGAGGAAGGAACGCATGACCCTATAAAATATTTTTCGTCGGTAAGATGCAAGAACCAACTAGTACCGGTAAGCGGGTCCGTACGATGGGATGGGAATATGGAGTCTACAATTACCTCAACCAGAGACGCTACAGCATCCGTACGTCAGTGGCTAACGACATACGAGAGGCAGCTGCTTCAATGCCAGCCTCACAATTTTTGGCGTATTTGGATGCGCGCACGCCACGTATCAACGATACCATAAAGAATGAATTGCGGGCTATTGTAGGAAGAGGAGGCGGTAGACAGACCCGCGCCCGCCGTTTCGACATTAGCCCGATCCCCCGCTTACGCACGCGCCGACGCAGCCTGACCCCCAGCCAACTTCAAATGGTCCGCTACCAGGGCACCCCGCCCGATCGCACCCGGCCCGCCGAAGACGCAGCTCCGCGGCGGGGGGTCTACGTGCGCAGAGCCGTTTTTGAAGCAGCCCTTGATGACGCCATCGAAGGGATGGAGGCCTACACCGAAGACGATCGTGAGGAGCTGAGGGAGTCGTTCTTGAGGGTCGCAGACGAGCTGTACAACGAAGGCAGGTTCGAGATGCAGTTTGGGAAGAACAAGGAGAACTACGAGGAAAATCTGAAGAAGGTGGCTAAAGAAATCGATTTAGTCGAATTGGGCAAGAAGGCCGTGAGGGGGGCAGCCATGGACAAGGTCTTGCGAAAGGCCCTCAGGCTGGTATGACGTTGACGAGGGGAGGCACCCAGTCTTTCGTCCACGGCACGTCGCCAGCGTCGGTCGGCACAAAGACGTAGCACGGCTTGTACGACTGGATCACCCGGTCGAGGGTCTCGGGGTCGTCGGTGCACACGCGCATCCAGCCCTGGTTGCCTTCACATACGATGCACCACGTCGAGCAGGACACGGTCGACGAGAGGCTCCCAACTGACTTCGTAGTGACAACGCCAGGAAAAGGCGAGGTCGTGGAGTCGCTCGTTGTCCCACCACTGCTTGAGCAACCATCCGTAGTCGCAGAGTCCGGGCAACTCGCTTTCGTGTATTCGGGTGACGTATTCCATGAAAGCCACTCCAACCATTCCTCTTCCATCGCGGTCGATCAGACTTGGCTGCATTGCTGATGTGTGAACTCTGCCATCCCGACTCGACACTTGAATTGTATAAATGTGAATTTATTTGATTTCACAATTGCGTTTGCAGACGTGATCTTTGCACGGACCCTGCTCCACCGTCTCGCCGACGAAGTAGGTGATCGGGCGCTTCTGGTGCCACCGCTGGCCCCACTCGCACCACGCGCGGCCCTTCGAGAAGTAGACCCGCTTCGTCCCGTCCACGTACCCGCGCTTCCCCAGACGCGTGCCGGGCCACTTAGCTTGCACCTTCCTCTCATCCTCGCTGCTGACGATGCCGCGGCGGGTGAATGTCGCGCGCGTGGGGCGGGGATCGGGGTTGATGAAAGACTGGGCGTACGTCCCCGCCACCAGGTGGTACAGCCGTCCCACCCCGGGTTTGGGCGTCATCGGGAAACGCAGCCACGCCGCCCGGTCGTTGCACGTCTGGTCCACGTACGGGTACTCCTCGCGCAGGGTCTCGATCAGCGTCCGGTAGTCCGCGCACGTCATCACCATGTTGTAGTACGTCACGTGGAAGTTGCCGTTGCTCCTCACAATCGCTTTCGACGTGTCGGGTTCGTAGCCCATGCGCAGGACCTGGTTGACCAGCGTGTCTTCGAGGGGATCGACTACGTTGTACCCGTCCGCCAACTTCTCGACGCCGCCCCCGTCCAATTCCAGGAACACGCGCGTGGACCCGTGCGCCCACTCGTTCATCGGCTCCCGGATGCGGTATCCGTCCTCCAACGCCCGCGCCAGGTCCTCCAGGTTCGTCGCATACGTCCGCCCCGTCTCCATCGACCGCGCGTTCCAGCATCGCGTCGCCGGCGCAAACATCCCTGCTCCGAACCCGACCCCACCCCACCCCCACCCCTTATATACCCCAATTGTGAACGAGGGTGGTGAAACTGCGATGACGTCTTCAACCATAATTGTGAACTTTAAAAAATTCACAATTGGAATTTTTATAGTCGAGCCGTCTACCCTCCAAACTTGGAAATCACATGGACTTTTTCTGCAACGAGACGTACTATGACACGCCCGACTACCTCAACCCAGCCTTTCTGGAACCCGCCTATCTCTGCCTACCACCCCCAGCCGCCGATTTCGTACGTCGACCACGTCTACTGTCGGATGGTGTATTGGAACGTAATCACGGACAAGTACATCCTGCGCATCGCCAACAAGAGGGTGCCCCTGACCGTTCTCCTTGTCGGATGCAACGTCGAAACACTCGAAGTTCTCGCAAGGCAGGCCGTCCAGCTCGGCGACCGCCAGGCTCCGTGGGAGAGCGCTTTGTCTTTCGCCAGATCGCTGCTCCACAACGTCACGACCCCCACGTCTGTGCGCTACGTTCTCTTCGTGAAATTCGCGACTTTCTACACGCGCAGGGTCTTTCAAGACAAGGTGTACAAGGGCATGCTCATCGTGCCGAACATGAAGGACACCGCTTGCCCGATCGAAGCTAAAAACATGGCTCGACTCGCCGCCGTCAACTTGTGATGGTCAAGCATGCTGTACGCAATAAAACACCCTCACCTGCCTTTAATCAAAGTCGGTTTCTCCGCCGACGTTTCCAAACGCATGGCCCAGTACGCCTCGCACGGCTTGTGGGTCAAACCCTTTCGCGTCACCAACGGAGGGCGGGAGGAGGAGATGCGCGTCCACGCCTTTCTCCGGGCTCGACGGTGCCGCGGCGAGTGGTTCCACTGCTCCAGGGAGGCCGTCGACCTGGCCATGGACTGGGTTCAAATAAAGGGATGATTCACCTTCTTCTTCTTCTTCGGCCTCCGCCCCTCCTTCTTCATCGTCATCCATTGGTCGTGAAAGTCCTTCAGCCGCTCCAGCATCGCATCTATGTAGGGCTGGTCGCGCTTCACCCTGTGCGACGGTCAGCGGGTGGGGTGGGAGGGGGTAGGGCACGGGTGGTGCCTTACCTGACCAAGTTGGTCTGCCCCTGTGCCCACTCAAAGTAGTCGGCTTCTTGCAAGCCCAAACAGTACATCGATATCTGCAGCTGGGGGAGGTAGTGGCGCGGAACCTCGCCCGGAACAATGACGCGCGAGACGGGGCACTTGATTTCGACAAGCCGGCCGCAGTGAGTCACGCCGTCGGGGGAACACGCCAGCCAAGGCGTCTCGCTCGAATTGATGAGCCCATACTGACCGACCTGACATCCGGTCACTGTGGGATTTAGGGTGCCGGTGTTAATCAATCAAGGAGGTTCAATTTCTTTTCATATTTAAGTCATATATATTCACATATATATATTCACATATATATCTATTATGGAGAGAAAACAAAGGTACCTGATTGATTAACACTAGCACACTAAAAACCAACCTTTTTTGTACTCCTTCAGGGCGATGGGTTCGTGGAGCTGTCCGTGCAGCGTGAAGTGGTTCGGCTTCCGTTTGGCGCCCATCTTCTTGCGCAGCACATCCGTCGCATCTTCGTAGGGGGATTCACCCTGTGCAGAGGTCAGCTAACTTCCAACCCCACACCCACGCCAGGAAAGCACTCACACATATTGCGGCGCAGTCGGAAGCCGTCACCCGCCCTTCCCGCGCCTTCAGCCAGGCCTCCGACCGCTGGTCCTTCGTCAGCTGGTCGAAGGTGGGGGCGTGGTCTCCGCACTCGGAACACTTGGCCAGTTTTAATAAGTCGTCCCGCGTCACCTCCCCCTTCGCAATCAGCTCCTTGACGGTCTCCATCGGTGGAGGCGACACATTTATTTACAGGCTGGTGAAGCACGCGCGGAAGATCAGGTCGTCCCGCTCGGCTTCGTACACCATGTGGTTGCGGCACACGGTCGCCACCCCTTTGGGCGCGAAGGCCTGCGTCCGGCACAGGTAGCGGAGGAGGGTCGATCCGAACCGCGCCTCGGGCCACTTTTCCCCAGGGACGAGGGGGACGCCCAGCCACGGCAGCATGGGGGCCTTGTGCGGCGGGAAGGTGACTTTGGAATCGACCATGGACTGGTAATTTCCTTTCACAACTAACCCGTCTTCGAGCCGGACCTCGTCGCCCACCATCTTTAAGAAGCGCTGCAGCAGGGTCAGGTCGATCAGGAAGGACTTGCACGGCTGCACGGTCGGGTACTCCAGATCCACGGGGTCGTCAACGTACTTGACCCGGTACTCCACCTCGTTCTCGACGCGCATATGGTCCGCCAGAAAGTGAAGCCGGACAAGGGAGGAGGATACACACGTGTTCAGAAGCTTGACCAGGTGAGTGATCGGGATGGAGCACGTCCAGTCCGCGGGGTCCGACGGGATGGCCACGTACGCCCCCACGTAGTCCGTGTACCCGTACACCACCATGCTCATCTCGAATTTGACGCCCGCCGTCACCACCCCGAAGTGGGTCAGGCACTCAAAGGCTCTGCGCAACGTGTTCACGTCCGTCACCACAGTGGCCAGCGGTAGATCTGTACGGGACGGCGTGCGAGCTGAGGTGTCAGACTTGCGCCCGTTCCTTCAAGGCCAAGGCGTACGGCTATCCCCTGCGCCGCGGCAAGAGGAAGGGCTGCTTCTGCGACCCCCTCTGCGCCCGGCGGTGGCTGCACGACTCCGAGGAGCGGCACAAGCTGATCATCCTGCCGCAAGTCAAGAGGGAGGGCGGCACCTACCTGCTTCCCCCTCCTCGACTCCTGACATGCTTCGGCGGACCCTTGACCCACGAGCAGTGGAAGAAGGACCAGGTTTCGTGGGAGGCGCCCCTCTGCCCCAAACCCGTGACCGTCTGCGTCCTGGGCAGCGCCATCTTCTCCACCATTAAGAAGCCGAATCGGAAATTGGGTCGAAAGCTGTTCGGAAAGTGAGTCACCCAAGTTCACGGGGTCGACTATATAAGGGGGTGGGGTGCGGGTCTGGGGTCCGAAGGGCGAGCAGCAGCCATGATCGTCAAACTCGATGACTTCGACCCTTCCGCCGTCTCCTTCCAGCCCCCTTCGTCCCTCGGACCAGCTGGCAAAAAGGTACCACCCGCCACCCCCTACCCGACCCATGGACGCCCGCTGATCAGACCCCCTCCCCTCAGATTGGAATCAACTCTCCAGTCATACAGGCCACTGGTGTCCTGCCCTGGTCCTGCGCCTCGGTCACCGAGTTCAGCGGCAAGGAGCAGGCCAAGCTCACCCTGCGGCTTGACGATCGGGCCAAGGAGCGCGTGGCAGCCCTCGACGCCCACCTTGTCAAGGCGTACGACAAGTACAAGAAGGTCCTCAAGTGCAACCAGTTCCGAGATACCCTGAAGGAGGACCTGGTGTCGGCCAAGCTGCGGCACAGGGACGGCATGGTCACCACCAAAGTCTACGATCCGTCGGGCAGCCCCATCACCCCCGACGCCCTGCAGAAGGGGGCTACGGTGACGGCCCAGCTGCTGCCCCGCTACATCTACGCGGTCTCGGGCGCGTGCGGGCTGACGTGGGAGGTTTTGAAGCTCAGGGTCGACGCGGCGGGCGAGGAGGAAATGGAGTTTATTTAGAAGCACCAGCACCACCGCGACGAGACGTAGGGGGGTACAAAGACCCAGGGCTCCTCCTCGATTAAAGCGTGAAGCTCGTCACTATCACAACTGTCCCAACACTCCTCCATCGATTTCTTTCGTCCCCGGCTTGATCAACGAGGGATGGTACATTTTTTCCTGGGCAACTTGGTTGGGCTGGATCATGGACGACGTCAGCTGGCCCGTCCCGTCCCCCTTCAAGATCAGCTGGTTCGCCTGCTTCATGACCACGTGCACCTTGTAGTCGTTGCCCACATCGTCGAACGCTGGCTTGCGCGCCACGTGTTGGTCCTGCAAGTCGCTCTTCCACACGATGGACTCGCCCCCGCTCCTGTACGCCCGTTCGTACCGCACCTTGATCGAGAACTCGTTCTTCATGAGGACCCCGTTGACGTAGCCCCCCAAATCGACTTCGGGGTTGATGCAGATCAAGGAGCCTTTGGAACACATGAACTCGTCCCTGTTCTGGCGCACCCCGTTCCTCTTCGACATGTGGTAGAGGGTGTCTTGGTCCAGGGTCGCCAAATCCGTTCCCTGGGGCGTGATGAACTGGAGGGACAGGATCACGGCCAGGCGGTCGGGCACGTTCTCCGAGGGGTTCAACACCGTGTCGTTGCGCACGAAGACGTAGATGGCGTCGGGCACCTGCTCCGTGTGGATTGGCCCCGCGACGACGGTGTCGGCCCCGGACGTCGGCATGATCGCCGGCCTCACGGTGTCGCGGTAGGTGTCGATCATGTACGTCGACGTGACGGGCATCAGGGTCGTCGGCGTGATCAAGTCGAAGGTCAGGGTTGGAATCGAGAGCACGATCGTCTGGTAACTGCTTAGTCGGTTCTGGTACAGCGATCCCACCTCCAGCGTCGGCTGTGTCACTTCGACGTCCATGAACAGCACATTGCTGAGCGGTTGGTCGAAGTAGGGATGCTGCAGGTCCTGGTAGACGTCGTGCTCAAACTCCCATGAGGACGACAAATTTGTACTGGCATGATTGTATACGGACTCATTACCTGTTTGCGTATTGCTTGCCCCGAACTTGAGCATGTTGTACAATCGAACCGGTGCACGTACTGTACTCCCACCGTGATCGACTTCCATCGTAAAATCACCGTCGGTCGGAATGCGTATCGATTTGGTGTCATAATTCCAAGCTCCGGAACTGGACAGGGGTCTTAAGGCAACCCATGTCGATGTGTTGGCTGGCACATACGCCCACGCCTCGGCAACTTCTACAAATCCCTTCAAAATCGTAATTTGAGCCGGATTTCCTGAAGAACCGATGGCCCCGTGGTCCGCGTAGATGTTTGCAACCGTGATGTAGCTGTCCTCGTCGATCAGGTGTCCTTGCGAGTACGTGCGCACGGGCATCATCTGGCGCGTCATGGTCTGACCGTCGTCGTTGTTGCTCCTCTCGCCGTAAGGATACGTTCGGTACATCGATTCGGAGAAGGCGTCGAGGTGTCCCTTCTGGCGCAGCAGGCGCTGGTCGTTGACGGTGAGGGGCGTGTTGTTCAGGGAGACGGTGACGTCAGTGTGCAGCGTCGGGCGGATATGCTTTTTGAATTCGATGTAGTCTTGCAGGTAGATGGGCTTCAAGTCAGAATTGAGGTTGACGAAAGTCTTCAATTTGTAGTGCATGCGCGGCGGCGTCATGACGTGCTGGCCCGTGAACTTGCGGTGCCATTTGAACCCCTTGCCCGGCAGGACGACCGTCTCCCTCCGCCCCACCCCCTGTTGCGTCGTGCGTATGGCGGCCGTGGTGGGCTGGATGGACGCCACATCGGCGGCGGCGACGCTAACAATCATTGGTGGTAAATCAACATTTTATGCACGCAAGTGGGCACGGACATCGTCGGCCGCATCGCCCATTTTGAGGGACCCGATTTCGGAGAGCAGCCCCGAATCCATCTTCTGAACTCGATCGCCGGGGAAGGTGGTGGGGTGGTGCAGGCCTTGAGCCACAGCGTCGGCCACTTGGGCCATGGTCAGGTTCGATTTGGTCTGCTTGCCCGAGCCGTCCTGCATCAAGTACAGGTGACCTTGCAGCTCGCAGACGACGTACATAGTCCACGTCTCGTCGCCGTAATAATAAAAGCTAATGGGACCACGATCCTTGATCATCTTGCCGGTGATAATCGACTTGGTCTCATCTCCACTGCGCATTGGGAGGGAGAAGTCCAGACGCAGGTCGAAAGCGAAGGGCGCCAGCACGCCGTTGGTGAAGCCGCCCAAGTCCCTTTCGGGGTCGATGCAGACGACGGATCCCGCCGTGCACATGAATTGGGTCCGCGACTGTTTCGACCCGTTCCGCTTCGACATCTGGTAGAGCGATTCTTGCCCCATCTCGACCATCATGGCAGCGTCTTGCGGCGTCTGGATTCGCATTCCGGTAATGACTCCAAGCCGAGTCGGTACCTTTAGCCCATTGTTCACTTGCGTTAGGTCCTTATTGGAGCGCACGAAGACGTAGATTTTGTCGGGAACTTGAGCTAGCATGATGTGGCCCGAGGCCATGTCGTCCAAGGGCTTTTGCGCGCTCAACTTGCGCGGGGTGGACGTGACCAGATGATAAGATGACACGGGTTTTTCTGAAAGCGTCGGCATCGGCACCGACGGAGTGATCAAATCCATGATGAGAGTTGGCTTTTCTGCCGTGTCCAGCTTGATTTCGAAGGCGCCATTCACCGACTGACTCCTCCCGGAATTAATTCTGCTGACCTCTACAACCCGCGACGGATTGATGTAGGCCTCAACTTCCAAGAATTTGCAGTTGACGAGGGTGTTGTCGCGCATCACGTTGTCCCTGAAGTATGGATGATTCAACGGTTGGTAAATGTCGTATGTCCATCTGTAACGATCCGGTCGTGCAAATGACACAACAGTAGTTGAGGCAGAAGTAAACGTTGTTGTGTCCTTGTGATTATAGACAAAGTTCCAAGAAGCGGTGATCGGGTTACCCTCGTAATTGTAGACCCGCAGTTCATCTATGACTTCCGCAAGAGTAGTGACACCTTGCCAAGTGGCACCACCGGTTGGAACGGTACTATTTGAAACGACCCCATGATATTGCAAAGCTGTACTGGCGTAGGCGTAAAAATACCCAACTATTCCAGCATTTGCACCGCATCTGATTGAGTACTTCTCACCGTTGGCAGGTGCTGTGTCAAATTGAATTCTGACTCCCAAAATGTAATCTTCTTCGTTCACCTCGTAAAAAGTCTCGTTGAATCTGGCCTCAAACTTGACCGGGTAGTTTTCTCTCAAGGCGTTCACGTTGAACTGTTTTTCACCTCGTGTGTAACTGTTCAAATAGTATGTCCTAGCTGTGCCTTCGGCGTAGTCGTCCAGCTGGTTCAAACCGTAGTGGTCACGCTGATCTTTGACGTCCGGCGCAAACGTCGACGTGACAATGCGATGCTCGTTTTGAACCGACATGCTCGCGTTGTTGACCGTCACCCGCAACGAGTCGCACATGTTGAGAAAGGGGTCGCAAGTCGGTCGCACGGCGTCGCGCACCATCCAGGGAAAGGCGGTTTCAACATTTAGATTGCTGTTCGACATCTCCGCGGTGGCCCTGAACTTGACGTAGGGGTTTGTGATCACCTCCCTACCGTCGAACGAGCGGCTCCATCGCACCTGCGACTGCGACACGGTCTGCGCCTTCAGGTTGAGGGTCTCGACGGCCTGGATCCCGTGCTTGGAGACGGAGACCGTGGCCGTGGAGGGCAGGACTCCTGCCACCTCATTGGCGGCGGCTGCGACGTGGACCGAAGACATTAGTGACATGACAATATATTTTATGCTATCATGGCTGACAAGCTGAGAAAGCACTACAAGCAGATCTTGAGGCGCAACTCGAACCTGTCGGATGAGAAGAAGCGGGAAGTGGCGCGGAACCACATCGAGGTGATGGCCAACGCGTTGAGGAAGGGCTTCTCATTTAACGAAGCTCACGACATTGCCGAGAATCTTAGAGAGGACTTTGAGGAGATCTGGAGGGATTTTCGCAATGAGATGTCGGAGGAGCAGGCGCGGAAGCACATCAAGGTGATGGTCGACGCCATAAAGAAGGGCTTCTCATTTAACAAAGCTTACGACATTGCCGAGGAAGTCCATGCCCTCATGATATTTGGCCATTCGCAGAAGGATGCCTACGACATGACCATGTCGCGCGGACAGCTGCTCGCAGATTTTTCTGATTAAATGTTGGTTTCAAACATGCCTCGCTCACCCGTCTCGCCTCGGACCGAGGAGATCTTTACGGGGCGGTCGCAGAAGAAGGCTGCCAAGCGACCGAGCCCCCTGCGAGCGGCCAGAAGGGTTCCACGCACGCCTCCCACGGGGTCTACGGGCACCATGTTCTCGCCACCCCGTTCCTCTTCGTCGATACGCAGCGCACCCCGCTCCTCCCCGCTCTCCCCAGTCCCCTTTGACTTGGGCAGCCCAACGACGCCTGTCTACAGCAACGTGGGGGACAGCCCGGGTCCAGCGGTGATGAGTCCCATGATGACGCCGGGCAAGGTGCTGGAGGGCGAGGCCGAGGAAGAGGGGCTGACGGTCAAGGAGGTGCGGGGCATCATCAGCAAGATGAAGAAGGAGGTCAGGGGACCGGCCTACTCCCGTCGGTTGAAGGCGGCGAACAAGTACCAAATACTGAGGGAGCAGTTCAACGCGGTGCAGAGGGGGTGTCGCGCAGTCAAGGACTTGGACGACGTCTACTCGATGATGAAGACGCCGGACAGGGAGAGGCGGTACGGGGGTATAGATGTTAACCGCGGAGAAGTCCAAGCAGCGCAGAGAGGACAGCTGATCAGTACACTAAATCGAACTGGGATACCCGTGACTCAAACAGTACTTACCTATGCCGATCAATACTCAGGAACCTTCAATGAGTTAATCGATAATTTGGAAAAAATAGTAGACGAAATCATCCGCAACATGATCTATGTTCCTGGAGGAGATCCTGATAGAATCCTCGCGCAACGTCTGGACGCAAAGTTGCTCGCAATGCTGTGAAAATATTGGTTGTAGGATATGGATCTCATCCAGAACAACACCCCGTACGCCCCAGCCCCCGGGGTCCAGCAGACGGGCCCGCCGATCCAACCGACCTACTTTGGGGCTGCGGGGATCGGCCCTCGCCTCGTCACGAACTACAAGAAGGCGCTGTGGCCTGGGGAGTGGAGCACGGACCCGATCAAGTGGCTGCAGTGGTGGAACAAGGTGTGGAATTACTATGGAATTTATACGCCCGAGCAGATCGGGTTTGAATTCAAGGCCCCCTCCAAGTTGCTGACGTTCGCAATCCTGGCCGCCGACAGCGAGTCCGAAGACTACATGGCGCGCTACATCGGCCTGACCGACGACTGGCGGACCAACGTGCACCAGGTCCTGGCCCGATCCCTGCCCATCAACCGTTACGCCTCGCAGCCCTGGGACCCGCGCTTCGACCCGAACGTGGGCTACGCGGTGGTGCCCTCGGTCGACGATCCCCAGTTCGAGCAGAAGCTGGCGGGTGAGTACTACGGCGCTAGGCCCGGACGCCGCTACGAGCGTATCGAGCAAGTCCGATCATAGGACCTTGACTCTGCGAACGGGCCTACGAAGGGGCTTGATGCGCGCCTTACCTCCGAGGCGCCTGCGCTTTCTGCCGTGACATTTGCATTTCATTTATTCGAAAGCAACATAATTATTGCCACGTGTACCAGCGGAGGGCCCGTATCATTAAATCGATCTTCTCGGTCCTCTCCCTCTTCTCCAGCCCCTGGATCAACGCCCTAGCCAGGTCCTTGTCTGCTTGGGTTGCCCACATGTCCGCAAAAAATATTTTACTCCTAGCATGTTGCGCGTTCACAAGGTGCAACGGACCCGGCGTTTGCTGGGTGAAAATGGGCAACGGCGGCTGTTGGGCCCCCACGGCAAACGGCGGCTGCTAGGCGAGAATGGGCATGGGCAGTTGCGTGGTGGAGGACCTATGAGCGCCATTAAGAAGTTTATTAAAAAGAATCCGAAGACGACCGCGGCCCTGACCGGAGCGGCTGCTTTGGGGGCGTGTGCAGTTCCGGGAATGCAACCGTTCTGTGCACAAGCGGCTTCGGCGGCTGGAACGGCGACGGGGGCCGTTGCGAAGGCGGTCGGTGCGTCGATGGTTGCCACGGGGGTGAGCAAGGTGGTGTCAGAACTTGACAACGAGGAGACGAAAAGGAAAGTTACGGCCAAGGCGGCTGAAAAACTGGGCTTGGGCCCTGAAGCCGAGGCCATGTTGAGCAAAGTGGTGGACGCGGCGGCCGCCAAGTTGCAGGACGAAGTGATCGATGCGTACGGCAAGGCACCGACGACCGATCAAGTCGCTGACGCTGTTGGACGGCGCGGACGGGAGGTGATCGAAAGCGGGAAGAAAATCGGGCGCGAGACGATTCAGCTGGGACGGGAAACGATGGCGAATATCCAAGAATCGCTTGACTTGGAAAAGGCACTTGCACGGAAATTCAACGAACTGATGCAACAAGGTGCATTTAACTTGGCCGAGCAAAACGTTCAGGAGCGCCAACAACTTCTCGACCAGGTTAAAACGGAAGCAAGCATTCCAAAACCTAAAGAAGACATGCCTGGCAGAGACATTGACGTGCCAGACGTGCCCACACCCTCTGCGCCAGAGTTACCCTCGATGGAGGTACCGACGAGAGATTTTTAGCGAAGAGATATGACTCGGTCTGAAGTGACGATGGTTTTTGGGTATCTGTTGTGAGCGAGAAAGTAAAACGGTGATCTGACCGGCAAGTCTTCCATGTGTCTCCTGATTTGATCCCTGTCCATGTCCCAGTAGGCCCTGGCCAAGTTGAGCATGGCGATGCGGTTCTGGGCGGGAAAGGTGACGAAGGTGGTGGCCTGGCAGATGGCGTCCCTCGTCCTCAAAAAGTCGCGGGCGTTGTGCGAGACCATGAAGATGTCCTGCCCCAACTTCCTGCCCTCGCGCAGGCACTGGACCAAGAGGGGCTGCAAGGTCTTGCCGGTCTCGTTCCCGTCGTAGTCGTCAAAGACGGCGATGCACCCCTTCGACTTGCCGTTCTCCTTGGTGATCAGGTCGGTGGGGCGCAGGGAGGATAGGGGCACCAAGTCGTAGTCCACCTTCTTGAGCAATTCCTTGTCGCCCTCCTTGTAGACGGGGTCGTAGTCCTCGATGGACGAGAAGAGCCAGGTCTCCTTGTCGGGCGACATGCGGATGAGGCGTTTCAGGCAGCGGGAAATCCAGGTGGACTTGCCCGACCCCGAGTTGCCGGAGACGTAGTAGCAGCAGCGCTGGTTCTTGCGGCGGACGGGCACGTACTCCATCTCCCCCGGCTCGTTGAACACCATGGTCTTGTCCTCGGTGACTGGGTTCTCATCGACGTAGACGGGGACGGGCTTCCCTTGCGCAGGCCTCCACAGGGCGACCTGGATGCGTCCGGGTCCGGGTTCGGTGTACATGCTGTTCACCCAATATATTGCTTGATGGTAAAATGGACCAGCCCATTTCGATGAAACACGTGCGGGGCCTGCTCGCGAAGAACGGGGTGAGGGCGAGGGTGGTCTACGGTGAAGTGGGTGGGGACAAGGAGACGGTCTTCCTGCTGCCCGGCGACCCGATCGGCCATTTTGTCTGCGTCTTTAAGAACCGGGAGGGCCTCAATTTCTTCGACCCCTACGGTGGCTCGAGGCCTGGGTACGTGAGCGACGAGCACGCCTACCAAGGGGACACTTACTACGGGGGCGGCGAGCAGCAGATCAACACGTGCGGGCGGCACTGCGTCAACCGGCTAAAATTCAAGGCCCTGACGCGTCGGGAGTATCGGGACATGATGGGTTCGAACGCCGACCTGAAGGTGCAATTGTACGTGTAAAAAATGTTTGGATCGGTGCGATGAAGCGGGTCCACGTCAGCAGCGTTGCCAATGCCGGGGAGGATGAGAGGGTGGAGTTCAAGGGCGAGGTGCACACGCGGGCCCTCCAGCAGGGGCAATGCGTGGCCAACGTCAAGTCCATCGTAGTTCCCCAGCAGTTTCGCAACTCGTCGGCGGAGATGTGGGTGTCGGCGCAAGCGCGAGAGTCAATCGATTACGAAATCATGGATCCAAACTACAGCGGGGGAACTTGGGACGACGACGTGCTCAACAACACGTTGGACAACATAGACTTCTTGAAAAACACGGCGGATGGAAGCAAGTTTTACTGGAAGCGTTCCACGAGTGGAAGCCCGGTTAACTCTGTTGTTTGGACCCTGGAGCATAGCAGTGGCTCGTCCACCTATCCATATCCAGCCCACACCAAAATTCGTCCTGCAAAGTGGGCGTCGGACGAAGAGGCCTTGGAAAACATCAACAGCGCGATGAGATGCACCATCATGAACCGGTACAATCCTTCAAACGCCTTTGGCATCGTAATGCGAGAAATACCCTCTGAAGTCGTAGCCAATATCTACCCAAGCGGTAGATTATCGTTCAACAAATTCAACTACGCATTTGAGTTCTACTTTTACTCGAGAGTGGAGCAGGAAGCGGAAATTATTTTGGATTTTTACCCCTACGACAATAACGACGCTGTCTATTTTACCGTCAACCTGGGAACATTTTCGACTGAAGCTGACAAGTTTTACCGGATCTCACCTTACGACGTGTTTGAAAAAATTCAAGAAACCACTGCAACCTCTCATTCCGAACAAATTGCAAGCAATTACCACAAGACGAAAGAAGTCAGAAGGTCGCAATTTTTTAGATCGGACGCCCAGACGTATGGCAATGCCGAAAATCGAATGGACATATATCAGGCCGTTGCAGCGCGAAAGTCGGGGAGAAGAAAACCTGGTGACTCTGCCCCAACAAATTATTACGATGGTTCGGTCTTTGTCGTTGAGCACTACCAATTGAACGTTGGAAATTTTCTCAGAACTTCCTACTTACCCGAAATCGCTCAGCTGCAGAAAATCATGTCACCTACCGGCCCGCTGGTCGACTTGCGGTTGGATCAAAAGCGTGACTACAAACTGGTATTTAACGAGACGATGAAATACAGGTTGCAACTCAATCCGAACAAAATCATTGCCTCAAGCGTAAGAACGCAAGGGCAACTCAATCCCCAGGAAAGCTATGGGTTTGAAATAGTGCACAGGGATCTGCAGAAATTGGTAGAGACCCAACGCTCGTTGCTGTACCCCATCTTCAACGATGTGTACGACGTTTCTATCCAGAAAGGGGACGAGGTGGGGCGGGTCAAGGTGAAGCGGGGCAAGACAGCGCGGGCGACTTCGGACATTGTGCACTTCCGCCAGTCGAGCGGCACGTCCGCCTACCCCGAAAACATGCTCATCGACGGGCAGAGTTCAATCGACATGGGATCAAACGCGTTGGATCAAACGGGTTTTATTACGCTACACAACCCCCTCACGCTCGAAGACGAACGGCTGCCCCTGCGTAACAAATTGCAAGGCAAAGCGGTGGCCACGATGGACGTCGATTTGGTCAACGTTGAACAGTGATGTTCAGAACGACGGGCTGGACCTCCCAATCCTCGGGTTCGTAGTCGCTCTCCTCCGAATCATCGCAAATAAAGTCTGACTCGTACTCTCCATCATCTTCAGACCACTCGCTTTCGGTGTCGATCCATTCAGCGTCATCGATGAGCAAATCGTCGGGGAAGAGGACAGGACGCACCATTTTACGCATGCCCTAACATATTTTACTACTTTGCTGTCTCCAGGATCCGGCTGGGCAGTTCGCTCTGCACCCGCTTTTGTGCTGGCGTCATGATAAGCCCCATCGCCCGAGGTGGTGCGAATTGGGTGGTGTTTCCGACATAAAGCGGCGGTCTGAAGTAGTCTGTGCTGATGGGTCGCGGTGCGTCCTCGGGTATCATCCTTTCGTTCAAAAAGGCGAGGCGCTGCAGGGTCTCGGTCCTGGCCTGGGCGTCCATGTCTTCGAGGACGGGAGGGTACAGACCGCGAGCGACCTGCTGGGCTATGGTGGCGGTGGGCTCTACGGAGAGGAGGGTTGGCAAATTGAAGATGGCCTGGATACCGCGGTTGAACATCTTGTAGCGGCGGGACTTGGAGTTGGGCCCGTACATGAAGTCGATCTCGGGCTGCTTGTCCTCTTTCCACACCACGGCGTCTTGGAAGTCGACAGGGGACATCATCCACTGGGAGAGGGACATGGTGGAGGGGCGGGTGGCATCCCCCAGAGGGGACTGGTGGGTGACGAAGGGCAAGTTGGATAAAAGCATGGATGAATGGAAACATTTTATGCACGAAGGGCGTCCCGAACCGCCGAATCGTCGACTCCCGAGGCCTTGCCGATCTCGCCCAAGAGACCCGCGTCCATCTTGCCGACCCGCCCGCCCGGAAACGTGGAGGGGTGGTGCAGCCCGTCGGCCACGGCGTCGGCGACTTCGGTCACGGTCAGGTTGGACTTGGTCTGCTTGCCCGTGCCGTCGGCCATCAGGTAGAGGTGCCCCTGCAGCTCGCAGACGACGTACATGGTCCAGGTCTCTCCGTTGCCGTATGCCGTCGTCGGATGCACTCGACCCAACTCCCGCTTCAAGTCGCTGCCACCCACGATGGAGCCACCGGCCGAGGGACCCAAATCGCTGAGGGGTTCGACGGCATCGACGACGACTTCAAAGGTGAAGGGGACGAGGACGCCGTTGGTGTAGCCGCCCAGATCCTTCTCCGGGTCGATGCAGACGATGGAGCCGAGCGAGGACATGAAGGAGGAGCGGGACTGCTTGGACCCGTTGCGGCACGACATCTGGTAGAGGGACTCCTGATCCATGTTGATGAGGAAGGCGGAGTTTTGGGGCGTGCGCACGCGAAGTCCGGTGACTGTGGCGAGGCGCGTCGGCACCCATGCGGGGCGGGTCACGGTGGCATCCTTGCTGGAGCGGATGAAGACGTAGATCTTGTCAGGCACCTGGGACAGTTGGATGTTGCCCGAGTTGACTTTGATGATTTGCGAGTCGGCCGACACACCCTCTGACTGGATGGCGTGGAAGGTTTGGATGACCTTGTCGGTGATGGAGGGCAGGGGGACGGACGGCGACACCAGATCAAAGATGAGTTGTGGAGTCACACCCGTGTACACTGGGGAAGCAGCGTTCAAGGCAGTGTCGTCAGCTTTCATCAATTCCGTCGTATAAGTGACAGCTGCATTTGAGTTGTTCTCGAGTTCACCGAGCAACCCAGCCTCCAAACACGCGTTGATGGAAGTGATGTTGATGTCACAGTCGAAGTATCGAACGTTGACGAGGGTGTTGTCGCGCATCTTGTTGTCCCGGAAGTATGGATGGGCCAACGGCTGGTAGATATCGTGTGTAAAGATCCAGTTTTGCAACACCGGAGCTTCTTCTGCATCATCAGAGTTGCGCTTTAAGACATTGGCATCCAATTTCATGCTTGGCATGTGAATGGGCACGGCGTGGATTGGAATACCGGGAGTAGAGATGAATCCTGAAATCTGAGCGATGTTCTCTTTGGATGCAATGATGTGTTGAAGGTCAGCCGCAGTAATTGCTGTCGGATCTGTAGTCGCTGAAAACAGCAATGGGACAATCTGTATACCTTTCGTCCCATCAGCGTTGCTAGCAATCCTGACCTTACCAATCTCATTTCCATTGACATCGTAAACGTCTAAAAGTGGAGTTGTAGTGTGTGATTGAGGAACATTAGCAAAAATTGCAATCTCAAAATCGGTTTCCTTAATTTGCTGGTAGCGTGTCAGTGCCCCGTTGCTGCTACTGTAATGAATTTGGCAGTAGGCCTTTGACGGATAGGTCTCGCGCAGGGCATTGGCGTTGTGCTGCTTCTCAATGTCGTCGTGCCCCGAGTCGATTTGGAACGTGCGGTCGTAGGGGTCGGCGTATTGGTCCAGCTGGTTCAAACCGTAGTGGGCGCGTTGGTTCGAGACGTCGGGCTCGTCGGGGTATGCGGTGGAGATGAGGCGGTGGTGGTCTTTCGGGTTGATGGAGAGAGAGGCGTTGTTGATGGTCAGGTTGATGGACCCCGCGGCGTTGGCGATGGGGTTGCTGGTGGGGCGGAGGTGCTTCTTCCATTCGCGCAGGGTCTCTGGACTTTTTACGTACGATGTACCGCTCGGGAAGTTGGCGGTTGTCTTGAGGCGGTAGCGCAGGTATGGGTTGGTGAGAACTTCAAGACCGCTGAAGGTACGGGTGAAGTTGATCAGAGAGTCGGAAGCAGTTTGGGCATCGAGCTCGAGGGTCTCGACGGCCTGGATTCCGTGCTTGGAGACGGTGACCGTGGCCGTGGAGGGCAGGGCTTGGGCTATCTCATTGGCTGCCGAGGCGACGTGAATGGAAGACATTGGTGGTACCTCAACATAATTTTATGTTGACTTCAAGCATGCACGGCGTAGACAGACGTTTCGGCTCAGGCCACTCCATGGGGGGCATTAACACACCGACCCACAGCCCGTTTCGCCCCCGTTACAGCCCCAGGACGCGGCAGGCCATGGTGCCGGGCAACTACATGGCACGCGGGCAGTACGGACCCGAAGCCCCTCTGCAGCAGGCCATCATCGACGGGGTGGAGTCCCTCATCCGCTACGCCCCACTCATGGTTAAGAACAAGCTAAAGGACAGACTTGCCAAGTTGAGGGTTTACTTAAAGGATGGAGTTACGCTCTACAGCCGGCAAGCAGGCAAGCTGGAGCAGGACTTGGATTCAATACAGTCGGCGATCCAGACGATGCTCCCGGATCCGCGGGCCGTGGTGGTTAGCGATCAGATCAGGGACTATCTGTATCCGGGAGAGATGATGCATCGATCGCTGACGGAGGCGAACGGCGTCGTGCCCGAGTCTCCGCTGTGAGGATCGCGATGGCCTGCTCCGGCGTGATGCCCATCTCCTCGAGGTACACGTTGAGCATGCGCACCATGTTCGACATGTGAAAGACGTAGATGCGGATCGGCTTGCCAAAGTCGCGGGGTTTGGGTCCAACCGTCGTCGTGTAGCCAACGCGCTTGCCGACTCCGATGCCGCGTGTGAGCACCGGACTCTTGAGGGGGACGCACACCACGATCAGCTTGTTCGAGCGGGGGTCGTCCATGAACCTCAGGTTGCAGTGACGCCCGTTGCGATTGACGCCGTAAGTCCCGCCGCGTCCTTGCCACGTCGTCGCAAAGGACGAGGTGCACACCACGTCGTCGTACAATCCATCGTGCCGCGTCTCCACACGAAACTCGTCGCCCGGGTTCACGGCAACCTTGTACTCGGAAACTTCGATCGACTCGTCGCGGCCGTATGCTCCCAGGGTGAGGTAGTGGTCCAAGTAGTCAAAGGCCTTCTCGTCGTGGATCATGAAATCGTCCTCCTCCGTAATGCGGTACGAGGAGCGGAAGACCGTCGGCAGAACATTCGATCCGTTCACGAGGCGCACCATGTCTGAGACCCCCTCACCCTCTGAGTGCTGCACCTATATATCCATAATTGTGAACTTCCACCCTCGACCCGATTACG
>Ga0070753_1000304_pt1 | contig 30593 bp, 28 predicted proteins | sample VirMetDEL_Aug_31_FD_77441 | JGI IMG/M metagenome (GOLD analysis project Ga0070753, IMG submission 77441) | Aqueous microbial communities from the Delaware River and Bay under freshwater to marine salinity gradient to study organic matter... | ecosystem: Environmental > Aquatic > Marine > Coastal... | reverse complement strand
TGCGCCGCCTTGTGAAAAGCCGAGCAGGCCGACCTGGGTTCCCTCATCCAAGCCTAGAGAATCAAGCCACTCGAGCACGGAGATAGTTGCCGCATTGGCGAGAGCGACGCGCTCTTCGCTATTGCCGGCAGCACCCCGGGGAAACCACGCGAATCCACCCATTTCTGGGATTGGGGCGCGCAACGAAGCGATCACTGGCGCAAGCGGCAAGTGGGGCGACAGCCCAAAAAGGTCTCCCTCATAGGAGCCGTAACCGTGCATGAGCACGAGCAATGGGCGACCCTGTCGCTCCGACTCGCGTGCCGACCACATGACGGCATCGGGGTCGATTCTCAGCTCGGTCATTGTGTGCTCTCCGCTCGCGCTAATGTGTGTGCTTTCACGCTATCTCTGAATGGACACCATGATCGACTTTGCCAATGCAACCTTCCTCAAGCTCGCCCCCATTAGCAACGAGGACGGACTCGCGCTAGTTCAGCCCATGCTCATCGACGGCGAGACCGTTTTTGCCGCATTCAAGGCCATGCGCGACCAGGTAATTTTCACCAACAAGCGACTCATCGCGGTCAATGTTCAAGGCATCACGGGCAAAAAGAAGGACTTCACGTCGCTTCCCTATTCCAAGGTTCAGGCGTTTTCCGTCGAGACCGCCGGTAGCCTGTTCGACCTCGACACCGAAATGGAACTCTGGTTCTCCGGTCTCGGCAAGGTTCACTTCGAGTTCAAGAGCAAGTTCGACATCACCGCGTTCAACAAGTTCTTGGGTAGCTACGTTCTCTAGAAAGTAACGGGATGCGGCGCCGGTGTCACAATGGGGTATGACCGTGGCGCCGCATCCAAAACTTGACGAACTCATTGCCCTTCTCGAGAAGCTCCGGGCTCCGGGCGGATGCGCGTGGGACGGCGAGCAGACCCACGAGTCTCTTGTGAAGTATCTGGTTGAAGAAACCCACGAACTCATCGAAGCCATCGAAATGGGTGACCGCGACGGGATGCTCGAAGAGCTCGGCGACGTTTTGTACCAAATCGTTTTTCACGCCGACATTGCCGCGCACACGCCGGGCGAAAGCTTCACTCTCGAAGACGTCGCCGCGCGCATGACCGCCAAGATGATCAGCCGCCACCCCCACGTGTTTGGCGACGACGAGGCGAAAGCTGCACTCGGCATCACGTCGGGCGACGATGTTGCCGCGGCGTGGGACGAGCTCAAGAAGGCAGACAAGCCCGACCGCACGAGTGTGCTCGACGGCATCCCTCAATCAATGCCCTCTCTTGCGCTCGCCGACAAACTTCTCGGCAAAGCTCACAAACTCGGGCTCGTCGATAAGGATGCCGAGCCCGTGCTTGCCGTCGAAACCGAAGCGGAGCTCGGGGGAGTTCTGCTCGCCATTGTTGCTGCGGCAAACAGCGCGGGGCTTGATGCTGAGCGAGCGCTGCGTTCAACGTTGCGTGAACTGCAAACCGAGATCAGGGCACACGAGGCCGGGAGCGAAACCCTTTAAGTCGGCCAGTGACTGTCCGTGGTGATCGGTTGCGGGCGGTTAAAAGGTGCGGTGCCCATCTCGACCCGAACGAGAAGGGCACCACCCGCCACCTTGCGGCAACGTTTCGATAACCGTACCGCCATAACACTCGTTATGCAATAAGACGTATTACTCTTGCGGCATGACCCCATCGGCGGAGCAAAGTCGCAAAGAAGCGCTGCTCGAGAACATCATCGACTACTTGCGTGATAAGTCGATCTCCGATTTGTCGTTTCGCACGCTCGCCGCGGCTCTTGACGTGAGTACGTTCACTCTCGTGTACCACTTCGGCACCCGCACGGAGCTGGTCAATGAAATCGTTTCGAGCATTGTTGGAACGCAAACGGCCGACGTTCGCAACGACCTCGCTCCGACAACTTTCGACGAGTATGTCCAGCAAATTAAATCGTCATTCGACTGGATAGTGTTGCCCAGATACAGGCACCTTGAGCGGCTTGAGCTTGAAGCATCCATAGCGAACGTTCTCGACTCCGAGGCCATCGAGTTCACGAGGAGCGTGTACGAGGGTTGGGTCACATCGTCGGTTGTTGTGTTGCAGAGTTTTGGCATTGCTGAAGCTGATGCCGAAACCCACGCAAAACTCCTCACCAACATTTTTTACGGAAGCCAATACGACATCGTCATCAATGACGACGAGGCGGCTACGAGAGCCGCATTCGCCGTGGCAGTCGACATGTACGGGAAACAAATCCAGGCGCTCATCGCAGCCGCGAACGAATAGCTCGCCGATCGTATGGCTCCCTCATCGATGAAACGGGTGCCAGCCCCGTCGGAGGCTGACACCCGTTTACCCTGAGAACACGCGCGCAATCGCGATCGCGCTCGTGTGCCTAGGCGATTCGGCTACCCTTCGCGAGCTTGCGTGCCGGGGTATTTGTTCTCGACCAACCCCAAGCGAGGGCGCCAACACCAAGCAACACGTGGATGCCGAAACCGACAAACCAACTCGGAACAGTCGACTCGATGGTCTCGCGACCGGTAGTGCCGTTGTTGTAGTTGTATTCGTCGATCGTGCCGTTTTGCCACCGCTCGCAATCGTTGTAGGTCACGTCAAGGTCGGGTGAGATTTGCGCAGAACGCACTCCCAGTTTGATGAAACCGAACAAATCTTCGGGATTGTCGTAACGGTCAAACGACGTGGGTGAGGCATCCGCCAACACAACGTAGGGGTTGGCCGAGAGAATCCACCAGTAATAGTCGAACCTGGGGATGTTGTAGGTCGACACTTGCGGAGGCTCACACTGAGCATCAGTGTCGGGGTTGGACCCGTCGGTTGGCCACACAACGTTGATGTAGGTCGAGCGCTGTTCGCTTTGAGTAGCGAGACCTCCGAGACCAAACGCGATAAGTGTGCCGATGCTGAGAGCTGCAACAACCAAGTAGGTTGCTACGACCGAAAACAGCGGCTTCGAGATGATCGCCGACAGTCCAACACCGATTGCCGCGACAACGCCGAGCTCAATGGCGAGTACGAGAATCGACACAGCGATCGTGTCAGGACGAATGTCCCCAACAATCATCGAAAACAGCAAAAACGGCACAGCCACAGCGAGGAACGCGAGAGCCGTGATCCACGAAGCCACAAACTTGCCGAGGATGATCTGCCAGGTTGTGAGCAGGGTCACTTGCGTGGTGGCGAGGGTCCCCGCATCCCGGTCGCCGTTGACAGCGTTACCGCTGAGCGCCGGAGTCACGAGAGTGCCAAGGAGCAACACAAAGTAGATGACCGTGGAGAAGATTCCGGCGTTTTCTGTGGCTTGACTACCGAACCCAGTTAGCGCGAGCCACACGAGGAACGTGACAATCGCGACGAGTACAAAAAACAGCCCAAGCAAAACGTAGGAGGCCGTGCCTCGAACCCTTTGCCGAAGTTCTAGATTGATGACGACTCCGAGGCCGCTCAAGAAGGCGCTCATTTGGTGTCTCCGTTCGAAGCTGCAGTGTCGGTTTCGGATGCCGCGGGCGAATCGCCTCGCGACAAATCGAGGAATGTGTGCTCAAGGTCGCCAACCGCGGGTGCGAACGTGCTGATCGCAATCTTCGCCGTAACGAGTTTGGCAAGGAGGGCGGCCGCAGCCGTTTCTCCTTCGAGAGGCACAAGCAACTCGACGCGGTCGGTGCTAATGGCCGAAGCCGCGATTCCCGACTTCTCGAGAGCCGCACGGAGGGCTGCAGTGTCAGTTGCCCTGATGCGCCACAACCTCGCAGTGCGCTTGGAGTTCTGCACGCTCTCAACCGAGGCAGTAACACCCTTGTTGAGGTAGACGGCAGTGTCGGCCATTTCGTCGAGCTCGGCGAGAACGTGGCTCGACACGATGATCGTCTTGCCCTGATCGGCGAGTGTGCGCACGAGTTCGCGGAGCGCGATGCGAGCGACCGGGTCGAGACCCGACGCCGGCTCGTCGAGCAACAGAACGCTCGGGTCGTGCACGAGGGCGCGAGCGAGCGACAAGCGTTGCTTTTGCCCGCGAGACAAAACGCGAGTGGGCTGTTCAGCAAGCTCATCGAGCCCGACAAGCTCGATGAGTTCGGCAGCCCGTGCCGCCGACTGCTCGGCGGTCAGCTGGTACATGCGACCCGTGAGTTCGAGAGTCGTTCGCACCGAGAGCGCGGGCCAGGATCCGAGGATGTCGGGCATCCAGCCCATGGCGCGGCGAACGCCCGCGGCATCCTCAACGGGGTCGTAGCCGTCGACGAGAATCGTGCCGTTGTCGGGAGCGAGCAAAGAGGCAAGCATGAGCAAAAGCGTTGTTTTGCCCGAGCCGTTGGGCCCGATGAGGGCGGTCACTTGACCGGGAAGTGCTTCGAAGGAAGCACTTCTCACGGCGTGAACATCACCAAAGGAGCGAGAGACCCCCGACACCACAATGCCGCCGCGCGGTGGAATGGTGGGGGGTGCTGTGGGCGTGTGGGCGGCCAGAGGCTCGCCGTCGGATATACCAGGAGAATTGGTCATGAATCAACGCTAGACGTGCCATGTGGCGTGCGGCATCAGCCTAGAGGACTAGATTCTCGAGGTACTCCAGAATGACACCGGCCCGAAAGCTCCCGCCGAACCTGAGAGAATCGAAGAATGGCCTCAGCAGTAAACCCTCCGCGCGGTATGCGCGACTTTCTTCCCGCCGACAAGGCTCGTCGTGAGCGTGTACTTGGAGTGATTCGCTCGACCTACACGCGGCACGGTTTCGACGAAATCGAGACGCCCGTTGTAGAAGAGAGTTCGAGACTGCACTCGGGGCTCGGTGGCGACAACGAGAAGCTCGCTTTTGGTGTTCTCAAGCGCGGCCTCACCACCGACGACCTTCGCACGGCTACCGAGGTTCTCGATCTCGCCGACCTCGGACTCAGGTTTGACCTCACGGTGCCACTCGCTCGCTTCTATGCGAGCCACCAGTCCGAGTTGCCGAGCGTGTTTCGCGCCATCCAGATCGCTCCGGTGTGGAGGGCGGAGCGTCCCCAAAAGGGTCGCTACCGCCAGTTCATGCAGTGCGACATTGACATCATCGGAGAAGCGGGAGTGCTCGCCGAGATGGAACTGATCGCGGCAACTCTCGACACTCTCGGCGCTTTAGGAATCTCAGGCTGCAGCATTCGTATTAACGACCGCAGGCTGCTCGCGAGCATGCTCGAGGTTCTCGGCTTCCCTGTTGCGTCGCACTCGGCCGTGCTCATTACCATAGACAAGCTCGACAAGCTCGGTATCGATGGGGTCATTGCCGAACTGCGCGACCGTGCGTACCCTGCCGAACCCGTCGACGCCCTGCACGTTTTCCTCACCCGACCGCAAACTATGGAGATGCTGCCCTTCGGTGAAGCAGCAATTCGCACAGCGCTACCCGAGGGAATCGGCGCTGTCGCCGTTCCCGGGGGAGGCACGGCAGACGACGCTATAGCCGACCTTGTTGCGCTCGCCGAAGCGCTCGGTGGTTCAGTGGGCTCGTCCGCAGCATCCCCAGCACTAGTTTTTGACCCCTTCCTCGTGCGCGGCATGGGCTACTACACGGGCACAATCTTCGAAATCGCCCACCCCGACTTCGCCTACTCGCTGGGCGGTGGTGGGAGATACGACGGCATGATCGGCAGGTTCCTCGGCACCGAGGTGCCCGCCGTCGGTTTCTCGATCGGATTCGAGCGTCTCGTCGACCTCGTCGATCTCGGCACCGATTCGGCTTCGGATGGCGCAGCCCTCGTCTACGACCAGAGCGTGAGCCCAGCGACTCTCGCCGCCCTCAAAAGCGCGCTTGTGGCCGAGGGCACTCGCGTGCGCCTAGAGCGCCGCGCCAAAAACGCGCGCGGGCAGTTCGACGCTTTGCTTGAGGCGGGTTTCTCTCGAGTGGCGACGGTCACGGAGTCGACACACTCGGCGGCTGACCTCGAGTTCCGCACTCTCGGTTAGATCGCAGCCCGGTCGCAACAGCCCACGCCCGGGCGACGCACGCCCAACGCCCGCGGTCGCGCCCGCGATAGGATGAATCACGGACCTCCACCACTTTTAGGTCCATCCCCAATTTTTCTAAAGGAGAACATCCGTGGCTCTCATTGAGGCTGTAGGCGCTCGCGAAATTCTTGACTCCCGTGGCAACCCGACCGTTGAGGTCGAGGTTTTGCTCGACGACGGCGTAGTTTCACGCGCGGCCGTGCCATCCGGCGCATCAACCGGCGCTTTCGAAGCGTACGAATTGCGCGACGGCGACAAGGGTCGCTACTTGGGCAAGGGAGTGCTGAAGGCTGTTGACGCAGTTCTCGACGTGCTCGGCCCAGCAATCGAAGGTTTCGAAGCCTCCGAGCAGCGTCTCGTTGACGCAGCGCTCATCGAGCTTGACGGTACCGACAACAAAAAGAAGCTCGGCGCCAACGCCATTCTTGGTGTGAGCCTTGCCGTGGCAAAAGCCGCAGCCGACTCGGCAGACCTTCCGTTGTTCCGCTACCTCGGTGGCCCGAACGCGCACCTTCTGCCCGTGCCCATGCTCAACGTCATCAACGGTGGATCGCACGCCGACTCCAACGTCGACATCCAGGAGTTCATGATTCTCCCCGTCGGCGCAGAGACCTTCAGCGAAGGCCTCCGTTGGGGTGTTGAGACGTACCACGCCCTCAAGGGCATCCTTCACGCCAAGGGGCTCTCCACGGGACTCGGCGACGAAGGTGGATTCGCACCCAACCTCGACAGCAACCGTGCGGCACTCGATCTCCTCCTCGAGGCCATTGAGAAGGCCGGCTTCACCCCGGGCAAGGAGATTGCGCTCGGTCTCGATGTTGCAGCATCCGAGTTCTACGACAACGGCAACTACAACTTCGAGGGTGGAACGAAGTCCGCCGCCGAGATGAGCGCGTACTATGCAGAGCTCGTTGCGAGCTACCCGCTCGTCACGATCGAAGACCCGCTGCACGAAGACGACTGGGACGGCTGGGCAACCCTCACGGGCGAAATTGGTTCGAAGACGCAGCTCGTCGGCGACGACCTTTTTGTCACCAACCCCGCTCGCCTCGCGAAGGGCCTCGAGCTCGGCACCGCCAACTCGATCCTCGTCAAGGTCAACCAGATCGGTACCCTCACCGAGACACTGGATGCCGTTTCCCTCGCGCAGCGCAGCGGCTACACGGCCGTCATGTCGCACCGCTCGGGTGAGACTGAAGACACCACGATCGCCGACCTCGCTGTTGCCCTCAATACGGGTCAGATCAAGACCGGCGCACCCGCTCGCTCAGAGCGCGTCGCCAAGTACAACCAGTTGCTGCGTATCGAGGAAGAGCTGGGAGATGCCGCAATCTACGCGGGTCGCAGCGCTTTCCCGAGGTTCACAGCCTAAGGTTCCCCCATGGCAGGTAGGCAGGGCGGCAGGCGGCGTGGAACAACCACGGTGCCTGTCACTCTGCCACCCATGGAAAGCGCCCCAGAACATTGGTTGCGCAACCTGCGAGTGTCGGGCTTCGCCTTCACGATGCTCGCTCTCGTGATCCTCTCGGTGATTGTGCTCGCACCAAGCTTGCGCATTCTCGTCGAGCAGCAAGCGCAAATCGCGGCCCTCACGGCGCTGGTTGAGGAGCGTGAGAACTCGGTCGGGCAACTTCAAGAAGACGTAGCCCGGTGGGATGACCCCGCCTACATTGAGGCTCTAGCTAGAGACAAGCTCTACTACGCCTACCCCGGCGACCTCACCTATTTGGTGATCGACGATGGAGCAACACCCGCGGGAACTGACGGACTGCCCGTGAGCGACGAAATTCAATCGCTACAAGTCGATTGGGTGCAAGCGCTCATCTCGAGTGTGTACACGGCAGGGCTCACGGATGCCTCAGCCTCCGAACTCGTATCCCCCCGAATCAACGTCACCCCGTAACCGCGCTCGAGCCCGCGCTGCCCGCTAACCTCCAGCCCGCACCACACACAGATTGGCGAGAAACGCATGACGACGCCCCCCTTCGATGTGCCAAGCGACAGAGACATCACCGTTGTGTCGGTGCAACTGGGGCGCCCGGCCCGTGACGTTGTGGGGATCGCCGCGCGGTGTGTGTGTGGCAACCCGACCGTCGTCTCCACCAAGCCGCGTCTGGCCGACGGCACCCCATTTCCCACGCTCTACTACCTATGCCACCCGGCTGCCACCGCCGCAATCTCACAACTCGAGGCGACCGGGGTTATGGCCGAGTTGACCCTCGAACTCGACAACCCCGACACTGCCGCCGCCTACGCGGCAGCACATGACGCCTACCTTGCCGATCGCGAGAGCCTCGACGTTGTTGACGAAATCGCGGGGATCTCTGCGGGAGGAATGCCCACTCGCGTCAAGTGCCTTCACGCGCTCGTGGGCCATGCTCTTGCCGCAGGCCCGGGGGTCAACCCGATCGGAGACCTCGCCTTGGCGAGAGCCTCGTGGAGCCCCGACGTGTGCCAGTGCGCGGTCGAGGTCTAACAATGCGACGGGGACTGAGCGCCATTGCTGCGAGTGCAGTAGCGCTCAGTGTTGCCCTCTCGCTCGGTGGCGCCGCTGTCGCGCCTGTACCCACACTGCGCACCGACTCGGTGCGCGACCGCCAGTACTGGCTCGCCGACTACGGAATCACCACCGCGTGGCAGACCACGAGAGGTGAAGGTGTCACAATCGCCGTCATCGACACGGGCGTCGACTCGACACACCCCGACCTCCGCGGGGCGGTAACGGGAGGCGCCGACTTCTCCGGACTCGGCTCGAGCAACGGTCAAACACCTGTCGGAGAAGACGGCAACGAACACGGCACCATGGTGGCATCCTTGGCGGCGGCACGAGGGCAGGGGAACGCCGGCATTATTGGGACTGCTCCCGCGGCATCCATCCTCGCCGTTTCGATAGGTTTCGGTGAGGGCGACGTGAGTTCAGACGACCAGATCGCCGAAGCCGTGCGCTGGTCGGTCGACAATGGTGCCGACATCATCAACATGTCGCTTACCAGAAACACCCTCGAATGGCCGGAAAGCTGGGATGACGCGTTCCTGTACGCCATACACAACGACGTAGTCATCGTCGCTGCAGCAGGAAACCGAGGTAGCGGCACAACGGTTGTTGGCGCTCCAGCAACAATGCCCGGAGTGCTCACCGTTGGGGGAGTGAGCCGCGACGGTCAGGCCAGCCGCAATGCCTCGTCTCAAGGAATCACCATTGGTGTGTCGGCACCCAGCGAACAACTCATTGGCGCGACCCCCGGCGGCGGACATGCCCTGTGGGATGGCACGAGCGGCGCAACCCCCATCGTCGCGGGAGTTGTCGCCCTCGTGCGAGCAGCCCATCCAGAACTGAACGCCGCGAGTGTCATCAATCGCATCACAGCGACGGCTAGGCCCGCGGGAGCCGACGGGGTTGACCCCATATACGGTTACGGGCTACTGGATGCCGCGGCCGCCGTGAGCGCGGACATCCCCGCCGTCACCGACAACCCCATGGGCGACCTCGCGGAATGGATTCGCATCAACCGACGTGCGGACTCACCGGAGTTGCCGCCCTCAACCGAAGCGCCATTGCCCGTGACAACTCCCGTCGCAGCGCCCAACCCAGAGAGCCCACTCGGCTCCCTCCTGCCGAGCATTGCCCAGTTGCGAGACATTGGCGTGCCTCTCGCAGTCTTCATAATTTTTGGCGGCTCCGCGATCGCTATGATTATTGGCGCGACGCAGCATTTCAGGTCACTGCGCCGTAAGGGGTAGATTGAAGGCTTGAGTTTCGCCACCACTATTCCCGTTCTAGGAGAACTACCCTCGTGCCCAAGATCCTGATTGTTGGCGGCGGCTACGCCGGTTTTTACACAGCGTGGAAGTTAGAGAAATACCTGCGCCGCGGCGAAGCCGACGTCACAGTGGTAGATCCGCGCCCCTACATGACCTACCAGCCCTTCCTCCCAGAGGTAGCTGCGGGGTCCATCGACCCCCGCCACTCGGTAGTGCCCCACCGCACCCACCTCAAAAAAACCCACATCCTCACGGCCTCCGTCACCGGAGTGAACCACGAGAAGAAGACCGCCACTGTTGCGCCAACCGACGGCGAGCCCTACGAAGTCTCTTACGACATCCTCGTCATGACCGCAGGATCCGTCTCCCGCACCTTCCCCATCCCGGGAGTAGCAGACGAAGCCATCGGCATGAAGAACATCGAAGAGGCCGTCGCCGTGCGCGACCGCATCCTCACCAACTTCGACAAGGCAGCGCTCCTGCCCGCAGGTCCAGAGCGCGACCGCCTCCTGACATTCGTTGTCGTCGGTGGTGGATTCGCCGGAATCGAAACCTTCGCAGAAATGCGCTCGCTCGCAAGCTCGCTTGTGAAGCTCTACCCCGAAATTTCCTTCGAAGACACTCACTTCCACCTCATCGAAGCGATGGGCCGCATCATGCCCGAAGTGTCGCTCAAGACAAGCCACTGGGTGCTCAAGAACCTCGCAAGCCGCGGCGCCATCGTGCACCTCGACACGCAGCTCACCTCCGCGCTCGGTGGCAAGATCGAACTGTCGACCGGCGAAACCTTCGAGTCGGCCACAATCGTCTGGACCGCAGGAGTTATGGCACACCCCGTGCTCCGCGGCACCGACTTGCCAACAGAAGAGCGCGGTCGCCTTCGTGTGCAACCCGACCTTCGCGTTGTAAACGACGACGGCGTTGTCGCCGACGCGTGGGGTGCAGGAGACGTCAGCGCGGTTCCCGACCTCACCGGAAACGGCGTAGGCGGATACTGTGTGCCCAACGCTCAGCACGCTGTGCGTCAAGGCAAGCTCATGGCCAAAAACATTGTCGCTGTGCTTCGCGACGAACTGCCAAAAGAGTACTTCCACAAAAACCTCGGAGCAGTTGCAGGCCTCGGCCTCGGCGTCGGCGTATTCCAGAAAGGCAAAATCGGAATCACCGGATTCCCTGCCTGGGTTATGCACCGCGGCTACCACGGCCTCGCAATGCCCACGTGGGAGCGCAAGCTTCGCGTCGTCGGCGGCTGGTTCGCCAACATCGTGCTCGGTCGCGACATCGCATCGCTCTCCGCGGTCGAAACGCCGCGCGCGGCATTCGAGGAATATGCTTCGCGGCCTAAGGCTTAGGTAGGTGGTCTGCGGCCGAGGTGTAACCTCGGTCGCAGGCTCCCTCGGCGCTGGGGTCGCGCAATCGCTGGCGCGATTGCCATAGCTCCACCGCGCAGGCTCCCTCGGCGCTGGGGTCGCAAGTGATAACCTCACTCGCAAGCTCGTGAGGCACTGGCGTCGCGCAGTCGCTGCGCGCCTGCCATAGCTCCAGCGTGTAACCTCGGTCGCAGGCTCCCTCGGGGCTGGCGTCGCGCAATCGCTGGCGCGATTACCATAGCTCCAGCGCCCCCGTAGTCCAATGGCAGAGACAGACGACTTAAAATCGTTCCAGTGTGGGTTCGAGTCCCACCGGGGGTACTTAGCTATAGCGGTGAGCGGTATTGTTTCAGAATGAGCGACATCACCATCACTATCGTGATTCTGGTCACTGCCGTGGCGCTGTTCGTTTGGAATAAACTGCCGGTAGGTATCGTCGCTCTGCTCGTCGCCTTGAGCCTCTGGGCAACCGGTGTCATCGGAGTAGACCAGGCAGTCGCCGGCTTCGGAGATCCGATCGTCATCTTCATTGCCGCGCTATTTGTCGTGAGCGAAGCACTCGACGCATCCGGCGTCACCACGTGGGCTGGCCAACAGCTCATCGGGGTTGCAGGCAAGAGCCGCTCGAAACTCCTCGTGCTCATGATGCTGCTCGTCGCTGTGCTCACGGCCCTCATCAGTGTTAATGGTGCCGTGGCGGCACTCCTGCCGATGGTGGTTGTCATCGCGGTGCGGCTCGGGCAAGCGCCATCCCAGTTGCTTCTTCCGCTCGCCTTTGGAGCCCACGCAGGCTCGATGCTCGCCCTCACGGGAACCCCCATCAACGTCATCGTCTCCGACGCCGCAATGGAAGCTGGCGAAGGGGCGTTCGGGTACTTCGAGTTCGCCTACGTGGGAATTCCACTCGTGCTGTTCACCGTGCTCTACGCGGTCTTTCTCGGCCCGAAGCTGCTCCCACAGCGAATCGCACCGAGCCTGCAGCGTGACCTCGGCGACCACGCGAGAACACTTGTGCGCCAGTACACGCTCGACGAAGGCGTTGCGTGGTTGCGAGTCAAAACCCGCTCAACTCTCATCGGAACTATCGCTAGTGACCTTGACCTCACCGAGTTTGACGGAGTGCGGTTGCTGGGGGTCCAAACGAAGAGCCGCCGAGCCCGCCTCGACACCCCCGTTGTTGCCGGAGACACCCTCATAGTGAGCGGTGACACCGACCACATCGACAGGCTCGTTGCGGCTCACGAACTGTCGCGAGCAGCGGCACCTCGTGGAAAAAGCCCCCACGATGGGTTGATCACTCAAGAGTTTGGTGTCACAGAAGTTGTAGTGCCACCGCGCTCGGGCCTCGTCGGCGCGACGGTGTTTCCCGGCATGGTTACCGAAAGCGGCGACCTCGTCATTCTCGCGATTCAGCGCGGAGGCGAAGAACGCGATAGCGGCACAACGGTGCTCATCGCGGGCGACACCCTCTTGCTTCAAGGAACGTGGGATGCCCTCAGCTCCAACACCGTCGACCCCGACGTTATCGTTGTTGACTCCCCAGACGCCGTTCGTCGACAAGCGGCACCTCTGGGCAGAAAAGCTAAGGTTGCTCTGATAGTGCTCGCGGCCATGGTCATTCTTTTGGCCACGGGAATTGTTCCGCCGGTCATTGCAGGTTCTGCTGCAGCAATCGCCATGGTGCTGTTCCGGGTGGTTACAGTTGATCAAGCCCACAAGTCGATGTCGTGGACGACGCTCATCCTCATCGGAGCGATGATCCCACTCTCTGGCGCAATTACCGACACGGGGGCCGCGAAACTGATCGCCAACGGAATCGTTGAAGCGCTCGGTTCCTATGGGCCGCACATTCTATTGCTCGCAATTGTGGCGTTCACGGTAATTCTCGGCCAGCTGATCTCCAACACGGCGACAGCGCTCATTGTCGTTCCTATTGCGTTGTCGATCGCGGGCGAGTTCAACGTGTCGCCGCTGCCCTTGCTTATGGGAGTGACGGTGGCGGCTGCCGCATCCTTCCTCACACCAATCGCCACTCCAGCCAACCTCATGGTGATGGGGCCAGGCGGCTACAAGTTCGGCGACTACTGGAAGTTTGGCTTGCCGCTATGGCTGTTCTATGTGCTCATAGCTACCCTCCTCGTTCCCGTTATTTGGCCGTTCTAGGCTTCGGTTTCGAACCCGGCAGTTGACAGGGGCTACTCACGTCGGGCACAGTGTCATTCACGACTGGGTCACTTGACCCAGTTCGGGAGAACCGCTTACGCAGTTTTCTTCTGCGCGAATGGTGAACGGGGTGGGTCATGGCGCGAATGTCATCGACAGATCGCCGCGTCGAGCTCGTGCACGCAGCCTTGAGAGTAATTGCAGCCAAGGGGGTTGCGGCAGCGACAACCAGGGCTATCGTTGCCGAAGCGGGAATGTCGTTAGCGAGCTTTCACTACGCCTTCACCTCGCGCGACGAGATGATGCGAGAACTCATCGCCTACGTCGTCGAAAACGAGACTGTCGCGGCCGTTGATTCGATCCCGGCAGGTGGTGACATCCGATCAATCATCGAAGAAGCGATGCGGGCGTACTTGAAGCTCCTCATCGACAACCCTGGTCACGAACAAGTCATGTTTGAGCTCATGCACTACGCGGTTCGCACTCCGGGGCTCGAAGCGCTCGCCACGGAGCAATACGAAAGATATCGCGCTGCCGTGAGCGAGTTACTTGAAGGAGCTGCAACGCTCACAGGAGTGACCTGGAGCATGCCTGTCAACGAGATCGCGCGCATCGTTGTGACCTACACCGACGGCTTCTCCTTAGCGTGGCTTTCCGACCGAGATGACGCCGCTGCCGAACGTGTCATTGTTTTCGCTGCGGAGTCGCTGTCCCGACTCGCAGTTTCCGCCACTCAAACTTCAGATTCAGCTACCCCCGTACGTTAGTCCAGCAGCACTACTCTTTACCCACCAAGCAGTACCGCTTAGATGAGGAGCCAGCGATATGACCACAACAGGTACTTCGGGCACGACGTCCCCGTTCGCCGAACCAACAAAAAAGATCACGGGCGGCTGGATTGCTCTGTTCGCCACGGCGTGGTTCGGAATTTGGATGGCACAGCTCACGCCCATCCAGTTACTTCTTCCTCTGCAGATCACCGAGCAGCTCGGTACTGACGCGTGGCTTGACAACGTTGTGGCCTTTGGCATGATCTCTGCCGTGGCCGGTGTGTGCGCGATTTTTGCCTACCCGATCAGTGGTGCGCTTTCTGACCGCACGACGTCGAGGTTTGGACGCCGTCGCCCCTGGATCCTGGCCGGCATGCTGTTGTTTGCCGTCTCGCTGTTTTTGCTTGGTATCCAGACCACTCTCGTCGGCATCGGGGCTTTTTGGTCTCTCGCACTCATCGGCTTTTGCACTCTGACCGCGGCAATTACGGCAACGATTTCCGACCAGGTTCCCGTCAACCAACGTGGTTTTGTCTCTGGCTGGGTTTCGGCTCCTCAAGCAGTCGGAACAATCGCGGGTATTTTGCTTGTCACACTCCTCGCGCTTGGCACCTTCGCTGGCTACGCGCTCGTTGCCGTCGTGCTCGTGATTTTTGTCACACCCTTTTTGCTCAAAACCTCAGACACCGTGCTCACTCCGGAGAACGCGCCCCCGAAGCTCACCGCTCGCGCCCTATTGGCGAGCATGTGGATCAACCCCCGCAAGTTCCCTGACTTTGGCTGGACGCTTTTGAGCCGCATTCTCGTGAACCTCGGCAACGCGCTTGGCACGACCCTCTTGCTGTACTTCATCATTTTTGGTCTCAACCGCGGAGAGACTGCTGAAGACGACTTGCTCACTCTGACTGCCGTTTACATGGTCTTTTTTATCGCAGCCGCTCTTGGGATGGGAAAACTCAGCGACCGACTCGGCCGTCGCAAGATCTTTGTGTACTTCGCCGCGTACTTGCAGGCAGTGGCCGCTCTGCTTCTCGCATTTGTTCCTGACTTCGGCATCGCGATGATCGCCGCAGGGCTGCTCGGCCTCGGATACGGCTGCTTCATGGCTGTCGACCAGGCTCTTGCCACTCAAGTGCTCCCCGACGCCCACTCGCGTGGCAAGGACCTTGGCATCATGAACATTGCAACCGCCGTTCCTCAAGCACTCGCGCCCCTCCTCGGTGCGTTCCTCGTTGTGACTTTCGCGAGCTTGGGCTTTGACCCCGACAGTGTCATCTCGGGTGTCGATCAGGGCTTCCCTGGAGCATCCGCAGGCTTCACGGCTCTCTTCATTGCTTCCGCAATTACCGCAACCCTCGGCGGCATCTCCGTCACCCCAATTAAGAACGTTGCCTAGTGAAACTGACTCGCCCCGAAACCCAGCCGTGGCTCAAGCCTGAGCTGTACTGGCCGCAGCTTGAAGAAGCAACCAGCGAACTCGATCCGCCCTATGGCGTGATTTCGGTGGATGCCCTTGCCCACAACACGTTCGACATGCTTGATCGTGCTGCGGGAAAACCGATAAGGGTCGCGAGCAAGTCGGTGCGCGTGCGCGGTGTCATTGATGCCGTACTCGCCGTTCCCGGATACGCGGGAGTGCTCGGGTACACACTTCCCGAAGCCAACTGGTTGGCAAGCGCCGTCGATGGCCACGAGGCTATTGATGATGTTGTGGTCGCGTATCCGAGCGCAGACCGAGCGGCATTCCGTGAGCTCGGCGCTAGTGCCGAGCTAGCGTCGCGCGTGACGGTGATGATCGATAGCGTCGATCAACTCGACTTCATCGATGCGGCAATTGCGCCGAGCAGGCGCGCGAGCATCCGAGTGTGTATCGAACTCGACTCGTCGTGGAAGTCTCCACTGCTTGGCCACACGGGTGTCTACCGTTCGCCGGTCCACAGTGTTGAGGCTGCTAGAGCGCTCGCCGAATCCGTTGTGTCGAGGCCGGGGTTCACTCTCGTAGGAATCATGGGATACGAAGCGCAAATTGCCGGGCTTGCCAATGAACCGGCAGGTCGAAAACTCTATGGAGCCGCAGTCCGCTGGATTCAAAAACAATCGGCGGCCGAGCTCGCGGAACGTCGCGGTGCTGTTGTGGCGGCGGTGAAAGCAATCGCTCCTCTCGAGTTTGTCAACGGTGGAGGAACCGGTTCGCTCGAAAGCACGGGAGCCGAAAGTGCTGTCACCGAAATTGCCGCGGGTTCTGGACTTTTTGGCCCCCACCTTTTCGATAACTACCGTCACTTCTCACCAGCTCCAGCTGCGAGTTTCGCCCTCTCGATCGTAAGAAAACCCACGCCAGATCGTGCCGTGCTTCTCGGTGGTGGGTGGATCGCTTCCGGGCCTCCCGCGCAAGACCGGTTGCCCCAACTCGCTTGGCCCCTCGGTCTGGAGCTTCACGCTCGAGAGATGGCAGGCGAAGTGCAGTCACCGGTGCGCGGTGGCGAGGCCGCTCGATTGCACGTTGGCGACCGTGTGTGGCTGAGACACACCAAGGCAGGCGAACTCAGCGAGCACATTAACGAGTTTGCGCTTGTTGAAGGAAACACTCAGATTGGATTCCTCCCGACGTATCGGGGGCAGGGAAAGGCATTCCTATGACGCAGTCACAAGTCGATCGGCCGTCGTCGGGCCAGTCCGCGCTCGGCCCGCATCCGCTCCTCGGCGCTGGAAAGAACTGGCGCAACTGGGGGCGCTCCGAGAGTATTGCGCCGGCGCACACTGCTGTGGCCTCATCAGTTGATGACGTCGTCGAGATTGTCAGCGCGGCACGAGCGCGGGGCCTCACTGTCAAGGCTGTCGGCGCAGGTCACAGCTTCACGGCTATTGCTGCGACCGATGGCGTTCAACTCGACATCTCCAGAATCGACGGTGTGCTTGCCGTCGAAGGCAACCTCGTGACGTTCGCTGCGGGAACCAACCTCTTTCAGTTGCCCGCTCTTCTCGCGCCTCACGGCTTGGCGCTCGCCAACATGGGTGACATCGACCAACAGACTCTCGCGGGGGCGACCTCGACGGGAACCCACGGCACTGGAGCGTCGTTCGGCGGGCTTGCCACTCAGATTCGCGCCGTGACTCTTGTCACCGCCGACGGGTCCCTCTTGCGTGTGAGCGATACCGAAAACTCCGAGCTATTGCCTGCCGCCCGGCTCGCGCTCGGCTCTCTCGGAATCATCGTGGATGTCACGATCGAGTGCGTTCCAGCCTTCATGCTCAACGCGGTCGAGAAGCCCGAACCACTGGGTGATGTTCTCGACAACTTCGAGGCTAGGTCAACCGGTGTGGACCACTTCGAGTTCTACTGGTTTCCACACACGACGACGGCGCTCACCAAAACTAATACTCGCCTCCCCATGGATACCGAGATCAAACGTCAGGGAGCTTTTGCCGCCTGGGTAGACGACGAGCTTCTCGCCAACGGGGTGTACGCCGTCACGTGCGGCATCGGCACTGTGCTGCCCGGTAGCATCCCCTCGATAAATCGGCTCGCAGAGAAACTTGTGGCCGAGCGCGACGTCACGGCGCCCTCGTACGAGGTTTTTGTGTCGCCACGCCGAGTGCGGTTCCGCGAAACCGAGTACGCGATTCCCCGCGAGCATATGCCCGCCGCGATCAGGGCCATCGGCGCTCTCGTAGAGAAAAACAATTGGAAGATCTCGTTCCCCATCGAAGTGCGGGTAGCTGCGAGCGATGATTTGTGGCTCTCGACGGCGAGTGGCCGGGAGTCCGGCTACATCGCCGTGCACCGCTACTACCGCGAAGATCCCACGGAGTACTTCGCCGGTGTCGAAGCGATCATGCGCGAGTTTGGTGGTCGTCCGCACTGGGGCAAAATGCACACGCAGGATGCCGAATCTCTCGCCAGCGTCTACCCGAGATTCGACGACTTCCGTCGAGTGCGCGACACTCTCGACCCCGAGCGGGTGTTCGCTAACGCCTACCTGACGAGGGTGCTGGGTCAGTAACAACGAGGCGTGGGCAAGCCGTGACCTCTCGGTAACACGAGAGACCGCAGTGGTAATGAGTTTGAAACTTCCGGGAGATAGCTTCGGTTTCAATCGCACTCCTCTTTCGGAAAGGGAACCTCCCACTCATGGCATCTCTCAGCACCGGGTCGCCCCGTTCATTCGGCGCCAAGCGCCGAGTCTCGATCGCAGCAATTGCGGTCGCGGCATCCCTCACTCTCGCAGCGTGTGCTGGCGGTGAGACCGAAGAGACTTCCCCGACCGAGGGAGCGTCCTACGGTGAAATCAGCGTTCAGTACTCCTGGATCAAAAACGAAGAGTTTTCGGGCGAGTACTACGCCTATGAAAACGGCTACTACGACGAAGCTGGTTTCAGCGATGTGTTCGGAATCTCTGGCCCCGACACGGGCGTTGCCAAGCTCTTGAGTGGCACCGTGCAGGTTGCTCTCAACGACTCGGCTTCGGTCGGCGCAGCAATCGCCGAACAAGACGCCCCACTGAAGATCATTGGTGCGACGTTCCAGAAGAACCCCTTCACGATTCTGTCGCTCGCTGACGGAGCCGACATCCTCACTCCAGCCGACCTCGTCGGAAAGAAGATCGGTGTGCAGGACTCGAACGCTAGCGTTTTTGCTGCACTGCTCAACGCCAACGGAATTGACGCGAGTGAGGTTACGGTCGTTCCTGTTGACTTCGACCCGACTCCGCTCATGAACGGTGAAGTTGACGGGTTCATGGCGTACCTCACCAACGAGGCTCTCACGGTAGAGCTCGCCGGGTACGAGATCAGCAACCTCCCATACGCAGAGAACGGCGTTCCCTTCGTGGCCGAGACCTTCACGGTTACCGACCAGTACCTCGCCGAGAACCGCGAACTTCTCAAGGCATTCCTGATCGCCGAGATCAAGGGTTGGAGCGACGTATTCACGGAGCCTGCTGACGACACTGTCGCCCTCATCACCAAGTACTACGACTTGGCTGCCGAGACCGGCGATGGACTTGAGGCAGTGTTTGGTGCTCTTGACCCCGTCAAGACCGGGCTCGCTCTCGAAGCAACGAAGGCACTCATCTCCACCGAGGAGACCGAAGCCAACGGACTCTTCACGATTTCGGAATCGCTCCAGGCCGAGACCGTCGCGTCTCTCGCAGGAGCAGGCTGGGACGTCACCGTGGAGCAGCTGTTTGACACGTCGATCATCGACGAGATCTACAGCGAGTACCCCGAGTTGAAGTCGTACCTGCCCTAATCCATGTCAGAACCAACCACTCTGGATGCCGGTGCCGCTCTCGGCACCGGCATCCAGATCACCTCACTTAACAAGACCTTCTCGACTGGTCGCGGTTCTCACGTGACCGCACTCCAAGACACCGACCTCCACACCGACCAGGGATCTTTCCTTGCTCTGCTGGGCCCCTCGGGTTGCGGCAAGTCGACGATTCTGCGCATTCTCGCCGACCTCGAACACCCCACCTCTGGTGAGGTGCGAGTTGACGGCAAGACACCCAGCCAGTTGCGCAAAAACAGCGAACTGGGCATCGCCTTCCAAGATCACGCGCTCTTGCCGTGGCGCAGTGTCGTCAGCAACATTCGCCTCCCTTTTGAGGTCGCGGGTCGAAAAGCCGACATGGATTACGTAGCCGAGCTCATCGATCTTGTTGGCTTACGCGGTTTCGAGAAGGCCAAGCCTGCACAGCTTTCGGGCGGAATGCGCCAGAGAGTGTCGATCGCTCGGGCGCTCGCGCTCAAGCCTTCAGTGCTGTTGCTTGACGAGCCGTTCGGTGCTCTCGACGACATGACGCGTCAAAATCTGAACCTCGAGCTCTTGCGTATTTGGACCGAGAAGCCGGCAACAACGCTGCTCGTGACTCACGGTATTTCTGAAGCAATCTTCTTGTCGGATCGGGTCGCAGTGATGTCGCCGCGCCCGGGGCGCGTCAAGGAGATCATCGAAGTGGATCTGCCGAGGCCGCGCACACCCGACATGCAAAGAACTCCCGAGTTCCACGCTCTCGTGGATCAGGCTTCCGAGCTTCTGTTTGGTAGCGACGGTCGCGCCGCGGCGGAATCCTGATGAATAGCCGTCGACGAGTGCCGGCTCCCATCGCCGGCCTCATCGGAGCGGTGGGCATCATCGCCGTGTGGTGGCTGTTTTCGGTCACAGCTTTTGTGCCGGCCGAAGGCACGACCTACAGCCCTGTTCCGTCACCGTTTGCCGTGTTCGCTCAGCTCGTCGACGACGGTCTCGCGCCCTACATTTCGGTCTTTACTGTGACGATCACCGAAGCCATGATCGGTTTCGCGTGGGGAACGTCGATTGCTCTGTTGCTGTCGGCGACCGTGCTCATTGTTCCTCGACTGGAAACCGTCATCACTCAAATCGCTGTCGTGAGCTATTGCTTGCCCATCGTGGCGGTCGGTGGAATCGCGATAGTTGTGTTGGGTGGGTCTAAACAGCCTGGCGACCCCTCGGCCACGGCGATCTTCCTCGCGGCTCTCGCGGTTTTTTTCACAACTGTCGTCGGAGCCCTCTTGGGGTTCAAAGCGGCCGATAAGGCGAGCCTTGACGTCGTGCGGGTTTTCGGCGGAGGTAGGTTCACGCAATTGCGTAAGGTGCGCTTGATCGCCGCTTTGCCATCGATTCTCAACGCGCTCCAGATTGCCGTTCCCGCTGCGTTCCTTGGAGCAGTCTTGGGGGAGTACATGGGGGCGACCGACAGAAGCGTCGGCATCCTGTTGATTAGGCTTCAAGGTGACCTCGACTCGGTGCGGGTGTGGACGGTGTTTTTGTTGTGTGCTGTCGTGGCACTCGTCGGCTACGGCATCTTTGGCCTCATCGCTAGATTCATCACTCCGTGGGTATCAGGCAGGCAGACAGCATGAGCGAATCAACGACGCAGCAGGCAGCGACGGCATTCGACACCTCTGCCGCGGACGCAATCCGCGCGCAGCAACTGCGGCGACAGCGCACGAAGGCTTTCACCGCAACCGCTGTGCGGGGGGTTATCAATGCCGTAGCCACTCTCGTGATTGTTCTCTTGCTGTGGCAAGCGATTATCAGTTTCTCGGGCATCTCTCCCTACGTAGCCAAGGGTCCACTCGATGTGTGGAACTTTCTTTTTGTGGACAACCCTGACAAGCCCGACCGCACTGCTTTCGACAATAGGGCGGCTCTCGCGCCTCTCGTCGCTCAGACCCTCACCGATTCTTTGATCGGTTTTGTGGTTGGAATGATCACGGCAACAATTCTCGCGATGATGTTTACACTCTCCAAGACTGTGGAGTCGGGAGTTATGCCGCTCGCTTTGCTTCTGCGCAGCATCCCGCTCGTCTCGATCGCACCCGTCATTATTCTCATCACGGGTCGAGGTACCACGGCGTCGGTCGCGGTCATTGGCACGATTGTCGTGCTGTTTCCCGCGCTTGCCGCAATAATGTTTGGGCTCAGTCGCGCGAGCAAGGAAAGCCTCGACCTCGTGCGAGTGTATGGCGGCAATAGCTTCACGGCACTCACGAAAGTGAGCATCCCCGGCGCCCTGCCGTCGCTGTTTGCGGCAGCCCGAGTGTCTGTGCCGGGAGCGGTGACTGGTGCATTGCTCGCCGAGTGGTTGTCGACGGGAACGGGAATCGGCGGTGCCATCGTCAAGTTCAGTGCTTCGGCGCGCTTCGATGATTTGTGGGCCTCAGTTGCCATCATCACTCTCGTGACTCTCGTGCTGTACAACATCGTGCAGCTCATCGAGAACATCGTGCTCGCGCGAATGGCCATGTTGCCCGACCAGGCGTAACAGGCAGCCAGAAGTTTCTGCCGTGGCGAGAAACCCAACAGGCTAGAAGCTGATGATCGAGTGGATGTCGCGGCCCTCGAGCACTCCGCGGCCACCGAGTGCATCGAGCTCGATGACAACACTGATGCCTTCGACTCTCCACCCGGCCCGCTCGATAAGTGTTGCACTCGCGGCAAGAGTTCCACCGGTCGCCAGTACGTCGTCGATGAGCAGGATGCGCGTGCCAGGAGCAAAGTCGTCGGGTTGCACTTCGAGAGTCGCTTCGCCGTATTCGAGCGAGTAGCTCTCTGAAATGACCGCGCGGGGGAGCTTACCTGGCTTACGAACAACCAATACTCCAAGACCCAATTCGTACGCAGCGGCTGCTGCGAGCAAGAATCCTCGCGCTTCGACGCCGGCAACAGCGTCGATGCGCCCACGGTACGGCTCGACGAGAGCTTTCGTGATTTCCTTCAGAGCCTCGCCGTCAGCAAACACCGGGGTGAGGTCACGAAACGTAATGCCAGGCTGCGGAAAATCTTCGACTACGGCGGCGAGAGTAGAGACCAGTTGTGCGGCCGTCGAATCTTTCACAGTGTGTGCCCCCGTTAGTGCGAAACGCCGCAAGCGATCGCGATTGTATAGACCATTCTTTCAGGGAATGTTATGTTTCCGAACACCACAAGCACTGCCTACTTTCAGACTTCCTCACGTATAGTGTCGGTATGGAAATCCTCATAATCTTCGGTGTTTTGCTCCTTCTCGTAGTCATCATTGGTGGGTACTTGTGGGCGACCTACAACGGACTGGTCACACTCAACGTCCGCGTTGACGAAGCGTGGAGCGACATTACGGTACAGCTCAAGCGTCGTGCCGATCTGTTGCCCAACCTCATCGAGACCGTCAAGGGCTATGCAGCTCACGAAAAAGGTGTTTTTGAGGCAGTCACGAAGGCTCGCGCCGAGTCGCTCAGTGCCGGCAGCCCCTCTGATGTAGCCGTGGCCGAAAACCACATGCAGTCTGCTTTGAAGAGCATCTTCGCGGTCGCTGAGGCATACCCGCAGCTGCAGGCCAGCCAGAACTACCTGCAGCTTCAAGGTGAGCTCGTCGACACTGAAGACAAGATTCAGGCCAGCCGCCGCTTCTACAACGGTGGTGTGCGCGAACTCAACACCAAGATCAAGGTGTTTCCCAACACTTTGTTTGTGCGTGGACTCGGCTTCACCGAGCGTGAGTTTTTTGAGGTCACCGACTCGGCGGCAATCGCCGAGCCGCCGCGCGTGCAGTTCTAACGCCACGCGACGACACTCTCATTACTTTCCACAACCTAGAGTTTGCGTTTGAGGGCTAGATGTACCGCGCCATAGCTAAAAATAAGCGCAACACGGTGTTCATCATCCTGTTGTTCCTGCTCATCATTGGTGGGCTTGGATACGTCGCTTCAGTTGTTTACAACGACCTGTCGATCGTTGTGATCACTCTCGTGGTCGCAACGGTCTACGCGCTCATTCAGTACTTCGCTGCGGGCTCTCAAGCTGTAGCGCTCAGCGGGGCTGTGGAGATCCAGAAGGCCGACAACCCGAGGCTCTACCGCATCGTCGAGAACCTGTCGATAACCACGGGCACACCGATGCCCAAGGTTTACATCGTCAATGATCCATCGCCGAACGCTTTCGCAACGGGTCGCGACCCCGAGCATGCCATCGTTGCTGCGACAACAGGCTTGCTCGACTTGATGACCGATGCCGAGCTTGAGGGTGTCATGGCTCACGAAATGGGCCATGTTCAAAACTACGACATTCGAGTGTCGATGATTGTTTTTGGACTCGTCGTCGCTGTCGGATTCATTGCCGACATGTTTTTACGGTTCGCTTTTTTTGGCGGCAACCGCAACAACAACGGCGGTAACCCCGTTGTGTTGATCTTTGGTCTCGTGGCCATGATCGTCGCACCGCTCGTAGCTACGGCTGTGCAAGCGGCGGTCTCCCGTGAGCGCGAGTACCTTGCGGATGCGACGGGCGCGATGACCACGCGGCATCCTGATGCTCTCGCTAGCGCTCTCCAGAAGCTTGCTGACTACAGCCGACCGATGCAAAAACAGAACTCGACAATGGCGCACATGTGGATCTCTGACCCCACAAAACCAGGCATCATGGACCGGATGTTCAGCACCCACCCGCCGCTCGCCAAACGCATTGAGCGACTCGGATCGATCGGTTCGAGCTTCTAAAGCGCGTCTTTCTCGGCAACGTCGCGCTCGCTCAATGGAACCCCCAGTTCTACAGCGAGAGCAGAGGCCAGAGTGCCCCAGTTTGTGACGGCAATGGCGTTCAAGCCTTGCCAGCTTGCTGTCTCGCGCAGGACCGGTGCGATGCGTTCTGCAACGCTTGGGGAGACGCCGTCTTCGAGCCACGCGGACTGTACACGCAAGACTTTGTTCTGTCTGTCGCTTTTGAGGTCTATTCGGCCCACGATGTGTTCGTCGATGAGCACGGGTAGCGAGTAGTAGCCGAACTGCCTTTTGGGGGCCGGGGTGTAGATCTCGATCCTGTAGTGAAAACCGAACATTCGAAGTGCGCGATCACGCTCCCACACGACGGGGTCGAAAGGGCTGAGCAAAGCGGTGGTCTCGATTCGACGAGGGATGCGGGCATCCCGGTGCAGCCACCCCGGCACTTTCCAGCCTTCGACTGTAACCGGCACCAGCGCACCCTCATCGACAAGAGACTGCACGGCAACCTTCGCTGGCCCTTGCTTGATGCGGTAGTAGTCAGCGAGGTCGCGGAGGCTGCCGATGCCGTGCGCGCGCGCAGACTTCTCGTTGAGACGGCGTACTGCTTCATCGGCGCCGACCGACTCTGAGAGGAGGGCTGTGGGGATCTTCTGCTCTGGGAGTGCATAGGTTCGTTCGAAGCGAGTGCGCCCCGCACTGACCACTTCGCCTATGCGGAAGAGGTACTCGAGTGCGTGCTTGGTGTCACTCCACTCCCACCACCCGCTCGCGCCCTTGCGAGAGTCGTCTTCAATCTGGCTCGCGGCGAGCGGCCCCTTGGCTCGCAGTTCTTCGCGTACCCACGAGATGTGGCGCTCGTTTGAGTGCATCCACGAGCCCGGGCGCGAGGCGTAGTAGTCCCGGTAGGCCTCCATACGCCAGCGAAACAAAGGCCAGTCGGCTAGCGGGATGAGGGCAGCTTCATGTGCCCAGTACTCGGTGTATTCGCTGCGACGTGCGAAAGTGAGTCGATCGAGGTTGGCTTTGTCGAAAGAGCCGAGCCTCGCGAACATGGGCACATAGTGGCTTCGTTCGAAAACGTTGACGGAGTCGAGTTGGAGTAGACCGAGGCGGCTTACGACGTCGTTCAGTTGACGTGTGCCTATGGCGGCTGGCCTGGCACGGCCAAAACCTTGCGCAGCTAGGGCAATGCGTCGCGCTGCAGCAGCCGATATCTGTCTAACCATTCCTCGACGATAGCGGCAGCGGCTGACGCCACCAGTGTGGGATCGGCTCGACACTGCGTCGATAGTTGGCTCGCTGTTTACCGCGCAGTCACGAATGTGCCACCGAGAAATCCCCGTGCCTTCGTAACCTTCACGAAGGTCGCTCGGTGACCAACTGCTCGCTCACAGCGCGAGCGGCCGGGCGGGCCCACTGGAGGAACTCTTGTTCACTAAGCGTCACTTCGCAGGCATCGCGGTTATCACCGCTGCAGCGATCACTCTCGCCGGTTGCGCTGGCACCGACACACCTGCCGGTGATGTCGATGCAGCTACAGCCACCAACGCCGAAGCTTTCGGTGGCCTTGACGCGCTCGTCGCTGCGGCTCAAGCCGAAGGCGAACTCAACGTCATCGCCCTGCCCGACAACTGGGCAAACTACGGTGAGGTCAAGGCTCTGTTCGAAGAGAAGTACGGAATCATCGTCAACTCTGCAGACCCCGACATCTCGAGTGCCGAAGAAATCGCTGCGGCCGACAACCTTCGCGGACAAGACACCGCTCCCGACGTATTCGACCTCGGTACGGCAGTCACCCTCGCGAGCCTCGACTACTTCGCCCCCTACCAGGTAGCGAACTGGGCCGAGATCCCCGACGCCAATAAAGAGGCAACCGGACTGTGGGTCAACGACTACACGGGAAGCATGTCGATCGGCTACGACTCGAACTCTGTTCCAGAGCCCACGAGCCTCGACGACCTCCTTGGCAGCGAGTACAAGGGTGCGGTTGCGCTCAACGGTGACCCGACGCAAGCGGGAGCTGCATTTGCCGCTCTCGGTCTCGTGACGGTTCAGGCCGGTGGAACTCTTGACGACTTCACCCCTGGCATCGAGTTCTTCGAGAAGCTCAACGACGCTGGCAACTTCATCCCCGTCAATGCAACGGGTGCGACGATCGCCACCGGTGAGACGAAGGTTGTCTTCGACTGGAGCTACAACAACTTCGCTGCAGCAGCTGAGGTTGATGGCTGGAAGGTGACGACCCTCCCGGGTGCCATCTACACGAGCTTCTACAACCAGGCCATCAACAAGGACGCTCCGCACCCCGCGGCTGCACGCTTGTGGCAAGAGTTCCTCTACAGCCCTGAGGCGCAGAACTTGTTCCTCAAGGGCGGCGCTTACCCCGTCACGATCCAGACCATGACGGATGCCGGAACTGTCGACACGGCAGCGCTTGAGGCTCTCGGCGCACTCGAGGGTGACCTTGTCACCCCGACTGCAGAGCAGGCCGAAGCGAACGCAGCAATCCTCGCAGAAAAGTGGGCTGCGGCCATCGGCTAGCAGCACAAATCAGTGACTGTCGCTCAAGCGTCAGCTCGCACCACGCGTGATGCCGGGGCCCAGCCCCGGCATCACCGCGTGCCGGAGCAGACTTCATCCCACACTCGCGTGCCACTCAAATATCTCGGGCTCACCCCGTTCGCACTGTACGTGCTGATCTTTCTCGCGATCCCCACGACCCTCGCGGTGACAACGGGATTCTTCACCGAAGATGGTGCATTCACTCTCGAGAACGTCGCTGGCCTATTCGCACCCAACGTGCTCTCAACTTTTGCCAGTTCGTTCTGGGTTTCAGCCGTGACGGCTGTAGCCGGTGCTGTCATTGGCGCACTCGTCTGCTACGCCATGCTCGGCACTCGAGCCGAGGGCGCTTTGCGCACGATCGTAGATTCGGCGAGCAGTGTGCTCGCTCAGTTCGGTGGCGTCATGCTCGCGTTCGCGTTCATCGCGACTATCGGCATCCAGGGTATGGTCACCGTGATTTTGCGGGACAGCTTCGGTGTCGACATCTTTGCCAACGGAGTCTGGCTCTACCAAGTTCCTGGTCTCTTGCTTCCGTATCTCTACTTTCAAGTGCCGCTCATGATCATCACGTTCATGCCAGCCCTCGAGGGCCTCAAGCCGCAGTGGGCCGAAGCCAACGCCACGCTCGGCGGAACTCGCTTTGTTTATTGGACGCGCATTGTTGCCCCCGTGCTCGCGCCATCGTTTATCGGCAGCCTCTTGCTACTGTTCGCCAACGCCTTCTCCTCGTATGCGACAGCTGCCGCTCTCATCAGCCAAGGTTCGCTCATTGTGCCCCTGCAGATCCGCGCTGCGCTCGTGAGTGAAACAGTTCTCGGCCGCGAGAATATGGCCGGAGCTCTCGCCCTCGGAATGGTTGTGGTCATGGTTGTTGTTATGTGGGGCTACTCGGTGCTGCAGTCTCGAACGGCGAGGTGGCAGCGATGAGTGCGACACCAGCAACAAACAATGCCGTGCGAATCGGTGCTGTGCCCAGCAGAGCGACGAGGTGGGTCATCCTCGGGGTTGTCGGACTCGTATTTGTGATCCCGATTATCGCGATGATCGAGTTCACGTTCCGCGCCGGTTTGGGCGGCGGCTATACGGCAGAGCACTGGGTGGAGCTGTTCAACCCTGAGAACGCTCGCACCTACCGGGGGCTTGGCACCGCGATATCCAATTCGCTTTTGCTCGCCGTTGTCACAGTCGGCATCGTGCTTGTGCTGCTCTTGCCAACGATGATCCTCGTGCACCTCCAGTTTCCGAGACTGCGACGAGTTCTCGAATTCATCTGTATTGCACCCATCACGGTGCCAGCAATCGTTCTTGTTGTTGGGCTTGCCCCTGTGTATGGAGTGATTGTGCGGCTGGTTGGCGGCTCGATTTGGACTCTCGCGTTTGCCTACGGCATCACGGTTTTGCCCTACGCCTACCGAGCCATTCAATCGAACCTTGACGCGGTGGATGTCGCGACCCTGAGCGAAGCGGCCCGCACACTGTCGGCAGGCTGGGTCGTGATCGTGGTGAGGATCCTGCTGCCGAATCTTCGTCGGGGTGTGCTCGCAGCCGCGTTCATTTCGGTCGCCGTTGTGCTCGGGGAGTTCACGATCGCATCGCTTCTGAACCGCGTCAACCTGCAAACGGCGCTCCTGCAGATTTCCCAATCCGACCCCTACGTGGCTGTGATTCTCGCTCTGCTGTCGCTCGCGGTGGCATTCATTCTTCTTCTCATCATCGGCAGGCTCGGCACCGCCGGGCGCAATCGGAGCACCTCATGACGACGACAACCTATACCGGCCCCATCACGAAAGCGGCGCTCGCGAGTGCCACGGTTGAGCTCGACGGGGTGACAAAGTCTTTTGCCAGCCACCGTGCTCTCGACACCATCAATCTCGCGCTGCGACCTGGCGAGTTCGTCGCGTTGCTTGGCCCGTCGGGGTGTGGAAAAACGACCGCTTTGCGCGTGCTCGCGGGGCTTGAGAGCGTTGATAGCGGCCGCATCCTTATCGACGGCGTTGATGTTGCAAGCGTGCCAACCAACAAGCGTGACATCGGCATGGTTTTCCAGTCCTACTCGCTCTTTCCCCACATGACGGCCCTCGAAAATGTCGAGTTCGGTTTGCGTATGAGGAAGGTGCCGGCGGCCCAGCGCACGACACGCGCAGCGGAAGCTCTCGAGATGGTGGGACTCGACCACCACGCTGAGCGATTCGCTCACCAACTCTCTGGTGGCCAACAGCAGCGCGTCGCTCTCGCGCGTGCTCTCGTGACGAGGCCACGCGTGCTGTTGCTCGATGAGCCGTTGAGCGCGCTCGATGCCAAAGTGCGCGTGCAATTGCGCGAGGAGATTCGTCGTATCCAGACCGAACTGGGAATCACGACTGTATTTGTCACCCACGATCAAGAGGAAGCTCTCGCAATCGCCGATCGGGTTGCGGTGATGCGCGACGGTGTCATCGAGCAGATTGGGACTCCTGAAGAGCTGTACGCTGCGCCCGCGAGTTCTTTTGTTGCCAACTTTGTGGGGCTCAGCAATCGGGTGCCCGCAATTGTGAAATCGGGCACGGTCGAGCTGTATGGCGAAAAGATCCCCGTGCTGGGGGATGCCAGAGCCGACGGCCAGGTAACAGCGTTTGTGCGTCCCGAGGATGTTCTCATCGGCACGACAGGAACCCCCGGAACCGTTGTCACCTCCAGCTTTCTCGGTTCGCTCAGGCGCACGGGAGTGAAACTGGATGACGGCACAATCGTTGCCGTTCAGCACGAAGTTGCCGTGCGGCCAGAAATCGGTGACACCGTGCACATTCGTTTTGTCGCGAAGGCGCTCGTGGTTGTCGACCGCTCCTAGCGTCGGTGCTCCTCGGGGCGTATCGGAAACGTAGAATGGTTGACTAGCCGGTGGCTCTGTTGTCGCTTGCCGGCTCTAGGCTCACGGCTCGCACCCAGCGAGCGATACGCAACCGCACATGACAGGCACCCCATGACAGACACAGTGATTGTCGGCCCCACCCTTGCCGACTTCGATGAAGCTCGCGAAAGAGTGTCGAAGGTTGCTGACATTACGCCCATGGAGACTGCTCGTTTTTTGAGTGAAGTGCTCGGCTCTGACGTCTTCATGAAGTGCGAAAATTTGCAGCGTACGGGCTCGTACAAAATCCGTGGTGCGTACAACCGGCTCTCGCAATTGAGCGACGAGGAAAAGGCCAGGGGAGTTGTCGCGGCTTCAGCAGGCAACCACGCTCAAGGTGTCGCTTTTGCTGCTCGCGAGTTGGGAATCGCGGCGACAATCTTCATGCCCGTTGGTGTTGCTTTGCCCAAGCTCCTGGCCACTCGCGGCTATGGCGCTGACGTTGTGCTGCGTGGTCACACCGTTGAGGAACCTCTTCGCGCGGCCGCTGAGTTTGCAGAAGAGACGGGCGCGATTTTCATCCACCCTTTTGACCACGAACACGTTGTCGCAGGTCAAGGAACCGTTGGCCTAGAAATTCTCGACCAAGTTCCCGATGTCGACACGGTCATCGTTCCTATCGGCGGGGGAGGGCTCATCTCTGGGGTGGCGAGTGTGCTCAAACAACGCGCAGCTTTAGAAGGGCGCACGATTCGTGTCATCGGCGTGCAAGCGACAAACGCCGCTCCCTACCCCTTGTCACTCATCAACGGTCACGTTACTGAGATTGTTACGCAGCCGACGATCGCCGACGGAATCAACGTTGCCCGCCCGGGCGCGCTCAACTTCGACATAGTTCGCGACACTGTCGACGAAGTTGTCACTGTTGACGATGACGTCACTGCTCGTGCGATGTTGCTTGTGCTTGAACGCGGCAAGCTTGTTGTGGAACCCGCGGGAGCCGTTGGGGTTGCAGCGATTCTTGCCGGCCACATTAAGGACACGGGAAAAACCGTCGTCATTTTGTCGGGTGGAAACATCGACCCCATGATGATGGAGCGCATTATCGCCCACGGGCTTGCCGCCTCGGAGCGGTACCTCAAGCTGCGAATC
>Ga0070753_1000299_pt1 | contig 31055 bp, 39 predicted proteins | sample VirMetDEL_Aug_31_FD_77441 | JGI IMG/M metagenome (GOLD analysis project Ga0070753, IMG submission 77441) | Aqueous microbial communities from the Delaware River and Bay under freshwater to marine salinity gradient to study organic matter... | ecosystem: Environmental > Aquatic > Marine > Coastal... | reverse complement strand
TAATGAACCAGTATATTCAGCTACTTACGATAATGGTGGCTGGCCAGAGCGTGACGAATTACCCACTGTTGATCCTGTTGGTGATGTAGACGAGTTTTCTTTAGCTAAAAAGACAGTGGAAGTAGCTCATGCTCTTCACATGCCACATTTGGAAAAAGATGAAGAGACATATTTTGAAATGATGAGAAAAAGACTTTTAAATCCTGAAGGAAAACATTTTGGCAAAAGTAAAGCTGCAATTTTAAAAGATTTTGATAAATCAGGATGCTGCTCAAACCCTCAAAAGTACAAAAATGTAATTAGTAAAAACTTGCAGTTTTACTCATGCAAAAACTGTGGGGCTGATTTGGGCGACTGTTAAATATTTAAACTCTGTCAAGAGGTTGCTGCCCTTGCAGACCTGAAAAGCTAAAAGATGTTTGAACAACACCTTTGGCGTTTATATTTGTACGCTCATTTGTTACTCTTGCATAAGGGACGAAAAGAATATCTTCACCAGTTCTTCTATCGCTAATTCTAATAGAAATATATGGCGCAAATATTGAGTCAAATATTTTAGGCCTTATATCATACCCTTGAAGGCCATTTGACTGAGCAGTTCTGACTCCAGAAACACTTCCTTGGATAGAAACTCTGGTAATTTTAATTTCTTGTGGAAATACCGAGTCAATACCGTAAATTGGTTCTTCCCCATAATCTATTGTGTATTGTAATTGCTGAACCTCGTTATAAACTTTTCCGTTTATATACAATTTAACATGTGCGCCAGCGATTGTTCTTTGTGCCATTACAAATCCTCTTCAGTACCCCAAATATAATATTTTTCTGAGTTTTCTTCGTCACCCCAATTTCCTAAGCCAATATCGTTTGGATATAAAACGTAAAAAACAACGACAATACCAGTTGCGGTAATTTCTTGAATTAAATCTTGAGCATATATTCTACCAGCAACAGAATCGGTTAAATAAAAAGGATAATCTGAACCATCTTTGTTTGGGTTAGCTGGTTTTTTTTCTGCAATTAAAGTAACATCAGTTCCTTTCGGGTGTTTTTGTTTAAATTCATATGAAGGATTAATTCTTAATGTTTGGTTAGAAGGTCTTGAAATATAGGGAACAGGACCTTCTTGATGTGATGTTCCAAATCCAATTATTAAATCACCTTGTTCATCAGGAAATTGCGTTGAATTGTCAACAAAAAGAATTTTATCACTACTAGCATCAAGCTTTTCTGTTGTAAGAGCTGCTTGTTCTCCAATTGTATATCCAACAGTTGTGTCATATGAATAAGGGCCGACTTGTCCTTCATTTGAAACCACATTAGTTCCTTGTATAATAACATCTACCAAAAATGAAGGGGGCATATTTATAGATTCTACATCAAAAGAATTTCCACCAGTTGTATTTGTAATTTCAATAGAACCGTCTTGATTATTATTACAAGAAAAATTATAAATATCATTTATCCTATTATATGTTTTTGCAGCAATATCTGAAGCCGTAATATCTTCCGAACTATTTATATTTATTTCTAATACTTTTTCTGAAAAATTTTTATCAATAATTGAATTATCTATATTATATATAACTCTATATTTTGTTGAATTCAAAAAAGAATTTAACAAAAAACTATCTCCAGACTGTAACTCTGCAAGCGAAGGAAAGGTTATTTGTGTTTTTTCTGGAACGTGAGTATATATATGAGCAGCTCCAGCCCTGTTCCTTCTAACAACTTTAGTTGTTGCTGGAATAAACACTTCAAGGGTTCTTGGTGATGTTTGAAAAGCAGCAGCGTAAGTTAAGTTAGAAATTACAGTTCTAGTTATTGGATTATAAAACAAAATGGCATCATCACTACCTTGAACTACAGGAGGAGACCACACCCCTCCATCTGCCGAACAAAGAGCTGGCGTTACATTTATACTAGGATTTATACTACACCCTCCTTCAGCAATACCTTCTGGGTTTTCATATTCCACGTAAGCTTCGTTAACCGGACCACTTTTGACTTCTGTAACATTAAAAGTACCTCGGTTTTCAGATGAAAAATTATTTCCATATATATTAACATAATCACCAGCTTTTACTTTTCCAATTGAAGGGTTAGCACCACCACTCCAAGTGGCCCTAATAGCCCCACCAGCTTCTTGTGTAAGCGTCCATTGTGTTGTTGCATCAGCCGCAGTAGGTCTAATTTTATCAAATTTAAGAGCGTTCTGAGCTTTGCCACCTAAAACTTTTACACTAGATGAAGGGCCATCGGTAAAAGAAATTAACACAACTCTTGTAACCCCATCATCTTGCCTTGCAAAAGCAGCACCATTCCCACCAACTTTTTTAATGCTTTTAGTAATTGCATCAGCAACCTCTTGCGCTGTTGCATCGTTAATATTTTGAAATTGGCTAGAACTAAAAGCAATTTCAACGGGTTCTGCATCGTCAAAAGACATTATTAAATTATCACCATCTTCAAGTGAAAAATTTTCAACTTCCTCAGATGCCGAAGTAGCCCGTGTAAATACTTCTCCATATAAAATTCTAAGAAGTTGATGAACCAAATCTCTAACTTGTTTTCTGTTAGTAATTTCAATACCAATTTCACGAAAAACCTCGTCAGAAAGACCAACTTCAGGCGGTCTTACAACACCTTTATCGCCAAGCCTTGAATCTAAATATTTTTGGCTGGCTGTAACAATGTAAAGAGAGTCGTTTACAGCCTCGATATTATTTACAAGATGCGCAGGTCCACTGGCAACAGATCGCAAAATTGCATCTGTGTTTTTGCCACGGATAACTTTATTTAAGTATTTTCTTAATCTTTTGTATTCGCTTTCTCTATCTGCCATAATTAATCAATTTTTGAAACAATAATATCAGAGATAATATCAAGAATCAAAGCTTTTTCTCCAGCATTTATTTTTATAACATCATTTTGGCTGTCATATTGAGGTGAGCTAATTGCAACAGCTTGCACCCCCACAATTCCATCAACATTACTTACAATATTTGATATTGGAATTGGTTTTCCAACATCATTCCCTCTAATTAATGAAGCAACAGAATTTCTAACCTCTTCAACAATTGTACTAAAAGGTACGCCTGTCTTAACTCTAACATCAATAGAAACTTGAATTCTTCTTGTAAGAGGTGCTTTAATAAAAATTTCAGCACCAGCCGCAGCTACACCCGGATAGGTTGTATTGTCTCTAGGCTCACCATATACAATTCTATTGGCTTCTCCAATTAGCCCTGTATTAAATTTGTAAGCATCAACACCTTTTATTATATTGGTTGGGTATTGAAGTTTTCCAATTGCACTTATTGAAACACCGCCAAGCTCACTAATTTTTTCAAATTGATTATCTGTTGTAAACATAACATTTTTAGAGTTTAAATTTGCAGGGTTTGTAGTAATAAACTCAATTTGTTTGTACCCAACATAAGGGGTAGATTCTTCCACATAAACTTTGTTAAAGTTAGAGTCAAGTAAGGTTTTTTCTACATCTACAGTATTGCCAGATACAATAATTTCGCTTTCACTTAAAACATCAACCACTGTATAAGTTCCAACATTATTTTCTCCAATAAAACTATCAGAAATTACAAATTTATCGCCGGGAACTGTTCCTTCATATTGTTTAAATTCCATTGCTTCTTTATGGAATTCCAAAACATCTGTAACCAAAATGCCAGCTTCAGAAACACCATTTACATTAATAAAATCAACAAAATTTCTTCTACCCTGTTGTTTAACTTCTACAGCAAACTCACCGCTAATATTAAAATTAAAAGCATCAGTAGTTTCACCAACTCCTGTTGTAGTAACAGTGACGGTATCGCCCTCAGCTACAGCAGTAAAATCGGCACTAGCTTGTGTGTTAATAGCATCTGCAAATTTAACAGCAACTTGTTCGGCACTTTCACTTCCGACAAGCCCTACCGAAATTGGGTTGGCAGTTGCTCCGGGGTCTGGCCCTTTAAAATAAAAGTGATACTCGTTAACATTTTCAGAAGAATACATAATTCCATATTCACTATTGTTAATATCAACTTCTCTAGACATTTTAAATTGAGTAACTTCTTGAAGTTTTTCGCCGGAGTCAACGACATGAAAATCACCTTCATTTGCAGCATCAAAATCTTCTCCAAGAGTAGCTATGTTGCCCGGCCTTAAGTTTTCAAAGCTAGGTTCTGCACCAGCACCGGCCCATTTAAGCCTAACTTTTCCATCAAGTTTTTCAACATCAAAATCCGTTAAGTCAATATCTAAATCTGTATATACAGCTTCAATTCCATCTACACTTGAAGAAGATTCTTGAAACGGAGTTGCTAAGGTTATTTGAAATGTAGAATCAACAGAATCAATTTTATAATAATAATTATCGCCTTTAGAAGCGTCTTTGATAAAATCACCAGCTTCTACAATACTTGTCCAATCTACGTTACCAACAGAGACAACGGTGGTACTTGCATTTGTAAAAATCAAATTTAAAGGAATAGGATTGTTACTATATAGTTCTACATTATTATTTCCTATTGTAACTTCTTCCTCAACAGAATTTGGGTTGTCAATATAGATAGAATCTTTAAATCTTCTAACAACTCTAAATGTTCCTTGATTAAGAATGCTAAAATCACTATTTATAATTACGGAGTCACCTTCTTGAACTTCTGTTTTGAAAACTAAATCTCCAGTGTTAGCTACAGGAGCTTCAAGTTCACTTCCAGAAGCAGTGGCACCACCACCGGTTACAAAAATTGGTATTGTTACAGCAGCAACTTCAGACTCAATATTTACTATAGCCCCATCTGAATTTGAGTTAATACTTGGTATAAGAGCTATGGCAGCAGAAAGGTTTGAAGCTGTATCATTTACACTTGCTCCAGCTACAAAATCAACACCTTCTGTAAGGATTGTTGTTCCAACAGTAAATTGAGTGCCTAAAACAGCTACGTTATCAGTAATTGTAAAATTTCCAGTAACTAATTCTGATACACCGCTAGAGTTAATAATTCTAACAGTTCTTGCATCATCAGAACGCCCAACAACAAGAAAATTTCCATTGTTTTTTTCGCTTAACCTGTTTGTTATAGTAAGAATATCTCCAACAGCAACCTCATCAAACCTCATATCTCCAGTGTCAACTCTAAGGTCTACAATACTGCTAATTCCATCTCTAAAAATAGTCAATGTACTTGGGGAAGAATCTTTAATGTCTATATTTGAAGTTAAAAAATTTGGCTGAGTTCCATTTTCATTCCAGATAATTGCAGTAAGATCACCCTGTTTTTCTACTTTAAAAGTTTTTCCACGGGTTCGTGTGTGATACCTATTTCTGCCAAATAATCTTTGAGAAACTCCCTTATCAAAAAGCTCAATTTTTGTAAACCCAACACTTGGATTAGCAGAGCTAATTTTGATTGAATTAAGTGCGTTAATTCCCGTAACTTTTTTCTGTATTTCTGACGCAAAAACTTTTACCCATTGATCAGAGTGAAATCCATCAGAAGTAGCTGTGTTTATACTAACTAAAGATTTAGCATTAGCTTGATCACCAATAATAATTGCAGAACCTTCAACTGCTGCCGCAACAAAATTGCCCACACCGCCAGCAATTTGAACAGCACCATTATTTCCAATTACATTAGTTGATAACTGTACATTTGTGTTCCTATCGACAGACTTAATGTCTCCAAGCGTAGTATATCCAGTTACAGCAAGTATGTTTAGAAATTTAGTTAGCTGTAAAGATGTTGTTGGTACAAGCTTAATTTTTTCACCATTATTAAAACTATAAGCATCAGTAGTGTTGGTGGAAAAGGTAGGTAAATCTAATGGGGTTTTGAAAACAAATTGAGGCAATCCCCCTATAGCATCAATATCACTTGATAAAATATAGTTTTTTCCATCAAGAAGTTTTACAGAGTCATAAGCAAAATCAGAATCTTCAGCAGTTGAAAGGTTTATAATACCTGATCCGGTTGAGCCGTTGTCGTCTACTATTTCTGCCGTAATATAATCAGACAAATTATCTGTCACATAATCAACAATTTGTTCGGCTGTTGTATCAGATTTTTCAAAAAAATTAATTGTTCCAGTTTCAAGTGTTGCAACATCTGATTGCTCAATTGCAACCCCAAGAGGTCTTTTTATTGTAAAACTAGTGGCTGTTGCAGAATCTACCCTGTAACTACCTTGGTTTTCAGTTAAAAATTCTCCGGTTGAAATAATTGAAACATAATCTCCAGAAAGAATTGGTGTTAAACCCGGAGCAGTTCCCGTTCCAGAATGTGTGTATGTTACTAAATCATAGTTTGGATTTGGTATAATTGTAACATCCCACTCTGTAGTTCCGTTAATTGTTGTAGTTTTAGCTGGGCCAGATTTTAAAAATAATTTAACTTCTATTTCATTATTAACAGATACAATATGGGAAATGTCTTCATTTGGAGTTGTTGGATAAAAGTAACCAATACCAACTTTTTCACCTGAATTACCCCACTCGACAGACCTGTAAAGAATTGCATCTTGATTTGTAAGTGAAAGTGGGTCAACAACATTTTTAGCTTGCATTAAAGCTTTATAATTGTCAAAAACAAAATTATTACCAAAAAATTTGGTGAATTCAGTAGGGGTAGTCCATGTACCTCCTGCTAACAAACAAGATGATTGTGTTGTATTATTAGAAGGGTCTATGTCACAACCTCCTCCACCTTCTTTATCCCAAGCCCTAAAATGATTAGCGTTTGCAGGATGTGTAATTTTTGTAACAGCCGTTCTAAACAATGGCATATTAAATGTTTTTCCAGTTGGGTCGTTATCAAGTACAGTTACAATAGAATCATTATGTCCAAAATCATAACCGTTTACAAAATAAAACCTATCATTGATCCTACTTCTTTTATAAAAAACACTGTCCTCTACATTAACAGTTGTCCCTGTATAATTTTTAATTTCTACACATTCTTTTGAAGAAATATCATTAGAATCATTAAAAGGCTGTGCAAAACATAAAAATCCTGAAGGATCAAACCCTAGCGCATTTAAATCCTCACTTGAATCCACTGTATTTATATATCCATTGGGTGGGTCTGAAAATTGATCTGTAGTTATTTTGCCATGAACAAAAGATGGCCATTGCCTGTCTTTAAAACCACTTTCATAAAAAGCCAACTGCGAGTTAATACTTTTTGAAAAACTATTTTTAATTAAATTTAAAGCTTTAGCACCATCATTAAAATCAGCCAAAAACATTGCCCCATGAATATCTTCAGTATTTGTTCTGAAAATAAAAATCTCATCATCCTCAACTGAAACCACTGCATTTTTTAGTTGGTTATTAAAAATAGCCGCAATATCATTTACAGTATAAATGCCAGCACTAACTTTAATTTTTTGTGGCGCATATTCTGTTCTAATTACAGAAAAACCTTCTTGATATAAAATTGGTCCCTCAAGTATAGCCGAAGATTCTTCAGAACCAGTAACCCTAATATCAAGGGTCGTATCTGTTTTGGCGTAAACACGACCTTCTAATCTATTTTTAACAGAAAGCTCTTCAGACCAAATTATAACGTAATCACCAATCTCTACATTCCCAAATGCGCTTAAAGATGTGCTTTCATATCTTACGATTCCATTGCCGGGTTTCGATACGGTTAAAAATGTATCGGCTGTTACACCAATTTCTACTGGTTCTACCACTGTATCATCAACAACAAGCCAGACATAAGCTGTACTAGATATGGTAGTTTGCCCCCCAAGAATTGGTGAGCTTTGAATTTCAGCTCTGGTAAATTCAGAGCCAACATTGACTGAATCACCCTCTTTAAGTAATTTATTTAACTTGATCTGTCCAGTATTTCTTGACAGTTCAAAATCTGCCTCATTACCTTGTGCAGTAAGACCAAGTTCTTCTGAAAACATTCCTTTTAAAACAAGGTCTGAAGAGTTATCAATTTGAATTGATGCTCTGTTTGATGGTCCAAGGTTAGATGTAAGTTTAATTCTTTCACCATTTATTTCAGCAGTAACACCAGTAATTTTGGCATTAATAACATTCACCCAAGAGGAAAGAGAGTTTTGATTGTTTACAGTTGAGTGCTGTCCATCTGCAATAAAATCTTCGTTAATAAAGTTGTATGTAATAAAATCCGTTCCATCAACTGAAATAATTAACGTATCACCATCTGTTATGGTGTTTGACCAATCGAATTGGTTTTTAGTAATAACAAAAGCAGAACGACCATTTTTATTTAAAAGCTCTTTGTTTTTATAGAGAAGAACTGTTGCCACTTCGTTTGTGGGGAATGCAAGTATTGGCCCAGCATCAACTCCAGAGCTGGGAGTCGTTAATTGCAAAAATTCATTATCTTCAGATTTAGCCTGTATTACAACTTTAGTTCCAGCCTCGGCTGTAGTTGCCTCAAATGTTGAGTCAGGATTATTGTTAATACTTGCAACAATTTCATACGCTGTAGCAGCACCTTCGGCTTGAAAATCGCCTTCTAAAAAAGTATGTTCAAAAACTACGCCGCCTACAAGAATTGCAAGCTTATCAAATGAACTAATCGCAAAAGGTGTGCTGTTTGAAGATTGAATAAAGGCTTTTCTTACAGAAGTTTGCTGCCCTCCAGTAGCAAGTTGAAATGTTTGCTCACCACCAATGGCAGATTCAATGACAGATTCAAGCCCAACACCTTCTGAAGTTTCTTCGTACCCTTCACCATTGTCAATATAAAGAATTGTTTGCTCAGGATTTGAAGTGTCAATTTCGTTAGATGTTACTCTAGCATTTTCATCAGGGGCCTGTGCGCCTAACACTGCATTTTTTACAGCAAGAGCTGTGCCTAGACCTCTTGAAAGTCTTTCTTTTTTAATTCTGTCACGATAATTATCGTCAGACTCATTGTCAGCACCATTTGAAAAAGGCACTTCATTAATTACAGCCGCACCAGAAAATGGCGCAGTTACAAATTCACGAATAGCACCAGCCGGAGCGTTGCCGTTAGTGCCGGGTTCTTGTGCTACAACTTGAACATTTTTATTTTCATTTTCACCATCAAGAAGAAGGGCGGCTGAAGAAACTGAATAATTTATGTCAGCAGTAGCACCAGTTCCCGGTGAAATTACAGTTGTACCAGCCGGTACATTTCTAGTTCCACCTTGACCTAAAATTATAGATTCAGAAATGTTATGAAATTTTTGTGTTGGAGAATCAAGAGTAATTTTCCAAAAAGACCCGTCTGGAACTACGGAGCTATAATTAATTGGACCTTCAACATTTGGAGTTCCACGACCTATGTATAGCCTACCTGAATTTGGAAATTTAGAAGCATCTGATACATTGATTTCAATAGCCCCAATATTAGGAGAGGGAGCACCAGAATATATTTTGGTTGATATTTTTTCAAAAGAAGTATCAGTTACTTTAATTTTACCACTAGCTACTTGAGCTGTATTTCTATAAACCCTTTCTTCTCTACCAATTCTATTTAGAGCTTCTCCAGTTGCTCTTTCCACAGAAAAATCTCTAAGTATTTGAAATATATCACCAGAAGTACGTGCTACAGACCTAGCTACTACGTCAAAAAATTGAGTTACAGCCGACCCTGTATTTAAATCGTTAATACCTGTAAGCCCTACATATTCTGTAAGCATTTCAGATAAAATTTGCTCTCTTGATTTTGGGGTGGGTAAACCGACAGCCATACAATTCCTTTTTAACTATATAATATCATATAATTTAAAGATTCAGTGCGAAGCCAAAAAGAAAACATGACTTTTTTTCTTAATTAAAAAAAGCTATAAAAGTTCCAAGTTATTAAAATTACACAGCTACATTAAAATTAATTGGAAATATACCTCTTCCATTTACAAGCCTAGCACTAATTGTGATTGCCAAATCAGGTGGCAAAAGACTAATTTCAATTTTTTCAACGGCTTCAAATCTAGAGTCTTGAAGAACCATATCTCTTAAATCTTTAAGCACACCCTCAACCGCAACATCTGTTACATTAACCCCCGGAGTTAACCCTAAGCCAAACGATGTGTCTGATAGCAAACTTCCTTTTTGAGTTTGCACTTTCATTTTAAGAGCTTGAATAAGGTTTGTCGTTCCATTTGCAAGCCCTATTTCACCAAAAGAGTTGAGTACGATATCATTATTGTCGTCAAGAAGCCAATCTACTTTGGAGACCCCCTGAAGCGTATCGTCTTTAAGAAATGGAATCTCATAAGTTCTAGGCTCTTCATCTACAGCCTGATCGGATGGGATGTATATTTGGTTTTGACTATTGACAGTTCCCGGTAAAAATGTTTTTACTTTAGCTTGATCATTAGTTGTCAAAAGATTTAAGTCAGAAATCCCATCAACTGTAATTAAATAGTTAGTATCAGTAATTTTTTCAATTGCTGTAATTTTTCTAATAAAAACCGGCACAGTATTGCTCGATATTTGCACTTTTTGCCCTACATACAAATTTTCATTGCTTTCAATATTGAATTGCCTTCCATCTCCATTTGAAAGAAATGAATAGAAAAAACCATCCTCATCAATATAAGGTGATCGAAGATTGTTTAACGTAATAATTTCATTGTAACGATCAGGATCGCCAAGATACCTAGCAGAAATTTGTTCGATTGTTAAATTAAAAGGAACTGGAACAAGCTGTTTGGCCGTGGAAGATGAATCAAAGGCAATTCCAGAATCATCAGCAAGCCCCCCAACGTATTCCAGTGAGCTTTGAGACCTTACATCATCAAACTGTCTAGTTGCAATCAACTGATTTATATCCAAAACAGCTTCTTCAAGAGCTGCAATTAACTCGAATTCTTCAATAGACATTGGCGTAGCTCTTTCTTTTGGTGTTGGTCTACCGTAAATTTCTGAAAAAAATTCATCGCCAGCACCAAAGTTATTACTTAAATCAAGTATAAGTTCTTGTATTTCTTGGTTAAACTCTCTAATTTCTTCTATGGAAATAAGAGAGTTAAGCTCAACTTCATCATCAATTGCCGCCCGTTGTTGAGGGGTAAGTTCTAGCTCATCAATGTTAATTGAGTTAAAAAAATCAAATGCACTTTCGGGTTCATTGAAAACATTATTTACTGGACTAACTCTGGCGGCATCTCTAGCTTCTACACCTAAAACACCAGCCTCTATTTGGTCAGCAGATACGCCTTCGTTTTTTGAGTCTTCAGTTGCAATAGCGGATACAATTGCCCTTGCTTTAGCTTGTGCTTTATTGTTTCTGGCTTGCCCAGAACTAAAAGCTGCTTCAAAATTAGCTTCAGATTGAGCTAAGTCTTTTGATCTTTTCTTTGTTGCAGCAGTAATATCTTTGCCAATTTGATTTGGCAAATCTGAAATAGACAATGCTAATCCTGAAAAATCTTTGGTTAACAAAGTAATTTTTCTTAACGTATCAAAAGGCTTTCTAAAATCAGCTCTAACAGCTTTAATAGTGTTCAGAGAAGCACTCATTAAACTTCTGGCGTTATCAAGAGTGTTATTTATTTTTTGAAAAAAATTTGGGTTAAGTTTTTGAATCTCTAAGCCAACAAAACCTTTAGAAGAACTAATGTCAATTCTTTTCCATGCTTTAAATTGCATATTGTAAAGATGTTCGCCGGGACTTCTTTGGCTTTTTGTGACAGAATATTGGATGGGAGTTACAACAAATGATTCATTTGTTTTTGGGCAATCAAAAATTAATCTCCACCCTTTATTTGCAGGGTCTTTTTTAGCCATAGCATATTGCTCTAAAAATTGTTGCAATAATAACGCCTGAAAATACCCGGTGTTTCTACCTCCACCATCACTTTCAATATCTAAAGAAGTTGGTGGTGATTTACCGCCATTTTTTAATTGATTGAAAGAATCAACAACACCGCCTAAAGCTTCGACAGTTCCACCAAACAATGCCGTACCACTGCCTGAATTTGGGTCTTCATAGGTTGTTCTGGTTGGCCAAATACCCGTAGTACCAGAGGCAGAGATCATTTTGAATTTAACGCCATTATGTTCTTCTACGATACCACGCATAGTAGCTGTAGTGTTGATTGCAAATTGATCTGTAACTTGAAGTTGTTGGGGGGTTATAGGGAGTACAAATTCCCATCTATTTTTTGTTTTTCCAATTTCATACCTAACACCTCCGGTATCAGATTCGTACTTAACAATTTCTGTAAAAAAAGATTTGTTTCCTTCTGATCCTACTACAGAATTTCCATCGGTTACATCTATTACCAAAAGTCTGTAAGGAAAAATGCCATTGGCTCTATCTACTTCTAAATCAATAGGTGAAAAAAATGAATCTTTTTCAAACTGATTACTCCAAGGCAGTTCAGATGACTCAAAAGAATCAAAACCACTTGTGGTTGAAGAATTTGGGGCAATACCACTTACTAATTTACCACCTAATTCTTGTAAAAAATTTTTTAATGCCATATTTTTCCTTGCAATAATCTATAATGTATAGTATCATACATATTAAAGATTGTGTTTTGTATGATATTATATATACGAGATTAATATGGGAAAAGCTAAACGTAAAATCAATAGGTTAAGAAGGAAAAAGCTTAAACAAGTTATTAAGCCTCGTATTCCAGTGGCTCCTTCTGGTTTTCCAATGAAATCTAAAAAAGATTATAACCGTCAAAAAAGCAAACAAGAAACAAAGAAGATAGCAGATGACAATTAGCGACACACTTTTAATATTTTTTGTTATTTTTTACATATTTTTTGCGTTTTTATGTTTTTATATTGGATGTAAAAGAATTAAAAATAAATTTAACAATATTCAACATAAAAAAGCAATGAAAAAAAAATTAAAATTAGTTAAAGGGAACAAATATGATTCAAAAAATTAGATTTTATATTTGCGAATATTTTTATGGAGGGCACATTTTCAGCAGAAATTCATCATGTCAAAGATGTGGATTACTTAGACAATATATCCCGGTGAAAAGATGAAAAAAATTATATTGTTGATTTTACTAGCTTTTTCTGCAAATTCTTGCGCTGCCACCCCCAGAATATCGGCTAAACAAACTGGTATCAATGAGGAGTTTAAGCCTTACATACAAAACTACAAATATATTGTAGGAGAAAATAAACACTCTAATAAATTCAAATATTTACATATGAATTTTGCTGATTTAGAAGGTTCTATAATAGGTAGATGTTGGTGGTTGTTAAATGGCGAATATGAAGTTGAGATAGATATAAATTATTGGAAATGGAACGAGCATAATTTTTTAGCTAAAGAATTTTTAATTTATCACGAACTTGAGCATTGCATAAGAAGCAGAATGCACACCAACAAACAATTTAAAATAGAAAGTATTGAAGATTTTTTTGAAGAAATAGGTTTTCAGCTAGGCATTATCAAAAGGCTTGGTTATTTAAAAGATGGATGTCCAGCAAGCATTATGCACTCACACGCTTTTAGCGATAATTGTCGAATAAAACATAGGTATTATTATTTTAATGAAATGAGAAACTGGAAACGCTAAAGAATTTTATAAAGTCTTGTTTGGTTAACTGTAGTATATTTTTTAGGAACATTAAAAGTAAGCTCTATTCTATTGTTATTTACAGAAACAATTGATCCAGACAACTCTTCCTGATCATTTGCCACAACATAAACCCTATCTCCGGCACTAAACTGAGATGCATCTTTAACATTCAAATATTTTGTATCTATACCCGGTGCTATTGCCAGTGTTGCTGCCATTACCAGTGACAGTGCTGCTCTAGCATTCTCTGCGTTTGCTTTTTGACCGCCAGTAAAATTAGATGCTGTTTCCAAACCAATTTTTTTAGACAGGGTTCCACCTGATGCATTTAGCCTTAAGTCAATAAACCTCATTCTTTCACCATACAGGCCATTAAACGCTGAAATTTCGCCGCTATTCACATCTTGAGTGACACCACCAAGATAGTCGTTACCAGCAAGCTCAGACTCTCTAATGGCTATATATGAAGCTCTAGCAAACAATTCATCTTTTAAAAGCTGAAGGGTTGTTGGTTGCAATTTGGCTTGTTCAAAATCACCTTCAACCATCATGTAATAATCATCACAATCAGAAGGTAGAGAGGTTGTTATGTCAAAATCCTGAACAGCTTGCCATGTGTCAATTACAAACACAGCATTGTTGATATCAGATACAGAAGTGTCATTACCTGATTGTCTGGTGGTATTTGGGTCAGAATTTGGTCCAAATGGGATTGTAATTAGCTCATCATTTAGCATGTCCTCCCATTCTTGAACTAATGTTTTAATTTCTGTCAACAAATCTTGAATTACATCATATGGTGAATAAGCATCTAAAGCTGGAGGTGTTCCAGCTTCACATTGTTGACCTGTGGCCCTTTCTGGAATTGATTCAGCTTCAACCAGTACTATTGCGGCATTTATTTCATCAATAATATCCTGCTCTGTACGCTGAACAGGGCCGTCATATGTTTCAAAACTTGTTTTGCCAACACCGTGATTTCCAGCAAAAGGAACTAAGTTTTTCCAGACACCATCTGAAACAGAAGGTAATGATGTAGCTGGGTCGTTGGGAAAAAAAGAATTATTAAGAGTTCTTTTTGCAGAATCTATCACAACCTGCTCGGTAAGTTCTGTTCTAACATTACCGTCAAGAAATTTTAATTCATTTTGATATGGATTAATAAACAAAGTTCTATCGTCCATTAATTTTTTGTTTGGAGCATCTTCTTTATCGGCTTTTTCTATACTATCAACAATTCTAGCAGCTTGATCGTCAGCAGCTTGAATTTCTTTATCAACACCTGTTAATTTTTTAGATATTTCAATCCTGTCTTCTTTTGTAAAAATAGCCATTTTTTTCCTTTTTTATAAAGATTACGCTTGCTTAGGCATATCTTCTAAAAAACTTGTTTGTACTAGAAGTGCGGCAATTTGTTTTTTCAAATCTTCTAAACTACCATTATTATTGACTTCAAAACACCTTTCTGAAAACAGAAAAACAGAGGCCTCAGAAAGATGAGAATCTTTCGTCACTAATTTTTCGGCATTATTACGTTGAACATAAATTGGCAAAAACACAATGTCTTTAGCATTGACAAAATACTCAAATTCATTTGGAAATCTTAAATCAGAAACAATCGTAATTTTACCTTCTTTTATTTCCATATTTTTACAATGAATATCTTCATCGCCAGCAGCTCTTAAAACCTCTGTACCCACAATTTGAGCAATATGGCGTGGACTTTCAAGAAGCATTCCCTCAACATTATACTCATAATAATAATTCATCAACATTTCTGAGGGTTCAATATTGAAAGCCCTTAGAATTTCCTCAATTCTTTTGTGATCTAAAAGTTTGGGATTTTCAAATGAAACTTCCTTTAACTCTTGAAGGTCAAAATATTTTCTGTTAAGATTGAATACTTTAGCACAAGTATTTTTTAACTTATCTGCTAATGCACACTCTTCAGCGTCATTACCCAATAATTCTTTGACAATATTAGCTACTGTTGATTTTCCAGCAGTTTTTACACCAGCAATTCCAATTACTGTTTTTATTTTTTTATCTTCTTCCCAAAACAAATTATCCATTAACTAACTCCATATCTTTTTTATCAAAAGATATTGCGTTTTCTTTGGCAATATCGTTTGCGTACATTTCAAATAAACTTTTGTTAAGCCTATGTCTATGAGTAATTCCAATTGGAGCAAGTACTCTTTCGTATTTTCTTACAATATTCCATGCCTCTTCTTCTGTAAGCTTGTGTATGTTATCTTCATCAAGTTCAATTTCAACAAAATGCGTCATTGTACCTTTTTCATCTCTGACAGTATAAAAAACAAGGGTTGCATCATTAAAATTATATATATGGCACATTTTCCATATTTTAAAATTAAATTGATAGCCAAGCATCGTTGCAAATGCTTCTACTGTATGAAATTTATTTTTATCAACTCTAAGATTGACTTCTTTTCTAATTACATTATGTTCAGCACCTTTAGGCTTTGACTTCATTGTAAGTTCAGCCCTGTTGCTTTTGTCATTTTCAGCTTTTCTATATCTTAAGAATGAACCATCTGGTTTTGTGTAATACCAATCGGGTCCTTGCACATATACAAATTCATACGGTTCTCCAATAGATTCAACAAGTTGTTTAAATTCAAATACTTTATCGCCTTCAATACGATATTTTGTCTCAAATTCTGTGTGTTTTTGCATAGTTTTCATAATTCCTATCTTTGTTTATATTTTTCATATCTCCAGCCAACATGGTGATAGTACTCCATTTCTTTTTTGTTGCATTTTTGTTTTTCATTTTTGTTTTGAATAGCGGCGCAAGGTTGCGTATTAACCCCTTGAATATTACAACACTCCAAATTAGAGCAAGAGGAAAGGGATGTTAATATAAAAATAATTACAGAAACCATCCAAATAAAACTAATATATCCTAAAAATGATCTGTATTTTTTTTTCATCTATATTTCCTGTAGGCTGATGCCTTGCTTTTTAACCTAAATGTTGATATTAACTGCTCTTGTTTTTCCTTTCTGTATTTTGTATATATCTTATAAATACAGGGTATTTCCTTGTGTACAGTGCTCATATAAATCATTTTAAATAAAAACCCGTATGGATGAGGTATTTTCTTTATAAATTCTTCAAAATGAAAATCTCTTAACTTTAACCAATTTTTATTGTTTAATTCACATTTTCCTTTTATTTTTTTTTCAACATAAACCCTAAATTTTTCCCAATCTTTATTGTAATCAGCAATAGTCACTATTAAACCCACTTTTAAGAAGGAACTATATAGTCAAAAAAATCCAAATCATCATCATCATCATCATCATCGTCATCATCAATTTTATTATCTAACATTTTTTCAAAATCTCTAAGCATTTTTTCTTCTTTTTCTTTTGAAGAATTTAAAGAGAAATAACCTTTTTCTTTTTCATTTTGTTTAATTTTCAACAACTCTTCTTGGGTTTTGTTACATTTTAAACAATCTTTCCACACATTCATGTTAAATTTAGTTACATTCCATCTTGTTTTACAAAAAGGGCAAAGATTTTTATTTGAATCTTTAAGCTTTATATAGTCTTGATCATATTCCATTTCTGGCGGTATTAAATAATTGTTTTCAAATTTTACAGTGCAATAGTATTTTTGCCCATCTTTTCTTATTGATTTTATTTTACCATGATGACCTGATACAATTACTTCGTCGCCATATTTAAATTTTGACCCCATCACATCTCCAAGTATTTTTTTATTTCACCAATACTGTAGGGCATTTTATGCATAAAACCTTGTTTTGTAATAATAAAAACGCCTTTTTTGTCTTTATAAAAACATATAATATCATTTTTGTAAATTGAAAATGGGGCCAAACTTTCTTCTTTAGTTTTTTTATCATACTTAATTTTTTCTAACTCAAATATTTTACCCATTTAAATCACCTTCACACTTAAGCTCTTTCATAATTTGAAAATATCTTTCCATACAACCTTGAGAAAAATCAGATATTTCCTCACGATCACATTTTAACAATTCTTTTTCATAACCCATTATAATTGTTGCCAATTCCATTTTTAGATTATAAATTGTTTTTTCTTCCTTTTCCATATCCCCTCTTTTTTAAAGCGTTTTTACTTAAAGACATGACCCCCATTTCTTCTAAAGCCATGTCTCTTCTTGTCAAATCTCCAACTGTTACCTTAATATTTTTTCTAAGCATGTCGTCAAATTCTTTAACTATTTCATCATGTTTATTATCGTTTGCCAACTTATCCCATCTATACCATCTTTGATTTACAGATTCGGCCATAAAAATCCCTTTAACGCAGTACGCCAACATAATATCACAAATCTGTTAGCGTAAAATTAATACCGTTTTACAGGTACGGAAGTATTCGACTAATTTTTACCGTAAGAAAGGTAAAGCAATCATATATAAAATGGCAAGCCATTACAGTTGCCAAACTTGTTTTTAAAGTAAAATATCTTGAAATAAAATAAGGGTATAATCCAGTAATAAAAATTGCACTGACTCCTTGGTAACTATGTCCAAGAGCGAACATGGCAGTAAACAAAGACCATATTGCAAATCTTAATATTTTAGTTTTGCAAAATTTTGTAATATATATTGGGATCATTACAAAAAATACATCTTCAAGTCCCACCCAAAGAAATTTGTGCAATCTTAACCTGTTGAATCCTTGAGGGATTTTGCTAATTCCATCCTCATACACTTGAAAATCTATTAAACAAAGCCTGACTAAAGAAACAAAAACCATTAAACCAACAAAAACGGACATTTTATCCCATTTAATTTTTAACTGTTCCCTATCTTTAAAAAGCATAAAAACAAGTGTAATCCCAGCAATAAGCTGAAAGTTTCCAACTATTAATCTATATACATACTCTAAATATTCCATTATTTCAGATGCCAATTTTTATCAACCTTTTTTTTGTTAATATCTTCTTCTATCTTATTAGATTTTTCTTCGTGATAATCTGCCCCGGCTTCGGCTTTCATTTGGTTTTTTTCCAAACTACCATTTTGCTCTTCGGCTTTTTTTACAATTTCTTTCCCACTATTTACCAAATATTTATTGTAAAATTCTAATATTGCCACAATTAAAAATGGAATAATAAGAAGGTAAAATAACCAAGCTTTTTCTTTTTTTAATTTTAAAAATTTTTCGTACATAAAATTTCTCTAAAAAACCCTCCGAAGAGGGTTTTTCGGGCGCATGAGAGGTTGCGCCCAATTATAAAGTGAAAAAACTAACCTCACATATATAATATCATAACTTTTTTTTATTAACTTCTTCTTCGTACTCTTTTATATCATCCATAAATGATTGATATTCTTCATCTGACATTTCCTCAAGTTCTTTTTCAACCTCTTCAACTGTCATTGAATTTTTTTTGCAATCATAACATCTAAAATCTTTTCCAGATTTTAAACAATATACAAATTCATTATTACATATTTTGCATTTTATTGCAAATAAAAGTTGTCTTTTGCTCATGTTTATTATGGTGAAATAAAAACAACAGAACTAAACGGTCCAATTGCCGTTGACAATACTGGTGCCCCTAAATTTCCCGTCCCTATGAATTGAGTAGTCTGAACAAGTGCTGGAGTGCCGCTTGCTCCTAATTGAACTTTAGGAGCGTCTATTAATGCAGTTGATGATTCGACTAAAAAATCGCCGTCAGATTGAACTATAACACTTGCGGCTTTTACTGTTAAACTGGCATCACTCATAATATCAAAAGCAGATTTAGAGCTATATTTTGCAGACCCTTCAGCCGCAAATTCAACATTGGCTTTTGCGGCACCTTTAATATCAGCTTCAGCATTGAAGCCTATATTCTTTTTTGCTGTGAGTCCAATATTGGCACCAGCTTTTAATCCTACATCTTTATTTTCTTTATCCATTCTCATATAGGTTTCATCATCACCTTCGAGATTGGTATTTATATCAACAGAACCTTTTTTGTTAATTTCAAAAAAAGTACCACCAGCTTTTTCATCTTGTGGTTTACCTTTGTTATCAGTTTTAGACTTAAAAGTAATTTTAAGCTCACCATCCTTGTTGACACGCCAGTTCATACCATTATATTCACCCTCAAGGTGAAGCTCATTATTTTTGGTTAAATTTGTTTTTCTAGCCTGATGCCCGACTCCACCTATAATAATTGGCTTATCTGAAAACCCATCAATACACAGAATTAAAACCATTGTACCATCTTGCTTTTTAAAATCATATGATTTTTCAAATTTTTCATCTTTTGAAACTCTTAGTTTAGCTTCAAAAAAATCAGCAAGACCACCAAGACTATCAAGAGCAATGCAATTTGGGTAAGTTGTAAAGGATTGTCCTAGAGTTACTTTTTGCTCATCAGTTACAACATCATACTCTACAAAAAGCTTAGAAACATTTGTGTCATCATCAACCTCATGTATTTTTACAATACACCCCATTCTCAGAGGTGTATTCTGATATTTTCTATTGAAATAACTTATTCTTTCTTCTTTTGGCCTGTCCATTAAGCCTGAAGGTAAGACAACTCCTTTTTTATACATTATTTCTTTCCTTTATTTAAAGAGTTTGGATTTGTAAAACTCTTCTGTCTAGTTTCTGTAACTTCTTCACCATTTGCTCTACCCGGAATATCCTGAGTATCAGAAAAGCCCGGTAAAACCTTTTCTCTTTTAAAGTCTTCAATTCTTTTAGTAAGAGAATCGGTATGATCCATTTCACCATAAACAGTAAGGCTTGAATCACTTCTTTCATCAATACCCATAGATAATGAAATATTTGTTCTAAATGATTTGGCACCATCTGGAGATATAACCATATTGTGAGCAATGCTTTCAATTTGATAAACAACCCTATCAAACTCTAAATTATCACCAATGCAAATTGGGTCCTCAATACCTATACATGAAATACTTCCGTTTAGCTTCAAATGGTTATTCATAACCCAATCAGCTACAAGTTCAGCCCAAGCATCTCCTTTATATTGGTCTGGAGCATTAGGATAATCGTAATTACAATTTTGAATAAATGTTTTCCTGCCATTTCTAATTATATCATCTTCATCTACAACATAATTACCTTTTTGAATCTGCTGGGCTTGATTTAAAGCATCGTTAACAGATAAACTTCTAGTAAAAACCTGTACAAAATTAACCCTAGCAGCATCACTTCTGCCAATATTAAAATCTGTAATTAAATCTGGAGATATCTTCCATCTTGGAATATCTAAAAATTGCGTATGATCTTGTTTTTTCTTGGCCTTCAGATATTTTGGTGTATTATAAGGCTTTTGCCTAACAATTAAACTAGGATAAACAAATCCATTTTTATCAGTTCTAAAACAAGTATAACACTCATTAAGTACAGGATTTGCATAATCTTGCAACATACTCCAAACTTTAATGTTTGAAAAATCCTGCAATGCAAGCTGTCTGGCACCCGGTAACTCAAGTGCTGTACTATAGAAGTTTGCTTCACCTGAGTCTTTAGTAAAAAATGAAGTAAAACCTTCTTTTGGAGGTTTTGAGGTTATTTTTCCAACTCCTTTTTTTGGACTAGGATTCCATATGCCTAAATAATATCTATTCAAATCTGAAGCAAAAATATTGGTCATTTTTCCAGTAACTGGATTAGCTACGGTGCCCTCTGCTATGTTTAAAAGCTGACCTAATTGCAAAGGGAGTTTGTAGGCCGGTATCTGGTTAAGCACAGTGTCTTGTTTAGCTACCTTGGCCATCCCTACACCAATAGTTCTTTTAATAATTGTTTTTACAAGAGGTTGTACGTTATTTTTATCTTTCTGAATAATTAAATCCAGAAAGTTTTTAAAGTTATTAAGGAAAAGTTTTTGTAACGCAGTTTCATTAGTTAAAGCAGGGTTAAAGTAAAGAGTATTATTAAACTCATCAAAAGCTCTACCCGTAACACTTACAACATATTCTTTCTGACCATTTGATGGATTGGTTGATAAAGTCATTCTAACATCAGAAATTTTAAAAACACCTTTAAATCCATCATCATATCTATTTATAGCTTTTGAATCTAATGCTCTTTGTCTTAATTCCAATGCTTTAGGTTCGTCATTTACCATATTTACTAAAACATAATCGCCGGGGTGAACGGCTGTCATATAGTTTAAATCACCTTGTTTTAAAGTACATGAAAACGCTTGTAAGGGATTTTGTTTAGAATATTGAATCTGAATAGATATGGCATCGTTAATTACAACAAGTGGTTTTCTTACAGCTAAAAAATCTTCACCAGTTTGGTTAAGTACATCTCTATTTGACCAGCGAATAAAAGTCAAAAGATAAGCTGGGCTTATCTGGTGCGAATCTTCTGAATTTTTACCAATTAGTTTAGTATAAGCCATTTAGTCACCTTCTGCTGGCAAGATTCCGTCAAACATATATTTATTAATATCAACATCTGATTGCTTAGGAGTAGTACCACCTCCACCTCCAGATTGTAAAATTTGTTTCAGTGTATCTTTATAAATTTTAAAAGCTTCAGTAGTATTACCGGTTTCCGTGGCAATATTTTCCATTTTTTGTAAAAGGTCAGCAATAGCTTTTGAATCGGCAGCACTTTGAAAACTTGTCATAAGTTTTGTCATGTTTTTATTCAAATTATCTACGCTTCTACCAAAGTCTCCTGCTGATTTAGCAATCCTTTTATCAGCCGCCCTAGTAGCTTCTTCTAGTTTCTTTTCAATACCAGTTGTTAGAGCTGGACCTTTATCTCCAGTTAGTATGCCACCTTCAATTCCAGCTTGAGCTTCCTGTTCTGGCAAGCCCATTCCGGTAAATCCTTCAGCCTCTTCTAATGCACCATATTTTGAATACTCTCCAACTGCTGCTTCATATTGTTCGGTAGCTTTTTTCTTTGCTTCTGGGGATAATACACCAGACTTCATAGCTTCAGCATAATCTTCTTTTGTTTCATCAAATGCTTCAGCCGCTTGTGCTCTTTCGTCTGTTCTATATGTCTTTCTAATTTGACCCTTTTTAAATTGCTCTATAATTTTTTGGGCTTCATCACTATCAGGGTCAATTCCTCTTTTTCTTAAAAATGACCTGATTGCTTTATTGTCTTTGGTAATTTTGGTTACATCAGTACCTAAAATATAGGACATTTCACCCATATCAAGTGCTTCACCACCTAACATTTTTGTAAGTTCTTCTGTTTGAAGTTCAGCCATACCATATTGACCAGAAAGACCACCCATCTCACCACTTTTACCACGTATTTTATTCATGGCATTTGCGGCAGCAGTAATCCCCCTTGATGTTGGAAGTGCTTCTACACCTTCACCTAACATTCTGGTAATTTCTTGAAAGTTACCACCTGATTCAACTGCCATTTGAGCAGTTGTTTCTAAAAACATTCTAGTTTCAGAAGTATCAAGACCAAGAGCAACTGATTCTGCAAACATTCTAACGACCTCATCTTTAGATTGTTCAGCACCCATATTTTTAGTAGCAGAAACCATGCCCATTATACTACCAGCATTTGTAAGGTCTAACCCTCTAGCCATCTGAGCAGCATAAATACCACCCTGACCACCGGCAACACCTGTAGTGCCACCAGCTTGAAGTATTTGCTGTGCTTGGCCTTCTATAATATCACCAGTAAAACCAGCTCTTGAAGCTCTTTTATAAAGTGATTCTTCACCACCAAAAAGTTCTTCGTCAGAAAGACCTAAAGCTCTTTGAGTTTGTAACATTCTACCCCGTCTTTTTTCAAAGAATTTATTGGCATTTAAAAGTTCAAAATTTCTAGCCTCAAGAGCCTTTCTTTGTTGTTGATATGTATCTGAGCCAATACTACCAATAAGCTCATTATATCCTTCTTCATCAAAAAGCATACTTCTCTTACGGTCACTCATCATGCTGACACCAAAAGCTGAAACACCTCCTACTAAGGCACCGCCAGCAGAACCAATTAAAGCACCAGCACCTATACCTGCTGGCCCAAGTGGAGAGCCATAAATAGCTCCAGCAGTACTGCCAGTTAAAGCACCAGCACTAATGCCACCCAACACAGTAGCACCAAGACCCGTTTTATCAGCCGTTCTTTCTCTAGCCATTCTATTTTGAGCAGCATTTAAAGCTTTTAGTCTTTCTTGACCAAAAAGCTCTAGTTCATAACTTCTACCTTGCTCTCTAAGTTGTGCGGCTTCACCTAATAGATTTTGAGCACTTCTAGCTCTTGCTGTAGTTACTCTTTCTCCAAATGTACCAATTTGAAGTTGGGCTTGCCCATACAAACCCATACCAGCACCAACTGCTCCAAGAGTGCCAGCCCCAAGTTGAGCCATCATAGCAGGGGTCATAACACGACCAACACCCTTCATGGCTCCACCAAAACCACCCATTTGCCCACTTCTAGCAATATGAGTTAAATCTCTGGCACTAAATGGACCGAAACCTTGTTGAAATTGCATTGGCAGACCCGGAAGACCGGCACCATTTCCTTGAAATAATTCCTGATATGTAGCTTTTACTTGAGCAGCTTTTCCTACAATTTTATCCCAAACCTCTGCTGCCTCAGTACTTTTTTGCTTCCAAGCATCAGTGCCCTTGACCATAGAATCTAGGCCTTTTTGAATATTATCATAATGTCTTTTTAAGCTATCTAAACTCTTTTCTTGATTTCTGAAGCTTTGCTCTAATTCTCTTCTATTCCTTACCTGCTCTCTTTGTCTAAATTGATCAAGCTGATTAGCACGGTCTTCCATACCTCTTGACCGATATTGTTGCGCAAGCTGACCTAGCGCACCGCCTTCACGCAGAGACCGAAGTTTTCTTTGTAATTCAGAGATTTTTCGTTCAATATCTGAAGTATCGCCTTTAATACCTACTATAATTGAATTATCATTTATTGGCATTTTTTTCCTTTTTTATTATCTCACATCCATAATATCATAAAAAACGGACACATATTAAAGATTACGGGTAAAGACAATATTAGACTTTTCGTTGACATAACACAAAAAAATTGATAATATTTATTGAAAAGGAGATTTTTTTATGAAAATTAAACAAAAAGCAATTGAAATTATTACAAATGTTCTAGAAAAACACCAAAATTGGCCAGCTAATGCTATTTGTGAAGAGCTAGAAAAGGCTGGATTCTTGAATTTTAAAGAGCACAAAAGTTTAAAAGCAACATATTCCCCAAAAACTCATCAAGGAATTCTTGAAATTAGAGCAGGAAATCATGGTTTGACTCTAAATGACTACGTTAAAGCTGTTAAAAATGGTAAAATAAAAGAATAATATTATCTAAAAGACTTTTTGAGGCGAATTTTTCGTTAAAAACAAGGTAAATACATGAATTTAGACAAAAAAATAAAAGAATCTATAAAAAAAATGGAAAATATGGATTTTGCAATACCTTTTTTTGATATCTCTATCTTTAACGTACATTTTTCCTTGTATAAGATAAGAGAAATGTATCTAGATTTTTGCGAAACCAATCCATATCGTCCAGATGGCGAAATTCCACTAATTTTCTTAAGAATGGGACATCTTGAGATTGTATTTGAAAGCAAAAAACTGTACAAATATCTGTATAAGAAAAAATACAATGAAGAATTGGATATATAAAAGAAACAAGACTTTTTGGGGTGAATTTTTTGACAAAAATACGCTAAATGTCTAAAAAAAGGAGACAGGGTGGCTACTTGGAAAAGCTATAGAAGAAAAGCAAAGCAAGATTACTATCTTGATATGGTAGATGTTGAATGTTGGTGGGAATATCAAACAACTGCTGATATTTTTAGCTATTATGAGCAAGCAACACATGATAACAGCTACTTAAGCATAAAAAAAGATGATTTTTTGACAAAAATTAACATGGGTCCAGAGGATGCTGAGAGGTTATATCATGCATTGGCTAAATGGATGGGCAGTTATAACAGTAAAAAAGATATGATGAAGGCTGTTGAAAATAATATGTTTGACTATGACGAAGAACTGGATGGATAATGGATAAATACGATTGTTTTCACTGCGGAGTAGAAAATGAGTACACTGAAGGCTTTGGTGATGATGAAACGTGTAAAAACTGCGGCACAGTTCATGAATGTGACTTTGAATGTGATTATGACAGCTTGTATCATTGGGTTATCGACATAAAGGAGGCAGCGATGTATAAAATAATTTCCGACACAGAATATGACAAGTTATGGGACAGGGTGAAAAACAGTCGTATGCTGACAGCCAACGACTTTCCGACACACCATATGAAAGGCATAACTTGTTTGTCACGCTCTGGCCCCGGCACACCTTTTAAAGACGAATATGACAGGCTTATGCACGAAGCACTAAATCCAAAGAAGCCAATCACAATTCGCATGGTTACACCTGACGGTGAGGAATGGATTTATCCAGAGAAAGCTAGAAGCTATGTAGAACGGCTTAAAAAAGACAGGGGTGAAGTGTGAGAAGTGATGAGACAATGGATTTACTAATTGGGCTGTGTGTGATACTCTCATGGCTGTTGATATTTGGAGGTTGTAATGGATAAAGATGAGTTAATTCAAACACTTGAAAAAGATTTGGGTACAATAAATTGGAAATTAGACACTATGTCAGACAAAAAACAATCTAAAGAGATTTTGGAGCTTGTACAGGCAAAACGTATGACAGTGAAGAGTCTCATAGAATTGGGGGCGTTTGATGAAAGTTAAAAAATATTGGGTTACTAACGAAACAGATATTATGCGGTTTAATTCTGTCAATATGGGTGTCAAGCAGTTCGATACTAGGGAAGAAGCCGAAAAGCACATTGAAGGTCTTAACACGCACACAAAACGGCATTTTTGGGACCCAAGCATTAATCAGACCGTAGAAGAGATTATACATCACGTATTCTCTATTAAGGAGGTTTACGTTGAAGAAAGTTGATTTCCATACAATCCGTGAGAACGAGAACTATTTTCAGAAATATGATTACAAACACCTGAGTAGCAAGAATAATTATATCATATTTAGAAACTCTATTGGAACCTTGTTGACAATTACTGAAGATTGGCATAGTGGCGTTGCTTATTTCAGGTTTTCCCGTCAAGTAGAATTTGACAATAGAAAAATGGACATCCGAAGTGACCGGTTCACTGTAGGGCTTGATTCACTAGCAGATGAAGAGTATATCTTTGAAACCTTTGCCGTATACATGACAATGCAGACCTCCGAGTTAAATCTAAAATTAAAAATAGCCGACCTTAGAAGTAGGGACTCCTAAAAAATTTTTTAAAGGGACCCGTATGGGACCCAATATGGGACCCTAAAAAATAAAAAAGGGACCCACCCTCTATATATGGGACCCTAACTACTTAAAAAAAGGGGTGGGGGGTATTTGAAAAAGTTAAAAATGATCCTCGCTGTATTTCGGGCATAGGTATCCAATCTCAAATCAGGGACTCCTAAACCCCGGTTTGGCACGGTTTTTGCATGACCCCCTCCCCCCTGTGTGGCATCAGTATTGTATATGCAATATATATGCCATATGGCTTTAGGTTTTGGCTTTTGGTTTTGGCTTTACATTACAGTATACAGATAGAACTCTGCACTGTCAACAACATAATTAAAAAAAATACTGTCAAAAAATTATACACCTGTCTAAAGAATAGTCAGTAGAAAAAGTGCCAACTTTTTGTGGCAGGAGTGAGTGCCAACAATATGAGGCATAGGAACTGACAAGAATTGTTGGCGGTATTTTTTTGCTACGATGTCCAGTGATGCTGAACGGTGGGGCGGTGTCCGGTGGGGCGGTGAGTCAGTTCCTACGCCTATATATAATTATATATATTAGTATTATATATAATTGTTATTGTTTATTGGTTATGGTTATTGTTTTTATTTTATTAATCCTTTCAGATACTTGCGTGACAACGTAACCAATATAAATTAAATAGCCGATCGTAAATAAAAAGATAGCGGTTGACTTGCTCATAAAAAACTCTCCTGAATCATTGATACCATGTATAAGACGATTAAAAGTTTAGAAAATAGTTGTACCATGTTATTAGCCTCCTTAGAGGGGCTGTTAAGCCCTCTCTAAAAACTTTCTTCCTATCTTTTCTTGAATCTCCTCAAGTTCCTTTGTTACGAGCTTGAGTTTAATTTTATCGCTTGCATCGGCATTAAGATAGTTGTTGATAATTTTTAAAGCGACTTCCATTTGTACGTTTTCAGTGATTAGTTTTTCTGTTTTCTCATTCATTTTGTTTCCCTTTGTTTGTGTGTTTCTATAATCTAATAATAGCATACTGCCAGTGAATTACAATAGTTATTTTAAACTATCTTCGTTTTTGCCCTGATATCAGGGAGTTAGTATCTCCCTGAATCCTCAAGCCATCTAAATGCCTGTTCTCTGGTGGTGGCACCGTATAACATCATTTGTTTAATGCCATCCTCAAGCTGTTGAGCGTTGAGAAGCTCTTGATTTCTAAGCTCCGCACCTTTTCTAAAACCTCACTGTCCGGTCTTAGTGTTTTAAGTTTCCATTCTAAGCTATCATAATACGCATCGCACATAATAGGATTTCCTGTGTCGTAATAGGCTTTTTTAGCCTCTAAAATGAGATTCTCGCAATAATCCGCCATTGCATTATTCCTTTTATCTATCCACTCACAATGCAATTTGTTCCAAATTTCAGAGTATTCGGAAAATGACTTCATTCTTCCTCTCCTTTAAATCTCCTTTAGTCCTAGTAGGTGTGGAAATGTACCTCCGTATTCCTCTTCTATCTCTTCTTTAAGATCAACAAAAGCTGATAAAAAATTTTTTAAGTTTTCATCCCAATCGTCATCGTAACATTCCGTTAAAATACTAGCTCTTTTATGAAGGTAGTAAGTTCTTAATTCAAAGTCTGACATTTGTTTTTTAATTTGTGATAATTTCATTCTTCCTCTCCTTTTAAGTTTACTGCCCTAAGAAAATCACCTTATAAATACAGGGGCTTATCGCCCCTCGTACTCTTTAATTGTTTGTAAATCTTTGCTATCAAGCGGCGAGTAAACCTTGATGCCTGTAGCCTCTCTTTTAGCTTCTAAGGCAGCGTGATGCCTGTCTGGATATCCAAGCTCAATCCATAGTGCAAAGTCCTTAGAAGTCGGCTGTGCGCCCCAACCTGACCAATCCATATGACAATAGTTGCCACAAGGTTTTTTAACCTCGAAGTAAGTCTCTTCAAGTTCGTCCATGTAAAAATGTCTCTCAATGTTCAAAGTGTGTCCGTTTACTGTTAGCATTTTTTTATCTCCGTGTTAGTGTTAATGAAATTATAAAGCACAACAAAAAAAGGGCATTATGCCCTTTTTGTTAAAGAAATATTTTTAAGCGGTCTTTCATTGGCTAGTATATCGTGCAACTTACACCATTCATCTAAACGTCTATTGAAATTAGAGTCTTTTTTACCCTCTTTCAATTGTCTATTCAGAACTCTAGTTAGTAGTTCCATTTTTTTAGCGTCTTTTTTTCTTGAATTTTTCATTTGAATCTCCCTGTTAGTGTTAATGAAATTATAAAGCATCTCGAATTTTGAGTCAACAAAATAATGCACTTTAATTAATTTATTTTTCTTCTGGTGCTTGCACGTTTTGCGTGATATACTACGGTAAACTATTGGTTTACCGTGCCAACTCTCCACATTGGGAGAGTATACACGACAAAAGCAAAAAACACAAGAAAAAAGTGTCCCTTATTCGGGACACATGATGTCAAGTATTTCTAGGTTAATTTTAGCAATTTGTTGGTCAATTGCCTTTACCTCATCAGAGTTAGGGCCGTAGTTGTCAGAGTAGACCTTGGCTTTAATTTCTAGTTCGTTGATTTTTTCGATTAGTGTTTCCATATTTCCTCCGTTTCGTTAATACCATTATTGCACGGGTCGGCTGTCGTGTCAAATAAAAAAATGAGGGGCAGCATTTTTTTTACTGCCCCTCGAACACACTAACAGAGGGTACTTTGGACTAGGGGGGAGAGAATCCCTAGCCCCTTCGCAAATATGCCATCTTTAATGGCATATTTTACGATAGCTCTATTTCTATTTTTCTTTGGTAACTCACTAAAAGGCAAAATAACCTCTACAGGTTCGCCATTTAATACGCCATGACAATAACTAACCTCCCAAAATGGAAAGCCGTGGTCTGAGAGTAGTCTCAGGCGTGTTATTTTTAGTCCCTCGGCTGTCCAAGGTACTTGACGCTGTATATTTGCTGTGAACTCACTGTGGTATTTGTGACCGTCTAAGAGTCCGTTTGTTTCACCTACTGATGGTCTGTTTACTAAATTCATATTTCCTCCAATATGTTAGTGTTAAGTCATTATTGCATTTTTGGCGATAGCTGTCAACAACAAAAAATAAATTAATATAATGGTTGTGCTATATGGATTTGTGGTGTATACTTCTCTCAAAAAGAAGAACCGCACCAAGTTGGCACGGTTCTTGCAACACACTAACCAAGGATTATAGATAACCGTCTACATAATCCTCAACTGTCGTTACTAGCCCATCGAAGTCCTCATTTTGACCTAGAATAGATGCCATTTCGTAAACCACTGATTTTTCTATTCCAAAATCCTCTGCTAAACAATTGAGATAATGTTTTCTGTTATCATAACCATTTTTTTCATATCTATCCATTTTTTCTCTCCTTTTGTTAGGTTCTATAGTTATTATGCCTTATGTGGGTTATATTGTCAACAATAAAAAACCTGCACCTTCCTTGGCACGGTTTTTGCATTATGCTATCAGCTTACAGCTTACACGTTCCACTTTCTCGGCTGATACTAGCTCATAATTTCCACACTTTAACCACACATCAAGGTCAATCTGCAAAGACTGTAAATTATCTTGAGTTAAAGTCTTTGTGTAGCTTTTAGTTTTGTGCTTAACTACTGCCTCAAAAAATACTGCATTTTTTTGTACAATTTTAATTTCCGTTCTCTTTTCCATATTTCCTCCTATGGTTAGTGTTAATGATATTATAAAGCATCTCGGAAAATAACACAAGATATTTTTTCATTATTTCGCATTTTTTTGTATGCAAGTTTTATGCCAAGTTTTTACCACACTTTGCGAGTATATCATACAAAAATAGAAAGCACAATATTAAAAAAAAGTTTTTTTGTGTGTCGATTGTTGTTGACTTAATTCTCAAGATATGAGATAATTCCATTAGGAGGTAACATGACAAAAACTGATACTATTTTGAACATTATTGTATTACTTAGAAATACACCGCATCAGATACTTCACAAAAAAGAAGTGGTGCAAGCCATTGGCAAGTCTAGGTCACAAACCTATAAAATTCTTGCTGAGTTTTCCCAACCAACCGATCAGCGACCTGCTGTGTTCACCCTAGTAGGCGATAGAGTTGTACTCAACGCCGAATACCGCTAAACCAAGGGGCAATCGCCCCTTTCTTTTTGCCCATGAGTATAGCACAGTTTTTTAAAAAAAACAATAAAAAAAGAGGCTTACGCC
>Ga0070753_1000291_pt1 | contig 31664 bp, 62 predicted proteins | sample VirMetDEL_Aug_31_FD_77441 | JGI IMG/M metagenome (GOLD analysis project Ga0070753, IMG submission 77441) | Aqueous microbial communities from the Delaware River and Bay under freshwater to marine salinity gradient to study organic matter... | ecosystem: Environmental > Aquatic > Marine > Coastal... | reverse complement strand
TGCAGCACTTATACCATTTCCTCTATTCCAAATTATTTCAGACCATATAACAAATTCATTTAACCAATGTATAGGGTGGTAAAACTCGTTTTTTCTACCCCAAGCATATCTAACTTGATGCACGTAAAAAACACTTCCTTTACATATTCTAACCATTTCCCTAACACATTCTTTTTGCCATTGTTGGTATTCTTTTTCATCCATTTTATCATCATACCAATCTTCAAGCCTTTTACTTGTAAAACTTCTGTTCATTTGTGATTTACAAGAGTATTGCCCCATTAAATTATACGGTGGTGATGTTACTATTATGTCAACAGAGTTATCATTCATTTCCTTCATAAATGATAATGCTTCTGCTGTATATAAGTTATTTATTTTGCCCACGCTCTAAAAATATTTAATTATTACTTCTGTTCTTAATTCAAAGGTCTGTGCTATTTACACGGCACTAACCATATACCAATACGTTACCCAAACTGAAACTCAAGCTGCGACTTTCCTGTTTGATTGGGCACTTCTTTGATTTTCTTCCAGACCACATAGCAGAACCCTTTGTGTATCGGAGGGGTGGCCCTGCAAAGAAACCACTTCTTGCCCTCGTTGAGGATTCGGGTGGAGCCTATCTTGTATGGGGTGTCGGGGAGGTTCATGGTTCATTCTTTTTTCTTTCAAAGAGATACACGGAGGAGAGAAAGTGAACGGCCTCCAAACGGATTGCCTGCAACCTCCCATCCTGGTTCCTGATAACGGCCACCGGATAGGATTTCTCTCCATCGGAGAAGTCGAACGTGCCCAAGAACAGTGTCGTGTAGTCGGTGTCCTTGTAGATGACCCTGCAAGGTATCCCCCAAGGAACCTCTACCTCCACTGCCGACAGCTTGCACTGCATGAGTCTCCCGTTCTTGTCCTTCACGACCGCCACTGGATAAGCCCCGAACTGGTCTTTGTACTGATGCACACCGAGGAACACCGATAGATAATTCTCGGAGGGGCTTATTGAGGGATGCACCGTGCAGGAGGTGGATTGGATCATGCCTTCAAAACTACGCACAATTTTTAACCTGTGCAAATAAATTTTTTACAAGTCACAATAATCCTGTCAGTGGTGTCATTCCTTGATGGGGGCCTATTACTTGACCTGCCGAATTGACGGCCACCTTCTTGTGTCTCACTACGCGGTTCCCGTTCTCGTATGTGATGTAGGGTTGGTATTTGTAGGTCTGCTTCATGGCCCTGACAGCGCGTTCCCCTGCTGAGATCTCCTGATACTTATGGAACACCTCGCACATCATTATCGCGTCAATCACGTCCGTGTTCTCTGAGCCGAACACTCTGAGCTGTTCGAGGATGATAGGGAAGTCAACGAGGCGCATGTTGTCCCTGAAGTAGTCGAACCCTGCGTTGTAGATCCTTTCCGAGTTGTGCCCGTCCTTGTGTACTCCCCTGACGGTTCCCTTCTTGAATCCCTTGGAGCCGAACGCTTCTGGTTGATACGCGAGGTATTTGAGGTTTCCGCTACGGGAGTATCTATCGTAGATGAGTCCTGCGGAGTTTCTCTCAATCATGTTCTGGCAGTTGTTATATGCCTGTTGAGCTGCGAACATCTCATCGAATATGAGGTCCACATCGGATGTCCTGCGGAGATATATGGCAACGTAGCTGTTGGTGCCTTTCCGTTTAATGGCCGAGCAGTGCATCGACCGCTCCGTTCCATCGGGGTTTATTGTGGCCTCAGCCTTCTTTGCCATCATGGGAATCGCGTCCGTTCCCATCCAGTAGTACTCTCCAGCGACCGGGTGTTCAAGGATGAGCCACGCGCCTCTGCTGTCGTTCCTGAAAGTTGGCTTCCCGTTCTCGAATGTTATCGTGACCCGTTTGAGGTTTCTTGGGTTGCTTCTTAGTTCGAGTTCCTGTGCGGGTATCTGCTCGGCAATGTCTCTTGGAATCACCCCGAAATCGTCTGACGTGAGTACCTCTTCGAGCGTGAGCGGATACCTCTTGGTGAATGAGATGAGTTCCTGTTTGTTGGGGCTCAGGTCAAGTATCGCTCTCTGCCATTTAATGTATGCCTCTGCCCGCGCCACGTCCGACCATCCGTTTATGCAGAAGTTCTCCGTGCCTATCTTCTTTCCGTTCTCATCTCGTATCGTTGCGGCTGTTATCCCCTTCGCCCCCGACAGAAACAGCATTCTCAGGCTTCCCGTCAATGCCTTCTGAGATATTTCCCTTGCCTGTTTCAGTCCGAGCCTCGACACGGCACCCGCGCTACCTCCCGCCACCATGATCCCAACTCTTTCCATGCCCGACATGAGACACGATTGGGCTGACGAGCGGACCTCCTCGGGGTACGGGTGAAGGAAGAGCTCGTCAAGGAACACATACTTGGCCCTTGCGCCCTCCAAGTTGGTCACGTCCTTCTTATCCTGCGATGTCTGCCTGCAAACAATCTCGGCCATGTTCCCTGTCTCGTTGCCGTCCTCGTCAATCTCCAAGAACGTGGCCCCTTTCTGCGGGTCGTAGGTCTTCCTTTTCGGCTTTACCCAATCCTCAAGGTAGCTGTGCTGGGCAATGAGCTTGTTCGCCATGAGGTCCTTCACGCGGGTAAGGTCAGCGGAGGTCATTAGCGAGGTGCTGTTGGGGTACATGATGAGGAGGTACAATGGAATCGCACCTCCGAACACGGATGAAAGTCCCACCTCACGTCTCTTGAACACGTAGAAGTCGATTTCGTCCTTGTAGCACAGCTCGAACTCTCGGAAGATTTCCTCGTCCACATCCCTCCACATGGGCCGGATGGGATTTCCCTCCGCGTCCTTTATCCGCATCTGGGTAATGTAGAAGTAGTGGATTCCCGTCAATCCCGCAAACCCCTCTTTCCATCTCCTCCTTTGCTCAGTTCTCCATGCCGATTCCCCTCGCTTCTTTCTGAGCCACTCCTTGTGTTCCTCCTCGTACTGATTCCGAGAATACTTGGGTGGCCTGACGGGTATCGGTGCAGGGAGGATCAGCTTAGGGATGGACGTTGCCTCCTTGCCGTGCTCAGAGGCTCCCGATTCGGGGTCGGGCTGGCTTGTCTCTATCTCGTACTCGTTACTGTTCATGCTGCAAGGTTCTTGAATGGGTTCCCTGCAAAGATACCTCGGTTGGGAAATCCTTTCTTTGATCTATTTCTGAGGCATAGCTTGGGCAATAGATGAAAGTATCCCTATAAAAGTGTTTCTATAAAATTCCCTTTAATGGATACTTTTTTAGGAAATACCTTGTAAAGGGTAATTCCTAAATGGTGAATTCTTTCAGGAGTCCCACGGCTTCGCCTCCCAAGCGCGTTTCCGCACCTGTGAGAGCCGTGGAAGTCGATTTTGAAAAATGTTCCTAAACGGAGCCATCCCCCCTATCGCCCACATCGCTGACAGGCAGTGTCAGACGACTCGAGAGGAACTTCCAGGCTTTCCTGCCGCCTGTGCGCTTGGGGTTCTCTCCTTGCTCTCCCCGTTTGCTTCACGCATCCCACAGTAGCACAGAATGAAATGGGCTGCCGTTACTATCCCGACCCCGTATTCCTTCATTCTGCTGCGGTTCTTTGTCCTGTTCCCGAACATTGGTAGTGCAGTACTCTTTCACCTGCATCATCTCAGTTCAGGGCAAAAAAAAGACCCGTCTTATGCTTACTCTGGGAAGGAGCTGTTGACATGTTGGCGGGTCCGAGCGTAGAGCTCTAAAAATCCTATTTCAACATCTCAATTAGCTCCCTCCCAAAAGCTGAGACAAAGTTAATTGAAAGTTTTTGGATTCTCGACATGAAAGCCGAAAAAAAATCGGCTTGTGGTTTCTGAGCCACGAGCCTCGCGCGATTAAATACGGGTAGGGCACGGTTTGCACGTGTTGCGCTTTAGTGGAGACAGAGGGACTTGAACCCCCGACCTATTGCTTGCAAAGCAACCGTTCTAACCAACTGAGCTATGTCCCCATTACCCGTCTTTCCGAGGTGTCACGGATTTCTTCTCCGTTGGCAAGCGGTCTGTTCCCGTTTGTCATCCTCTTCCAGCCTGTTCCTGACTGGCAATCCTCTTGAGGCTGATAATTGGTTTTACTGTTGAATTACTCTTGAATGTGATTCCGATGGGGAGGACAGGATTTGATACCTGCACGAGTTGAAGTTTAGAGGTTCAGCATAAGCTCCTCACCTTTCCTGTAATCTGCTACGTTGTCTTCCCTCAAACCTATCGGTGGATTGTCGCCCATTGATGAGGTACATACGTTACCAGTCAACTCTAAAGGATACATAGCGTCTATCTTTCGCCACCTCCCCAAAGGAACCAACTTCATTACACCTTGGCAAGGAGATTCATCTGACGCTCCTCGGAACGCATCGGGCGGCTGCCTACGATAAGATTCCCTTCCGTGACCTTGTAAGTGATACCCTCTTCGTGGTTCGGCACGTAGTACACCTTACCAAAGCCCTGACGCTCATTTGAGCGCGCCTCGCGAACGGCCACTTCAAGTTTCTCTTTGGCGGGCTTCAACTCAGCGTTGAGCTCCTCCATGAACCTATTTTTCTTGTCTTCCAATTCCTGCAACTTGATGTTCTGCTGAGTGATAAAACCCTTCACCTCGTCAAGTTCCTCCGCAGAGAGCGGGGCATGATACTCCTCATCCTTCACGGAGAAGGCATTCGTTTCGAGCCAATCAAGACGCTCGTTGTGGGACAAACTATTGAGGATGCCCTGAAGGGACGTGTCCTCGGTGTTCTCTTCGATTTTCACTACTGCTGTTTTTGCCATGATGGTTTTTTTTGACATTCCTGTTTGAGGCTTCAAATGTAGGGAACGCTTTTTGGATATACTTTATTCTGTTAAAATTATTTTTTTTTCAAAAAGGGTTCCCGTCATCGTCATCGAACTCGGTGCTTCTCGGCATGGGGCTCCATCTCTGCACCTCCTCAATGGGTGGCGGTGACGGGGCCTTGAAGGAACCTCCCTCCCAACCCTCGAAGGTGCTTGTTGCGAGGTTCACCCGAACGGGAACCGTTCCCGTCAGTCCTCCCCTGTTCTTGGCAATGATGACCTCGCAGAGGCCGTTCGTTGGGAGGTTTCCCTCCTCGGAGAACTCTATGCCGTAATACTCGGGGCGGTACAGGAAGGTGACACTATCCGCGTCCTGTTCGATTGAGCCGGATTCCCTCAAATCACTCAGCATAGGCTTCTTGTTGCCACCTCTTGTCTCAACTCCTCTCGATAGCTGTGCGAGGGCACGGATGGGGCATTTCAGGTGCTTGGCAAGTTGCTTCAACCCCCTGCTGATTTCCCCTATTTCCTGCTCTCTGTTGCCTTTCCTGTTGGAAATCTGTATGAGTTGCAGGTAATCAATGGAAACAAGCCCTATCTGCTGCTTCTTGTTGGAGTTCACACATTTCGTCCTGACCTTGGACCACTCCGAGATGTTGTCGATTATTGTGATGGGGGCCTTGATAATCTCCCCTGACATGGCATTGATGCGGTTCCAATGCTCGGGGTCGAGCTTCCCTGTCTTCAGTTTCCAAGAGTCGATGCCGGTGTGAATCGAAAGGATCTTCTGCATGATTTCCTTCGCGGGCATCTCCAATGAGAAGAACAGCACGGTCTTCTTCTCCGAGAACGCCACCCTGTACGCCTCGTAGATGGCGAAGGAGCTCTTGCCCATGCCGGGCCTTCCTGCAAGGATGTCCAAGTGGCCCTCCTGCAAGCCTCCTGTTTTGATGTCCAATTCGCGGAGTCCGATGGGGGTTCCGATGACATTCCCCCCCGAGGCCGTCCTCTCGGAGTCCTCTATCACCTGCCTAAGAAGGTCTTGATTGGATTCCACTGCATCTCCCACAACGTCAGACCCGATGGAGGCCACCTCGTCATTGGCCCTGTCGAGGAGTTCCAATGGGTCTATCGTGTCATCGAACGCCTGCGCGTAGATGTCTCCCGACACCCGTATGAGTTCCCTTGCAATGAACTTCTGGGCGATGATCCTTGCGTGGTATTCCGCGTTGGCACCGCTACCGACCCTGTCCGTTAGGGTTGACACGAAATGCGCCCCTCCGACAACGGAGAGGTTCCCGTCCTTTTTCAATCTCTGTGTCACGGTCAGGATGTCTGCGGGATTCCCCTCGGATTCAAGGGACATCATAGCAGAGAACACCATCTGGTGCTCCAACTTGTAGAACATCTCGGGCCGGAGAATGGAGGAGACTTCGGACAACGCGTCGGCATCCAATAGGCAGGCACCAAGAACGGCATCCTCCAACTCGACCGCGTTGGGAGGAACCTTAACGTGTTCTAAGGAGGGGATTGCCGGGAAGGAGGTCTTGCGGGGGGTGGTCATTTAGAAGAGTCCGTTTCGGGTTGATTCATTGAGTATGTGGTTTCCAACTTTTGGGTGGACGCAGTTTCGTAACACTTGTCCCGGGCAATGATTGTTCTTGTAGTAGATGTTGCCATCATACTGAATGCCCAGCCAATCCTTCAATGCCTGTGTTTCTTCGGTAGTCCCGGCTGTAATGAACTTTTTTGGAGAGCCTATCTTAATGGGCCAAATAGTGAAGTTTGCCCAAAAGTAGTGCCTGCCCATTTTGACGGTTGGACGGATAAGCGGTTCATAGTAGGGCTTAACATTCTCCACAACCCACTTTCCTTTGAAAAAGTGTTGAAGAAATATGATTTCCTGGTAGAGTTTCATATCGGGGTAATCTGCGACATCGTGCCGGGTGGCTTTCATCATTCTGCTATGAGTTTGACACGGTGGCGAGCTCCAAATGAAGTCATAGTGTCGGAAGTTTTCTTTCAGGTATTTATGAGCGTCTCCCACTATTACTTCGTCATCAGGATACAGGCGCTTGTATGCGTCAGCTATCTGCTGCTCCATTTCAACAGCCGTCACCTTTACTCCTTGCCAATCTTTTCTATTTCCTCCAAGACCGGCATACAGATTTAGCACCCTCATCACACAAATCCTTTTCTCATGTCCTCCCCCTTGCGGATGAACACATTGAACATCTCGTGCATGCGGCTTCCCACTCGATACCCGTACTTGTCCTCTATCTGTTTCATGTTGAGGTTCGAGGTGGCGAATGTAAGGGAGCCCTTGGAGGTGAACTCCTCGTAGCGCTGTGTCAGGACATCCTTTCCGAGTTCCACATAGGTACCATATACCATCACCCTGTCAAGCTCCTCCCCGAGATCATCGAAGTAGAATGTCGGGGCAAGGAGTGCCTTTTGCACGTCTATTCTTCCCTGCTCATCCTCTGGAAGCCTCATATTGGCCTCTATCTGTTTCCCTGAGTAAGAGGGCGTCCGCTTGGAGTGCAGATAGGTGAGGAGCATGAGTAGGATCTTCATGTAGATGGTCTTGCCTGTCCCGTTGTTGCCTATTATCAGAATGCCCCTGTCAAGGTTCCCATCGAAGGACTCATCACGGAGGAGGTACTTCACGAGGTTTTGTGTGAGGTTCGGGTCAACATCTTTGTAGGACGGCCCCACGATGGATTGCCCCGCCTTGTGCCACATTGCGGCGAGCTGTTCGGGAGTCCACTCTGAAACGTCATTCCATTGGAATCCACTCTTGTCGGCCTCCTTGCGGAGGAAATCATCGAAGTTCATGTTCATTTTGTCTTAGCGTTGTTTTCGGCATCCATTCTGATGCGCAAGGTATTGTTTGCCTGTCTCGCAAGTGCCGCCTGTGCCCTTGCAATATCGGGGTTTATCTTATTTTTATCCAGCTTCTCCATTTGATTGAAGATGAACTTCAAAAGGCTTTTCGAGTCGGTTAGTTTGGCTTTCATGTTGTCGAGATTAGTTCTTGATTTTGGGACTGAAAAATTGACAAGATTTCCGTGTGAATAAGTTCTTTTAAGACTAATTCAAGTGGGGTTTGATTCGGCCACATAGACCTTCGGCAAAGAATGATGTATTTGAATTTAAGGTCATCCGGGAAAACGGTCTTTTCGCAAGCCCTTGAAAACGCATCTCTTTTTTTTTCAGCTACTTCTCTCTTAGCTTGATACTCGGCTAACTCCTTTTGACACTCGATGCACGGTACATCTGAATCATTGCAGGCTTCGCACCCATAAGGATAACTTCCAAGAGCCCTGTTGTCGCGAAAGTAATTGGTGAATTTACCAATAATGACCTTTTTAATCGTTGACCTCCATTTCCCGTCTTCTATATTGGTCATGTCACATATTGTTCGTGCTGAATTATTGTGATTGTCTATTTCAGATTTTGAACGCATCAAAATGTCTTCAATTGCCTTGGCATCATCCCCCTGCAAGAGTTTAAGTAATAATTTTGATTGGGAAACAATCAGTTTGTGGCGCTCAATTTCAAGGATGTCGCAAGCCTTATTCATGTCGTTGTCGGTTTTTTGTGAGTTGGTAATCCTTCTGTGTAGTCAATGATCTTCGGGTCTGGGTTTTCGTGCGCGGCCCTCTTGAACTGCTTCTTAGGGAATACTCCCTGATAGTTCCCCAAGATAGCCACGTCAATGGCCTCAATACATTCTCCGATGGTAAAGCCACCTTTCTTGAACTTGTCGAGGAGCATTTCAACGGCCCTCTTCGTCATCGGCTTTTTGGCCTCCTTCCTTGCCTTGATGAACTCCTGTATCTTGGAATTCATCTTGGGGTGCGTGTGGTAGGTCCCGTTCAGGTCTGCGTACTCGGTGTTCTTTTTTCTGGACTCCTTGCCGAGGGCCTTTTGGACACTCAGGTAGATTTCGTCCACGGCCTTTTCGAGGCTCTTGGCTGGAATCGGCTGAATGTGCTTCAGAAGAGCGATGCGGATTTCGTTCTTGGTCATGTCTTCTGTATTTACCTGTTAAGTGATTCTTCGATAGCGGCCCACGCCTCGCTGAGTTGATAGCTGTACTCCATCAGAGACCTCCCGTTAGCGAGGGCAAGGTCTCTGTTGATGCCCACCTCAACGACCCTCTCGATTTGCCCCGACCCGTATCCCATTTCTCTTGCAATATAGAAAAAAGCGTTGTTCCTTCTCGTCTCTGAAAGCTGGCATGAAGATGTGAGCTCGTCCCACATTTCCTTCATTACTGTAATCGGTACGAGCTCCTTTTTCTTGTCTTCGCGGCAACCGACAACGGGAACTCTTTTCTGAAATCCTGTGTAGTCGCACAGCAACTGAGCCCGCTGCTCGGGATCCATGTGGGGATATTTGAATATCATGCTTCACAGGCTGTCCAAAGGAATGTTCGAGAACATGACCTCTTTTGGCGACTTCCCCATGTAGGCTGCTACAAGGGACACGGCCCGAATCGTATCCGTCTCCACGTTACCCCTGCCTGGTTCCATTTCCATGCCCGGCCATCGGGCAATCCTTGAATGGGGCACCCCTTTGATTTTCTGCGCCTTGACCCACTTCAGGAAATCCGTGCGGGTTCTTCCCTTGGTCTCCAGATAGCGCCTCAGATTGGAGGATACCGTTTCGAGTATTTCTATGGAATTGTCGAGGGAGGCTTTGGCGTGGTATGAGGTGTAGTCATGACTCATGGCCTTCCCTCTTTGAGTTCGTTGTAGATATTCGCAATGGTTTCCTTGTCTCCCTGCATGTAGGTCAGCATCTCGCCTCCGTAGCGTATAAAGCAGTAGGTTCCTTTCAGGGCGATGTGCAAGCCAAGGACAAGGTAAAGTCCGAAGAAGAAGGGTGAAGAGAGTACTCTGATGATGATTTTCATTGCTGATCTGTTTGAAGTGTTTGTGTAAGGTCAATCTCAGTGATGTTCTTGAAGTCGTAATCGGTGATACCGAGAGCGGAGACCTCTTTGGATTTCAGTTCGGTGCCGTCCTCGTGGGTGATAGAGATGATCCTGTCCTCTCCGTACTCCTCGGGCTGAAAGTGAGTCCTCGAACGGGTCATCCTCGCGGGTTCGTACTGAATGCACACCGTGTAGCCGTCCTCCTCGGAGGTCTTGACGGTGATGTAGTGAAGTTCTGTCTCCATGTCTCCTATCGTAGTTTCTTCTTGTTTCTCTTCTTGTACTCCTCAAGCATTCCCTCGGTGATCAATCCGTCAGTGTTCAGGATTATTTCTGCAAGCACCTTGAAGGCCACTCCCGGCTGCTCCTTCTCGATTATCCCCATGGAGTAAATGAGGTGGGTGTACGCCATGAGTCTCTTGTACTCCTCGAATCGGCTCATCGCATAGACCTTTCTCCGCTTCCATGGAGGGGTCTTTTTCTTGGGTCTGATTGGCTTTGCCTCCATTCTACTTCACCTTGTTGATCAATTCCAGTTTAGGACTCCCCATCACGTCAATCACCCGATAGGCCCTCCCTTCATACCATACCTCGTCAGACCTTTTTAGGCGGGTTCTTGCGTGGCTGTTGTCGATGCGCTTCAAGGGGTCGAACCCTCGGAGGTGGCATAGCCGGTCAAAATGTTCCTGCTGTTCTTGTCTGTGGGTCATGTCGGTTTTTTTTGTGGGTGCTAAGGCGATTACTTGAACTCGTTTTTGATGAAGTCCGGGATTTTTCCGTGCTTGGCCTGCCAATCCGCGCACTCCCAATCGGGTTCCTGAGCCGGAAGACAACACTCGCAGACCACGCCAATGGACTCGGGTTCGGGTGTCGGCTGTGGAGGCTTTGGCGCGGTGTACCACGGTAGCCACACGCAGCATGTGAGGACGTAGGTGTATGCGTATTTCATCTAACCTGTACTTTGTCAATTATCAACTCGGACGAACCGTGCTTGTAGTGGCTCAGGTATGTCGCCCTCTTCTTTCCGTCATGCAAATCGGGGTTATATTCCTCATCCCGAACCTCTATGTATCCAAGGTCAAGCCGTGACTGCTTGCACGATTCGAGGTGAGCATATGCCTTTGCCGCGCTGGTGTGAACGCCTAAGATGTGCCGCTGCGTGTCGTTGTGATCGCGGCAAGGGTAACGTCTATCATCCTGAATAACGAGGTAAACGTGTCTTTTTTTCATCTCAGTTGAATTCAGTCGTTGCTACCTTGAACATCTCATTCCACACCTCGTCAGTGATCACGTCACCGTACCTCTCGCGGCCTTTTCTGAGCCACACATGGAACTTCTCCTTCCTACGGGCCTCCTTCACTCGGTTCACGTCCTTGGGTGCCGTGACGCGATACCTCGTCTCGATGCCCTTTGAAGATACCCCGTGGAGGAATCCCTCGTCCCAGAGTTCATCAATCCGGCCCGTGATGGTATTCGCTTTCACGGACAACGCTGCGGAGATTTCCTTTGCAGTGAGTCCATTTCCGTTGCACTTGGAAAGGAGGCTCTTTATGCGCTCTCTGATGGAGGGCAGCTTCGGCTCGATGAACCTGAAAGCGGCCTGTTTCTCGATTGTACCTGTTGCCATGTCGGTTGCTTTTGCGCGTGTAAATGTAAGGATTTTCTTTTAATTGAATGAAGTGAGAAGGATTTTTTTTGCCAGTATTTCAAATTTTCTTCGCTCTGAGCTCCTTCACTTCCTCCTCTGGAACATATCTCGGGGATCCGTTGGCATTGGCCCATCTCGGCTTTCTTTCTCCGTCCTCTTTGACGTGATACCCGTTCTTGCCGAATACGGTGTACACTCCTGTGATCTCGTACTCATGTCCATCGTAGGTTCTCCATTTGGTCCCGACCGGCAGGCACGTCAGTTTTGGCTTATTCAGTCCTTTGAGTCTTGCCGCTGTCATTGCTCTTTCAAAGTATCACATTCTCGAACATCACCCATGGGCACTCTGCCAATGCCCCTATCAGGTCGCTCTTGTTGTGGCCTCCCCTCCATTCCCACAGTCGGGCGTCCCTGTTCTGAACCTTCGCGGAGTCATCCCAATTCAGGGATATGCAGGGGCGTCCTGAATCGTGCCTTGGCGTGGCATCGTGAAAGCGGAGTCCAGGGAGAGAGAAGAAGTCAAGGGTGAATGCCACTTCATCCTCCTCGATCATCACCATCTTGGCCTCCTGATTGAGACACAGCAGCAGGTTTCCTTCTTGGGTCTCTGTCGCCACGGCCCATTCGGAGGTACCGTAGATGGCCGCTGTCGGGCAATTCGCATGGAGCAGCTTTGAGAGGGACGCCATGTTCGCAAGGGATGATGTGATTGAGAACCTGTCCTTGTAGGAGTCCTTTTGCGAGGATCCCGAGAATGTCACCGTCACAAGCCTGTCCCCTCCCTCTCCTTCAAGGGACACTTCCGCAAGCATGACCTCCATCATGCCCCCACGAAAGAAGGCATGGGGAAAGGGCATATTAAAGATGGTTCTTGGCGAGGTGCTCATGTCAGTTTTTTTTGCTTTGTGCCGCTACGGGGCAATCGTTCCTGTAATTGCAGATGGCCTTGCAGAAGTACCCGTTATCGGTCAGCGGGTAGTCGTCTTCGTAAGCCTCTATCTCAGCCACTGTCCTCGCGGCCCAATCCCATGCCTCCCAGTAGTCGTCCATTTTGAATGGGATTATGACGGGGATGTTCTGAAAGAAGTGGAAGAAGATGAGATTCTTCGGGAACACCCCGAAGCGCTCATTCACGGCTGCCGAGTAGAGGTACATCTGCCGGGCCTTTTCCTTCAATTCTTTCCCCTCGTACCTCTTTGAGCTCTTGTAGTCCTGCATTGAGTAGTCCCCGCTCGGGAGGATGCTGAGGCGGTCAACGTAGCCTTGGAATCTGAAAGTCCCCCTGTCAATGTCAATGTGTTCCTCAATCCATACAGGATCGGTGCGCCACCCTGTGAATCCCGAAAAGAAATCGCAAGCCCCTTTATACCGCTTCATCATCCAAGGAACCTCATGCGTGTCCGCACCGAGAAGTACCGCTTCCTTGTATCTTGAGGTCCACTCTTGAAGTGCTTGTTCGGGGGCTATCTCTTTCCTGTCCACCTTTTCAAAGACGAGGTGACCGAGGGAGCCGAAACGGGAGAACCAATTATTCTCCCCCTTGTCTTCCAAGATGTAGTTCCTCTTCCATGCACCCTTGCAGGTGTGCCACGATGTGAGTCTGCTGAAGGAGTAGGTGTTCATCTGCTCAAATCTTTTCAAATGTTCCTATCAATGTACTCTACGGCCTTCGCAATGTGCTTCTGCAAATTTTCCACAATAATCCTCCCTGACTCGGTGCTGCACACAGGGTATCCCAACCCGGCCAACTCATCTCGGAACTCCTTCAGTTTATCCCTGTCGGGTGCCGATTTCTTGGCATCCGCCCCGGCTCTCTGCGCGGCCATCTTCTCCTCGGCCTCCTTGCGGGCCTTCTCGATGGCATCCTTCTCGGCCTGCAAGCGGGCGTTCTCCGCTGCGACCCTTGCCGCTTCCTCTATCTGAGCCTTTCTCGCGGCCTCCTCTGCGGCCTTCTTGTCAGCCTCGGCTTGAAAATCTGCGTTATATCGTTCGAGGTGTGCCTGCAAGAACTTGGCGAAATCCTCGTCAGGTTTCTCTTGCAGCGACTTCATTGTGTAGATCCTCTTGTCCTTGTAGTAGATGCCGTCCTCTCTCAGCTCACCCCCTTTGACGGACGCTACTCTGGAACTGAACTTGCGCTGTCTCTCAATCTCCTCTGCGGCCTTCTTTTCAAGTTCTGCCTTGTGCGCGGCCTCCCGTGCATCAGCCTCCTCTTGGAGTCTCTTGGCCTCGGCCTCAGCCTTTAACCTTGCCGCTTCCCTTTCCTCGTGCGCGTCCTTGGCCTCTTTCAGGAGGCTGTTGTAGGTTTTCTCCGGCAGACCCTCCCACTGGATGCTGTCGAAGTCCTCTATGTAGAGGGCGTATTTCGAGGCTTCTTCGATGCGCTTCCGTCTCAACTCTCTCTTGGCCTCCTTCTCTGTCGCCTCTTGGAACTTCGTCCGTTGTCCCATGAAGACGATTTCCCAATCGTCCTCGTTCATGGTGCCGAGGTCTTTACGCATCTCCTGACCTTCGAGGAGGTACGGCTGCAATTCCTCCGCTCGGGTCTCTTGAAGTTGCCTCTCGTGGAACTTCTCGATCTCTTCCAATTTCTCCTCCCTTGCGAGGGCCGCTAATCGACCTTCCCTTTCGAGGGCGTCAATCGCGCTACCTACGCTACGGTAAAACTCCTTTTTTTCCTCGTGTACGCCCTTCAATCCCTTGACCCCTCGCAGGGACTTGTATTTGAGGCGCAACTCGCGGGCCTGTTTGGAGATCTTGTTCGTGTGTACGGTCACATCTGCCCCTGTTATGGCCTCGTACTCGGCCTCAAGGTCTTGCATCTGCCGGTATATCGGAAAGAACGCCCCCGTCAGCTCATTACACAGGTCTTGAGGGATGTTCTTGTCAAGTTCTACCTTCACCACGGTAAGAGCGAAGGATTCCTGCGTTACCGATTCTGCTTGTTCAGCTTTTTTCTTGGCTGCCATGACCACTGTTGTCTTGTTGGTTGTCGAAAAAATTCTTCCTCACTCTCACTTGCCATCTCAGGTCATACACGTTGGGTTTCCCCTTCGCTACCTTCATGTACTGCTCCTCTGAGACATACGGCTCGTGCGCTCTGCGGAGGAACGTGTTGATGAACAGGAGAGGATTGGCCTTGTACTCGTTCAATTTCTGTATTCTCTTGCGAGACGGCTTATGAGCAGCAGAGTTGATGCAAAAGCCCATACGGCAGCCATTGTGTTTCCATCAATCATATTGAAGACTACGCCAATCATCCCCATCCCGATAGTGAATCCTAATAACGCTTTCATGGCTTAATTGCGTGATACAATGAGTGAGTCCGCTGCGTAGGTGACGTGGGCGGGAGGTATTACCTCTCCTGTCTCCGTGTCGGCCACCTCCACATTCTTCTTGGCGGCAATCTTTGCAAGTTCCTCGATGCGCTTCTTCTCCTCCTCTGCCTTGGCCCACGACTCGATGTGCTTGAAGGAGTACATGGAACGGCCCTTTCTGACCTCGAATGTGTGCCCATGGTAGGCCACCTTCTCCTTATCGGCCCCATGCTCAAGTGCCTGCGCCATAGCCTCCTCCTTCACGGCCTTCTTCAAAGCCTCGGTCAGTTTCTCTGTGCGGGAAAGTTCAGCATAGACGTCCATCGGGTCGGCCATGCCCTCGGCCACGTCAAGGGCTCTGTTGGAGAAGAACTCTTCTACTTGTTCGATTGTGATACTCATGTCAGATTGGTTTTTGATGGTTAATTGTAGAAGGGATGCCGGGAGTCGAACCCGACCACTCAATTCCCCCGCGCAGTTTGCTTGGATGGTAGCTACAAGCGGTGACCCAATGCCGCATCCCTGTGTAGTATCCTCAGAACGGCAATTCGTCTCCTCCCAAGTCGATGCCTCCCGCAAGGGGATCCTCTCCGTACATTGCTGTAAGGTCCTCCTCCATGGGCGGTGGCGGGGCTTGTTGTGCGGGTACTTGCGCGGGGGCTGCCGTTGCTTGGGGTGCTTGGACGGGGACTGACGCTGCGGGTGCTGCTGCCTGAGCCTCCTCTTGTTCTGAGAAGTACCCTTCGAGGTACGCTATGCAGGTGTCCGCGAGTTTGCCACTTGCCTCCATGCCCTGCGGTGACACCTCTTGTGCCGTGAATGTGGGCACGACATAGTTCACGCTTCCGTTTTTCTTCGGGGTGAGTGCGGAAACCCTTACAGCCACGTTGTAAATGGCATTGGATTTCCCCTTCTCCGATGCCAACTTCTTGGCGAACTCCCCGAAGGCGACCAGAGAAGTGGTCTTCAGTTCTATGACGGCAATCTCATAATTGCCACTGATCTTGACTGCTGCGTACAGGTTCCCGATAAACTCGATCTTGCGGGCGTTGCACTGCTCTTTGATCTCCTTCCAGAGGCCCTTGCAGAAAGTGCTCCCATCGTTACCCTTCACTTCGAGGATGTCGGTGCGGCTGTCCTGAATCTCGTTCGACCAGTACCCCATGTTTGCGGGTTGATAGTAGCCGGAGGCCCCTGCGGTGCGAATGAGTGGCATGAACACGAACTTGTCGTGCGAAATGCGCTGTTTCTCTTTGGTGCTCTTGTCGTACACCTCGAATTCCCCTGTATCCCCTTTGAAGGAGACCCTGTAACGGGACGGATGCTCAAGGACTGCGGTGCCCTCACTGTTTCTTGATGGAACTTTCAATGCGCTCATCGGTTCTTGGTTTTGTGCCTTGTAGGCGGGTTTATGGTTTATGGTTTGGTTTTGATTGATTGCTCTATGCGTGACTTGATTCCCTCATCCGGGACACCTCCTCATCTCTCCTCAACACGGCCACCCTCTGTTGGATTCCCTCAACGGATTCCTTGGCAACGAACCTCAGTCCCTTGAAGTCCTCGTACAGGGCAGCCGCGTCAATGTGCATCTTGCGGACCTCCAGCGTGGTCAGCTTTGCCTTGACCTCCGCCCTGTTCACAGCCATTGCCTCAGACAACTTCTCTATCAGCTTCCTCTCGGACTCCTTGTAGAAGTGCTCGCTCTGTAGTCTCATTCGATTATACGCGGCCTCGTTCTCCTGCAAGGTAAAGCAGATGGCATTCATCTCGTCCTTCATCCTCAGAAGCTCGTTGATGTCGGACTCGGAATCAGACTCCTCTTTCAGCTCCTTCAAGCGGGTTCGCAGAACAGCCACCTCCCCATGCGACTTTGTTTGAATGTCTGCAAGGGCCGCTGTCAGATACTCTACCTCGGATGTCAGTCGGGAAATATCCTTCTGAGCATCTTCTATCTGTCCTTGGTTATATGTTTCTGCTGTGCTGTTCATCGGGTGCGTGTGCGTGACGCCAAAGGTAACACTTATTTTAAGTCCTGCAAAAGAAATCTTTTAATAGGACGACTATTTTTCGGGCGTAAGTTCAAACCAGTCCACTCCGTCAATGTGTTCCGGGTGTTGGCTCATGATGTAGGTGCCGATCGGGAACAGCTCTGCCGGTACTGCCGAACGGTATGCCCCGTTGCGCCTCTTATCGCGAGACATTATCCGGCCCTCGAATGGGCTTGATTCGGGGACGACCGCAACGAAGTACCTGTCGGGGTATTCCCCGTCCTTGTCCTCCTCGTCCCCTTCCTCGGTCATGTACATGAGTTCCTGTCGGGGGTATTGGAGGAGGACTTCAGCCGCGCCCTCCTTTATGTAGAGGATTGCGGAGGGGCTTGTGTTGGCCGCCCCTTTGGAAACCGTTATTGCGAATTGGTTGAGTTCTTTTGACATGTCTCAATTCTTTTCTACGATGCAAAAAACCTCTACAACGGCCTCCCCGACCTTGATCTCAAGGAAGTGTTCCTCTGCGCGATCATACCCTACAGAGGCCGTTCTCTTGGATGCCTCCACCTGCACCAGTCGAGCGACCTGGCCGAGGGTCGTGTTGGGTACGGCCACGCGGGCGGAGACGAGTGTTATCCCGTCACCCTCTTCTGGAACCATCTTGTACAGTCTCCTGCACAGCTTGTTCACTTTCGTGTTGTAGCCGATGGCCGTTGCGAAGTTGGCCTTGTCGATGTCTTTCAAAGTGATCATTTTTCGGTTGGTTTTGATTGCTTTATCCCTTGTTCCAGCCCCTTCTCCATGCAACCTCTTGCACAGACCCCTTCGGGTACGGGCAGTTGGGCTGCATCTTGCTTGCCACGAATTGCACCCATGCCGCGTGTCCGTTGCGCTCTGCCGTGTGTTCGCTATCGGGTGTCTCTTCTTTTGAGTCTGCTATTCGGCACTTTATCTGCCACTCGTTGGCAAGCCTCTTGAGCCTGCTCAATTCTGTTTCTCTGCCCTGTCCCATGTCTTGCGTTGTTATTAGGTTGCGAATGTAGTTACTTTTTAGAGATCGAAAAAAAACTCCTTTAATTATTCTCCACTTTCAGGTACCTGCGATAGTAGTTCCCGTTCTTGGAGATCACTCCGATGTAGAGTGCGTTCTTGGCTCCTTTGAAGACATCGTGGACATTCCCCTTCGCGTCTGTGAAGGTTCGGCCTGTCAGGCTGTCTGTCACGGCCACCTGTCGGGGCTTCTCGTGGAGGTTCCCGTGTTGGTCGACGGTGACGGTCTGTGCGGTGGAATTGTTGGCGGAGGCCGCTGTCATGGCAATGCCCAGAAGTGCTACCGCAATCACGCGGAGGGTTGTCGAACGGGTGTTGGCGGGGATGTTGAGGGTGTACTTTTTCATGGCTTTTGTTGGTTTTTTGGATTGTTGGTTTATGCTTATGCTTCTGCAATAGTGAACTCGGACCACAGTTCATCTACCTCGCAGTGGTCCTGTCCTACTGTGAATGCGGGAATGAACTCGCCTTTGACCTGTGTGTAGTAGGTGTCTCCATCTACACGAAGCTCGTTGTCACGCAGCCTATCGAGCAATGCCCGACCGGCATCTTCAAGGGTTCCCTTCACGGTGTCAACCACCTGTGAGGTGCTGACGCCCATCGCGTTAAGTTTCTTGGCCAGTCCGTACTGATACTCTCGTTTTACTATCACGTATGTTTTCATGTTTTCTGTTTGTTGGTTGGTTGGTTATTTCAGAAGGCAGTTGATCGTTTCCCTGATGTCGTTGGCCTTATCGCTCGGAACGTCCTCGGTGACGGAGCCTTTCGCGGTCTCTGCCCGAAGCGCTTCGATGGTCTTTGTCCGTAGCTGAGAGAGGATGTCCGACCGCTCCGGATTGAAGAAGAAGTGGCTGAAGTTCCGATCGCAGTTGAATTTTCCCTGATTAGGGATTGTCAATCTGGAACCGTCCGTGAACAGGAGGTAGATCTTGGCCTTGTCATCTATACAGGCACTCGGCCCGTAGATCTTGCCCGAAAGTATCAGCGACTTTTCCCCGTAAACGAACAGGAATGCCACTCCATTGATGCCGTCTTCGCTGACCACGATATAGTCAGCACCTGATGCGGTGCTCTTTCCCGTGAATTTGTCGTGGGTCACGGTCGTGAGCCGGTCGCACTGACCCGATGCGGTGGAAACTGTTACTACGACTGCGGCTGCGATTGTCAGAAGTTGTTTTTTCATGTTGGTTGTTGGTTTTTTGGATTGTTGGTGAATACTTTTTGCGCGGGATGCTGCCCGAAAGAACATCTCTGAGAACTTGGCCTCGGACCTTGTTCGGTGTGCCTGTGCGGTGGTTGTCTGTTCGTGGTTCATGGCTGCATGAATGTGTAGGTGATTACTATTCGTTTCTGTTTGAGGATGTCGCCCAATCCGCTACCGTTCGGGAGCCAGCTCACTTCAACATCGGTCGAATGTTCCTTCTCCCAAAACTTAAAGTCAACTTTCTCGTACTTGACGGCCTCCGCTGCAAGTCCATTGAGAAGCGCTTGTTGGAGCTTGGTGTTGAGTTCATCGTTGTCTTTCCCTCGGATGACTCCTAACGATACACCGTCTTCTGTTCCTACGTGGAAATACCTCGGCCAGTCCTGCCCCATTGCGTTGGTCAATGCCTCTACGATGTTGGGTATGTCTTCTTTGGGGATCTCGTAGAATGTTGACTGTGCTGGGCCTCGGCTGTTTATAGGGGACAGCACAACGTTCCGTTGGTTGGTCGTTGTCAGTATATCAAGGCCGTGCATGGTGGCGTGTCCGCTGCGCCCGATGTAGTTGCCCTTTCGGGTGAAATTGATTTCTGCTCTCATTGTTGGTTGTTTTTGGGTTGTTTGGTTAAGGTGTGGTTTCGGGCGGGTGTCTCAACCGTTGTCCCGCCCCGGTCAACCGCGTAGCGTGTCAACCATGTCTGTCAATCGTTGTCCTCCTCGTCCTCTTCTTTCCAGTCCACCATCAGGGCCACTTGGTAGGTGTGGGTGTCATGGCTGTATCCTATGGTCTCGTTGTCGGCCCAATACCTGATAGCGTAGTTGTTTGGGTCATAGAACACGGTGGCCTCTGTCAGTCCCTTGTCCTCAACTTCTGAGAGGATGTTCTCCAGTTCGTCTTTGAAGGTTTCCACGTTATCGATTGCCCTTCTCATCTCCTCGAGGTCGGTGAATGTCCGGCCCTGTGCAATCAGGTCGAAAGCCACCTCGTTGTCATCATCGGATATGTTGACCTCCAAAACAGATTCGCTGTCTGTTGCCTTTCGGAACATTCTATGGTCGATACTTGTGGCTCTCCTGTGCCAAAGCTGCCAGCCGTCCCGCTTGTGGAGCAAAAGCTCCGTGACGGAATGCCCTGATTTGGTCAGTTCATCGGAGCAAACTAAAAGGTCTGTAATGGTGTCGAATGTGAGGGCTTGGCGCAAGTTGGCCGGGTATCCGTTGGCTTCGGATGTTGTCTCTACGGCAAACAGTCCGTTGTTGCATGCGTAGTCAAGTGTTCTGCTGTTGTTGTTCATGGTGTTGGTGTTTAGTGGTTGTTTCTTCAATGATGGTTGCGTTGAAAATCTTTGCGATGTTCTCCACCTCTTCTTTGAATTGAATGGGGTCGGTAATGGTTTTCGCCATGAGAACATCATCGCCTTTAGGATGTGACCTGACGAGACAATATGAATTTTCATGTATTCCTATCCTGTGTCTTAATGGCTTGTGTTTGCGGATAAGAATAGATATAAAGAGGTCTATCACTGCTTCATTCATGGCTTGATGGGTTGAAGTAGTGAACTCTCGGTTGATATGGCTTACCGCGCAAGTCTTCAACTTTTTTCATCTTGCCGCGCAAAACTTCCACAATTACGCTGTTGGTTGTTTTGGTTCCCCGTTTGTAGGTCTTCCCGTTCAAATTGAGTGATGTCGGCAAATTCGCTCTTTTAATTACTCTCATGTCGTGGTTGCTTTTAAGTGTTGACTGTTGGTTGAATTGGCTTGTGTTGGTTAATTGATGGTCAGGGCAATACCGAATGGAACGGACGTTATCAATACCCTACCCGAATCTTTTTTCACCTTCCCGAATCGCTTATATCCCATGTCGTGCTTCTCGTTAAGGTCATTGAGTATGGAAACCACCTTTTCGGCAATGTCCTCTGATGATTTCAGGTAGATATTCCATCCCTGAATTGAGTAGGTGGCCCCTGTCGCGGCCTTAATCTCGGTGGCTAATTGTTGCTGATTCATGTCGTGGTTGCTTTTAAGTGCTTGATTGTTGGTTGACTTGATTTCCGGCCCTCTAACGGGCTTTCTACTTGTTGGCCGATACATAGGCATCCGCGATGGCTTTCGCTGTCCCTGCCCTTATCTGTGGCGTTCCCACGTAAGTCTTGCGGTGTGGCCTGTTCGTGATGTCCACTATTGTTGGCCTGTATCGGATAGCTCCGGAGGGTGTCCGTATGCGGGTCGATGTGGGTCTTAGGTGTTGGCTCATGGCGTTGTCAGTTCAGAAAGTATGACTGACTTGATTTGGCACGGGAAAAAGTTTCCGGGCCTTGCTGGGTTGTGAATGATGGCTATCATGTCGCCCGATGGTAGTTTCATGGCTCTGTGCCCGTTCAGATAGTCCTCCGATGTTATCGGCTGGCCTTTTATCTGTATCAACCTATGAAGGGCTGCAAGGCGTTGCCCGTGAATGCTGCTATGTGGGATGTCGTCTTGAACAAGGCTCTTGATAGCGGCCTCGTTGTGGGGGTGAATGTTGGCTGTAGTCTTCATGACCGTTTGGTTTGTGGCCTGTTGGCCGGGTTAATTGATTGTTGCGTTAAACTTGGTCAGGATCTTCTCGTGTATCGGTCGCCCCATGTTGAGGACAAAACGGAGCACCCATCTTGCGTCCGAAAGCTCGTTCCGGTAAGGGATGTTTTCCAATTTCAGATACTCGCGCATCCTCATAACAGCCTTCTCAACGTGCTGCCCTCCGAACAAGACGAAGGTTCCAAACCCGTAGTCTGTAAGGTAGAAACCGTAGCGCATCATGGCGGTTCCCATTTGAGGTGTACCGAAGTTGGCTTCTACCTGTTTGAGTAGTTGCTCCTTGGTGTACATATAGCTCCTGTGGTGGTAATAGGCCATAGTTCGCTCCCTGCCGGTCATCTGGTCCCATGTCTTGCGGTCGGGATTCCAGTCGTTCGGTCCGTATTTGGCCGGGTTCGGCTGCGTGTACTTTGACGCAAAGGCGGTAATGAATGATCGCATGATGTTGTCTTGTTTCTTTGGTGTTTTCCAATAAAATCGAACATAGTTGTCAGTGCCCTCTATGTTCCTGTGAGCTATGCAATACTCTGTTTGCAGTTGGATCTCGTTGTCCTCTGTGATAATCTCAAGAGGACGGCCTGTTACTGCCTGAATGAGTTTCTCGAAGTTTTCCTTTTTCATGGTTTGTGGTTGTTGGTTCATTAAAAGTTGTAAGCCTCTGCGATGGCGGCCTGTTCAGGTGTTAATGCTCTCTTGAGATACTTTGACCGCTCTTTTATTGTGTTGTAAAGCCTTCGCATTCGCTGAATCTCTGAACCGATTGTTTTGTAGTCGTCAAATGTCTGGCAGTCAACAAGGAGGTCGGAATATCCAAGTTTGTACTTTAAGGAACGCTCCTTTGCCTGTTCAAATGTCAGTCCGTCCTCAATTACTCCGTAGTCGTTCTCGGTTCCGAATGTCCCATTCTCGTTGTCAATCAGATAGTCTGTGCCTGTGTAGTGGTTCATGGCGTTGTGGTTGTTGGTTGAATTGGTTAAATGCGCTCGCCTGTGTAGTCCCGTTTGAGGGCCAATGTTTGGCTCATCACATGAGCATCGTCTAACATTGAAAGAGCTTTCTGAATGTTGGCTCGCGAGTGAACGGTGGTAAATTCAAGTGTCACGTCCGGGCCGTGGCCTATGGTTTCCATCTTGAATTTTGAGAGCTGTCCGGCTGTTGCCCCGATGAAGCGGGCAACGTCCCATGCCCCTTCGGCTCTCATTTTGTAGGTGTTGGCTTTCATGGTTTGTGGTTGTTGGTTGGTTGTGTTATGTGCTGCCAAAGGTAGTTATTCTTTTAAGATATGCAAGGAAATTCTTTTAAGCTAAAGAAAAAAAATTTTCGCGCAATGTCATTTACTTACGTTGCCCATCTGCTGCCCGATGGTCTAACGAATGTTTGCCTATTGGGATATTTGGACTGGGCCGCTGCCTGTGCCTGTTCGGTTGTCTCGCATACGTGCATAGCAAGTAGGCATCCTCTTCGATTGTAGATGTGGAATGTCTGTCTGGTGGTGGTCATGGCTTGTTGGTCTTTATGCGTACGATCAAAAAAAACTCCTCTCGCCGTCCGTCCGGGTGTTGGCCCGTGAACGGTATCCGGCCAAAGGGCCTGTTCCTGTTGTTGGACGGGCGTTGGATAGATGCGCCCCAACTTCCTATGAATGTTAGGCCCATTGATTCGCACAATGCCCGGACCGTCTTTCCGTGTTCCCTGAAATAGTCCGTGTTGAGCTGTTCCATTAACTGGGTGTCCGTTCGGTGGTCCTCCGGGGATTCCGGGGCGGGTGTCACCGTCCATTGTCTGCTGCCGTCTATTGTCTTCATGGCTTGTTGGCGTTGTTGGTTGGTCATCTCATTATCAGGGCGGCTTCAAGTAACAAGCCCTCCCATGAATAACCTTTGCAAACTTCTGTGCCCTGCTTGTCTTTCAGGATGTGAGCGGACCCGGATTTGCAGGCCCTGTAGCCTTGCTTGTAAAGGTTTTTCATTAATTGGCTTGTCCAGCCTTTCAATGGTTCCCAAAATATCTTCCCTTCAGGGTATCCGATTTTCTCGTTTGTTTGTTGAACTCTGATTTCACTCATGGCTTGTTGGTTGTTGGTTCGTCTTTGATGAATTTCCGATAATAGATCCCCTGCCTGTTGGTCCTCGCAAGGAACAGGCCTCCGCTCGGTGTTTGGTAGATGGGCTCGAACTTGCGACCTTCCCAACGGATGGAACTGCCTGTTGTGCTGTCCGGTGGGGCCGTTGTCGGTTCCTGTGTCTGTGCCTGTGCGGATGTCACGGCAAGGGCTAACAGTAGGGCTGTGGTTGCGGCTGTTGTTTTCATGGTGTTCACTCCGTTAATTCCTGTTGAACGAATTTTTGCACGTCCTCCGGTAATTGCTCGAACTTTATGAGCTTGCCTATGTTCCTGCTCTTTTTGAAGTTCTGAATGTCTACCGTTATCCATCGGTTGATTTCTCGCTTGTTGGTCGGTCGGTCTGTTCCCCGTCCTCCCCATGCATTCCGTTGGTAGTTGTCGATCAGGTTGCCCGTATGTTGACCGAACCCGGCCGGGCTGAACGGATGTTCACTTGCCCCTATCATTTCCCCATCCGAAAAGATGACGGTGTAGCGGTCGAATGTTTGTCCTCCGTTGTCGAAAATTGCTCTTACTTTTTTCATTGTTGGTTGTGGTTTTTATGGGCGGCTGCCCGGTTGTTGTTTACTTGTAAAAGGTGGTCACGACCTGTGAAACGTATCCCGACCATTCGCCCCTGAAGTATCGTCCTTTGATATGGACAACGTGTGCGGCCTGTTTGCCCTTCAGTGTCTCGTTGAATTTGAGCTGCCTGTATCCCTTCAGGTTGTCGGCTGCGTAGCTTCTCAGGTTGGCATTGAAGACTGCCGTTCCCGGTGTTCCTTTAATGGTCTTGACTGTTGCTTTCATGGTGTAGCGTTGTTGGTGGTTATCAGTTGACTTTCAAGAGTCCTTGATGTGTATAATCCCCGTTTTCGTCTTCGTGAAACGTAAGGGTAAATGAGGTGATGCACTCATTATAGTCCGGGCCTGAACCTTTCAGTGGTTTCAGTTTCACGGGTTTAAAGTCTGTTCCTTGTCCTGTGCTTTCAGGTTCCCCGATTTCGGTGACTATCCCGCTTAAGCTGAAGTATGGGTGTTTAAGAGTGTCCCCTATTTTGATTGAATTGACATTCATGGTGTGGCTGTTTGTTGGTTCTTTGTTGGTAGTGGTATTGGCCCGGCACCGTTTCGCGGGTGTCCGTTATCGGGTGCCGGGCTGTATTTTTATGCAAGCTCCCCGTTTTCCAAAAATTCGTAGTCGTTGGCCTCGATGGCTTCTCTCACTGCTTCATCTGAATACAGGTAATCGAATTCATCAGAAAGCATTTTGAAAGCAAGGTTTTTGAACTCCTCCAAAAATTCAGAACAGGCCTCTGCACACTCCTCCGTTTGTTCGACCATTAATTCGGACGTTCCTTCATAGTTGGCTTCTGTTTCTACGCGGGTATCATCCGTGCACCCGTATCGGGTCCGCTCGTAACTTGCTCCTGTTTCAAATCGGTATCCATGGGCGTACGTGGTCGCTATTACCGTCCTCATGGCCGGACAAAGATTTTTAATCAGTGCCGATTTCGCGAATTTGTGCAGCTCATCAAGTAGCTTATATCCATCCTCTTTTATGGGCTGTCTTGCGAAGGACTGAAGATCAGCGTAGTCAACGCTTCCACTTAGTGCTATTGACTGAGCTCTGTCAAGGTCGAACCCTTCAATGTCAAACCCGGCTATATTGCACATCTCAGCAAGCTCACGAAGGTTGTCATATGTCATGTCCCACCATTCGTAATTAACATTTATCTCTCTCAGGTTGTCAATGGCCCTTTGCTTGGCATCTTCAGAAAGCTCCTCGAAGGTGAAGATTTCGCGGGTTATTACTTCTGTTTTCATGTTGTTGTGGTTTGTGGTTAGTGGTTAGTTACTCATTACTGCGCCCCGGTCCCGTATCGCTCGGGATTTTGTCCGGTCCTCCGGTCGGGGCTGTCCTTTCTCAGTCTCTTAGCGCTGGATGGTCGCCTTTGCTCGCTACGTAGATATGGACGTGTGCAGCGTTTCGCGGCCTCCAATTACCTGTGAAATTTACGTTTATATATTTCATGTCGGAACGGTTCTCGACCCATTCCAACATTTTACGCCAATTCTTGCGTTCAACTGCCCATGCACATTTGCTAAGGCCGTTTGAGGCTCCTCCCCATCCTGACATGAATTTGTCAGTGGCCGTTATCAAAACGGTATGTGTTTCCATCTGCTCAGGGGTGCGGTCGTCCTTGAATACCGTTCTGCCGTTGTTAATGGTGGTCTCTTTTTTCATGGCTTTTAATGTTGCGGCCTTGTGGCCGGGTTAAACTTTGAAAGGGTGAAACGTTGTTATTGAATTTCTCTGAAGGCTTCAACGCTGTTATCATCTTGCGGAAATACTCGCGCGATGCCTTCGCACTCTCTTAGTATGTCCTTATAAATTCGCTCGGAATTCCGGCTGTCCTCGGAGTAGCCGAACTCATGGCAAAAGTCATCAAATGTGCCCACATCGTACTTCTGTAGGCATGATAGAACATCGTAAGCGCTCGGCTCGGTTGCTCCTGCCGCAATGGACTGCCCAAACATTACCCGCATGCGCTTGCCGTTCCTGCTGAAGGTTACCCGGTAGCGGTGCCGGCTATCGGTATCCCCTGCGAAGTGTGGGCCGTATCCGAAATAACTGACGGACATTTTTACGCCTGAATTTCTGAGAAAGGCTTCAGCCTGAGCATTGTGGTCGGTAGTGGTGATTGTGGTTTTCATGGTTTTTGGTTTTTGGTTTGTGGTTAAAAATTCATCAATGCGTTTGAAAACAAGAGCGCCAATAGAGACACCTGAAACAAAACGATCATGGCAAATTTTAAGAGCTGCTTTTTCATGGTTTGTGGTTTGGGATTACTTGCGGATTTCTACGGTTTTAACGGTCGCGTCCCGCGCATCAACAAGGCATTCAAAACGGGACATGAAAATCTCTTCTTGTCCTCGCTCCGTCTCGAAAAGAATAAATGTTAACTTTTCGCTCTCGTCTCTTCCGTATTTGCGAACGGCTACGGGTTTACCTGTTGCGAAGGTGCCAAGATCCCCTGCCTTCGCCCTGGTGAGTAGTGCCGCGCTCATTTTTGTAGGGACATTAAAAACTGTTACTTCTCGGACATTCTTTACCTGTTCCATGGTTAGGCGGTTTTGATGGTTTGTGGTTTTTGTTGTTTGTTATTACTCCTCAAATGTAGGCACTGTTTTAAGAATAACAAGCAAAAATCTTTATTTGAGAAAAAAAAATTTACTCTTTTAAAGTACTGAATATGAATACTTTACGGGCTTTCTTTGTTCTTTAGTGCGACATGATGAGCAAAAAAAAGAAGATTTCGCGCAAACTAAACGCCGATTTAGACCCGTCTAAACGAATAACCTAAAATTTTTAGATTGCCCTAAATTTATCACCGTCCTCACCCGTGCGCGCGAAAGATACCTTAATGAATGCCCTACACATAGGAACAACCAAGAACACCCCAACAGGTAAGCCAAGAGAAGGGAACAGCAAGAAAGGAAGACCCGTAGAAGAGGACACCGGAAAGGGCCGGTAAAGGGGCCGCGGTTGGGGAAATTGATCGCCCCAAGAAGTCCCCGTATCCCTTGCCTCGTGCGGGTTTCCCGTCCGTTCCCCTGCTCGGTCCCTCCCCTTTGTCCCTTGTCCGGGTTCCCGTCCTATGCCCTATAACAGGGCACAAAAAAGGCCCGTTTTATGGGCCTTGTTGCGGTGTTCCTATATATTCTATATATACAGTGAACCGATAAAAGCTATACGTTGTATATATGTTTTCAATGGCCTCTATCAGCTCTATTTCCGGGCTGTATATACGTCATATATATAGGGTTTAAGAGGCCTCGTTTCCCTTGAATTCCTCGGCTTCGTGAATGAACTGGAAAAAGTGTGCCGACTGCCGTCCTACCGGTCCGACCTGAACCGCAAAGGACTTCCCGTCCGTGAATATACCGCTGCCCGGCTCTGTCTCTTCCGTGTATGCTGCAAGGTTTTTATTTGGGATCCAAGGCTTGATCATCCTCGGCGCTCTTCCTGCTCGTGGTTCTTCGCGTTGTTCCTGTTGCGGTTCCTCTTCGTGGGTTTCTTGTTCGGTATCCTGTGCGGGGCTCAGGGCAAGGGGCGCAACCGTGGGTGCTGGCAGTGTTCCTATTTGCATCCTGACGATATACTCCACAAAGGGTTTCACCTTGTGGCCGTGCAACGTTGCAAGCTCTTTCAGTTCCTGCGCTTCTTTTTCCGTCAAGTCTATCAACATCCTCGGCATCTGTTCTACTGTTTTAGTTAGGGCTGCAAATATATATTCTATATAGAATATATACTTCAAACAGCTTTACTCTCATGCGTTCCGTATATACACTATATAGAATATATACAATAGACAGGTTATTGTTCCTTGCTTGCGTATATACTCTATATAGCGTATATACTTTCATTCACCACTAACACCGCTACCCCTTTCAGGTATCCCGTTCAGGTATCACAGCAAGGGACGCAAGGAAAGGGCACCTGCAAAGGATGCCCGCGAAGGTGGGCCAGACAGCGAGGCCCGGAGCGGGAAACCGTAGGGGCCCCCGAGCGGGAACCGAGACGGGGGGCATCTTGGGGCGAGGACGGGGAACGCGGATGGGGGGTATAGTTCCCCGTAGAGTATTCCCCATCGAGGTTTTCCTTTCAGGGTTTTCCTTTGCGCTTTTTTCCTCTGGGGTTTTTCTTTTTGTTATTCTCTGTTAGGGCTTCCTTGTAGTTGGTTCTTGTCAATGGGTTTCCTTGTGTGGGTTTTATGGGTGGGGGTGTTTTGGGTTTAGGGTCGTCTAAAAATTGGATTTAGACTGCACGAAAAATTTTTTTCTTGCTTGTTGCATTGTGGGCTAAAGAGGAAGGCCCCGATAGGGTTTTATTCCTTCGCGGCCTCTTCGATGTTGTCCGTGCATACCACGCAGAGATGCTACGGATAGGAGATCAGTTCATATTTACCTATGCGTGTCATGCTCATTGTTTTGTGTCAAGTCCATCGGGGTCGATGTCGTCATGCCGTATAGGGTTACTGACAGAATTTCCTAACCGGATATGCATGTTTTCAAAGCTCGAACGAAGAGGGTTGTTTTCCGAGGGGCCGAACTTGGCATTGGTGTCGACTTTTGTTACGGGTTTCCATAGGACTCCTGTTCCGAAGCAACTGCGGCAGGTAACAGGTAAGGCGTTTAGCGCTGGATTTCCTCCAAGGTAGAATCCGCTAGGGACATTTCCCGTGCCTCCGCATACGGGGCATTTGTGTGGTGTGTCGCTCATTTCATGCTGTATCTGCGTTTCCAATCAAGGATAAAGTTCAAGGTTTCCTTTGCTTCTGTTTTCGACTCGAAGCTGAACAAGGTCTCTCCGAGCGGGCCGTAGATGATCACCCTCCACAGGAACATCTCCTCACCGTCCACACCGACATCATCCGTTATGTACACCCTCTTGAGGCATATCTCTGAGACATGCTCGGGGTACATGACAGAGAGTCCGCAGTGGTCAGACTCCTTGTACCCCATCATTAAGTCTTCAGGATTGACTGGCTCCTCGTATAGGTAGTCCCAATCCTGTACAAGCTCCCCGTGCTCCGAGATGGAGATCATTGTTCCACCCCCATCAAGGTTCCTGTAGTTCCTGCTACTGAGGGTCTGAATAAAGATGTGTTCGTCTTCGCTTCTCATATCACTCCTTTGAATGTTTCCTTTATCGCTCTTATCACCCTCATGTGCTCAGGGGTGGATGCCCCTACAAAAACCCCGTCCTCGGGCCTCTTCAATCCTGTCACCGTTGTCGTACTGTCCTCAAACTTCTTCTCTATGTAGAACTCGTAGTAAACCCCGCTTATCGCTATCAGACCCTTTGACTGGAAGTACTCGATGGGCATGGCAGTGGAAGGCTCATGCCTGTTCACTTTCGGTTTCTTGAAGAGGATGTATCCTTTGGACATTGCTCAGTCGCCTCGTTTTAAGCCCTACGCTGCTACGCTGGGTCCAGTTCGGTTTCCTCGATACTCAACCTGTCCAACTCCTTTTGAACCTCTCTGAGAAGCTCTGCGGCACGGGAAATCGCCTCCATGTCATCTGCAGGTATCGCAAACCTGTCCGCGAGGTAGTACTTGTAGGGAAAACACCCATCAAGAGAGATCTCCTCAAGAGTCGCACCGATACGTCCTCCCATACTGTGCATCACGACATGGGATGTTACCGTGTAGTGTTTTCCCTTGACGGGCCACTTAGACTTGGGAATGTCGGAAGGTCGGCCTGAATCGTTGATGCAGATCACCCGTATCCTGACATGTTGACCGTTCTTGTTTGGTGTGACAGCCATTCTTTTGCCTCTCGTTTGAGATGACAAATCTAAGCAACCTTTTTACTCTATGCAAGTAAAATGCTTTTTTCCTATAAAATTATTTTTGGATGTCCACAACCCTATCGAGCTTCCACTTGGATGTGGGGCTTTGCGCGGTGTACAGCTCTCGCTTCCCGCTTGGGGTCGGCTTGAAATCCGCGTGAACGAAGTTGTTGTTCGGGTAGTAGCAGACGCGGGTGTAGCAGGTGTGCTCGAGCATGGGCTCGATGAGGTCTTTTGCGCTGGCCGATGTGTAGTCTGCTGCACCTGTCCCGTTCGGGTGGCTCTCCTCGAAGTTGTGCTGAGAGTTTCCTGTCCGGCCTTTGCTCTGCTCGTACTTCCTTGGGCGGTACCCCGAACGCTTGGACACGAGAACAGGCTCTCCAACAGCCTCCCTCACGGCATTCATGGGAGTGATGTGATTAGAGAGAATGATGTCAGCGATGCGCTTTGTCGGGGGTTTCTGCTCGATGCAATACTCCGAGATGCGAAAGTGTCCGTGCTTCTTGGTGAACTCCGCAGTGCTGATGTATGTGCTCATGTAGTCTTGAACAAGATTGCCCCGATAAAAGGAAGATGTTGAAATGTGTCCATGAAAGACCTGACCGGTTCCATCTGACGGGACACCTGCATGACGACCACTTGAGATCTGTCAACTTCATTTGGAAGATGCACGCTCATGTCCTGCTTGAGCTTACAGGTGAATCCATGTATGGCATCGATTCCCGAGCAATCATTCAAGGCTTTTCTTGTAGAGGCTTTCATGCTTCAGTGTTTTTGCTCTATTCTTTTGAGGGTCTCATTGAGGATCTCGTAATGCCTCTTTACCTCTGTGAGAGCCTCTATCAGTGCCTTTGTCGCACTCTCGGCTCTTGTTACTGCGGCTGTTTGAAGTGACTTGTTCTCCTCGTAAAGCTTCTTGACAGCAAGAAGACTTCCTGCTAGCATCAAGGTCAATATCACTATAGCAAAGGTGTACCCACTGTAATCACCAGGCTGGACCTTTGATGCTGAATCTATCAGAGTTGAAGGGTCTATCTGCAAAAGATTCAGTGAGTGCGGCATTTTTCCTGCTGTTGATTGTTGAGGCAAATTTAGCGATCAATTCACAATCATCAAGGAACTGGCTTGATTGAGGCTATTGCTGCAAGTACAGTATCCAATGTAGTACACAGGGGATTGGGTCAGGTCAACCTGCCCTGCTAATGGAGCGCTTCCTCCTGGAACTGCCCCGAATATGTACCTGTAACCACTCATTAGAGATTGTAAATTATGGTGATTATGGTGTGGTCTGCTTTCATGGTTTATTCATGTTCATTTTCCAATTCAGGTAAAACAATAGGTGCGCCAAGAACAATTGGCAGCGTGTTGTTGTAGATAATAGCCCACTTATCCCCCCACTGCTGCACACTGACCCAATGCTGGGCTGCATGGTTCGGACATCCGTAGTAATTGTCGCACAGGTCACGTGCCGAAAGTGCAGCGGCCTCGTTGTCGTATAGGTATCCCAGCTTTACCATGACGTGCCAAGTATTGAGTTTATCGCATTCTTCATGCCTAATCGGTCGGCTGACTTGTTGCCCTCATAGACCACGAACATGAGCTGTCGGCCCGTTAAAATGTTGCCCGATGAATCGCCAAACCTTCCGAACAGCATCCTTGTTGCCGTACCAAAAACATTCAGC
>Ga0070753_1000287_pt1 | contig 31828 bp, 46 predicted proteins | sample VirMetDEL_Aug_31_FD_77441 | JGI IMG/M metagenome (GOLD analysis project Ga0070753, IMG submission 77441) | Aqueous microbial communities from the Delaware River and Bay under freshwater to marine salinity gradient to study organic matter... | ecosystem: Environmental > Aquatic > Marine > Coastal... | reverse complement strand
AGTTGTTATACTTCCATCTGCAATTGTTACACTTGGAGAACCCCAAGAAAAACTTCCGTCTCCATCTGACAGTAATGATTGTCCAGAAGTACCGTTACCGCTTACATTTAAAAGAGATGCACCTACAACATCTGAATCTGATGTTCCAATTAAAGTACCATTTGTTGTTGAAACAATAACACCACCGTTTGTTAGTGTAAGTCCAAGAGCATTTCCTGCACCATCAGTAAGTGCTTGTGCTGAACTATCAATAGTTCCATTATCACCCACTTTCAATAATGAAGTATAAGTATCTTTTATTTTATTTCCTGTTAAACTTGCCATTTTATATTATTTAAATTTGTTCCCAATTTGTATTTTCGTGATTCCATTGATGGCTATTTTTATTCCAATAAGATTTTAGATGTTTTATAATCTTTACAATCTTATTTCCAATCTTCGGTAAACCAAGTCCAAGTCCTAACATACTACTCTATATAAGCTATTATTTTACCTGCTGAACAACTAATCGTATGGAATGATCCATAAATTATCATACCAGTAACAAGTTCTAAACTTGTAATTGTAGTATCTCCTTTTGTTGTATTGTTTGTAGCACTTATCGTTGCATCTTCTAAAACTTGGATTGCATTGTATTGATTTCCTACTGTACTGGTTTCGCCACTTGCAATTATTTCTAATCCAAAATCACCAAAAGCTGATTTGTGGTAAACCGAGTTGTAACTCATATCATTTGCCATAATTGAAATATTTACTACAAAAATAACAAATTATAATTTAATGTTTTCGACCTTGACCTCTGTATTTTTTCTTATAACCATTTTGACCACGACTTGCATTTTTGCTATGCACTCCAGGTCTTTTTTTCTTGGGTTTCTCTATGTATGAAGTGTAAAGTTTACGAGGCATTTTTAGACATCATTTCAGTTTTATGCTTTGATCCCATAGAACTACCAAAATAATATCCTATGACTTGTGTAAAAGCTGCAACAACTGCACCAAAACCCATATCAAATAATCTTTGAGATTCCTCTGGAATTTGCCATACACCAATAGCACCTGCGACAACTGCAACAAAAGACAACGTTATACCCCAACCTACAGTTTTAAAAAGAATATCGTTTGATCCAGATTGTATAGCTGCAATTTCTCTTTGTCTTGCTGAAGCCCTATCAGCAACTTCAGCTTCGTATGCTTCAAGAATTAACTCTTGTGCTTTGATTTTATCCTCTACTGGTACATCAGATTCTTTTATAGAAGCAATAACTTCTTCAACACTCATATTGCCTTGTATTAATGAACCGAGTGTTGGATTAATTAATCCTACTGCACCTTTTAAAAGTTTACCAACAGTTGTTTCACCAAATTTTTTTTTCTTATTACTCATCTTCTATTTGGTCTAAATTAAATGGGTGATATGTAGTAAAAGCCTTACCAGGTTTTCTTTTTGCTTGATATACAAGACCACGATTATTACCTTTCACATAGCTAATGTGAATCCAAGCAGGATTGTTGTCATCTCCTAATTCCCATATCAGCTTATCAAACTCAAATTCATTTTTAATTATATAAAACAATTCGCAATTAGAAATCTTTGTTGCATCAAGATCAATAGCACACCCCTCTATATGTTGCGAAGTTGTAGCTGAACCAGAAATAGCTTTGTTAAGTTCTTCACATCTAAAGAAACTATTAATTAGTATTGGCTCACCAACTCTTTCTCTTAATGGTTCAAATAAATCTTCTGCAAGGTCTTGCATATTATTTAACTGCTCATCATTTGGAGTATTATCTATTTCTAATTTTTTGGCAGTAGCAGATCCAGTTGCTTCTTTCCAAGATATATGTTTGCTAAATTTTTTTGCTTTTGGCATAATATTTAATTTTGTTGAACTCTATTTGCAATATCAATAATTGCTCTATAATAAGTTTTCTCATTATCGTTTTCTTCGCTATATGCTATCCCATTAATGTTTGAAGTAAATACATTAAAGTTATTGGAAGATAAATCAAAGAAATCCGTTGTAGATGTTTTGATTAATTCTAATATTGATTCTACAATATCGTTTACTTGCAGTTCACCACCATCATCAGAGAAAAATGCAGTTACAACTTCTATTCTTGTTATACATTCTACAATAAAATCAGTTTGGTTTTGATTTGTTTGTGCAGTATCTACAGAATAGATAATTATGTATGGTTCGTTTTGAGTTGATGGAACACGATTATAAACTGGCACATTTGAGCCATCATAAGTAACGTTTCCGTTTAATAGAGTGAATATCTTTTGTCTTATATATCTTATTGGTTCTTTCATCTTAAAGCCCTTGTAATCGCATTATTTAAATCTAAAACTAATCTTTTTAATCCTGTGTTTATTTTGCTATAAAAATATGGTTGTGCCTTTTGAAACTTTGTACCAAATTCAAGAAACCCTGAATATGGTGCTTTTGATTCTATTGCTTTCTCTCTTGCATTGTAAACAACATTGTTTCTTAAATTACCAGTATCAACTGGTATTGGTGGTCTTTTTATTTCTCTAACAATACTTAAACCATTTCTATCTATAATAATATCTGCATCTCTTTCGGAAACTTTTTCAAGTTTACTAAACAACCTATCGATTTTGCGAAGATCAGATTTATTAACTCTTATTTCCATTACTCTCTTTTTGTTGCCGTTATAGATGTAAAATATTTATACTTGCTATCAAACATTGTATTGATTTGATATTGACCAGATTCATTTTCTATTTCAAGCAAATCTGTTGTTGCAATATCATCAGCAGTTTTTTTTCTTACTATAAGTTCAATAACTAAATTCCTATCTCTTTTCCCATTCTTTGTTGTTATATCGCCATCAGTATAATTAACACTTGCCCAAATTGTTGTTTGGGTTGAAAGTGTAGAAGTAAATCCACCAAAACCATCAGCAGTTTTACTTTGTCTTTTGACTAAAACTCTTGTGTCTAAATCTCCTGCTCTCATTAAATAAACATTGCTTTATAAGAACTCAATATACTTTTTACATCAGTTGGTATTTCACTTACAATAGTTCCAGTCACAAAATCTGCTCTATTGTCGTACAAGTTAGAAATCATTTGAAGATTCGCTTGTATTAAAAAGCTATCATTTAAACCACTTGTTGTGTAACTTACAATGACTTCTTTAGATGGCAAACTATTTAACTCTACAATTGTATCATCAAGTCCATAAGTTTCGTAAGCAGTTGTAGCAGTTCCCTCAACTGTTATAGATTGTATAGAAGCAATAGGGGAAAAAGGCAAAACAAATCTCTCATCAACACTCGCTAAATATAATTTTCTTGTTTTAGCTACTATGTCTTTTGAAATATAGTTTTCAATAATAATCCTTGCTTGTGTTATCATTTGACCAATTAAGGTATCATCAGCACTTGTATCAACTCTTAAATAAGTTTTAGCAGTTGCAGTATTTATTAATTCAGATCCTGTTGTAGAATCGATCTTAATTTGTGTGTGAAAACGATTTAAAGGATTACTATAATATCTCATTATTTAATTTTTTTTGTTTTTCTCCTATATGCTTGTTTTAGTTCCTTTGTTTCTTTTGTTTTTTTTTCTTGGTTATCTAAACCAAAAAATCTTAAAATGTCTATTAACATAATTATTATTTAAAACAAAAATACAAAAAAAATGCACCATAAAATTTACAGTGCATTTGAAAAGAATAAAGAAAGAAAAAACTATTTGAAGTCAAAGTTATTAAAATATTTTGAATTATCATTTGTAAGGCTTAACCTTACTGACATTCTTTTGCCATCATTTTTAAATATGAAAAAACCTTTAAACTTATCAACCCATATTGCAAAGTAATCTACATCTTTTTTTTCGTAAGGGTGATGCCAAGCAATATGAATTGTTTTTCTATGTTTTCTAAAATCTTGATTGGTAGATTTTATTTGTATGCGATAAATCTTATCTCCTGTGTCAGCTATGCAATCATAAAGGGAGGAATGAATTAGGGGATAGGAAACTATTATATCTCGTTTAAGACATTCAATACCAAATTGATATTCGGCAATACAACCTACTGCATTGCTATCCATACCATAAAGTTAAAAAAAAAGTGGCTAACCTAAATTAACCACTTCAAAACAACTTAATTATATGAAAAAAACTAATTAACTAAAGTATTTTCTTCGTTACTCTTTTCTAAAGTATCTTCTATATTATATGCTAAACCTAAAACCTTAAAGTAATCATCTTGGTTTACATTTTTTATATCCCAATTCTCTGATATAACTTTCATAATCTTTGGAGTTAATTTTCTTACCATTATCTAAATAACCAAAATAAAAAGTTAATAAATAGAATTGACCAAAATATAAATTGAGGCAAACCCCAAACAATATATTTTATAATTCGCTTTTGTAGTTCAATATCTACTGGCATATTAATTTCTTTCTTTGTTGCTTTATAAATTGTTTTCATTATCCGTTTATAATTAACATTATAGACCATAGGCAAAAGAACATTGCAAATCCTATTGCAATATATCCTATGATCATTAATAAATCTTGTAATAAATTTTTCATAATTAATTTTTGTTTAATATTCTTTGCATATTGTTTTTTGCTTGAATAAATTTAATTTGATCTACACAATCATTTAAAGATTTTTCAGTCACTGTTGATGACATACAAATAATAGCTAATTGCTTTCTTTGATATTCAGGCAATCTTAAAGCTGCTTTTGTTAATTGTTCTAAAGTATATTTTTTCATAATTGTTGTATTTAAAAACAAAATTACAAATCTTTTTTAAAATACCAAATATATTTTAATAATAAAGATAATTTTTAATGATTATTTAACATTGGGGTATAAAAAAAGGGGCATAAAGCCCCTTTAGTTATTTACTACCTAATTATTACGGTGTTTCAAGTGCTGTTTTAGCAGTGCTAAATGTTCCTTGAACAATCGCATTTGGTTGGTAATTAGTTAAAGCAACTCTTTCAGATACTTTAACAGTTACGAAACCATCTCTGAAGTTAGTAGAATCTTCTCTTGAGAACTCAACAGAAACATTATCTCTAATCCAAAGTTGTGTAGCTTGGTTTAAATCACCTACAAGGAATTTACCTGCAGTCACTGCCGTATTAACAGTAACAGGTACTCCCATAATTGTTGGTACTAAACCAGAGTAAATTTGATTTCTTAAATACTCATTAGTAGTCGCTTTTAATAAAGCAATCTTGTGCATATCAGTTGGATTTAACAAGATACTACTTGCAGTATAGTTAGATAAAGCTAACTGGTTACAAGCAGCTACTAATACATCATATTCATTTGCTGATTCTACCGACTGGTAAAATGCACCACCTGATGTAGTATCAAATGCAGCACCATCAGTAAATAATCCATCAAGGTTTGGAGATGATCCATCACCGTTTAAGATTTCGTTATCCTCAATAGATAACACTTTACCTGGTACTCTTGCACTTAAATATGAAGTTAATTGAGGTGTGTCTGCTAACATTTCTTCTGTGATTCTCATAAATGTTCCAATCTTCTCAACATTTACTGAAGTTGCAGTAATATCGAAATCTGACTGACCTAATGTAGAACCTTGAGCAGTAGCAGCTGCACCATCATCATAAGCTGATTCTTTTGGGAATCTAATTGTTTGTGCATCAGTAGAACCATTTGGTATAAGGTTTCTAATGTGTACACTTCTTGATGGATCAAACTTAAAGTCAGGAATAACAGTTTCACCTGCCACAACTCCTGTATAAGCATTTGCCATTGTCATATCACCTGCTTTCATTTCAAATTTAGCAGCATTTGAATTTCCTTTTAATAAGGACTCAATAGCACCATCATTGATGCTTTTGATTAAAGAACCTTTAAATGAAGTTGGTCTTTCAGAAGCCGTAGCTTTTTTTTGTGAAACTTCAAATGAATCCATTCTTTTTGTAGCTTCTTCGTGCTTTGCTAAAAACTCTGCCGATAAGTTGTCAATCTCACTTTTTAATGAAGATTCGATTTCTCCTTTAGCATTGTCTTTCGCAGATTCGAAGGCTTTTTCAATTTTGGAATCGACAATATCTCCGATTTGGTCTAATTCCTTTTTAATATCTTCGTTCATTACGATTTTTTTAATTTATTAAACAAATAATTATATATCTCGCTATTATCTTGCTTAACTTCCAACGGCTCTGTAACTTCAATATCAGTTGGCAGAGTGCTTATTTCATTAAAAATAGATTTTAGCTTTATAAGTTCTGCTTCAATAGCATAACCTAAATTGTCAGATATTTCACCCTTGCGAATTAACTTCACAAGTTTGTCATACCTTTTCAACACTTTTTCCTTATCTATATTCCCTTTTACATCTAATATCATAGCTTCATCATTTGCAGCAAGGGTTACTGCAGAGATTTCATAAAGTTTAACTTCTGTTAATTTTCTATGATAATTTTCATCATTAGAAGCCTCCTTTTGTAAAGGAAGTATTCCAACACTATTTTCAGTAATTACTCCTGCCTTCATTAATTCAAGTACATCTTTACCAAGTTGTGTTTTTGGAATTTCAGCTTCGAACATCAAACCCTTTTCATCTTCATATAGATTTCTCATCTTTCCGATAGGTTGATCCATATTATGTTGATATAAGTACTTAACTCTCTGACCATTCTCTAAAATGGTTTTCTTGTAAGCACCAGGTGCAATTACATCACCATCACTATCTATATTATTAAAAATAGAACCATAACCTTTTACGATTCCTGCTTTTTCATCAGCATCAACTAATTCGCCAATGGGACTTGATTTGTATATTATATTTTCCATTTTACAAAGATATTAATTTTCTATATATACTAATTCACCCCCACCATTCACTTCAGGTCCCTCTGGAAGAATGACATCAATCTTTCTACCATTTGCATTTTCTAACATTTCAATTATTTCATCTATATCAAATTGCATAATCCAAGATCTTGGTGATTCAGAATTAGGGTGTAATTTTTCATATTCTTGTGATAATTCAAATAATCTTTCCATTATATTTTATTTATTAAAGTTTCAATTAGTTCGATTGTTTCTTGATATATTTTAGGATATAATTTCTTAAAAACTGGATTCCCTAAATAATAATTCTCAAAGGAGTGTGCTAAAACTTCAGCTACTTGCGAATAAACACCACCTCTGGTATAGTATGCGTTTGAGTGTCCATACCCAATTTTATTTTTTGTTAAAGCACCAAAGAAATCAGACATTGCACCGTGAAAACTTGTAAAATCTTTTGCTGAAAGTTCAGGAAACTGACTTTGTACTCTATAAAATTCATCATAATCAAATAACTTTTTATAAGGCTTTAAGGCTTCATTCTGAACACTCTCTCTTTGTTTATAACCTAATTGTTTTCGCCATTTTTCAAAAGTTTCTTTAACATCATTATCTAAAATTGGACTTCTTTTTTTACCAGGCACATATTTAGCCCAACGATTTTGTTTATGAGCCATATGTCCTATTTCGTGAACTAAAACTCTATTAATAGTATTTTTTGTATTATAATTTTTAATATTTATTTCAATACCATTTTGATTTGCAAATGATTTACCTTTTCTCTTTAATTTTAATGAAATAGGTGCATTTAACAACTTTGTAACTTCCATTGCTTTATCATCAATCTCATATCCTTGTTTCTTTAAATCATCTATTGCACTTGGATAAAAATTAGGTCTTTCTTCTTGAACAACCCTTTGTCTTGGTACTCTAACTGGATTAGCTTCAATTCTCTCTGGAATTTCTCCTTGTTGTACTTCTTCTTTTGGGAAAGGTGCATTGGTACATCTACAATTTATTACATTCCAAGCACTTCCTGCTGAATCTCCTGGATAACTCAATAGTTCACCACCTACATTAAACTTCTCATTCATATCAACTACTTGACCATTCGCTTCTATATGTTCTATCCTAACTCTACTATCTAAAGTGGCAATCCACTCTTTTTGAAGATTGTTTTTTCCAAATACATCTATTGCACTTTGATTAGTTGCATAGTTTGCAGCATTTACACTTTCAGTTCTTACTATTCGCTTTGCATTAGATACACTTAACTCATCAAACTTCTTTCTTAATATTCTACCTGCTTGTGCTTCATTCATAGATTGAAACTCCTCATCAGCCATATATCTTTGAAGAACTTTAACAAACTCTTTTCTTCTATTGCCACTAATACTTACAACTCTCTCACCTGCAACACTTGAACCTATATAAGCAAACTTCTCGTTCCATATATCTGTATATTCATCTGTAATGTCTTTTTTAATATACTTCTCAAAATTATTAGCATACCACTTGGCAAATCGAAATCCTATCTCCTTGTATAGTTCTACATACAAAGTTGTCAATTCAAATTCCTTAAAATAAGTTTGTGGGTTAGGCATTTTTCGTGTTTGAAGAAACTCATCTATAAGTTGCCTATTTTGATTCTTTAGGTAAGAATAAAACTTACGATCTTGTTTAGCTTCAGATTTATCTAACTGCGAAAGCCAATCTTTATGAAATTGTTGTTTGAATTTTTTAGTCAGCATTTTCTGCGATTCTTTTAGCCCAAGAAACCATAGCTTTGCCACCCCAAAGATTATAGGCTACATAACCTTTGTCTTTCCACGGCTCATCTCTATATTCATCAGCTATTTTCGCATTTTCTTCGTGTCTTGATAAAAACGAATGTACTCTCTTAACAGTTTCAAGAGATAGTGCTTCTCTACTTGCAAGTTGATTTGCTCTTTCCCAACCAACTCTTGTTCCGCCTTTCACAACATCTCTACCATACTTTTCTCGCCACTCTAACATTCTTTTTGCATTGTTAGTAGCACCTTGTGGATAATCTTTATAGCTTTCAGCTTTTTGAGATTTCTTGCTTGACATTGGGTGTCCACTTGGAAGTAAATCAGTATCGTGTTTACCAGATCTGAATTTTCCGTTTCTTAAAGCATAAAGGAATGAATTAACTCTTGCATAAGCCCATTGATCCTCACTTGTTACACTTGGTCTTACACTTTGTGGATTTGTTCTATATGCACCAACCCCTCTATTGAAAACTGTTTGTAGTGTTCTATAATTAGTTCTCTTGCTTGGATTATCACCTACTTTGTCATTATGCTCGGTTACTTTGTTTCTTAAACCTCTTTCTACTGAACTTCCAGGCTTTACTGGTTTGTCGATATAATCTTTATCATCTTCTTCTTCTTCGTGTCTATATTTTAAATCTAACAACTCATCATAATTAACATTAACACTCTTTACTTCTTCTTCAATAATCTCATTGTTTAGTGGCACAAGATTCATTGGAATATAGTAATCGTTTAATTTCTCATCATCTGCATCAACACCATAACTCATAGCTTGTCTTTTCTCATTTGGAGTTAGCCACCAAGCCTGGCTCATTTGCCCTACAACTTTATCCATTTCCTCTTGCATTTCAGAAATACTTGAATAATCAAAATCTAAATAAAGTTTCTCACCATAAGCAGGTACAAGCCATCTGTTCAGTTCATCTTTGATTTTATTTAACTCTGGAATTACTGCATTTTGATATAAACTCTTTTTCGCTTCAATTACATTGTTGTAAGTAGAAGATTCTGTATTGTTTAATAAAACTGCAGGTACCGAATAGATATTACATAAATCTTTGATACTTGCATTGTATTGCTCAATTAACGAAAGATCACTTGCACTCATACCAAAGTTTATCCAAGATAACTTCTTTGGTGTAATAACAATATCTCCTGCATTATTAGAGCCAGAATAACTATGTCTAAACTTCTCTTTTAATTGTTGTGCTTGTACTTCATTTAAATCACCCTCATCACTCATAAGCACACCTCTTGCAGTTTGGTTTTGTAAATATTTTGCACCTGTAGTTACTGCTTCGTTATTTGTGTCTAACGATCTCAAACCTGCTCTTAATGGCGACATTCCGTACAGGTGGCTACCAGTTCCATCATAGTAAGGATTGAAATCCTTTATATGACATACATCTTCGGCAGCAATATCATAAGTTCCATTATACTCTAAAGCATAACTCTTAACTGGCTCAAATATTCCCCCACTCTTTATTTCTATCTTTTGACTTGGAAGAACATATAATTCTTGCCATTTGTTTTGATTTGGTCCTGATTCAGGTTTAATACCATAGATGTATCTGTTTCCAGTTAATTTACCAAATGCTATTATCTCTTGAATCCAAGAATTGTAAGATTGAGCAGGATTAGGTCTATTTAATAACTCGTGAAGTTCTGTGTGTTCTACTTCTTCAAGAGCGTGTTTTCTTAATACATCAGCTTTGTATAATGAAGCACCATTAGCAATACCACTTGTCATTGCTTTATATTTTTTTAATTCGTTTTCGTTTTTTACCTCATAGATTTGGAAAGGAATCGTTGCTGCAGTATTAGCTATTAGATTTACAATAGAATATACAGTTGTATTGTATTGATACCCTTTTTCAATGTAAGTGCTATCATTTTCTGGATTCCAAACAATGCTTTGACCTAAATAGTTATAAATCGCCCTGTTAAAATCTATGTTAGTTTGTTGAAAGTTTTTAGAAATAAAGTTTCTAAATCTCGAATAAATTGATGCCATTAGATGTATTTTATCTTACAAAAATAATAATTATATTACAAAAAAGTTTTCCCTACGACCAAACCTCGAATAAACTGCATAACGAATGGAATCCATTGTATGATTCTCCTTATCTCGTGGCTTATTTATTATCGTTCCATCTTTTAGTTCCTCCCAATAATAGTTGTGATATTCTCGTTTTATATTGTCAGATTCGTTACTTACAAATATATCATATTCTTTTAATAGAGAAATACCTGCATTTATACTTCCTTGACCTTTTATTGCAGGTTTAATAAACATTCCAAGTCGTTTCATCTCCTCTATTGATTTAGGCTCGGCACTATCACCATAAGCCATTACTTGTCCATATCCTTTTTCTTTAAGATAATCTACAATGTCTGAATTAGTCATTCCTTTGCGAAATAACACCTCGTGAATGTAAAGTTTATCTTTTTGTCTAAACACAAGCACAACTGCAGTAGGATCATTAGAATACCCATAATCAATCCCAAGAACACCCTCTACATCTAAATCAAACTCTGGGAAATCTTTGTAGTCGATAAACTCCCAGTTGTTAAATACTTGTCTTGCACTAAAGATTGCTTGTAGTCCCTCACCATATACTCTCCAATAGTCAGGATCTCTCTCTTTCATTCTTTCAATCTCATTGACAAGTTCTGCTGATAAGAAGTTATTATCTCTATAAGTTGTTATCCAAGTGTCGCAATCCTCTCTTGGTATTAGGTCGCTATATATCCAATGCACAGGATCTGATGGGTTAAAATCAACAATTACCATATCGGTTGTTCTCATATTGATTTGGCGAAAATCCTCTATGTTTAATTCGTTTCCCTCGTTAAGAAATGCAATGTTTCTTTTACGACCACGAATCTTTTGTGGCTCATCTACTGAAAGAAACTCAATTAGGTGATTGTTATACTTAAAAGTGTTATCAGCTTTGTTATGTACTCCTAAATAGTAAATACCAGTTTCCTGGAGGATATTCATTATATCACGAAGCACAGAACCTTTTAAAGCAGGTAGTGTTTTTCTAACAATAGATATTGTCAATGGTTTCTCTGTACTTGTTATGAGATACACCAAGTATTGACAAACTGCTACTGTTTTTCCACTTCTTGTTCCTCCTTGATGGACTTTGAATCTTTTGTTTGATCTAATGAGGTCGTAGAATTGTCTATTGCATTTTTGCTCAACTTTGTTGGTGGTGTCCATTCTATAATTGTAGATTTAACATTATTGTCGTGTACTATCTCGCTTCTTTCGACATAACCACGAGATTTACCTTTTGTCTTTAAAAGAAATATTGTTGCAGTGGTATTGCCCTCACTTATTTGTTTGTGAAGTTGTGATTCAGCAAAATCAAGTGCTATGTTCTCAATATCTTTTACTTGCTTTGCAAATTCTTTATCTTCTTGGAGATATTTGTAGAAAGTAGTCCTACCTACCTTTGCAATCTTACAAGCCTTTGTAACAACTCCTAATGACTTCTCAAGTGCATTTAGAAGTGCTTTTTTAGTATGTTCTTTTTTGTTTGTTTTCACTTTACAAAAATACATAAAAAAACCCACCGATTAAAGTGGGTTAGTTTTAAAACAATGATTTATGGGTTAAAAGGTAAACCCTAATGACATTAAATATTCTTTATTAACGATATCTTCTTTATCTTTATATTTAGCAATTCCTTGTTGTATTACATCTCTACCTTTATTACCATATTTCTTTAATAATGTAGGTATTGTAACATTACCCCAAGATACAATTCTATATTCACCTTTTTTATTTGTACCTAACAATAAACCTTTCTTTTGATTTTTTTCAAAATCTTTTTTTTCGAAACCAATGTTAAGTAAATCTTCCATTAATAAATCAATAGATGTAGTCCAATTATATTGTTTATCCCAAAGTGAATCTTTGTCTATTAAGCTGTATATGTCCTCAATGCTTTGATTATCATAATTTGTAATTTGAAGTTCTCCACCCCAAGAGTCGTCCCAACAATTACATATTTTTTTATTATCAAAGTATATATCCCATTCGTAAGATGGTGCATCGTGTCCTCGCATTTGCTTTATATTTTTAGCAGTTGCTCTTTTTAAAAATTCTTCTTTTGTTATTTTTTCCATTTTAATTATTTTTAGTTATTATTAGTTTTTAATTATACTGCAATATAAAGAATATTTTACAATATAAAGAATATTTTATGTAAATAATTAGTAAATAATTGCTAACTAATTGATAATCAACGAGAAAAATTTTAATTTTATTCTACTTCAGTATAGTAATTTATGTTAATTATTACGAAGAAAAAGATTATTTGGATAGTGTGTCGTAGATCATCGGCTATGTATTCCAATCCCTCAATATCTTCGTTAGAGTAGTTAAAACCTATCCCAAAACCCCTCATAACCGATATGCTGACATCAAACATTTTACAAAGTTAGTATAATGTTTTTATAATTCTTTCTCCAACTGCTTTTACTACATCAACTGTAACTGCATTTCCTATCATCTTGTATCTTTGAGTATCAGAGTTATCTTCTGCAAGTGTCCAATTATTAGGAAACCCTTGTAATCTTTCACACTCTATTGGTGTTAATCTTCTAATAGAATTATTTATTGCTACACCATTTGGTTCTGATGACCTAATTGTATAAGCATCTCCTTTTCTCTCTGCTTCACCAAAAGTTTTTGAACGATTTAATGCAATTGCTTTTATAAATTGGTCAGTATTGCCACCACCTCCAGAGCTTGAATGTAAAGTATTAGCTTCATCTTTTTCGTGATAGCTTGTTACTTTACCTTTATTATCTCTCGTATATCCTAATACTGCTTGATTGCAACTTGTTTCTAATGTTTGTGCTTGTTTTTTACCTACTCTACCTCTAAAAGTTTTAGAGTTTGGTTGTGATAAATTAATACTGTCTCCAGGTGTTGCAATTTCATATCCTTTTTTTGTTGCTGATTTTATTTTTAATTTTTCTTGTGCATTGAGTTTACGTTCAATAATGTAACTTCCGTTTCCTCCTGCTTCGTATCTTGTTGTGAGTGTACAGGTGTTTCCTTGTTGTCTTTGTAACTTAATATTCTTGAAACAATTTTCTCGGATAGGAAATACTTGTCCTCTACTTTTGTTTGGAGTATATCCGACAAGGTAGATTCTCTCTCTATTTTGGGGTAAAAACCAGCTTGTATTAAGCAATTGCCATTCAAGTCGATAACCCCCAATGTTGGTAAAGGCTTGGATAATTGCCCAAAAGTCCTCACCATTGTTTGAGGAGAATGTTCCTTTAACATTTTCCCAGATAAAAAAATCTGGTCTGAATTCGCTGATGAGATTAATTGCTTCGCTAATAAGGGAACTTCTATCTCCATCAAGACCTTTTCTTTTTCCTGCAAGGCTAAAATCTTGGCAAGGACTTCCAAAAGTGATAGCATTGATTCTTTTGGGTAATCTATCTCGTTGAATATTTGTAACTGATCCGACATAAGTACTATTTTTAAAATTATAATTATAAGTTTTTATTGCATATTTATCTATTTCAGAGTAATAAGAATTAACCTTAAAACCTGCTTGGCTTAAACCTAAATGAAAGCCACCTATTCCACTAAATAAATCAAGTAAGTTTATTTTCATTAAAAAGGTATATTATCTCTAATTACTTCAAATCTTTGTTTGTCTTTATCAACTGCTTTATATACACCTCCATTTTTAAAATCAGGTGCTATCATAAAATCGCCTTGTTGTCCATTTTCTTTTCTCTTTACTTTTTGAACATATACCTGGACACTATCGCTTCCATAGATAGTTTGTTGTCCAAGATTACGATACACAGTGATACAAGAAAATGCTTTGTTAAAGAAGTGGCTTGATTCAGAAATATCATAAGGATTAGGTACTCTATATTTCCCATCAACACTTTCCATTTTTCTTGGGTGTGCTACTAAAAACAAATGAGTGTTTGTTTGTTGGCAGAATTGGGTAATTTCACTTAATAGTTTCCCAACATAAGTAAAATCTCTTTGTGCCGAGTGGTCTAACATATTCCACGGATCAATCACACATATATTAACCCCTTTTTGAAATACAAGTTGCTTAAAAGCATCTAATATGCCTTTAAGGGTTAGATTCTCAAAATCAATCTTAACAAAGTAAAAATGTTCTTCTATGAAATCTTTGGTGTTGTTTAAATCTTCAATATTACACTCCTTTTCGTTTATCTTATTGGCTAATCTTTTTATATGAGCCTCATAAGGAAAACTCTCTGGAGAAAACATTGCTACTCGAAAATTCTCGGATATCGCAAGATTAATGCAAATTTGGTCGCAGACATCTGATTTGCCCGAATTTGGAATCCCTGTGATAACAGTCCATTCTCCGAAGCTAATGTTATAATATCGGTTACTGTCACCAAGTCGCACACTATAATTTTTGATTCCATTTTCGTTGTAGTTTATTACACTATCCCAAATATCGTTAATATTTAATACACCCTCAATCGGAAAGTTTCTTGCTTTACTTATTACCTCTCGAAGTTCACTTGCACCTTTGCTTACTAATATATCGTTTGCATCTTTGTAATCTCCAAACTCTACATAACTACATCTACCTTGTCCAAATCTTCTTGCAAGTTCGTTTCTCAAAGATAATCCTGCTTGGTCATTATCGGTGCAAAGTACAATCTCCTTTTTATCAACAAAGTATTCCCAACAGTTATCAAGGTACTCTAATCGTTGTGATCCTTTAGAAGCACCATTGGGAACTGAACAAACACTATGTAATCCTGCTTCGTGTAGGGACAGTGCATCTATTTCACCCTCGACAATATATATTTTATCCATTTCTTTAATATTATCAAGACCATAAAATATTAATTCAGCATCTTTAAATAGTTTAAAGTTTTTTTGCCCATCACGATATTTTACATTGATTAAATCACCCTCACGATAATAATTAAAATTAATTGCTATTCTTTCCTTATTTACTTGAGGAAAATATTCTTTGGTTTCACTTATCTTCCAATTTACGATTGTAGTTTCAGAAATACCTCTTTTAGCGAACCATTTTAAAGTTTTATCAGATAGTTCAGATTTTACTTCAAGTGGTCTTACATACTCTCTTTTGGGTTGTAGATTAACATTTCCACTCCAACTACAATGATGACAATTAAATAATCCTTTAGGTTCGTTTATAGATAAACATTTTTCAGTTTTCTTTTTTCTTTTGTGTGAACATTTGGGACAAGTTGTGTGGAACTCACCAGTTTTAAAACCAATGTCAATTCCAAAGTTTAAAAATTTATCTTTCATTAAAGTTTTCTTTATAATTATTCTTTTCGATTTCTAATTTATAAAAATTAAATGATTGCATACCTAAAATATGAGAATCAGTTGGTACAAAATAATGCCAACCCTTTGACATTCCACGATTGAGATAATAAAAAAAGAATGCAGCTTTTTTACCAGTATTTTTTTTCATTATAACAGTTGCAGTATGATCTGACATTGGAATTATTTCAAGTACCTTAAATATCTCGTTGTTAAAGTTCCCCTCTCTTTTGCTTATAGAGAATTTATCAGCAGTGGATTCAGCTTTTACTTTTAATTCTTTTACAAGTGTTTTATTCATAATGTGTACATATATATTTAAGTTGAGTTTTAGTTAAATTAAACCATTCTCCTCTAATTCTTTGACTTTTGTATTTGTCGTGTAAATCACTTTCCCAGTTACATTTAAATTTTTTAACTAAAATTAAAGTTGGTTTTTCGCTTTGTAGAGTTTTTTCTCTTTTTAATGGATTTACAGATTTGCCTATTTTGTAATAACCAGTGTTTTTATCTTTAAGTATATAAGAAGTTTGTTTATTTTGTCTTTTATAACTTTTGTAAAAAGAATTGTTGTTAATAAAGTGATTTTTGTTCATATTTACAAACTCAATTTTATCAAAACCTTTAATATTTAAAAACAAAGTGTTTTCAATATCACAAAATAATTTCCATTGATTTAAATTATGTTCACACTCATTTTCAATATCACAAATTATTAAATCGTCATTTATTTCAAATTCTTCATCATCTAATCTATTTTTTCTATCTATAAAAACATTTTTAATTCTTGAATCAAGCAAACCTAATTGAAAATAATTGATAAAATAATTCCAAGCAACCACTCTTGAACATTCATATGGTAAATGCCATTGTATAAATGAATAAATTTTTGGACAGATAATTTTATATTTAATATTTAATAAAGGAATTTCAAAACAATAAATATTTGATTCCAAAAAACTCTCAAAGTCATTATACCATCGTTTTATATGTTTAACTATAAACTCTTTGTAAGAAATGTTATATTCATCAAAATTTATTATAAAATCATCTCTTATATCAAAAACACCATCTTTTAATATAATATCATTTTTCGATAGCTTATTCATTTTCCTTTAGATAAAAATTCTTGAAGTGCAGCAAGTAATCTCCAAGCTGCTTTTGCTAAATGCAACATACCATCATCATCATAAGGATTTATGGTGTGATCTATTATATGCCTTATGGAAGCATCTAAATGATCTGTAGATTTACTTTTATCCCAATGTAGTGGTTTGTTTGGGTGGTGTTGTTTATTGCCCATCCAACTAACTTTACTAATGTATAACAATGCCAGTGGAAAGTATTTGAGAACTCCAGTGTAAACTGGTTGTTCTTTTCTAATTTGATGTTTATCTTTTTTACTCATAGTTTCATTTGTTTTAATTGTTTTCCAAATTTGGCTTCAAATAAATTTATATATTTTATCCCATCTTTATTTTTCTTGCGAAGTTTTAAGATTGACAAAAAGTTATCTCTCCAAAATTCATCACCTCGAACTTTAGAAGCTATGTAATAAACTTTTCTTGGACTATAACCATCTAACCTATCTAACTTATCTATACACTCAAGCCAAGAGTTAATTTCGTTTCTTGTTTTTGGTCTTGTTTGTGGTGGAAATAAATTACAAATAGGTTCAAATGATTTTAAAACCATCTCTGGAAAATCTTTCTTTTTATATTCTTCTGTATTATTATTATTATATATAATATTATTATCCTTTAACTTTTCTTCAATACCCCTTGAAGATTTCTTCAATACCTCTTGAAAATTTGTTAAATACATCTGCCTTGATTCTATTTCTTTAGAATTTTCTTTATAAAGCATTTTAATTTTGATATATCCACTATCTTTTAATTGAGAAATCCACTTGGAAATTGAAGTATTTGATACACTATACAGATCAGAAAAATATTTATTAGTGGCGAAACAATATCCCTTTTCATTACAAAGAGCAGTAATCTCGCCATATAATAATTTAGCATTAGGGGTAAGTGTTTTATCATACCTTACATAAGCAGGTATTATCGCATAATAACTTTTTTTCATTTATCTTTATAGGTTGTCTGTGATATTCTTCAGTTCGTTGCAAAATTTTCGTAACCTATCGTACATAAGCTGAACATCTTCAAAACAAATTTCTTCATCTTGAAACTTCATAAAAAGTGCTTCTATAAGTAAATCAAATTCTACTCTTGTAAGTGAACCCACATACTCATAGTTTTCGTAATCTTCGAAATTATGTATTTCAGTATAGCGAATCCTTTGTTTAGATTCTGACCAATATACCATCTTAAACTGTTGTGTTGGGGCTGTCATTTAATGATAAATATTTGTCTATAATTTCAATAGTTTTATCATAGTCATTAGTCCAATGACATTCCCAATTCTCTTTTCTCAATCTTTCTAAAGCATCTTTTTGACTATCGGTTGGTTTGTTATACCCAATCTTTAGTTCAATGGCAAGACCATATCTTCCTGTACCACCTCCTCTGAATATAAGTATATCAGGGACACCTGCTTTGCCACCTAAATATTTAAACTTAAATCTTTCAAATGGACTCCTTTTTCCTTCATTAGCAACGTGAATAGCATAAACATTAGGATATTGAAATGCTAAATATTCCATTACACTATGTTGTAATTTATCCTCTTTACTTAAATATTTTTCAAATGGATTTGCCAATTTATCTATATTTTTTAAACATATTGCTTTTAAAGTTAAGTAATTATTTTGGGTTGATTTATTATATTCAATTAAAAAATTAAATTGTTTCATTCCATTTATAACAGTAGCGTGGTTTAAATTAACCGATTTACCTAATTTTTCATACGTTGCTCCTGGAACTAATTCTCTTGATAAACTATAATAAATACCCCTTGCATCAACATAAACTTGCATTCTTGTTTTTTTAGCAATGTCAATGTCAAAATATTCATTAACAATGTCCTTAATAATTTTTAAATCTTTCATTTTCTTTTCCTCCAACCTTTTAAAATTATCGTACCATCATCATCAAAATCTTGCGATTGATATCCAGTAATAATACCTTTCTCTTTATATAGTTTCCAAAATGTAAATGCTCTTTCAAAATCTTCTTTAGCATTTTCTATATATACTTCATCTAACTTGTAAACCTCAACTGCAAATGGTGGGTTAGTTTCACAAGCTATAAAACGAAATCTTGATGGATCAATACCAAGCATAAAACAATAAAAGTAAGCCTGAATATGATAGTTTCTTTGTTGAATGTCTTTGTTAAACTTCTCTGGAGAAGCATCTTGACAAGTTTTAATATCGCTAATCCAATCATCACCAAGACAATCAGGTCTAACCCTCACATCTATTCCTTGATATGTACCATAATGAGATACCTCAACTTTACCATTAGTCCATTTCTTTACCTTTTCGCTTTTCATAAAGTTTGTATGTATTCCCCTTATGATATTATCTTCTTGTTCATCTAAAGCAACCTTACCTTTATTCTTTTCAATAAGATTTGCCTTTAGTTCTTTATCTTCTTTTTTTCGAAGATCAAGTTTAGGAAGAACAAAATATTCTTTTTTAAAGGCTTCTACACCCTCATAACATATTGTATGAACGGCAGAACCCCTTGTCATATATTTTGTTTCTTGTATTGGCTCTCGATTAAGATAATGAAACACAGAAGTTTGTGCTATATATTTTAAGCTACTTGCCGATATTGATTTCTTGGAGTGATACTCCTCAATAGAATCATTTGCTATTTTTAAGTTTTCTATTTTCATCTTTTAATTCTTTATTTTCTTTTTCTAATTCTTTTACTTGCTTTGTTAAGTTTGCAATAACATTGTTATATAATATATGTTCATTCATAATTTAAAATATAAAAAAAAGGGGGTTGATTAACACCCCCTTAAAGTTAAAATGGTAAGTCATCATCTGCTATATCGTTTTGCTCTGCTCTCACAGGAATCGATTCAGTTTTGACTTCTTCTTTTTTGTATGGTTCTTGAATACTTAATGATAAGTATTTTTCACCTTTAACATTGGTTTTAACCCAAGCACTTAATTCTTTTGGTTTACCATCAACAACTGCATCACCTCTATAATCAGGGTGATTATCAGTAGTTTTATAGTTATTCTTATTAAGTTGCCCAGTACCATCTTTTCTTACAAATTCTGCCATAATATTATATTTCGTTAATTTTAATATTTCTCATTTCACTTATAGTTTTCCCAGATGCAGTGTTTGCATCATCATCTTTAGTTCTAATTCCAAGTAAGCCTTGCAAAGTGTATCTTCTATAATAAGTTATAGCACTTCCAAGTTTTTGTGGATCAGACACAAGTTGCAATTCTAAACTTGAAGATTTAGATTGACCTGTTTCAACACAAGTAAGTGTGGTAAAAACTTTACCATCATTAATTGGTTGTTCAACACATACTTTATATTTATTAAGTAAGGGTTGTAATTGCTCTAACATTGCATTAATGTCGGCATAATTAGATTTAAAATAAGGATTATTAGCATCTTTAATAATTGCTTCTATCTCATTTTGAATCCTGTAGATTTTAAGATTGATACTCCAATTTGGAAAATCCATCTTTTTGGCAACTACCTTTTTAGGAGTTGTCGTAGTTTTCTCTTTATTCATTATTATAAATTTATAGATTCTAACTTAAATTCTAATTCTTTCAAATTCTTCAAATCCTTAACTGTAAAAGTTTCAGGGTTTTGAATCTTTGAATTAAGTGTTGGCATAGTTATTTCTAACTTTTCGGCAACATCTTTCTTTAATAGGCTTAATCGCCTTAAATCATCAATGAACTCAATCTCGAACTCATTGATAAATGATTGTTCAATACTCATAGTTTTACCATTTGTCTAAAGGACACTTGGAATCAGGGGAAAGCGTTTTAGGTGGTATTGCACACCCACAACCGTTTTTTATTTCTTTAGTTTTAACATTTACACCCTGTTTCTTTGGGTTACAAATATGACCAGATCTGATTTCGCAAATATCACATATTAGCAATCTCATCTTTGACATTTGTACGATTTCAGGTTTAGCCAATTTAAATTGACTTAATGCCCAATTTCCCCAACCTTGTAAAATGTTCTTTAGAATCATTGGTGTAAAGTTAAAAATATTTTCATTATAAAAAAATTTTTATTCAAATTTATACAAATCAAATGACACTTTATCATCATCTTGATTAGGCAAATGCATTACAATACGATACGAATTTTGCTTAACATCATACTCTAATTCATCAATTATAGCACTTACTGGCTCTTGTAATACACTTGTTGTATAATTAACCCATAGCTTGTTATAAAAATAAATAGGAATGGTATCATTGTCATCTTTGTAAAATGTTCCCTCATATCTTTTCACTGGATTTCTATAATCATTAATAATCTCTTGAAGCACATTTTTATCAAGTGTATTTGTATTAATACTTAATGGAAGGTTTTTTCTTGTAAACTCAAAAGGTATTGAAGCAACATCTAATAAATCAAGTTCATTTGATAATATTGTTTCTTTTTGATCGTACTCACCAGTAACATTATCTTGAACTTCAGTTATTGCACCATCTATTAATTTAAAAGAATTACCTCGCCTTTTTATATGTATTCTTTTTGTTGCACCTGATTTTTGTGATATTTCAAAACCATCATAAAATGCCCTACCAAATAAAAAACTACTTGTTGTTTGAAATAATTTAATCTCTATATGAGGATTGGTTTCTGCACCAGTTAGATTTGCCTGTAGTGTAGTTTTATACTTATTCCAAGAATCAAATTGAGTATAATCTATTTTTTTAAAAAATCTATCATCAGTGAAAGCAATAGGATCACCACCTTCTCCACAATCACTACATTCAGCTATAAATTTATTATCTCCAAAATCATACATCTTGTTTATAGTTCCATCACTTGTAGAATCAAGTCCTACACTTATATATTGATTCATTATTGGAGAACCCAATCCACCTGCAAACATATAATAGTTCCAAGCAATCTCAATATCACGACCACTTACAATAGGTGTATCGCTTAATATGTTTTTTATCATATAAGTTGTTTTTTCAGGTACTTGTGGCATTTGTTCTTGATACAAACAATATAATCCTGAAATTGGGTTTACATCAAACAATATTTGACTTGGTATTTGAACAGTTGCTTTTGAAGCCGTTATATCCCAATTAAATGTTTTATATCTAAAATTAGGATTTTTATTAATCAAAAGCATTTGATTTGTTTTAGTGGTTTTTACTGCATCACGAAGTGGTCTTAAATATTCAACTTGCAAATCTTGATTTATTGGCGATAAATTACTTGGTATTTGTTTTAAAACATCTTTTGATTGTTTTAATGATGCTTTTGCATTTCCATCTTTATCATATACAAAAAACTCTATGTTTTCTGTTCCATTGTCTTGAAGCAATCTTGTTTGTTCTGATCTAATAGTTCCCATATTACAAATTTACAATATTTGTTTCACTAACTCATAGTATTTATATGAAGCAAGGTTTGGGTTTATTTCTAAATCTTTTGGTGGTTTTTTACCTAAAAACATAGCCTTATGAAATTCACCATTTTTATTATTATTAACTCCTGCATTATGAAAGATTGCTTTCTTTCCCCAATCATTTACATTGTTTGTTGCCCAAGTAAAATCAAGCTCATCTATAATTTGTGTTTTGCGATTTCGTTTCCAAAGATTCCAAAGTACTGCCCACATATCAGCACACCAAATTTGAAGTCCGTGATAGCTTTCATTTTCAGCTTTTTTCTTTGCATTTAATTTTATAACTTCTGTGAATAAGTTTTCGCAATCTATTTCAACTTCTTCCCAAAATTTATAGTCAATATTTTTAAGTAGATATTGACAACCACCAGAATTGTCTTGATTTTGTTTTACTATTTCTTTATCAATATTAGCTACATCACACATTAAATCAAGCATATCTTCTCCTTTAGAAACAATATAATCGTGTCCAATATAGCTTATTGTATCACTTAAATAACAAGTTGGATTGCAACCACATAAGTATTTATCTAACTCCAAAGGTTTTGTAAGTGCAATATCGCAATCGTGATATAAAAACGTTCCTTTATAAAGTTCAGGATATTTAGCAAAATGTTTTTTTAGAATATGAGGTCTTACACTTGATATATATTTTATAGGGTTTCTTGTATCTAAATAAAAGTAAAAATTAACTTTAGGATATTTTTCAAGAAGATAATAAAAAGGCATTTCTTCATCAGCTTTGTCGGCAAATACAATATCTATTTGTTCAGCTTTTATGCCATTATTTAAGAAGCTATGAATCATTACATCAACTTGCCAAGAAAAGTAAATTGTAGATGGCTGACAACAAATGTATCTCATATTAAGGACAAGCAGGACAAGTAGCAGTTGATAATGTTACACCATTCCAAAAATATAAATCTCCAACATAAATATAATTTCCTGCTGGAAGAACAGTAGTACAAGTTGAATTGGTATAAACTACACTTGCAGATGTAATTGAAGTTGAGTTAATATATATAGTAATTGACTTTGATCCACAACAAGCATTTAAAGCAATTGTAGTAACTGCTGCTTGTATTGCAGTACAAGGTGCTTCAGTAGTTGTTGGTGCTTGTGTTGTAGTTGTAGATACATAATTTTGACAAGCAGTACAATCGCTAAAATCTAAAAATAAATCTACATCACCACTTGTACCTGCACCCCCATCTTGAAGTGAAGCATAACAAATAATTCCATCTGATATTACTGCAGGGAAACTATTTGTTTGATTTGATACTTCTATAATACTATCATCAGCACTACAATTAGATTGTAAACTTTGATATATTCTATAAAATATACTTGGTTGAGTTGTAGTGGTTGTTGTTGGAACTTGTGTAGTTGTAGATATTCCTAAACAATCATCACAACTTACAAACCCAGTTGAGAATTTGCTTGTAGGGAAACAACCTAAATTAAATTCATCATCACTTTGTGCATTTGAGGTTCTATCTATAAATGACCAACAATCACCAGTAGATATTTGTTTTACAAATTGAGGGAAATTATCTACATTGTTTCCAAGTACTTCTATCCTATCATCACCACATTTTAAATATCTTGCTCTAAATGTCATTGTTGGACATTGCTCTGTTGGTGTTGGCGGCTCTGTAGAACAAAGTGTGTTTATTGTTATTGCAGATAAATCATCTGGAGTTGTTATTTCTTCAAGAATTGTAAAACAATCTGATGTTTGAACATTTAAAACAACCCTATCACCAACACTAAAACTTGCATTAAAATCAACTCTTAATTCATCTAATGAATTATCTTTTTGAACTAAAAATCCATCAGGTGTAACAACATCAGTTTCACAAGCAGGGCAACTTGCAGTATTTTGTAAATTAGTTCCATTAAATTCTCTGTAATTAACTAAATCTTCTGACAAGAATTGAGCAGGAAGTAAATTCGTACAATTACTATTTGAATAAACTTTTGTTGTATTGGTGTTATCTGTAAATGATTCTCCATTAATATATGCAGTCCTTGATGTTGGAGTTTCACAACATAGATTAAAAGCAGTATCACTTCTATATAAAATTATTTCTTTACAAGTTACTGCTTGTGTTGTTGTCGGTTCAGTTGTATCATCTACACAAGCACCTGCAATAGTTGGAAGTCCACTTAAACTTGCTAAATATTGCCCAACCATTATTGTATAACAATCAGAAGAACTTGAAGATGAAGATAAATAAACATTATCACCCCTTGAATCTGAAGTATAAGGTACACTTTGTGTTGATGAATCACTTTGTTTTCTTAATTGCCAAGCATTCCAAGTGTATTGAGTTATTGTAGAACCAATTGCTTCACCAGTTGTATTTACTGCAAATGGTGTAATAAAATATGGTGTACCTGCAGTCAATGTTAAAGTAAAAGGCGATTGATCTGTGTTACCAGTAAACCCAAATGCAGTTGATTGACTTTGACCTGTTGCAATTACATATCTTGTATTGCTTGTATAGTTATTTCCATTTGTACCAAAGTAAAAACCATATTCTGTAACATTACTTGAACCTACATCATCTACTTGACCTTTAATTTCCATTGCAATATTTGTTACATTATAAGGATTACAAGGAAGTGTTGTAAGTGTTGGTGCTTCATTTTCAGCTTCAGTAACAGTTGTGGCACCTGGAAAATAAGAAATAGTAGCACCTCTACCTTCTATTAATGAATTGTTCTTTGCATAAGCTGCTATGAAATATATTTGACCTGTAACAAGATTCGTTTGTACTGATGTAAAACTTGCAGTAGTATCACTTGAAACTACTTTAGGATTTGCTAATATATTTACATTAGTTCCAAAATAAAAACCTCTTTCAATTATTGCAAGACCTTTATCATCTGTAATCGTGCCATTTAATGTTGCACCAGTATCACTTGTGCTTGTAAGTGCATCAGTTGTTACAATAGGATTGTTTTGTGTTAAATCTTGGTCATCAGCACTTGTTCCCTCATTACCTGTTTGTGTTCCTGAAATTGCATTATCATAGTAATTACTATTTGATACAACATACCAAGAAGCATTTGCTTGATATACTCTTGAATTTGTAATTCTTAAAAGATTCTCTAAAACTTCTTTCGCTGACTTTTTCGCAAATCCATTGAAAAGTGCAAACTCATTTATTAATATATCTTGAAACAAATTATTATTAGAATTTACAACTTGACCTTGTACTGTTCTACGAATATTATTTTGAACATATATATCAAATTCTAAACCTGTATATGATAAAATTCTATGAATATAATACCAAGCTGAATCATTATTAGTTTGCTCACCTGCAGCAACTTTTATTGTACCATCTGCATTAGTATTTATCTTACCATCAGGCACTAAATAAGCATCTAATGCACCCAAATTATCTATTGCCCTTAAACTAATATCATAAGGATTAGATTGTATAGCTTCGGTAAAAGTATCTGAAACTAAAAAACCCTCCCAATAAACTTGGAACTCTGTCGCTGCTGCCCAATTATAATCTGTCGCTTCCCAATTTGTATCAGCAAGTTCCCAAAGAGGTGAATTAACATCAGCTTGTGGATCATCTACACCTACATTAACTCTAATCTTATATTCTCTTTCATCAAAGTTTGTAAACTCATCATAAGAAATCGTATCAGTAGTTTTAATATTTAAGATACAAGATGAACCGATTATTGGATTATAGAAGTCATCATCATTGGTGTATTTAATAATTACTGGATTGTCAGTACCTATAATAGAATTAACATCACCAGTGTAATCTTTTTTAAGTATTTGAACACTTCTTGCATTACCCTTGATGTCTGAAAAATCAAGTTCATATTTTACACCGTATGCCATTATTTAAATCTATTTCTATTTCTTTCTGCTCTTTGAAGTGCCACTACTAAATCTTGACCTCTTAATACAAACTCACCTTGTGTAACACCACCATCAATCATACTTTTTAATTTACTTAAAGGTGCAACTACTTCTGGGTTTGATCTTGCACCAGGATATTCTCCAATAAGAGCATTTGTTGGTCCTGATACAATACCACCTTTTGCAAATTCTTGAAAGCCTTCTGATCTTACTCTATTTGCTATTCCTTTTATAACACCACCTAATGCTACTGCTGCTAAACCTGCTGCAGCACCTGCAATAGGAATTGCGAATGTTTTAGCTAAATTAGAAGCAGCTATTGCAGCTAATCCCATTTGTATAATTAAATCACCAATAACATCTAACATTGATGCACCAAAACCTCTAAAACTGCCATCACTTTTGCTAAATGATTCAGATATACTATTTGCAAAACCTTGTATAAATGGTTGAATAATATTCATACTATCTACCATCATAGTAGCAGAATCTTTAAATTTTTTAGGCACTTCTGTTAAAACTTGACTTGCTTCAATAGCAGAATCTTTCATTTTTATATAACCAAGTGAAATAGTATTTAAAGCAGTTACTTGTTTTCTTGAATTAGTTTCTATTTCACCTGTAGTTTTAGATGAAATACCCGGGAATAATATGGCACTTAAATCTCTTGTTTGTCCTGGCAGTAAAGGACCGACACCTGTAAATGCACCAGAAGTTAAACCGTTAATTGTAGTTTGTAAATTACCTAATTCTCTATTAGTATCTTTAATGTTTTGTTGTATTTTAGGACCAAACATTTGTTCCCCATATCTTCCAAGTCCTGAAAAAGGTGATTCTAAAAATGCTTTAGTCAAGCCAACAAGTGCAGTAGTTGCTGCAATAATATATCCAGGTAAACCTCTAAAAAATTTGATTACTGGTTTTAAAAATTTACCAATACTCATTAATGAAGCTGTTAATGAACCTAATATTAAAAGCAACGGTCCAAGTGCAGCGGTAATAAATCCTGTGTTTAAAATTAATTTTTGAGATTCAGTATCTAAATTTTTAAAGTTTGTTGTTAATTCACCAATCTTTGCAGATAAAGCAGGAATTCCCTCTTTTAAATTCATAGCATCAGCTATCTCTTGACCAAGTTCTGCAAGTGCAATATTTACATTATCTTTTAAGGTTGAAAATAAACCATTAAGTGTTTGACTTAATGTTTCCATTCCTCCATCAAACTTACCACCCTCACTTGTAGCATCTCTAAAGGCTTGATTTAATATATCAAAGGTTATCTTACCCTCTGAAGCCATATCCATTATCTCACCTCTTGCAACTCCCATTGATTCAGCAAGTATATCAAGTATAGGCACCCCATTATTTATAAATTGACGGAGATCTCTCGTCATCACACGGCCCTCTGCAGCAGCTTGTCCAAATGCAATTCCAATGCTTTGTAAATCACCACCAACAATTCCTGAAATATCACCAAGCATAGATAATGAATCAAATGCTTCATTAGCATTTAAACCAAATCCCATAAGGGTATTATTTACCTTAACTAACTCATCTAATTGAAATGGAGTTTTAGCACTAAATTGTACTAATTTCTCAAATGCCTCTGCACCTGCTTCAGCAGATCCTGTTAAAGTATTTAAAGTGGTTTGTAATCTTTCAAAATTAGCAGCTTGTTTAACGGCTAATCCACCAAGAGCAGCTAAAGGTAGTGATAATCTTGTAGATAGCATTCGACCAGTTTTGGTCATTTGTGAACTAAACTTTTTTAACTTACCCTCTGAAACACCAATAGCACTATTGAACTTTGTGTTGTTTGCAATAAAATCAAATCGTAAATTATATCTTTGGTCTGCCATAGTACAAAAATAACTATTTTTTATTCAACTTACTATTTAATAATTCTTGGTATCTCTCAAAATCTTCTTTTGAAGATTGAGCAGTTTTTCTTTTAATATTATCTTGTGGCAACTCAAATAATTCGTGTGGCTTTATCATTTGAGATTTCTTTGTGCAATTTACATTATGAACCATAGCAGCTAAAAACCTAAATTGTTCCCACTGTGCATTGGTCGCTATAACATAAGATTCAGAAATAAGTTTGTTTTCTTTGAAAGTATTAGTCCAAAACTCATTGGGATTTATTCCACAATATCCAATGTAGAAATCAGTTATATCCTCCCAAGTAGTTTTATCGCTTATTTTTTTTTTGAATCATCAGGGTTTCTTGCAAGTCCTGCATTAAGGTCATTCCCCAATATTCTTGATTCGGTCATAGCTTTAATAATCTTTTCAATGTCCTCTGAAGTAACATCTTCAAGCCAATTACCAACATCATAATTATCATAGTCGATTTCGTTTTTATTCTCTTGATCGTAAGTTAAAATTCCTGCATATACTATCGTGATGATAGCTTTTAGTGAAACACCTTTTTCAAATACACCCCCAATTTCATCAAGGGAAATATCGAGCAAGTCAGTAAAGGTTGCCCAAAAGTTCATACTAAAATGAAGTGTACGATTTTTCCCTCCTATTTTAAGAGTATAATAGCCTCTTTGTTTAGTCATTAATTATCTAATATTAGTTAGTAGATTCTGTTATTGCACCAGTAACTGTGATAGTACCACTATATGTTGTAGCTTCTTCCATTGTTCCTGAAATTTCACAACTTGAAACATACCCCTCACCTGTGTAAACTGTATCTCCAGTTGCTGCAGTACCAAATGAAAAATCTACTTTTTGTCTTGTAAGTAGTTTGTGTGCGATTTCACCACCTCCATCACTATCTGTATAATCTACTAAACCATCAAAAGAAATCTCTGCTGATCTAACTGCAGGGATAACTTCTGAAAAACCAGAAGAATCTTTAGTAGTTGCATCTGCCATATCATTTGTAAATGAAATAGTACAAGATGTTGTGTGTCCGATTGCAGCTGGAGAAACTCCATCATCAGAAACTTTAATTAGTAGGTCTGTGCCGTTGAATACTGTTGAAGCCATATCTTAATATTTTTATACTACAAATATAATTAAATTTTAAATAATAGTTTTTTTATAATTCTATTCCAACCTGTCTTAAACCAATGGTTGAAATCTCTAATCTTTTGTGCTAAATATTCGAATATTCTTGCCATAATTTATTTTTTTTCTATCAATTGATATATCTTAATAATCGTATAAACCAACGTTGCTATAATTAGTAGTCCTTGTAGAGCTTCATTTATTTCTGCTATTGTTATTATATACACACTAACTCCTAATATTGTTGGTTCAAATCCATTCATTTTTATCTCATTAACTTATTTTAAATGCCATATATATATAAGTTCTACCATTAGCATCATAATCTACATAGCTGTTTGCTGTTACTGATGAATCTAAATAAAACCCTGTTGATGTAAATTTAATTGGACTATCATTAAATCCCGCATCTGCTGAAGAATCATTTGCTCTTAACCTATAAGCACCTGTTGCTCCAAAAACTCTTTTGGTATCGTGTATTTCCCAATTTGTAGTTGCGTGAGATGCACATTTAACCATCACATAGTCAGGTTGAAATCCTGTTGTTACAGTTACATTACCTGATGCAATTCCAGTATAAGTTCCAATTTTGCTAAATCCTGCTACTGAATGAAAAGCATAAACAATCATTTCCTGCCCACTTGGGTTTCTATCAGGCTGTCCACTTGCTAAACCGATTGTGGTTGAATTAGCTGTACGAGTATAAGAACTAAATGTACCAGTTTCATTTAATGCTCCAGTTCTATTTCCACTTAAACTTCCTATATCTTGTGTATGAGTAGGCCATTTATATCCTGATTGGTCAAGGTTTTTCATAAAATAAATTTCAGGAGTACTATTTAATCCGTGTCCCACAGTTGCGGTAGCTCCTGTTCCTGTAAATCTTATTATAGAGAACCCTGCATTTGTATTTGCTTGTACTGTACTTGTAATACTTCCATCAGTATTACTGCTTGTAGTTCCTCCGTTTGCTTTCCAGCACCAGGCTACCATACTCCCTAAACTTGAATCATTATATCCTGTTCCCCCTATTATATTAAAACCATTAGTAACAATTTCATTAGGAACTGTACCTTCTGCAGCAGTTGAATTTGAGCTTAATCTATTATTGTCACCCCTTGTACTATCATATAATGCGTGAGAAGCTACGGCACCTCTTGGTTTTATCCATACCAAATCAGGTGTAAATCCTACGTCTATAAATTTACTTGCAGTATTATCACCAGTAAAAGTAACCACATTAAAGTTTTCTATTGGGGAAGTCGCTTCAGCTTCTATTATTTTTTTATTTATACCCATTATATTATACTTGGTAAATCATAACTCATAACTGCTTTTTTAGTAGTTAAAGCATTGATTTCATTTTCTACAACTTCTGATTGGTCTCTTAATGCTTGTCTTGCTGAAGTTATATCAGCAGGTATTGCATCTCCTGTTTCTTGGTTTCTTATAATATACCAATCTGTTTGTTGTAACTTAATCCCTGTAGAATGTTTAAAGTTATTTATTTGCTGCTCTTTTAATTCAGCTAAAGTTAATACCCAAGTTTTATTTGAAACATCTTTAGTAAAAGTTTCACTTGCAGAATCAAAATATAATTCTCGTAAATCTTCTACTCTTGAATCGTAATCTGGAATTACCACATCATAAAAACCATAAGTTTTTAACTCATCATCTGAAAGTAAATCAAATCCTCCAAGAACATTTCCCCAAGATTTAGGTAATCTATCGTATGTTTTAATTTGTCCGTTTATTTCTATTGCTTTCATATTATTATGGTGTTGTGTCTGCTGTATATGTTATTACTGAATAGTTAAATACTGCTGTTGCTGAATCATCTACACAAGCAACTTGTAAAAAGTTAGTTCCTGTGCCATCATATTCAGAAGTTCCTATTCTATTAAATGTTTCGCTTGTAGCTGCGTCACTATCAAGTGTAATCACTTGGGCTGCTGTTAAGCCATATATTCCAATTACCTGTCCTTGTTTAAAATTAGTAAAGCTAATTGTTGTTGCACCTGTTAAAGACGCTGTGAATTCAAATGTAGTGGCTGCTGACCAGTCAATACTTATAGTTCCTGACGTAGAACCTGTAGTTGATTTAGCGGTGTATCTATCTTCTAATTTAGCAAATGTTACATTGTCATCTGCTATGTGAACTGTATCAACTGCTCCATCAGCTATTTTATCTGAATCTACAGCATCATCTGCAAGTTTAGCAGTTTTTATACTTCCATCTTCAATTGTTACACTTGGAGAACCCCAATAATTGCTTCCGTCTCCATCTGACAGTAATGATTGTCCATAAGTACCGTTACCGCTTACATTTAAAAGAGATGCACCTACAACATCTGAATCTGATGTTCCAATTAAAGTACCATTTGTTGTT
>Ga0070753_1000279_pt1 | contig 32287 bp, 51 predicted proteins | sample VirMetDEL_Aug_31_FD_77441 | JGI IMG/M metagenome (GOLD analysis project Ga0070753, IMG submission 77441) | Aqueous microbial communities from the Delaware River and Bay under freshwater to marine salinity gradient to study organic matter... | ecosystem: Environmental > Aquatic > Marine > Coastal... | reverse complement strand
TGACGATGAGGGCAGGGCGAAGTTCGCGCAGCTTAATGCACCTGTGACTGCTGCGGAACAGGCTGAAATGATGGGTGTAGACCCGCGTTTCCTGCCCAACCCCAACGCAATCGTCGGCAAGCGCAATGATGTGACCGAGTTGGATGTGGACATCATCATCGACGAATCGCCGGATGTGATTAACCTGCAAGCTGAGCAGTTCCAGAACCTTGTTTCCCTTGCGCAGGCCGGTGTGGTGTTCCCGCCAGAAGTTTACTTGGAAGCCAGTTCCTTGCGGAACAAGTCGGCGCTCGTTGAGAAACTTACGGGTGGTGATAACCCCGAAGCCGCTGCCATGATGCAGCAGGAGCAAATGACTGCGATGCAGGAACGGATGGCGGAGATTGAGAAGGACATGGCGCAGGCGCGTAAATACAACGCGGAAGCCGAGCAGACCGAGATTGAGAACATGGCTGGCAAGGCTGGCCTGTATGGATTAGCCCAGGATGCTTAGTCTGTTTTTCTCCGCGATTGTGACGGGCGCAGTTGTTTATGCGGCTATTCACGTTCACCGGGTATACCTAAAAGGCCACGGACGGCTCTATCTGGTGCGGCTCAAGGATGGCGGCTCCGTGGTAGTCGGGCCGCGAGTGCATCGGCGCTTGTTTTCTGCCGGTCTTGTGGAAGTGTCTGAAGCGATATGAGAACAGCGGTCGAGAAGTCTGAAACGGAGTTTTTCCTGTTTCCGACTGTTTCGATCTACGACGATAACTGGGGTCGCCGCACTCACAAGTGGGCGGTGTTTATCTACTTCCTGAACTACTGCCTGGAAGTCCATTTCTAGGGCTTGATTAGATTCGACGCGGCGCTAGTCGCGGATGTGGGTGCGAGTCCCACCAAGTCCACCAATTTACCTGAACCCGCTTCTGCGGGTTTTTTTGTGCCCGCCGCCGGGGCTTTTACGGGCGTTTGAACGTGCCAACGACGAAACGGTTGATTCGTTTTTCTCACGATACGAGAAGGAGTGAAAAGTGAACGAAGAAGCATCTTTGGATGAGATTTTGAGTGGTGAGGTTCCTTCGGAGTCTGTTGCTGAAACCCCCGAAGTAGAGGCTGTTGCCGAAACTGAGGATGCACCACAAGAGTCTGAGGGCGAAAAACAGGTTGAAGCGGAAGCCGAAACCCCTGATGAGCCGCCAGCATCAGAACCAGAGAGGCCGCCGGAAGGGTTTGTGCCCCAAACGGCTTTACTGGATGAGCGTAGCAAGCGCCAAGAGTTGCAACGTCAGATTGACGAACTTAATGGCCGTTTCACGCAACTGAATCAGCCCACTGAACCGGAAAAAGTGGAGGAGCCTGTTGACTTCCTCGACGACCCGGAAAAGTGGGCAAACAACCTGGAGGCGAAGTACGAGCAGCGCCTTCAAGAGATTCAGTACCAGAACAGCCTACAACGGCTGCAAGACTTTGAGCGCATCGCTAAGGAAAGTCATCCCGACTATGACGAGGCGATTCAGTTCTTTGCCCAAGCAGCACAGCACAATTCGGCATTGCAGATGGAAGCTGCACAGGCTTCCAACCCTGCGGAATACGCCTATAGATTGGGTAAACGGTTAGCGCAGATTAACGCGGCTGGTGGCGACTTTGACGCCTTTGTCCAGCAACAGCGTGAGGCTGCGGTCGCTGAATACCTGCAAAAGAACCCTACCCCGGCGAGTCGTGCGGCAGACGTTCCCGAATCGCTCTCAACCGTAACGGGGGCGACTCAGAGGACGGACAAAGAGCCGACTCAGACGCCCCTTGAATCCATGTTCAATAATTTTTGAGGTAATTCATTATGGCTACCACAGCCGCAACCGGCCTTACTGTTCAGCAGTGGGACGATAAGTTCTTTACTGAATACGTCCAGGCTAACCGCTTTGCCAAGTATTTTGGCACCAACGAAAACTCCATCATCCAGGTTAAGCAAGACCTGACGAAGAAGAAGGGCGACAGCCTGACTTATGCGCTTGTCAACCGCCTGACGGGTGCTGGCGTTACTGGCACGACTTCTCTGGAAGGTTCAGAGGAAGATTTGGCCTCGCGCTCTCACCAGTTGACCGTTGACAAGATTCGTAACGGTGTTCTGGTTGCTGAAATGGAGGAACAGCGTTCCGCTATCTCTCTCCGTAACGCAGCCCGCGCCACGCTGAAAACGTGGATTATGGAGCAGACCCGCGATGACATCATCGCCGCCCTCCACAGCATCAACGGCACGGCTTACGGGTCGGCTAATGCTGCTGCGCGTAATGCTTGGCTGGTGGACAACGCTGACCGCGTTCTGTTCGGTGATGCGATTGGTAACGGTGGTTACACGACTCATGCGACCGACCTTGCCGCAGTTACCGCTGGTATGACGCTGAGTGGTGACATCGTTTCGTTGGCGAAGCGCATTGCCCTCTCTGCTGACCCGAAAATCCGTCCGGTGACGGTGAACGGTGACGAAGAGTGGTATGTGATGTTCGTCAACTCGCAGCAGTACCGCGACCTTAAGGTTGACCTCAAAGCCTCGAACACTGATGCAAATGTTCGCGGCAAGGAGAACCCGATCTTTTCGGGTGAGTCAATCCTTTGGGATGGCGTGATTGTTCGCCACATCTCCGACATGAACAGTCTTGTGGAGAACTCTGGCGCTGCATCGGCCCCGATTGCTCCCGCGTTCCTTTGCGGTGCACAGGCTGTCGGCATGGGTTGGGCCAAGCGCACTACGTCGAAGCAGGAAACCTTCGACTACGGTGATAAGCAGGGCGTTGCTATCGAAGAAATTCGCGGCATTGAGAAACTGACCTTTGGCTCAGGCTCCGCTGATACGGACGATCTGAAGGACAACGGTGTTGTAACCGTCTGGACTTCTTCGCCTGCTGACGCTTAAGGCTAGACCTTAACTGAGGGATGGGCGGGGGCTTCCCCGCCCTGACCTCTCAGGATTCTATACATGACCCTCAACGATTTTTACGAGAATGTCCTGCGTAAGCTGAAGGTAGTGCCGCCGAATGGTGCGGCGTTATCGGGCGACCTTGCGCGGGTGCAGAGCGTGTATCCCCAGGTTCACGCCATGCTGCTCTCTGAGGGTCTTGTTGAGTGGGGTGTGACTGAGGCCATCCCCGACAAGTTCGCCATTCCGTTGACCGCTATCGTGGCGTATCAGTTGGCTGATGACTTTGCTATCCCGCAAGAGGATTTGGCGAAACTGAAGGTGGAGGGCGGTCTGTTTGAGCCTTCTGCGTCATTGGCTGAGAGGCAGCTAAGAAAGCTGTTAGCCGCTGATTACGTGGACTACACGGCACCGACCAGTTACTTCTGATGCGGATTCCCTTTGCCGTTCACTCGTACCTGAGTTCGTCACGGCTTGTCTCACGGCAGAGGCTTGTTAACGGGTACATGGAGAAGTCGCCAGAAGGCTCCAAGACGCAGACCCCGATCTATGGGACTCCCGGCGTTAAGGACTTCGTGACGGTTGGCTCTGGTCCGTTAAGGGGTTCTTTTTATTATCAGAACTTCCTATACGTGGTTTCCGGGGATGAGCTTTACCGCGTCAATTCTCTGGGCGGGAACAGCTTAGTTGGCTCCGTTCCGGGTGCGGATAGGTGCCGTATTGCCGTGGGTGAAACGGTTGCTATCTGTGCCCATAACCAAGTTCACATCTTTGACGGGGTGAACATTACGAAGGTCACTGATTCTAACTTTCAGGGCGCTTCTGATGTCGCGTGGCTGGCTGGTTACTACATTTATGTGAAGCCGAATACGGGCGTTTTCTATGTGTCGGCTCCTGATGACCCGAATGACATAGATGCCCTGGACTTCGCCACGGCTGAAGCACAGCCGGATAACACGATTGCAGTCTTAACCGACTCGACTAACGTGATTTTCTTTGGCGAGACTTCTACGGAGGTCTGGGGGCTTAGAGGCGGGGCATTTCCTTTTGTGCGCTTCCCCAACGGCGTGTTTGACGTTGGGTGCGCGGCGAAGAACAGCCCTGCAAAACTCGACAATATCGCGGTTTGGTTAGCGGATGATTTGACTGTCCGTATGATTTCAGGCCAGTTGGCTAAGATTTCAACCGAGGGCGTCGAGACTGAGTTCCAGAATTACACGACCGTAGACGATGCTTACGGCTTTACCTATGTCCATGCCGGTAGGGGTGTGTATGTCCTGACCTTCCCGACTGAGGGTAAGACTTGGGAATACTCCTTTGTGACGGGCTTATGGAATGAGCGCGAATCCTTTGGCGTAGGCCATTGGCGCGGTTCGGATGCGGTTAGAGCCTATGGTAAGACCTACATTCTCGACACTGAATCATCGAAGGTGGGTGAGTTAGATAAGGACACTTATACGGAGTTTGGTTCCCAGGTGGTCTTTAAGATGGTGTCTGCCCCTGTCGCTGAAGGTAACAGGTGGCTGTTCCATAAAGGCATCTATCTCGACTTTGAGACAGGCGGAGCCGATGGTGCAGAGGTCATGGTTCGCTGGTCTGACGATGGCTTTAACTGGCAGCCCGAATTAAGGCGCTCATTGGGTGATACCGGCGAATACTCGGAACGGGTGTCGATTCATCAGAATCTCGGTCGTGCGAAAAACCGCGTGTATGAGGTGTCGATCTCTGACAACGTGAAGCGCAATTTTCTCGGTGCGGAGGGCTTGATTGGTGTCGGCGGATATTGAGGTACGGGAACCGCTACCCGGAACCCCTCTAACTGACCCTGCATGGCAATCCTACTGGCAGGACATTGTAGAGAGGACGGGCGGCACCTCCGACAAGGTTAATCAGGGCGTTGATGACGCGGCTACCGCTCAAGCGTCGGCTGAAACGGCTCAGACAACGGCTGAAGCCGCTCAAGCCGACGCGACTTTGGCTCTGGGTCAGGTTCAGGACATGGCTGAATCAAACACGGCAATGCTTAAAAAGGCCAATTTTCTAAGGCAGTGGTATGGCAGTTGATTCAGTTGTATTAGAGCAGCTAGTCCCTTCAGCGGCCACAGAGTCGGACGTTTACACGGTTCCGACAGGTAGGCGCGCTAGTGTGCGGATTTACGTGGCAACAGTCACGGCGGCTGCGATTGACGTAAAGATACGCAAGGCGGGCGAGGCTTCGGCAGCTAAACAATGCCTTGCTTGTAGCGCCTCAGTGCTGCTTAACAGTTCTAACCAGTATCCCGAGGTTGGCACCATTCTCTTGAGTGCTGGCGATGTGGTAACGGTTGAATCAGACCAAGCCGACACGGCGTTTACCGTGAACGGTTATGAAGATGACATCCCAACGGAATAGATATGACGCTGCCTAGTGTTGAGGTTGCTCCATCACTGCTGCACAAGCCTTCTAGTCAGGTTGTCAGCAATGAGGACAAGTTGCTTATCCGAGAACTTACTGCCCATGTTGAGGATGAGATTTTACAGTCAGACCTCCGGGTAGAAGTTCCCGATCACGTAAACCATTTTGCAGAGGGATTATACGGGCGCGAGTTAGCGATGCCTGCTGGCTTTGTCGCTACGGGCAAGATACACAAAAAAAGCCACTTTCTTTTCATTCTAAAAGGGAAGGCTCTGGTGATTGACGAGAACTCTGGCGCTGAGTTAATGGAAGCGCCATGTATGTTCAAAACGAAGGCGGGAACGAAACGCGCCTTTAGGATTTTAGAAGATTCGGTTTGGGTAACTGTTCATGCAACCAATGAAACAGAACCCGACGAAATAGAACAGGATTTAATTTCGGAAACGCACTTGGATGCGTTGGAGAACGAGTAATGTCATTTGTAACAGCAGCCCTGATTGGCTCCGCTGGAGCTATAGGCGGCGGGTTTTTAGCCAGTAAAGGCGCTAAGAGCGCAGCAAAAAAATCGGCTAAGTCGCAGACGGAAGCCGCGCAACTGGCAGACCGTCAGGCGAAGATTTCCATGCTTCAGAACATCCTGCTAAACGCGCCCGCTGTCAATTCACAGAACATTGCGCGATCTGAATTGGCGGGGATGCTTGGGCTGAGAACCCCCGCAACGGATTATCGCAAGGCGGCTCAGTTGATGTCTCCGGGCTATAAGCAGGGGGCTAAGTAATGGGCCTTCTTAGCAAAGTCCTAAAGCCGGTTGGCAGGCTACTTGGTGGCGGCAAGAGTCGTAAACGTGGCGGTGCCGTTACGCCAGAGCGCGATCAGCTAATGGATGCCATTGCAACCGCAATGTCGGAACTGCAAGCCCCTGCATCTAACTATGTTGCTCCGAATCAGCAGATGGCGCGTATTGCCAATACCCCAGGCTATCAGTTTGCCAAAGAGGAAGGTACGGACGCGATCTTAAACAATGCCTCTGCATTGGGCTTGAGGAAGTCCGGCGTGACTGCGGGCGACTTGGGTAAGTTCGTCGGCAACAATCTCGCTTTCCCTGCTTACTCCGACTACATGAACCGTTTATCCGCTATGGCGGGAACGGGTCAGACCTCATCCGCTTTAGGCGGGACGCTTGGCAACATCATCGGCAATAACTCTGCTTTACAGTCTAACTTGACTGTGGGCGCGGGTGACGCGATTGCAGCGGGTCAGTTGGGTCAGGCGGGCGCGTGGCAGAACGCCGTCACAGATTTGTCGAGGGTCTTGGGCGATGCGTTTGCGCAACGTCCGGGCGCTTACACCCCTCCAGGCGGAACTTATCGGCGTGGCGATGAGTTCATGCCTCCGACTAACTAGGTAGATTATGGGCGCAGCACTTAACAGCATTATTGCCACGGCTTTCCGTTCAGCCAATTCCTCTCCGGGGCCGGGGGCTAGTTTCCTCGACGCTCGTGACCGTCGGCAGGAGTTGGATTCCATTCTTGCGGCGAGAGAGCAGCAGGCCGATCTACGTGGCTTGCAGATGGAAGCCGCTCGTAACCAGATGGCTGACCGTCAGGCCACGATGGAGGCCATTGGCACACTGACTCAGCCGGAGCCTGACTATCAGGCGCAAGTGCATCAGCAGTACGGCTTGCCCGTTGATGAGGGCATTGGCGGGGCTGTTACGCAGGAAGGCTTTAACCAGTACGCGCAAGCCATCCAAAATCAGGTTGCAGAGCGTGAGGCAGCCAATCAAGCGGCGCGTAACACGATCATGCAGCGTAACCCTGAGTTGGCTATGGAGCAGCTGTTTCAGGAGGGGCCGGAGTGGTCTGAGCCGGTTTCTGGCGGGCAGCTTCAAGGTGGCGACCCTAACAAGTTCTACCAGCGGAACACCAAGACAGGCCAGTGGAAGCAGATTGGCGGCGGCGGCATGACTGTAAAAGTCCCTGTGAGCGTGAGCGGCGCTAATGAGAAGGGGTTAGAGGTATTCGCAAAAGAAGCCGTTACCCAACTTAATGAGCAGAGGCAGGGTGTTCGAGATGCTGAAGGAACGATGCTGTTTCTTGGTCGCGCAAAAGACCTTGTTAGGCAGGGCGTAATCTCTGGCACGGCTGCCGATATGCGCCTCTCTTTTGCTCGTGGTCTTGAAACGCTAGGCTTTGGCGATGGCAGCGCGGCACGGACTCAGGAATATATCGCGGCTACGGCTAAACTGGTTGGCGATGTTATCAAACTGTTCGGTTCCGGCACAGGGCTATCTGACCGAGACTTGGAGTTTGCAAAGATTATGGCCGGTGGTGAGGTTTCGCTCACCCCTAAAGCAATGCTACGCATTATTGACCTCAATGCCCGCGCACAAGCAAGGAAGTTTGAGGTTTACAATGAAACTATCTCAGCTATTCCCGATGATTTCGCATCTCTGAGGGGGCTTTACCGTCCGGTTGTGGTTCCCACCTTCGACTATGAGCCTAGTGTTTTAGAGGGTATCCCTGGCGTTGATGAATTGTCTCCGGCTGAACAGGGGCGGCTTGAGGCTCACCTTCTGGCGAATCAATGAAAACAGCTAGAGAGTTACTAAGCGAATTTGACGAAAAGCAGGAGGCTCCCGCCCGCGATCAGACCGCGAGGGAATTGCTTGAGAAGTTTGACGAATCGGCTCGTATCGCTGATTTGCCGATGTTGGAGCAGTTGGGGAGGCAGCTTGGCCTGACGGTTCGCCATGTGACTGAGGGCGCGTTATCTGCTGGCACTCTGTTCGCTGACCCTCTTAACGCGCTAATCAATCAAGGGCTTGAGGCGTCCGGTAGTGAGTACCGGCTTATGCCCGCGTCTGAGGCGGTTTCGGAGGTCTTGACTGATGCCGGATTGCCAGAGCCTAACGGCGGTTTGGAGGAGGGTGTTGCTGCGGCTTCAAGGGCTGTATCCGGCGCTGCCGTTCCGCTTGGATGGGCGCAATCTGTTAAGGGCGTTGATGACGTAACTAGCGGCGTTGCCAGCCTTCTAGCACAAGCCCCCGAAGCACAGGCTATAGGCGCTGCTACGGGCGGCGCTGCGGCTGACATTGCTAGACAGCAAGGCGCATCTCCGTTAGCGCAGACGGCTGCTGGCATGGGCGGTGGCTTTTTTGGCGGCGGCGCTACTATTGGTACGCTCGGCTCTATGCGGGGCTCTTCTAGGGGCGTCAGGGCTGCCGCTGCCCCCTTTACTCGCAGCGGGCAGGAGCGTATTGCCGGAGAGGTGTTGCGCGATCAGGCGTCTGATTCTGTAGCGGCTGCGGAGGCTTTGGATGCGGCAACAGAGATAGTCCCCGGCTCGGTTCAGACAACCGGCCCCGCATCCGGCGATGTAGGGCTTTTGTCTTTACAGAAGGGCGTTGCACAGCAGAACCGTACAGAGTTTGGTGAGCGACTTTCAGAGCAGAACTTGGCTCGTCAAGAGGCGCTTGATTCTGTCTCTGGCAATAAGGCAGACGTAAAGGCCGCGAAACAGGCGCGGGATGCAGAGACATCCCCTATGCGCGATGCGTCTTTTGCAAACTCCAGTGATGCGGATGTCTCACCTGTCATTAGTAAAATTGATGAGATTCTTGCGGGGCCGAAGGGCAAGCGCACAGCAGTTGGTGAGGCGCTTCGCCAAGTAAGGAATGACATTGAGGGCGAGACTGACCCCGAAACGCTCTACTCAATCCGTCAGAACATTGGCGATATGATGTCGGGCAAGGTCAAGGGGGAGAAGGCTAATTTTCGGCTTGCCCGTTCGCAGTTGATTGAAGTGCGTGAGCAGCTTGATAACGCCATTGATGCGGTTGCGCCGGGGTTTAAGGCTTACCTAGAGCGTTACCGTTCGCTATCGAGGCCGATTAATCAGATGGAGGTTATGCAGGAGATTCGTCGCCGCTCAAGGCTGGCGGCTCCTGACCCGACTACTGGTAGAGATTTCCTCTCTCAAGCGAAGTTCCGCAATCGCTTGGAAAAGGCGGCTGTGGATGGCGACCTTGAAAAGCTAACCCCTGAGCAAAGGGCCACGTTAGAAGCGGTTGCAACTGATCTGGATTTGGCTTCCGCTATCAATAGCAGTCTGTTGAGAACTCCAGGCTCGGATACCTTCCAGAATATATCCTCTGCTACGTTGCTTAATGCGATGGTTGGGAGAACTGCTACAGACGTTCATCCTATTGTGCAAACGCTATTGCGCCCTATTAACTGGATGTACAAATACCCTGATGCGAAGGTTGGCGAGATTCTTAAAGAGGCCATGCTTCAGCCGGAAATTGCCTCAAAGCTTTTGAAGCGGGCGACTCCTAAGAATATGCGCTCCCTGAGTATTGAGTTGCGGCGAGTGGCTAGAGGTCTCGGATTGGGCGCTACCGAATCTCAGGCGTCCAAACGAGAACAGCAGCAAAGGTAAGCAGTAGGGCAGTTGGCGCAGCTAACAGCGGGTGCAGCATAAACGCAGCAACCGTGAGAGCGGCATATATCGCCACAAGGTTTACTCGGTAGTAAATCAGCGCGGCTCTTTTCGTAAGGCTCCACATATACATAAGTATCCCACAAACCCGCCCTGAGCGGGTTTTTTGTTGGAAAACAGTAATTTATGCAAACCAAACTCCACCTCTCCCGGCTTCAGCACGTAGACGCTAACGGCGACCCTATTGTAGGTTCGCTCGGCTTCTACCAGACGGGCACAAGTACACCGATCACCACTTATTCCGACTATGACCGGAATACGGCTAATGCGAACCCGTTAAACGCGGATTCTCAAGGTCGTTTTGGCCCCGTATTTTTCGACCCTTCCGACTTGAGGGCGGGTGTGAAGGTTGTCCTGTACCCCCAAGCTGACGGTGCGGGTACGCCTGTCTATAGCGATGACAGGTATCAAGAGGAGGTCTTGGAGTGGGCTGACTTGTCGAGCGCCTTAACTCAGGCGAATCTCGGTAGCGTCATATGGCCGAGAACGGATGCTGAAGCTGCCGCTGGTATTGATGAATACGCTGCCGACAATAATGCAGGCGACATTACGAACCCTGAGTATCGCCCAGGCGATATACGGCGCTATGGTGCTATCGACGATAACAGCACGAATTCTGCTGATGCTTTTAGTGCCGCTGTTTTACAGAGTAGGGAAACAAACGGGTCTAGGGTAACGGGCGTCGGACGGTTTGCATTGGCTTCTGTTGTGAATATGCGCGGCGCGGAGATTGATTTAGAAAATGCGGAATTAAACATTACTCACTCAGGCATCGGCCTGATTATCGGTGGCAACCGTAACGCCGCAACGAATCCGCGCCAGAAGTTCGGCAAGGTTGAGCGATCTGTTGGCACGGACTCAGCATCCACGCCGACCGTTCGTGTGATGGGTGCATACGGCCAGCATATTCATGTTTATAAAACCGGATGGTTCCAGATTTACGGCGACGTTGACGTAACAACTCCTTATGCGTCGGGAGTCTCGGCTTACTCGACTTACCATCTGAACAATCTCAATACGCTTGAATTTGGCACTAATCCAAGCCCTGTTGGCCTTCCGGAGGGTCAGTGGATTAACGAAAACCAGTTTTTCATCAACAGGCTTTGCCATTTCATCTGCGGCGGGACTTACGGCCACAACCACAACCGCTTTTATGGGGGAAACCTTGAATGGGACACAACGAACAACACTCCCGCGTCCATAGACTTTAACATCGGGTCGAGCAATGTCTGGTATGACCTACGGTTTGAGTACAATAGTGGTTCGGGTCAGACTCCCGTAGAGATAACTTTTGATAGCAGCGCCCGCTTTAACAAGATATTCCAGACTTGGACATCATCGTTTTCTGATTACGCAACAGAGGCCATCTATGGCAACATTAACAATGACAATATAACCGACAACGGCGTTGGTAATGTCGTTGTTAAGCAGGACTCTATTCTGCGAGAGCATAGTGTGGTCGGTCATGCGGCGCATGATGACTTGGTTTTTGACACCACTGTTGGCGTTTATGAGAATCGTCAGCCTTCACTTGCCGTTGTTCAGTCAAGTGCTCCCGCTGGCCGCGTTCTTTCAACCAAGAAGTTCAGAATCCGCAAGGGCGATGTAATCGGCTTTATAACAGATGCCGTTGATTCAAACACGCCCCAATACCGACTGAGAGCGGAATTGTGGGATTCGACCGGCGCTGTAGCATCGCCCGTTAGGTCGGCAACTGGCCTTCCCGCACCCGGAGAGAACTACATATCAGTAAATGGCTCGGTCAATACGGTGAGCGGCAATGTTATTTTCTCCAGCACCGGAGTCGAGTCTGCGTCCTTTGTCGTGGCGGATGAAGATGATCTTGCTTGGTGCCGGTTGCAGGTTTACGCGACCTCGCCCTCAGACACCCTTAATGCGGGTTCAATATCGCTCTATGTTCGACGCCAACCCTACGACAACCGGTTAACGCTTCGGTCAAACATCCCGCTGCTAAATGACGGGCCATACGCTGTTAGTGGTGTGCCGACAGAGGGTTTCGCGCCTTTGGGTTTCACGGTGGATGACGTTGATGGCACAAACCGCTGGACTGTCACTAATTCCGTAGACACCACGCTTGACTCTGCCGCCAGCGCCGGTGCGTCCTCTATCTCGGTTGATGACGCTTCTACCGTGAACAGCGGAGACGTGGTAGGAATTTTGAACGACGATCTGGAAGTGACTGATTGGGACGTGGTAAATGGCTCTCCTTCAGGCTCTGGCCCCTATACAGTCGCGCTCACGGGAACGCTGACGGGCGACTGCGCCACCGGCAACCGCGTCGTGTTTATGAGGTGGGCATAAGGAAATGTCCAGGGAACTGCGCGATCAGTGATTAGCAACGAACTGATAGCCAGCGTGAAGCGTCACGAAGGCTATCGGAATAAGGCTTACCAGTGCAGCGCGGGCGTCTGGACAATTGGCTACGGGACAAACCTTCAGGAGTTGTCCGACTTCCCTGAACACTTCGCGGAGTTTTTTCTTAAACGCGATCTGGTTAATTGCGCTTTCGCATTACGCCAGCGTCAGTGTTGGGATGAACTGACCCAGACCCGTAAGGATGTACTAACGGAGATGGCCTACAACTTAGGCATCCCCAGGCTTAATAAGTTTAAGCGGATGTGGCAAGCCCTGGCCGTTGCAGACTACGTAACAGCAGCCGATGAAATGCTTGACAGCCTGTGGGCAAAGCAGGTTGGCGTCAGGGCTATCAGATTGGCTAAGGCAATGCGTGATGGGGTTCTCGCTGAGGATTGTCATGATTGACGCATTGCAGACAGTTTGGGCTACATAAAATGATTGATATGTTTTACACATCGGCTGAGTTTGTAAGCCTCGTGCTTACCGTGCCGACAGTAATATTGGGCGTACTGGTGGTCTGGTACTACTCGCCTCGCGCTCTCGCTTCCCTGCGAAAGCCCGTTGATAAGATGAGCGAGACAGAGATGCTGATTATCGGCATCACCATCGGCTTTACGGGCGCTGTTGTGGATAACGTCTACTGGGGGCTTGCGTGGTTCCATGAGATGATTGGTTCAAGCAGTGCGCCACTTTGGTTCAAGAACGGAGTCCTGAGTAACGTGCCTTTCCGACAAACGGCGGGCATTGTGGCTGGTTCTTTCCACTTGTATCCCATCATGATTAGCAAAAAAGAGAAGTGGGAGTTGCTCAAGCTGATCGCTAAGGCGACAGCGAGTGCCGCTATCTGTCTCACAATCTTGATGGTGTTCTAATGCTGCCCGCTACCTTTATTTACGCTGAGTTAATCATTCCCGCTTTTGGCGGGCTTTGCGCGGCTATCGTCTACCTGTGGCGGGATGTTAAAGGACAGTACAAGGACACAAAAGCACAGCACAAAAAATGCGAGGAAGGGCTGGCTGAAGCGAATAAAAACTTCGCTGCATTGAAGGAAGATTTCGGTGTTGTCAAAGGGCGGCAGGAAGGCATTGAGCGCCTGAGTCAGCAAGTCATTGACGAAGTACGGTCGATAAAAATGAGAGCGGGCAATGATTAAGGCGCTCAAGGCGATATTTAACACGCCCGCCCAAGCTACGAAGGTGGCTGATGCGGTGATTAAGGGCGCGGATGCTGCGTGGTTTACCAAAGAGGAGCAGTCTGAGTGGTTCCTGAGATACCTGGAAGCCACACAGCCTCAGAACCTTTCGCGTCGAATCATCGCCATTGCGATCACGGCGGTGTGGGTTGTATCTGCCATCACGCTCCTGCTTTTAACGCTGGTCGGCCTTGCCCCTATAGCGGAGGCTGTTTTGGCCTTCATGGAGTCGGTGGTTAATCCGGTCTTTTACCTTGTGGTTGGCTTCTACTTCGCTAAGAACATCGCGGCGAACTGGAAGAAGTGACGTTCTGGCTGCTGGTCATACCGACCATCTGCTATCTGATTTCTGGCGTTTTGATGCTCCGCGAGGGTGACTACGCGGGCTGTCTGACGTTTGGCGCATACGGTGTCGCTAACTGCGGCCTTATCTGGAAGTTTTTAGGATGAGAAAACTCCCCACATCAATAGAGATTTTGGGGAACAAGATTACAGTCGAGCAAGTGGATAACCTCGCCAACATTGGCGACAGGTTTGGCGATTGGTGCAACCGGACAAACACGATTCGGGTGCAGTCACTAGGGAAGGGTGTTCCCAACGATGTGATATTCGCCACCTTCTACCATGAAGTAACCCACGCCATCCTCGACCTGACGGGTCACTCAGACCTGTCTGCCGATGAGTCCTTTGTGGAGCGTGTCGGCCAAGCCTTTCATCATGCGGAGAAGTCCCGTAGATATGGCAACACATGAAGAAGTCATAAGCGCCTTTCATCAGGCAGGGCAGAACAAAACCGCCGCTGCTGAACTGTTAGGCATCCCCCGCACCACCTACCGGCGTCTATTTGATGCGGCGACAGGTGAAACCACGGCGGGGAGGAATTACGAGGAATACAGAAACCGAGGTACTACCCAACTACCAATCTCTGAGGGATTAGTAGTTGACGCGCCTTCGGACTTTGACCTCTACCTGACTTCAGATTGGCACTGCGGGGCAGAGGTCTGCGATTACGCAGGGCTTCGCAAGATGATTGCGCGGGTTGAGGCAGACCCGACAGCCCGAATGATTATCGGTGGCGACCAGATGGAGGTAACTCCCCCTGGTTATCACGATGGCGGGCGAACGTCCGACTCTGACATTGACCATCAGATTGTCAGGACGGGCAATGCGCTCCAGCCGGTGAAGGACAAGATTGACCTGATTTACTCCGGCAATCACGGCGGCAAAAGGATACTGCCGAGGGTCGGGATTGACCCTGACTTAATCCTGACGGGGATGTTGGGTGTCAACTATTCAACTGTGCCGACTGTGGTTCAGTACAAGACGCCAGAGGGCGTTATCAAGATTTGCGGCGGGCATGGCAAGTCGGGGGCCAAGAACACCCTCTTAGAGCTTCACAAACTCCGCAACGTCTACCCCAACTGCGACCTGTACCACTTAGGCCACACGCATGACCTTTACGGGACTCAGAAGGGCGGGATGGAGTACGACGAGAACGGTGACGAACACTGGTCACAGGTTTGGTTTTGTAGAACCGGCTCCTTCATGCGGTATGCGGAATATGCCCGCGTTGCCATGTATGAGCCGATGCCGACCGGCTACCTGATTGCGGAGATTCGCGGCGGGCAGATTGACGCGGTTAAAGAGGTCAAGGCTTGAAATTCTACCGCCTTTGCCTTCAGTGCGGCCTTCCCAAAGAGAAGAACGGCCCGCGCTGCAATCAATTCACGGGTATGGAAGCCCTGAATGAAACCGGCGAGCGATCTTACTACGAGATGCAAGCCTATCTTTTAGCCCTGAACTCAGATTGGAGGGGCGGTTATGGACTACGAGAAACAAGGTCTAACGGAACTGGTTGATAGCCAGAAAAAACAGATTCACGAACTGCACTTAACCCTTGAGGAAGTGAGTGCAGAGAACGTGGCGCTGAAACACGCGCTAGAGGTGGCACAGGGGCAGATTCGCCTGATGTGCCAGGACAGAGATTACATTGTTGAGGATGCGGCCTAATGCCGACATATTACATTGCAGAAGCCCCGCTAGGTGATGATGCCACGCTCGACGGGACTGACCCGGCTACGCCATACCTTACATACGGCGCTGCGGAAGCGGCGGCGAGTGATGGCGACACGATTGTTATTCTCGGTTCTGAGTATGACATCCCTTCGGGCAACTACATCAACACAACGAAGGATGTGACGGTTAAGGGCGAGTCTCGTTCTACCGTTCTCAGGAAAGACCCCGCCCACTCAGTTCGCATTGTTTACCTGTCTGCATCTACCACAACAACGGATGAGCCGACTTGGCGGGATATGACGGTGGACGGTGAGGGGCTTTGTACCTATTGTTTTAATACTACGGGCAGCGCAACGGCTTCTGAGGTCATGCAGTGGATTAACGTCACCGCGAGGGGTGCGACTTCAATGCACTTCAACAATGACCGTCCTGCTGGTGTGCAGGAGTATATTAACTGCAAGATTGACGGAGACACCCAGGGCGGCGTTTCAACAACTTCAACCGGCCCCGGCACTTCGGGCGATCAGGTTGTCAACGTCCGTAAACTGGATGTAAACGGCACGACCCTGCTAACAAGCTCCGCGTCATGCGTTCGCGTGGAGAGGGCAAATACAGCCACTTTCCGCGTATCCGGTTTTGTTGATGGCGTTTTCGGCAATGTGGACTTCTCCGCGACCCCCGGAGGTTGTCCTGTCATCTTTATGTATGGCACGGATTCCCCTGTGGTGCGTAACTGTAATTTCAAGTTCACGCACACGCATACAGCTAATGAAGCCTTCGGCATCCAGATACTCGGCAAAAGCACCTACACGACAACGGGCGCAACGGTTGCCGATAACGTGATTCACTTCGATTCCCCGGCGGGTTATGGCATCGGGTACGGTGATTCGCCAGCCACTAACTCATACATTAGCGGCGGCGCAGTTGTCGGAAACCATGTGACGGGCAGCTATTACCTTTCCAGCACTCCGCATAACATTGCCATGCGCACCCAGACTACGGGCGTTTGCTCTGGCAATGTTAGCCGTGATTCATATGTTGGCATCTTGCTCAACGAAACGACCAGTTGCGAATGTACGGGCAACCTGCTTTTTGACAACTACGGGTCGAGCATTTACATCAAGGGCGTTGCTGGCGCGACTGTAGAGAATAACGTCTGCGTTGTGTCGTCTGGTGTCTTGCAGCGCGTTCTTGGCATCCTCCATGTAACCAACCAGACGGGCAACACGACTGCGGCGACCATCCAGAATAATACGGTGATTGTGCAGGACGTTTCCGATATTGGGGGTTTCTTGGCGGCGGTGGATACTGGCAACGTCTGTAATTTTGACAACAACCTTTACATCATCCCTGACTCGGCTTCCGCAACCGCTAACTACTTCCGCGTGAACGGTACGCCGACCAACCTAACGGGCTGGCTTGCTGACAGTCGGGTGACGGGCGACAGGATTATGCAACTTCCCCAGGCCGACATTGACGCGCTGGTGGCTAACTACCGATCTGCTGCGGCAAAGCCGGAGAGCGGCAGCGGCAATGGTTCATTTGGAATAGGTATCTAACATGGCATCAACAAGCAGCAACAGGCCCGCATCTGGCGCGGTTCGTATCACCCCTAGCGATTCGGCAACCTTCTCGGTCACGCGAGGTATTAACGTGGAGTCCTCCGGTCTGGTTTACGCCGATTGGGAAAATGGCTCATCCAACGTCCCTGTCTATGTGTCGGCGGGCGGCGTATTCCCCGCCAACGTGAAACGGATTTACGCCACAGGGACGACCGCAAGCGGAATAACCGTTCTGTACTGATTGATGCCTGTACGGGCATCCAGTAGTGGATAGGCGTACAGCAGTCGATTCTTTGCAGAATACCACTCTGCGTGCCACTTGCGTGCCAGTAGGGTGCGCAGGTTTTGCTGATTGCCGTCTAAACTATTGATAAGATTGGTAGGCGCGGGCAGGATTGAACTGCCGACCCCTACCATGTCAAGGTCGGTGAATCCCAATAATAACAGGTATTTACGTTATTTGAGGGGCAATAACGGCTCATACAGTTCAAAGACTTACCGCGCCGTGCGTGCCATCTGCGTGCCACCCCTCGACCCATGCAACGTGCGGCAGGATTTCACCCATATAGGCATCAATCGCCTGTCGTGCGTGGCTGAGATAGTCCGGGGCGTATTTGGCATAGATCTCTGTAGTTCCCCCGATCTTGTGACCCATGATGCCCGCAGCTTCCCATGCGGGAACCCCTCTCGCCCGTAATTCTGCCCCCATCGTATGCCGTAACGTGTAGGGTGTCACCCTGTCCACGCCAGAGCGCCGTGAGAGCGTCCTAAAGGGCGTTTTGACGGATTGTAGGCGCTTGCCTATGACGTATTCGGAGCCGTTAAAACGGCTGTATAGCGCCCGCATGGAGTCCGTGAGGGGAACGGTGGGGCGGTGCTTCTTGGTTTGCTTCCTCCCTGGGGGGTTGAGGGCAACGAATCCCGCCCGACTGTCCACCTGAAAATGCTTTAGCTCCAGAATGGCGCTCGGCCTTGCTGTGGTATTGAGGCTCCACAGGCAGAAATGGGCGATAACAGGGCGATCAATCGCGCTCAGAAATGCGACCATTTCCTCCGCAGACAGCACCCTGTCCCTCGCGGGGCTTTCCCCTGCTGACATCACAAATGGGGCAGAGGCCAATTCTCCACGCTTGTATGCCCTGTTTATCGCGGCTCTCGCCACGGTGAGCGTGCGGCTGATATACCCGTCTGACAGCCCCTCATCGCGGCACTCGGTGATGAAGCGGGTTTGTTCTGCGTGGTCGAACTCTGCCACGGTGATGCCCTCAAGCATCGCGGAGAGCCTTTGAATCGCGTAATAGGCTTGCTCGGCACTCGCGGTCTGTATCGCGTGGCCTTCGTAGTACCGTGCCAGCAGTTCATCCAGAAGCACCGACTCCGGGGCTTCCTTCCTTAACTCGCCGTGCTTGGCGTACCACTCCGCAAGGGCTTTCTTGGCGGTTTCGTAAGATTCTGTACCAAGTGACTCCCTGCGCGTCTGTCTAGTTTTCTGGTCGAACCACGTTCTGTGCCAGAACTTGCGGCCTTTCCTCTTTGAGAGCCAGTAGTCTCCGATCTGGAATCTTTCGGGCATGGGTCAACCCTCATATCTTCAATGTATTGTTGTAATTGGTCACTCCGAATCCGTGGTTTGCGCGGGCTTATCTTGATGGAGCCAATCTGCCCCGACAGCCGCAACCGCTTGACCGTGCTTTTGCTCACATCCAGCAGCTTCGCGGCCTCTGCATCCGTGTAGAGTTTTGGTAATTCAATCATGGTTGTATATCACATTGTATAGCGGTCGGAATTTGCGGATGTAGCCCGCCTCTAATCGGCTAGGCAACTCAGTCACAAGGAACCTCACCCTCCATCAGTTCAGCAAGGCCACAGTTGCATTTGGTTTCTGTTTCCATAGGGTCAAGCCTTACGCAGTGCAGTTTATGCCGCGCATACTCAGCCAGCCGGTCAGCGCGTTGTTTCTCGGCGGCGTGATGTTGCTTTGAGCCGCGCAGCGTACTGCACAGGCCATCTACCTGTACCCGCAATGCATCCACTTCCGCACACTTGGCGCGGTAGGCGCGGAGTAGTTCCTCGACTGCGGGCTTAGGCCACCATTCGTAACAACCTTCAGGACTGTCAGGAAAGCAGCGAACTGCATCAATCGCTGCCTCAATCTCCGCATCCGTGGGCGCTTGTGCCTCCCGCAGTCCCGCGACATCATCCAGAACCTTCTGCCCCGCTGGCATTTCCATTAACCTGTCAACATCTACGTTTCTCGCGCCTGATTCTTCCGTTGTTACAAGGGGCGCGGTGTCTTGGCAGGTGCATTTATCGCCATAGCGGGGCGCTTCCCATGACGGGCGGTTGAGCGGGCAATTCGGTTTATGCCCGTCAGGGCGCTTGTGCTTGGTGGTCATTTCAGCAACTCCGGCACTATGTCCTTGTAGCCTTCCCAATCAGAACGCTTTATCAGCCACTCTTTTTGAGAAGGTCGCAGCAACGTCCCTGCTAACTTCAGGGCGTCCCGCAGCCGCGCTATCTCTTTATGGGCGGCATCCAGTTCGGCGTCTTTGTCGGGCAGTTGTATAGCGTCACGGTTCAGCAGTTCAGCCCGCAACGCTTCATGCGAGGCCAGCAGGGCGGCGCGGTCGCGTAATAGCTGCAATCCATTAGTTACTTCATGGTCAGCATCATGCCGCGCCTGTATCTCAGCCACTTCGGCGGGCGATAGGATTTTGTTAGTCATTTCGGCCATCGCGTCAGCACAATTAAGATAATCATCCAACACGCACTAAGCAGTAGCACGTAGTCGTTCTCAGTCATTGCCCTGCTCCATTTCAATAATGGCCTGACCTATCAGTGTCGCCATCTGCGGCACGATGGAATTACCCAAAGCTTTCAGCTTTTGGGTTCGGTCAGGTACTCCGCTGGCAATCCTTCCAATTCCGGGTTCTGCCAGCCATCCAGATCGAGATAGTCCAGCGGATAGCCCATCAGCCAGCAGACCCATGCGGGGTTCAGTTGTCCATGCTGGTTGTTCACGGTCAACGCATCGTTTAGTGAATTGCTGGCTCCGCGCCCTGATTTTTCCAGTGCTTCCGGTGTGCGCCCGCCCTTGTAGTCGCGGGCTGTCGGCGTGGGCCATAACCTCTGCCCCACCACAGTTTCCAGATTCAGGCGCCGCTTCGGGTCGTGCGCTGATTCGGGTGTAATGGTCGCTGCCATCGCGCTGTTCGCTCGAGGCGTAGGCCAAGCACCAGAATCTATCCCTGCGGTGAGGGGCGCCAATGTGGGAAGCTGGTATGCAATGCCATTCCGCGTCATACCCGATCTCGGCCAAGTCTGCGAGAACCTTGTCCAGCCCTCGACCAAGCAACGCTGCGACGTTCTCCAGGATGACGTATCTGGGTCGTAGTTCGCCAGTAAGTCGGGCAACTTCTGACCAGAGCCCTGACCGCTCGCCCTCAATACCCGCGCCTTTACCTGCGGTGGAAATGTCTTGGCAGGGGAATCCTGCGGTAATAACGTCAACTGCAATTCCGTCTGCTGCGAGTCGCTCATATGTCAGTTCTCTTACGTCCGTATACTGCTTAACATCGGGCCAATGCTTTGCCAGTATCCTGCGAGGCCATTCTTCGATCTCGCAAAAAGCGACCGTTTCAAAGCCGCCAGTTCGCTCCAGGCCTAAACTAAAGCCGCCGATACCGCTAAAGAGGTCGAGGACGCGGTAGGTCACTTCGGCACAAACCCCTTCTCGGTGTATACAAAATAGTCATCGGTAGAAGTACTCATAATATGAGCTCCTTTCTGTCTTTCACTGCGTCGCGGCGAACACAGAACTTGTGACAGGGGTCTTTACAATCGACCTTAAAGGAACTATGATTAAAGTGTTAGGTCACATAGTTCCTCGTCACAAGAGCACCCAGACCGCGACGGCTCTCGGCGCTTTTACCTTGGACACTGGTGATGTGAAACGGATGAAGAGTTGCCGCTCTTGTCCGTTTTTTTTTACCTGATTTTCCCCTTCCCACCCGTGTTCTGTCTCGCACCACTGCCGATCTATGTGCGTGTGGATGTCGAGACATACGAACCACTCCATGCTCTGCGGCTCACACGGCAACGCACTCATGGTGGTGAGTGCTGGCGTGGAGAAGCAGAGCAGGAGTAGGGTGGTGCGCATCAGAATGGGATTTCGTCTTGCGGCGCATCGAACCCGCCTTGTGCGGGGGCAGTGGACGGTGCATACCCCTGACCCTCAACCGGCGACAGGCTGACCGTGACGAGCGGGTAGTTCCCGTTCTTGTTCGTCATGGTATCCACCATCCGCTCAATCGCTTCAGCGAGTGCAGGGTCATCCTTCGGCGCGTTAATCCAGGCACTTACCCAAAACTCCTGCCCATTGATGGTCTGCGGCTTGCCGCCTTTGAGAATGGGCTGCGTGGGTTTCTGGCGATTGTTGTTCTTCCAGAGCGCGAGTTTGGTGTCGTTTGAATGGTCAGGCATGATCTATCCTTTGCGTTTCGATTGTGGGTAATACGGGCTTCTTCCGGCGCTTGGGTGGTGTCTCGGACTCCACACAGGCGACAAAATCAGCGAGAAGGGGCTGCATGGCATCAATGTATTCGTCAGAGCGAATAACCCACCATGCGCGTGACTCGTCCGGTGTCCATTGGCAGAACACCACGCGGTCAAGGTCAGCAATCCACATTTGCCCCTGCACTTGCGGCAGGTAGTGGTCTGGAACCTCGTCCGTGAGTTTCTGCGGGCATTTCACCTCTAAGCCTGTGGCGCGAAACCTGCCGTCCGGGGTTGTGCCGTAGCAGTCCAGAGCGTGATGCACCTGGTTCTCGCCGGTTTCCATGAACAGCAAGCCGGTGATTGCTTCCGCTGCTGAAACGGCGCGGTGTTCGTTGTCGATGCCCCATTGCATATTCGCGTTTAGTGGGTCGCGGTTTTCCTCGCCCACCATCACGCGGTAAAGTTTCTGCCGGGACATCCACGGCGACAGCCCCATAGCGGCGGCAAAGTTGCTTGATGTCAGCCTCATGCCGCTTCCTGACAGAGTGCTTTCAGTTCAGCAATCAGTTGCGGGTTGCCCTCGCTGATCGCAGTCCTGACACCACCATCCAGCGCGCCCCATGCAGCGGCAAAGTCATCATAGGACTTCATCGCAGCAGCGCGGAGGGTTTGCTCTGCGCCGGATGTGTCCACGGCGGCCTTGCCCTGCCCTTGATTGCCGTCATCATCGGCCTGAGTCAGCCCACAGACCGCCGCAGCACTGTAGCGGCGCAAGTAGGTGATGCAGCTGCCGTAGGCGTGTGGGCCGGGTTTGGCCGGAGCCATAGCCGCTTCCATGCCGATAAACTCACCGGACTCATGCAGTAGCATGGTGGTCACGGTGACGAGGCCGTCACGGCTCCCCGGCAATTGCGTCAGGGCGATGCCGTTCGCATTAAGCGGCGGCAGGACGGTATCCAGCACCTGAGACAGATCGGCGTACTTGGATTTGAAGTGAGGATTAACGGACTCGGTGATGGCTTTGCCCATCTGGCTCTGCGCCTTGCCGAGTGCGGCTGAAATCTTCGTGATGCTGTCGGATTTGATAATCATGCGTTGTCTCCCAAGATGTCGGCGGCTGTTATAAGGCGCTCAATGCGCTCAATCATTGCCGCGTCATAGATGTCCAGATCGGCCTCAATCTCCCGGCCTGCATCATCGAAACAGGCTTCAATCAGGAATTCGGAACCGTCGCCAGATGTCACGCAGCGGTATTCGCGCTGCATGACGGTTACTGTGAATTCGTCCATTTGCTGTTGCTCCTGTTGCTGCTGGTGGTATTCATCGTGATTCACTTCACACCTCCAAGTGCCAGTAAAAAAACCAGATAGGCGTAGATCACGAAAGCGGCCACGAACATTTGTGCGATGCCGAGTGCAATCTGCCCGTAGCTGTATTCTTTGAGTAATTCGCGGAGTCTCATTGTTCCCACTCCCCGTTAGCTTCACGTTCCTTTGCCCATGCCACAGCCATGTCGCGGCAGAAGTTCACGATGATTCCTCTGGCGTGGTTCATCAGCCACTCATCGTCATGAATGTTCAGACGGTCGAGGGCTTTGAATACGAAGGTGCGGGCCGCGTCCGGGTCGTAGAAGATTTCCGATGCGAGGTCTGCCATCACATCGCGGTCATCCTTGAGGGATTCCAGATAGAGGTTCACAAGTTCCTCATCCGAGTGATTGTCGAGAGTCGAGCCTTGCTCGACATCCCCAACAACCATGTGGTTCTCTAAATCGCGTGAACGTGTTGCCATTGCTTATCTCCCGTTGACTGTGGAGACAGATTGCCATAACGCTGCGGAAAGTGCAACAGATTGCAGCTTTATTTTTTACCCATGCCATATATGGGCGAAAAGAGCAGAAATGCTTATTGCAGCGCGTTAGGGGGGGGTATATGTTGTATCGCGTCAATTACGGGAGGATATTGATGGGATACGAGAGGAACCGTTCAGAGTTCTTGGAGGCGCTGTCAGGAGCCGCTGTAGCGCGAAAGGACAGGGAGCAGCGGGAGGTTAGGCGGCGGCTGGCTATTATGGCCGTGTCGAGCGTTACAGGCGCTCTGGTGGGCGCTTTTCTAACCGTTCAAGGGGTGGGTAAGTACCATGAAGCCCTCGACTACTACGATCAGCGAGTTGCCAGCCTAGCGCGGTCACTTCTCCGCGAGGATTCGCAGCCAGTCGTGCAGGATGGAGGGGTCTGCCGTCCCAATCGCGTTACATTGCCTAAACCAAGCGGAGAAGGCATCAGCTTGCCTGTCCGGGGTCAGATGCTCTAGCAGGTCATCCTCCGCGAGTGCGGTAATGAACATCAGGTAGCACTCGCTCAGTAGTTCGGAGTCTACTGGCTCTGGTGCTGCTTTCGGGTCGAGCAGGGCGGTGCGGGACAATCCAGGGAGCCGTTGCGCTAACCACTTGGCTTCATCGGCCTTCCAGCCGCCAAGCTGTAGGCGGTAGCCGAAAGTCCTGTCCGAAAAAAAGCCGGCCTTCACCATGTCGCGCCTGACTTGCGCGAGGGTGGTGTTGTTCCTGTCCACAGCCTTTTGAAGCGCAATGGTGGATGTCAGGTCGCTGACTGCTCTGGCGTTTGGCATGGCCTCTCCCTTCTGCGAGGGATTCTATCTGCCTACAAGTAGCAAAGTCTTGCATATACAGCAGCATTATGGCAATCTTGCGCTGTGGCAAATGCAGAACTTCAACGAGCGCTAGAACTGGCGGGCAATACAGCCCGTTTAGCTGAACAGACCGGCCTTAAACGGCGCACGGTCTATTGGCAGGTCAATCGCGGGTTTCTGAGTTTCGAGTTTGCCAAGAGGGTGGGTGAGCAGTACGGACTTGACCCCCTCAAATTGCAGGAACGGTAGCGAATAACCCGAGAGGGTGTTTTGTGCAAAGGGGAAGGGAATTGCATCACAGGATGCTTGCGCCAGTAACGGCCAGATTAAGTTTAACTACGGGCAGTCGCGTATCCCCTAACGCGGGTCAGTCTCCCTTGTCCCGTAGTGCCTGCCCTCGTATCGGTTTCGGTGCGGGGGCGTTTTTATTTTTGTCGGGTGCGTGTGCCCTCGTTCAGAGGGCTTTTTTGTGATTCGCCGCCGCCGCGACTACAGCGACAACTTCCTGCTGATGGACAGGCGGGCGATTGAGGATTCTAGGCTGCGTTGGCAGACCAGAGGTTTGCTGGCCTACCTGCTGTCTAAGCCCGATCACTGGGAGGTTTCTGTCACACACCTTGCCAGCAAAAAGACGGGCAAGTCGGGCAGGGATGCGGTTCGCTCAATGCTGGCAGAAATGTGCGAATACGGTTACGCGACTCGCAGCCAATCCCGCAATCCAGACGGGACTCTTGGAGAGGTGGAATACACCATCACTGATGTACCGCTGACGGGTTTACCGGAGACGGATAATCCGGCGACGGTTAATCCGACACAAGTAAGTACTGATATTAAGCAAGTACTGAATAGAAGTAACTGGGGGGATGCGCCTGATGGCATTGACCCCCAAGCGTGGGATGAGTGGGCTGACTACAAACGTGGCAAGCCCGCTAAAGCCACGATCACCAAAACAGCGAACTTCCTTCGCGACTACGAACCTGCCCAACAGCGGCAAATCGTAGACCAATCCATCCGAAACACTTGGAAGGGGCTATTCCCCCTCAAGGAGCAGAGCCGTGAAAAAACTGGCAAGCGTCAATCTCCCTTCGATGCAGCAAGGGAGCGCCTCCGCAAGCAGGCTGGATACGACCCCGAATCAGAGGGCGATGGAGGTGTGGTTGCAACTTACTGACATTTTCGGCACCGGCTTTCTGACCATGAACGGCGACGAGCCGCAGGGTCGTTGGTTGCAGACCATCAACGAACTGACCGACCAGCAGATTATTCGTGGACTGAAGTCACTGGATGACGATGACGATGAGAGGCCGCCGAGTCGCAAGCGGTTTCGCCGCGCCTGTCTGCATCTGCACCAGATGGACGTTCCGAAACTGCCCGCCCCCGAATACACCCTCCGCGATGCACAAACGGACGCAATCCGGGCAGGGGTGCCGCGTGACCTGATAGCGGGCAAGTCGATGCAGGAATTACACGACCTGGAATTGAAAGCCCGTCACGGTGGGTTTCGGGGTATGGAGCAATGAGACTCTTCCTCTCCCTGCTGTTCGCACTCATCGCGCTGGTCTGGTTCACGGGGTTGGTGTCGTGACCACCCTCATCCTGTTCCTCATCCTGTTCATCACCGGCTTTGCGCTGTGGATGCGTGAGGGCTACCTGGAAGGCGCGGCCTTTTGGATTGTCGCGGGCTTTGTCATAGCGGGGTTGGTGTGATGGAAAAAGTAGTTATCGGCAACGCCACGCTATATCACGGTGACTGCATGGAAGTTATGCCGACGCTGGAAAAGGTTGATGCTGTGGTAACTGATCCGCCATATGGGATTGGGGAAAGTAGCAAAAACCACAAATCGCGGGACAAGCTAGCTAAGTCTAAAGACTACGGCTGCGACACATGGGATGAAAGGCCGGTGCAGGAGTTTGTCCCGTATGCGCACGAAATAGCAAACGAAGTGGTTATTTTCGGCGGCAACTATTACGAACTACCGCCGGCAAAATGCTGGCTTGTGTGGGACAAGGAAAACGGCGCGAACGATTTTGCTGACGCAGAATTAGCATGGACGAATCTGGATAAGGCTGTCCGGCTGAAGCGCTATATGTGGAACGGTATGTTGCGTGCAAACAAGGAGTCACGCGGCGACCATCCAACGCAGAAGCCTGTGGGCGTGATGGAGTGGGCGGTCGGACACACAAGCGGTGAAATGGTTCTTGACCCCTTCATGGGCAGCGGCACAACCGGAGTCGCCTGCATGAACTTAGGCCGGAAGTTCATCGGCATCGAATTAGAGCGCAAATACTTCGACATTGCTTGCGAACGCATAGAGGCGGCGCAGGCGCAGGGACGCTTGTTTGCGTGACTCCCCATGAAAAAACCAAATACCACGCAGCGAGATACATCTACCACAAGGCAAACAAGGCAACGCCCTCTGGCAAGTACACCTGGCGGGAGTGGTGGGAGCAAAAGTTTTCTGATGGCTATGACGAGTACGTTGAGAGGCTGAAAAATGAAACAGACTGAACGGGTTTTACGTCACTTGCAGGATTACGGCTCCATCACGCCGATGGACGCTATTCGCGATTACGGAATCATGCGGTTAGCGGCGCGAATCTGCGACTTGCGGGAGCAGGGCTACAGCATCAAGACAAAAAAGGTCAGAGACCGTAACCGCTACGGGGAGCCGAGCAGCTACGCGAGTTATTCGCTGTGAGCCGGTCTGATGCCTTGCGCGGCAATGAAAACGCAACCCGGAAGCTGACTGAGGACGATGTGCGGCTGATTCGTGAACTGTCGGAGCAGGGGCGGGCTGAGATACAGCGGATATACGCGACCTGCACGGCGAAGGCGCTGGCTGAGAAGTTCGGCGTACACAAGCGCACGGTGGAGAAGGTGCTGCGCTACGAGACATGGAAGGCGGTGCTGTGACTACTTTCGTCAGGCGCTTTGACCTCCCGATGGACGGCGCAATAGTCCCCATGCTTTCCCCTGATGACAAGGATTCCTACGAGAATCTGAAGAAGTGCAAGAAGGACATTGCCTACAGCGTGGTGCTGAAACGTCACAACAATCCGTCATTCCAGCGCATGGTGGAGAGGATGATTCGGGACTTGTGGGAGAACCAGGAGCAGTTCGACTCTGAGGCGATGCACCGCGAGTATGTGAAGCTGCAAATCGGTTGGGTCTATGAAACCACTGTGCCTAGCGTTCCTGCCACTAGGATTCACAAGGCCATTGAGTGGATTCGGGGGCTTATCTTCAACAGCAAGATTATTGCCCCTAGCGGGTTCGATACAGGGATGGAGGCGCTGATCGACCTGCTTGAGTCCTGCACCGTGCAGTTAGTTACCAAGCCCCTCGATTTTGCGCACTGCGATCAGGACGAGCGCGAGGAGTTTCTGGAACTGCTGAAACCGTATTACGCGGACCAGTTGGGTGAGGATGCGATGCGGGCTTATGAGGGCATCTAGTGGCAGGGATTAAGCGCACAGAGGCCGATAAGCAATTCAGCCTAGCCGTTCGCGAGTCGTTCGCATGGGACTGTCTGCAATGCGGGATTAACCATGAACACAACAAGGGGATGCTGGATTGCGCGCACGTTTTCTCACGCAAGCATAGGTCAACAAGGTGGACGGTGAGCAATGCGGTGGCGCTCTGCCGGTCTTGTCACCAGAAATGCGCTGACAGGCCGCTGGTTTTCGCTGAACTGGTGAAAGAGTGGCTAGGCAAGGCGGCATATGACGAGTTAATGCTGAAGCATAACCGGCCCAAAAAAATTCCGAAGTGGCAGGAAAAGGAGATCGCGGCCCACTACCGGGAGCAGGTGAAGGTTTTGGAAGAAATGCGCGCGAGTGGGTGGCGCGGCTACATACAGTTACAGGATTGGGAGGATGAAGGTGCGGATTGAGACAAGGGCTTGGAGGTCGCGGGCAGGCCGCTATGACTACCGGATTGATGGTGGCGAGTGGCAGAAGCTGGAGTGGGGTTGTGTGGTAGTCCTGGATGGCGGGATGGAGGGGCAGGTTGTTAACCGCACAGAACTTGCCAAGCGTATGGGGTGGAGCAATAGGCAATGCCGCTACCACACACAGAAGGGTTTGGCCTCGCTGAAGTATCCATTGCAGCGCGGTGGTGACTACTACGAGGACAGGCTGAGGGAATTGGCGACTGAGTTCTGGCCGAAAGCCTCGTCAGCATCACTCAAGTCTCGACGGCAACGGGTCTACCGGGAAAGGGAGAAGCAGGCCGCGATTAGTGACGAGGAACTAGCCGCGCTGCAAGCGTCCCGCGAAAAGCGCAAGCGGGCCGAGGAACTAGCCGCGATGGTCATAGCAAAGGATAGGGGAGACCCATTGCTGACCCGTTTCGCAACCATGAGGTTCTGAAATGGACAAGACCCACGGTTATCCAAAACTGACGTTTGACCGGGTTGTTTACGGACACCGCGATTCATGGCCGGATAGGTGGGAGCAAATGACAGGAATCCGTCCCAACGTGGAAAGGACGCAGCCACGCGGAGGAAGTAAAAACCATTACCGATTTAGAGGCTCAAAAAATGATTGAGATAGCGGCTGTATTGATAACCTGCACACCATCAGCGGGTGATTTTGTTGAAGGGTATTTCCTGTATTCAAGTCCGCATCCGGTCGAGAGCGTGGATGACATGGATTGGCGAGACTTGAGTATTGGCGAGTGCCGCTTTGAGATTGATCCAAATGATGCTGTGGGGCTGTGCTGGTACATAACGGCGGTGGGGCGCGGCAAGGATGATGACGACAGCGTTAACGAGCAGAGCCAGCCGACAAGACCGGCTTGTCTGGTGGTTCGCATCAGGCAATAAGGAAATCCGGGGAAGCGGGGTGGATATAAAGGCGGTGTGGAAGAAGATCAGCGCGTCTGAGGGCGTTTTTCAGGTGGTGGTATGTCGCGGTCAGGACAGGCCGACACGCTTTGGCACGGTCAGGGCGTTTCCAATGATGGGTAAGCGCGAGGCGGATGCAGCGGAAAGGCGAGAGGACGCAGAATATGAGTACATCGTCGGATATTTCGACGGGAGTGGTGAACTTTCCGACTTCCGGGAGGAGTGCCTCGCGCAATGCGAGAAGGTCAGGGAGGTTGAGCAGATTAGAACGGCTGAGGATGCTGCTTTATTCCTATTTCAATCTGATGGAACGCATACGGGAAGAATCCGGCTATGCCAGGACGAACACACTGCACCCCAACTGGATGTGCGGCAATGGTGGCCACAGAATCCTGACAATCGACATACCGCCGAATATGCGGCGCATCGGGGTGGCGCTGAAAAGCCTGCCCAGAGAGCAGGAGGAGGCGATTGTGGCGAAGTTCGGGATATACCGGGTGAGAGGTGTGATGGTCCAGAACCGGGAGAAGGCACGGATGATTGGGATTGGTTTGGATACCTTTAGGTCGAGAGTTAGATCAGCCGAGAAAAGCCTCCTTGCAAAACTGGACAAATTTTGACCGTTTCAAGGTTACTATTAGGTATACGCCAAAGTTGCGCCTGTCGCGGGCGAGTCTCTTATGCCTGATTATGGTTCACAGCCCGCAAGCAAGCCGGTAGATTTTGAAAAAGACCCGGATAGTGTCCAGACGCTCAATCTGAATTGGGCCGTGGAACTTGATGGCGAGACTATTTCTACCTCCGTATGGGACGGTGACGGGCTGACCCTCTCTGGCGAGGCCATTTCTGGCTCTGGCGTGTCTGTGCTGGCCTCTGGTGGCTCTAACGGGTCTATCCATGAGGTGAAGAACACCATCACCACCTCTGGCGGGCAGACCTTTGCGAAACGCCTGGTAGTTCGGGCTACTGAACTTTGATTAACCAGGAGGCGCTATTACCGGCGCTCCGCGAGGTGGTTACCGAGGATGTCGAGGACATCGTGATAGCGGTGACCTACGACAACGGCGAGACAGCCAGCATCATTGCCGGGGGGATTACTTACCCGGATAACCTGATCGGGATGCTAGAGGAAGCTATTAGCGAGGTTCGCGGCGCTAAGAGGATGAACCATTGAGGGGAAGGCCGAAAGCAAAACTAGACCTCCCGGAAGGCTGGCAGGAAATGCTCACATCCCTGTACGCCGAGGGCGCTTCTGACGCAGAGGTAAAGGCTGAGATTCGCAGTATGCGCGGAACCTTCAGCAATGACCTGTTCGACAGGTGGTTAGCTGATGAGCCGGAATTTTCGGAAACCATCAAAAACGGCAGGACACTTGCCGAGGCATGGTGGATGAAACAGGCGAGGACTCCCGGCGCTATTGGTAACGGCTTTATCAATCCGACAGCGTGGATTTTCAACATGAAGAACCGCTTTGGGTGGGCTGACCGGCGTGAAGTCAAGACTGAGGGCACTGTTCGTCATGTTCAGGAACTAACCGATGCAGAACTCGCTGACCTTGCGACAGGAAGCGGCGAGGGAATTGCTGTCCCGCCGTCAAGCCCGCCAGAGCCTACTGAGGTTCACTGAGTACGTCACCCCGAATTACCAGGCGGGGCATATCCACAGGGAGATATGCAAGCAGGCCGAGCGAATTATCTCTGGCGAGATAGACCGCCTGATGATTCTCTGTCCACCGCAACATGGTAAAGCTCTTTGTGTGGACACCCCGATACCCACACCTAACGGCTGGACGCCTATTGGCGGCTTGAAGGTGGGTGATGAGGTTTACGCTGGCGATGGCTCGGTTACTCAGGTTGTCGCTGTCAGTCCGGTGTGGCGCGACAGGTCGGTCTACGCTGTAGACACACGAGAGGGCTATGAGCCAGTAATTGCGGATGAGGCGCATGAGTGGCCTGTCCGGTTGTGCCGGAAGGCTGGCAAGTTTGCTAACAAGGAAACTCGTTGGCTCGCTGAGAGAAGTTCTCCGCGACGCCCGTTGCTCAATACACATAACGGGATTGAGGGGCGAGAGGTATCGTTGCCTATCCCCGCTTACACCCTTGGCCTGTGGCTTGGGGATGGCAGCAGTAATGGCGCGATCATAACCTCTGACCTTGCCGACCAGCCTCACGTTAGGCGAATGGTGGAGGCTGATGGTTTTGTCACTAGGGCGCATAAAGACCCTAAGGACTTCGGCGTTCTTGGGCTTCATACCACGCTAAAGCAGTTTTATGGCGATAAGCACATCCCTGGTGTTTATCTGCGGGCATCGCGTGAGCAGCGACTAGCACTGCTTCAGGGGCTGATTGACTCTGACGGCCATGTTGCTAAGGACGGTCAGATTGAGTTTTGCTCAACCAATCAGCGTCTTGCTGTCCAAGTCAGGGAGTTGGTTACTACTTTTGGTGTTAAGTCTGCGCTTCTAGAGGGCAGGGCAACGCTTAACGGGAAGGATTGCGGTGCTAAGTATCGCGTCATGTTCTACATGGCGGGTGCTGCTTCTCTGCCGAGGAAGGCGGAGCGCACTAAGGACGGGGTAAAGCACTCAGGCCACTATCTTAAGTTTGAGGCGGCTGGCAGGGCGGATACCGTCTGCATTGAGGTGGCGCATCCTTCGCACACGTTCTTAGCGGGCGAGGGTATGTTCCCGACCTGTAACTCGGAAATCGTCAGCCGCAAGCTGCCGGGTTTCATGCTTGGCCTTGACCCCACGCTTGACCTCATTTCTGTCTCTGCTGAAGCGGAACTTGCACAGGGCTTTGGCCGTGATGTCAGGAACCTGCTGGACAGCCCGGAGTATCGCAATGTCTTTCCCGATGTCGGGTTATCTGCTGACTCTACGGCAAAGGGCCGATGGAATACTCGACAGGGTGGTAGTTACTACGCTGTGGGTATTGGTGGCTCTCTGTTTGGGCGCGGTGGCGGCGCGATTATTGATGACCCCTTCAAGTCTTGGGACGATGCTCAGTCAGAAAGACAGCGCGAGAGGGTCTGGGATTGGTTCAGAGGAACGCTCTACAACCGAATAAGGCCCGGTCAGCCGATTATCCTGATTCAACACAGGATGCACGAGGATGACCTGGCTGGCCGGTTGCTGAAGGCGCAGGAGGAAGGCGGCGACCGGTGGGAGGTTGTCGAGATACCTGCCGATCTGAATAACCCGCCCTGGCCTGAACGGTATGACGCGAAGGCTTTAGAACGTATCCGGGCGAATACAGGTTCGCGGCAATGGAACAGCCTCTACTTGCAGAACCCGACCCCCGAGGAAGGCACGTTCTTCAAGCGGGAGAACTTCTGGCGGTTTGACCCCGAGGAGGCC
>Ga0070753_1000277_pt1 | contig 32364 bp, 43 predicted proteins | sample VirMetDEL_Aug_31_FD_77441 | JGI IMG/M metagenome (GOLD analysis project Ga0070753, IMG submission 77441) | Aqueous microbial communities from the Delaware River and Bay under freshwater to marine salinity gradient to study organic matter... | ecosystem: Environmental > Aquatic > Marine > Coastal... | reverse complement strand
TTTGACCGCACGATGTCATCGCCTTGTGGCTTGGCTGTACCGTCACCAGCAGACATTAGCAGGTCGCCTCGCGCTACTGTTGTGCCGCTGGCAATGCGGATGACCATATCGCCAGTCATTGCGATGTTCATGTCAGCGGTGTAGTCAGTATCGTCATCGTCATAATTGACAAACACGCCAGCTACGTTTGCATCACCTTCAACTGATGAAACAGCCATACAGTTAAGCTGTTCGTTGTCTTCTGTCACACCATCCTTTGTCCACACTGCCATCTGGTCGAGGTTGGTCATCACGGTGCCTTTGACTAAGCCTGTGATACGGTTTCCATCTGTTGCTTGCGACCAACGCGCAAGGTGTCCACCGTTGTAACTAACAGTTGTGCCGGATACAGAGATGTTTCCTTCTTGTGTTCCGTCCTGATAAAAAATTATCAAGGCACCATCGTTGCTCAGACGGTTCAGTTCCAGTGGCTCACCGCCGCTGCGGGTGAACTGCGCTATATCAACATCCCCACGCAAAGCCAGCCCAGCAGTCCCAATACCGTCAGCCGTTTTGCCAACATTTAAATTCCCGCCTGATGTGACGCGGAGTCGTTCTGAGCCACCAGTGTTGACAGCCAACCTGTTCTGCGGGTCGAGGATGATATTACTAGAGGCACCGCCACTGGCAGAAATGTAGTTGTCACCGTTTCTGTTGAAGGTGACATTGCTGCCAGACGTTCCTAAAACTAAATTTGCATTTGTTCCTGTGACGGTTACCCCATCAGCCGTCACAGTGCCAGTGACATCCACGCCTGTGTTGGTGGTGGCGAGTTTCTTTGAGCCATCATAATACAAATCAACTGCGCCATTTGATGCCGCTTGAATGTAACTTTCAGCACCATTGCCTTTGCCCATCTCAAGATTAGACGCCCAGATTCGTAAGTTGCCTGTTCCACCATCATCTTTAATGTAACTGTGGCTTCCATCGTGATAAATCTGCAAGTCAGACCCAGCACCGAAGATGCACTTATCTGAATCTGCAAATAGAATATCGTTGCCGTTGCTTTGTAAATCACCGCCAAGCTGGGGTGTGGTGTCGCCAGACAATTCAGTAGCCGCAGCAATGCTAAGTGTCTCGTTGCCGCCATCACTGCCCTCTGTCAGCGTGACGTTTGTGCCTGCTGTCAGCTTGCCATTAAGATAACCGGCGGTGGTGTCGTTTGACGATACAGCCACAAGCACATCGGTGTCAGCATCAATCGACACCCAAGCCGAACCGTTGTAAACCTTTAGCGTATTTGATGTGGTGTTAAAGAACAGATCCCCTGCATCAAGCGATGATGTCGGATCGCTAGAGCCAATCCGATAGCGCACTGCAAATGTGTTCACATCGGTTATGTTCGCGGCTGTAGTGTTGACGTTGGCTATTGAACCGGCAGTGGTATTGATGTTTGCTATCGATCCGGCTGCTGTGTTGACGTTACCTATTGAACCAGCAACGGTTGTAACATTTGCCGAAACCCCAGCCACAGTAGTCACGTTAGCCGCAATATCCTCAACAGCAGAAACATCTGATGCAATGTCAGCAACAGCAGTTATGTCAGATGATATGTCTGCAAGAGCGTCCATATCAGCAACAATGGCTGCTGTCCCTAATGTGTTCATATCAGCAACAGCATCAGCCGTACCAAGCCGACCTATCTCAGTAGTTTTGCCAGCCACCGCACCAATGTCCGTGGCATCAGCCGCCACGGCATTGATATTAGAGGCATTGCCAGCCACAGCGGTTACATTGCTTGAAATGCCAGCGACAGTCGTGACGTTGCTGCTAATTCCTGCCACCGTAGTGACGTTGGCCGAGATCCCGGCAGTGGTCGTGATTGCGTTGGTAGCCGTTGTACCGTCTTGGATGTCAGCCAAAAGCGCAATGTCAGCCGCCGCCGCAGATACTGTTGTAACGTCAGACACGGTTGGCCCGACCTCTGGGTTGCCGGTGCTGCTGTTAAATGCAAGATACTTCCCAGCGCGGTCTGCCTTGGCTGGCAACGTCATGTCTAGCGTGCCGCCATCAGCCACAAGCGCTGGGTCAAATACAGGCGCACGCATTGTGCGCTCGCCTTCCTCGGCAAGCTGCTGATCAAAGATGGTCAGGCTGTCTAGCTGTTCATTCAAGCTGGACGCCAACAGATCGCCAGCAGTCACAAAATCTGTGGTGCGCTCAATGTCTCTTGCGCCAACTACAATCACAGTGTCGTTGCTGTCTGGCGTCTCCGGCACATTGCCGCCAACATTAACCACCAGCGTCACAGAGCCGGTGCCGTTGGCATTGATTGTTACGTTGTAGTCAGTGGTCTTTGTCAGCTTGGTTGTGTTGAAATAAACCGCCAGATCATCATCGTCTAGGATCTCAAATGTAAACGCATATGGCCCGGTGCCAGCCGAGCCGGTAAAAACCTTGCGCCGCGTCACCGCGTTAATATTATAGTCAGCCATATCTGTGCCTCATTTCGTTGCGCGTATTGTACATCATTCACTCAGTATTTAACACCCGCTTGCGTAAATCGGGATATTCCATCAACACCGCATCGGTGCCAATTTTCTTGTACGCTGATGCAACATTGCGTAGCTGTGTCAGCTTTTGATCATCTAGCGGCAACGACCTGTAGTCGCTGGAGTAAATCATCGTGTTCATCGCCTCAAGAAATGTGGGCTGGCCGGGCCGCTTTTTGTTCATCGCCTCAATCATGTAATTGTATTGATCCGCGTTTAGCAAAACCCCATCAATTTTTTTGCTTGGCATCGTAATGCCATCTCCGAGCCGCATCATTTCCCGATCAACCCCGGCATATTTTGCGTTAGTAATCCTGATTGGCGACCACATCTCATAGCCAGCGCCTGTACCTTGCGTCCGTTTTTCTCCCCACAAGTTGAGGGACGGTGGCACGCTATCGCTAAAAATTGGGTTGCGAGATTTTGCTTTTTGCAGCGCAGTGTAAAACCCCTGCATAAACACTGGCAACTCAGTAATCGGCACGCCAGCCAAATCACCAGCAGGCAGCATTGTGTTTGATGCGTATGGATCTACCTGACGCTCAATAGCTGCCCCCATTGACGACACTGTGGGAATAGCAGTCAACAATGCCGTTGTCGCTCTCTCAGACATATGTTTTTGCAGCTTGTTGAAAACAACTTCCCCATCAGTGCCGCTTAATATGCTGCCCAATTCTGCCGCGCCCTGTAGAAATGGCATTTCCATAGAGTAGTTATAAAGGCCCAAGCCAGCAGCGGTGGTAAGGCTTTCGAGAACATCGGCATCATCCTCATATTGAGCATAGTACGCAAAATCAGCAGACATAGCCAACATCCCAGAAAGCGGGTCAAGACGCGAATAAGTTATGCCTTTGTATGTGCCGTCCTCTTGACGCACATTAATCGTGTACGGCTTTAGCCCCAAACGATCCATAGCTTGCCGCGCCTGCGGATCTGTGGGGCCAGCGCCCATAATGATAACTTGGTTGCGCGGCCCAGAAAGCCCCGACGCCGTATAGGCAAAGGTCGCCATAATTCCGCTGCCAAGCGTGAGTTTGGCAAGAGCCATATCAGCCCTACGACCGCCAGCCCTTATGTCTGATATGAACTTGGGGTGAACCATAACCAGCGGCGTTCTAGCGCCAACTTGTTTTACGACATTAGTAGGCGTCTTAAAAAATGCTGTGCCAAATATCTTCACGGCTGGGTGTGACATAACTGGTTGCAGCTTTCCCATAAACCCATCTAAGTCGCCTTGGAACGTCAATTCACGCGCTGCCTCGCGTGCGGTTTCCACCACTGTTTCCGGCGGCTCGTTGAGGATGCGTGCGTGTTCTGCCGCTGCCAATTCATTTGCTTCATCTGCACTTTTCCCAGACAAGATTAGTTCATCATAAAGCGCAAGAGATCTTGTCAACGCTGCTTTTTTAACAGCGGCGCGAAATGCTATCCCCTTAAAGAACTCGTCTTCAGCAAGCAAGAAGCGGCCAGACATTCTAACAGAGGAACCGAGAATGTTTACGGCCCCAGCGCCATAGTTGCCTTCGCGGATTTGCTTGTAAATCTCTGTCACATCGCCAGTTGTGCCAATGGCGCGGCGATTTCTTACATCAATCTTTGACGTAAAGTCTGTGGCCTCTTCTTTAACAAAAGATTTTCCGGCAACAATCAGAGCATCAAGAAAGCCAGCGCGTATGCTGTCAAGCTGGATTAATCCCTCACGCACATAAACGCGATCACGGTTCCCGGTAATTGCTGATCTGGCAGCGCCAATGCCACCAGCCACCATTTCTTCCACGCCTTTGTACATAGCAAACATACCGTTTCCGGCTACGTTTACAGCGTGCGTTGCGGGGCCGGAAAGAATTGCATTGATATAAATCTCAGTGATGACATCAGCGCCCTTGCTCCACAAACTTTGCGTCATCTCAGGTCTAGCGGCGGCTGGCAGTGACAGGTACAACTCGCCTAAATGCTCAACGTCAACGCCTTCCTGCTCTAAAATCTTTAACAGTTCATCGCCGCGCCTTGTGTCCACGCCAATCTTTTGCGCTTGCTGCATTGCGTAAAGCAAGCGGCCAGCCTCACTGGTCGCGCCGGATAGGTTGGAATAAAGACTGAACTCTATAGTCATGTACTGTGCGGCATTTGCAAATAACTTTTTCCGCACCTCTGGATCATTAGCAATACGCGCCTCTTCAAACGCTTTAGTCGTTTGCCGTGTTAGGTCGCGTGCCAAGATTAATGCAGCAAGAACATCCTCAGCTGTCTCGCCACGGCCCGGCTCTCGCGTTAGCCACTTTTGCAAAACGCGGTCTGTGCCTTGCTGCTCTGCCAGTTCTAGCAGGCTGTCATAGTTTAGCGTGCCACGGCGAGCGCGCTCAAACAGATCGCTGTTAAGGGCCTTAACCTTCTCCATATACCCGGCCAAGTCAAAGTCGCCGGATGCAGTCATAATTGCCGGTAGGTTTAGACCGGCTGTATAGTCACCTTCAATAATGTCATCTAGCGCCTTGATGTCTGCTGGGTCAGCTTGGCGAATAACTGTAGCGCCGCCAATTTTTTGAATGTCCTGATCGGGGATGCCGGGTGTGATGCGCTTCTCAGCCTCTGCAACCCTCGTCTTAACCTTCCCAGCAACATCGCTCACGATCTTGCCGCCTGTTTGAATAATGTCACTCAGCGCGGCAACTTGCACCGGCTCATCGTCACCAATAGCGATAGGCTGGTATTCCTCAATGATCTCTATTGGCTGCGGGTCTGGTTGCGGCACTTCACCGGGCGCAACGGTAGACTGCATATCTAATGCAGCAGCCACCTGCATTTCATCAAGATCTTCTGTGATATCACGCGCCATTGTTTATTCCTCCAAGCCAAGAGCGCGGCGGCTCACAGGATCTAACGATTCGAGTTCAGATATTCCTCGTTGAAGGCTGGACCCCATACCTCGTCTATCATCTCCCAAGCCCCCTCGATTTGCTCCGGCGTCACTTGGTCCGCTTGGCCGTTGTTGTGCATCAAGGCCCGACCCAGTGCCTTGTCCAAGATTCCTTCTTGCGGTGGCGACAACCCCAAGAGACGGTCCCCCAAGACTTCCGCTACCTTCTGCGATAAAGCGTTCAGTTGCTGTTGATCGAACATTTTCATTCCCCTTCCATTTCATGATCACAAGGTCTGGATTGCCAAGACTCTCATCCCACCCTGACGCTCTCCATTGCCTTGTAACCTTTTTATAATTTTCTTCGCTACCACCAAACTCAGGGTCGCGCAAGAATTTTTCATTATATGGTATTCTATCAACCTCTTCAAATCCAAACTGAGCATAATAGTCTGGCAAAAAACCGTTTTTGTTTTTTGCTGTCGGCACAGCGTATGCGTCAAGCGCAGTCGCGCCCTCTTGCAAAGCCTTTAGAATAGACGCGGAGCCAACGCCCTTGCCGACATTTCCGGCCTCGTTATTCATAACGCCTACAATCGACACTTCATTTGGCGTTAGTTCTGGGCTTGTTGCGCCATACTTTTTCGCATAGTCAGTGTTTTTATTCAGGCCAAAATAAACTGATCCGGCTGTGTCGCCCTTACCCTGTCTGCCCAAAGCATAGAACACCAGTTCACCCGACTTGGCCTTTCGGTCAAGCTCTGACTTTGTGTAAGTGGACAGTGTGGCTGACATTGAGTTTTCCCTCACTGCCTTAATAATCTCAGCGGAGCCAAGACCATCCGGGTTTGGATTTGATTTAGGCCCAACAGGGTTTGTGGTCATGCGCCAATTGCCTTGCTTTACGTCTTGTAAAAGCAACGCCTGTCTCTTGCTCTTAACAAAGCCCGGCTTTGCTGTAGGTATTTTGGCAAGCCTCTCTGGCGTTAACTCTGCAACTGGCAATTGCATTGCTATTGATCTAGCCGCATTTGCCCTTGTGCTTCCACCAGCCAGCTTTTCGTTAATAGCCTTGTCAAAAATGTCGTCTGCCTTAACGCCAAATGGCACTTGTGCGACAGGGTCGCCGAACAATCCTATCGGATAGGATGGGTGGGCCACCCCGCCTTCTATTTCTCTGATGTCAACTGGCGGCTTAGTCTTGTCAATTTTGACAAGCACAGAACCTTGGCCGATCTCATAGCCAGCCTCAGTCGGGTTGATTGTCTCTCTAATAAGCCGCCCTATTGGCGGTGCGCCAAGCTCTTGATATGCGGCTTGGTCGAGCTTGTCGGCAATTGCGGCGCGGTACTCAAATGATTTGCTTTCCAAGTGCGCCAGACCTTCGGGGCTAAAAATGTCCGGTAAGTCGGGGAATGCTGGATCATTTGATAGCTTTTGTGCAATTGCTATTTTGTTTTCTGGAGTAATAAACCCCTCGTCTGCATATGCGTTTAATTGGCGGTGTAGAATGTTGGCAAAGTCTATGTTTGATCTGTGCGCCTTTGGCGACATAGTTGAGACAAGCATATAATCAGCACCACTGTTTTGGATGCGCTTTGCAATCTTAGGGTCAAGTGACGCAAACCCAAGCCCTTGGTCGCGTGAAGTCTTTAGCGTTCCATATCCAGACCCGCCCATAAGGGCGCGTCCTTTAATTGGTGCTTCTGAAAGACCTTCGTATGTGCGGCCAAAGTCAAGCATATCGGCTGGCACAAAAACTACTTTTTTACCAGCAATACTTTTAAGAGGGAACTCAGTAGATCCGACTGTTGGCAATTTTACTGCAACCTCTGTAAGAACTTCATTCGCAACCTTTCCACCATCCATCAGTTTCTGCCCGGCGACAATAGCCTCATCAACAATGGCTGTCGGGTCAACATTTGCCCCAAGCATTGTGCCGGATGTGCGGTCTGCAATACGGCCCGGCGCACCAGCGGCATAGTCTGCGACAGCCTTACCGACAGCACCAGCCATCTTTGGCACAGCCTTGGCAACCGGCTTGACTGCTGCCGCCGCACCCGGCAACCCGGTCACTTCGCCAACCAATGCTGCATCTTTAGCCAGAAACTTGTACGGCTCTGGGATGTCTAACGTATCGACAAAGTCAAAGAACGTCTGCCGCCAAGCCTCGGTGCCGTAGTTTTGCTGCAACCTATCAACCGCGTCTTGTGAAGCCGGGCCAGCGCCCATTGCAAGTAAATCAGGAATAAGGCCCATTATCCCAGCCCCTGCTCCTCCAGTCATGCCTAGTAAAGTAGAGCCACCAGCAGCAGCTACCTTTGCCGGGTCTCCTGTCACACCAAGTTCACGCATTGTCGGCGCATCTGCGCCAGTGTAAAAACCTTTTGGCTCTGGGATGGAAACTTCCGATCTAGTCAAGCCGTCATCGCCAACTACCGTCTGCAACTTTACGCCGTTCTCTAGCGCAAGCTGTGTGTTCATCATCTCTCGCTCTAGCGCGTTCATTACATATCCCCCAGAGCATTATTAATTTCTTTTATTCGAGCAATGGCATCCATCAATTTAAGGTGGTCATCAGCATAAGATTGATTTGTTTGTTGGAGTGACGTTGATGCAGTAGCCACTGCACTAAGATCGCTTGTGTCTGAAATATCCAAGTCCTCTATGGCTATTTCATTGACAATGGTTTCAAGCTCACTGCGCTCTGTCTTTAACAGTTTTTGCAAATTGCCCTTGGCAATAAATGTGTCGGCCAAAGCAATGCGATCAAGATTAGGGTCAATCTTTTCTGCGCGAATAAGCTCACTCTGGAATTGTGCCACAAACCTTAATGCCTCTGTGCGTTTTCCAGCGGCGTCAATAGTAAACAGCCCCGCATCCGGGATGCCAAACGCGCCTCGCACCAGCTTCATTGCCTGCTGATGCTCAGTGTTGTTTTGAGACTGCAACGCATTGAAAAATGTGCCTGACGAGGTCTTGCTAATTTTTCTGTTGACGATTGCGTCTAGGATAACACTTTCGGTCAACTCTCCGCGTGACGACAAAAGCTGCAAACTAAACACAGTTTCCTCATCATCGACAGCAGTGCTGTCAGTGTAGAACGCATCTCGGTAGGATTTTGCAACGCTGGCGTCCAGTGGGTTCAACAATGCGAACACACGATCTGCATCCATATGATTGCCATTAATCAGCACTTTATTAAACTCACTAGAAAGGCGCTCAACTTCAGCCTTTCTGTCTCTTTCCTTGACTGTCTCTTGCTGTGATTGCCTTGTGTAGAAACCCGCCTCGGCCTCGCCAATCGCAACAAACGCGCTTCGCCTTTGATCGGCTGTCATCAGAGAGACTACATTTGCAACAGCCGGGTCAGTAATTTTTTTATCAAGCCACTGCTGCCGGTTTGCAATAGGATCTGTCAAAGCCCAATCGGAAACAATGCCAATCATTGCGCTGTCAACTTTTTGCTGGAAATCTCCTAAATACTGCGCCAGTTTTGCATCGTCATCAATGATATCACTTAGCTGCTCAATTCTATTTCTTTCGGATGTGATTAGAAACGAAATCTCATCTGCGCCCTTTGGGGCGGCAGTAAAAATTCTTTCCCCAATCCCCGCCACAACATTCTCCAACCCAATAGTAACATCAACTTCTGCCTGTTTTTTGGCAGCGTTTGACATAATTGTGCTGTGGGCCACAGCCGCGCTGTTACCAACGCTAGACAAAGATGCGCGAAACTCCGGCGCAGCCGCTGGCGAAATGTCATAAAGCGCCCCGCTGTAACCGTTAATGATGCCATCTATTTCTGACTGTAATTCAGATATTGGTGTAAAATCATTTTCTGCTTTTATACGCGCCGTTGATATTTCATTGCGTGCGGCAGTTTCTAAGTTCAAGCTAATTGTACGCATTGCAGCATCACGCGCTGCGCGGTCATACACTGTGCCAGTGCCGCCGGGCGTCAGTGCTTCGCGGCGCTCTTCAGTCTGAGCGTCCAAAAGTTGTTTTGCAGACGGCGCATTAGCCGCGCCATATTCAGCGCCTTCAATTCTGGCCTGCACCTCTGCCTCTCTAAACGCGGCGCTGGACATCCTGTCTAACTGATCAGAAATAGTCGCAGCAACACGCGCCTGTGCGCGTGCTGTGCCAGCATAGTCAACTGTTGGCAGGCTGCTTATCTGTACGCCTAGTGGGCGATACTTAGGTAATTTAGCCACTTGGCCCTCCTATGCTATGCTGCTCTGCATCTGATAGCCGCGACCCAGACTGCCAATAGCAGAAGCAAAGCCAGCTTGGCGTGCTGCCGTAGCCTGCAATCCATATTGCTGCTCCTGCATCCTGCCGCCAGCCAGCGCAATAATTTCGCCATCTTGCAGCGTGTACAGTTCTTGTGCGCCCTTTGCCATTGCGTATTCACGCAACGCTTGGGCAGACCCGCTGAATGGATCAATGCCACCCATACCGGCTCTAGCTGTAATGCTGGCCGAGGTTTGCAAGATGTTGTCCAATACCGTGATTGCGTTCTGTTTGTATTTCAAGCTCTCCTGCTTGGCCTGCAACTTGGCGTAAGCGCCTTGCGCTGCTAAACCACGCGCTTGTGTTTGCGCCGCCTGTAGCCCCATAAAAGCTGACGCCGCCATCAATGGCATTGCTGCACCCGCACCCATATTACTGCCCCACACTAACTTTATAATCGATGCCAAGCAGTGTCATTTTTAGTGGCACCTCTTGACCGATTGTGATTTGACCATCGTAAGTATAACCTAAAACGCCGTGTAATGTCTTGATGCCGGTAAACTCACTGACAGCACTGCCGAACACATTCTCGCCAAACTTGCGAAATGGGATTTCCTTGCCATCAATCGTCATCGCTTGTGTTTCAAAGATCTCAGCGTTGATTTCAAATATTCGCTTCTTAAACCCCTTTAGAGAGCCGCTGGACAGGTTTGGCTCAACCGGCAGTGTCTTTACCTCTGGAGTAAAGTTAAGCCCGACCTGATAGCTGCTAGACGCCGCTGTGGCGAATGTAATCGTGTATGGTGATCCGGGTACAGTTTGGTCAGGCTCAATAATTCCATCACGCACGATGTTGACCGTTTTACCTTGCAGATGATCCATTGTCACCGAACTGGCGGCACCACCTGTTTTGGCGCTATCAAGCAGCGTATCTGCATCGAACAACTCCACATAGTAAACTGTTGCGCTGTTAACAGTACGCTTGACCACCGTATAGATGTCGTCAACGTCAACGCCAATGTTTAGGAACTCACCATCTGTTGTCCACTCTGTTGGCGCGATGACGTTCTGACTACGCAGTAACGTATAGCACGCAATACTGCCATCATCGCCATTGACGATCATTAACCTGTCGCCCTCGTCTGTAGATGTAGCAACACGCACTGCCATCTCTTCTGGGCTTTTGAGAAGGTGCGATGATAGCAACGAGATCTTGGCAGACGTATAGGCTTGCACAGTGTCGCTAAAGACGAACTCTTGCAGCGCCTTACCTTGCCGCTGGATAAACAGTGTTGAGCCGTCCACGTTTTGCAACCGGATACCGGGCTTCATCCCAAACGCGGTTTGTTGCTTAACAATCAGGTTGGTTGGTGTGATAGGCTCATCTAAGGTTTGCGGCACATAAAACTCTGCGCCGGTTGTAAAGATCTGCAAATTGCGCCCAGAGTAAATATCCACTACCGCATTAAATGTGCCGGTGTCCAAAGTGGCCTCAACGCCATCATCGGCCAATGCCTCACCGGGGTTAAAATTAAAGAAATCGGATACGCGAGAGCCAAACAATGTTGACGGCCTGCTTTTAGTCCCGCCAAAGAATAAACGGCCTTCGTGGAATGTAACTGAACGCGGATATCCCCTAGCCGCAGACCACACATCCTCATAGCCGTGTTCACTGTTCCAGCTTCCGGCAGCGATTGCGCTAGTATCGAAAAACGGTATATCGACAAAAGCCTTCATTTCTGTGGCGCTTACAAATTCCACATACCTAGCCCGGCCAAAGCCACTGCTGACATTTGCATATTCATTGACAGCCGCTGAATTGAACGCTTTGACTTCGTAGTGGCTGGTCGCATCCGGCGCTGTGTCCCACGCTGGAAAAACAGTAAGCACTTTTGTTGATCCAACGTAATCCTCAACATGACGCTTTTGCCCAGATCCTGTACCGCTTGTAAGCTCAATAAACATACCATTGGGCTGATCGTCAGCAGTAAAACTAGATGCTGATTTTAGCGTAATAGTGTCAGCGCCTCCGGCTTGGGCTACGCCTGTATCTGTCGTAACTGATGACGCAGTTATTGTAATGTTGCCAGACACCGCTGACGGCGTGATTGTAAACTGTGGATTGTGAAAATCTATTGCATATGCAAAAGACGGCACATGATCAAATTCAATAACGCTGGCAGTCCAAGTTGCATCTGTTGCACCGCGCACAATCTTGGTTGGCGGGAGATCCTCATGCACCACGATGACGGTGTCGGCAGACTGCACCCAATTCATCTCAGGCAGTATGGCCGATGTCAGGCTGGCTATGCTTAAAAAAGCATTCCCGGTGCCGTTGATGTTGGTGATCTGTGCGCCGTCCTTAAACACATACATTTTGCCCGGCGTGAACACCAGCATATAGCTGTCTGAAATGCTAAACTCAAACGACACCATCCGCACAGCCGTACCAGCGCCGCTGTCTAACGCGGCGACAAACTTAGTGCCATCACGCCGTTTTGCCCCGCCCTGCGGCTGAATGCTGACGTTCCTTGCTGTGGTTAATCCAGACTTGTACTGTGCAATGTCAGTACGCGCACGCAGCTTTGGATCTAACTCACCGCTGGTGAAATCATTCTGGATCTGAATGATGCGGCTCATGTTAGTACCTTATATCGCTAATCGGGAACTCTTGGATGTTCTGGGATGGCTTATCTGCGCCGTCAATGTTAATCGCAACGCGCACTAAACCGCCACGCATATTCTCCGACAGCGAGCCATACGCCTTGGTGTAATAGTAATCAGCCTTGGTAATCTGGTCTGTGATTGGCTCGGCAAACTCAGCCGCCAGCGCAGTCTTTAGCAGGCGCACAAAATATGGCGGGAATACGGCAGGCTCTGGCCGGTACTGGTAATCAATCCACACCTCTTCCAGATTTGTGTACAGGCCACCGGCATAAAACTCATAGTCGCGCACAGTGTTTGAGCCAACAGAGCCTGATGCAAACACAGCCTTGGGGTTGCCAAGCACATCGCCGGGGATCTGATATTTGTATTTCCATTCATTAATGGGTGTGTCGGCAAGCTGTGCCAGCTTCACCTTTTTTAACGTCCAACTGTATGGGTACTGCATTAGCAGTGTGTCGCGCACATCGTCATACAAACGATCCGCAACCTGTGCCTCATCGGTGCCAGTAGCAAACGATGAAAGCGGAGCAGCGCCAAGCATGATCAGTGCGTCCGAACATATTGATAGTTTGGTATCACCAGACGCCATTGCGCTACTCCAAAATGAGAAAAGATGGGGCCGGTTGCCCGGCCCCTATCCGATTAGTCGCCGTCTGTGTTAGCCAGAACTGTGCCGTCAGTTACGTCAACAACGCCAGAAGCGTTTGTCAGAACGTAGTTTAGAGACACAACTTGCGTGCCGCCTGTTGACGAGCGCACAACGATTACATCACCAACCGCCAGAGTGTCTGACAGGTCATTAAAGTAACCTTCGGTGTTAACATCTGCAACGGCGTCTGTCGTTGCGTAAGAGTACAAGCTAGGTGCTACACCCTTTTTAGAAGCGCCAATTACGCCCCATCCATCTGCTGAAAAAGCCATTTGTCAGTCTCCTCTCTATTCAGTCGCTGAGATTTTGACAATGCCATCGTCATCAATAGCAACCGCACCAGCGGAGAACATTGAAGAAACGAGGAATGACGTTTTCTCAGGAACATAGTTGATTTCTGACTTTTGGTTCATGCCGATGCCCATACCAACTGCATCGCGGTGGAACGCAAAGCAGGTGCGAGTTGACGGCAGTGGCAGGCCACCCTCGTCACGATCACCAAGGGTGATGAACTTGAAGCCGAGGAAAGTGTCGATCTCACCTGTAGACAGAGCCTTAACAGTAGCAAAATCACTAGATGTTAACTCAGTCTCGTCAAGCAATGCTGACAATCCATTTGCATGAATTACCATACAACGGCCCTCTGATGGCACGTTCTTTGTATCCAGAGCCTTTTTAGCTGCAAGCAGCTTGGCAAGGTTCATATTAGTGCCTGCGCCACCAACTGATGTGGCAACGGTTGATGGTGAGGAAGCTGCATTGAGCGCATCAATAACTAGCTGATCCATACGACGCCCGATTGCGTTTGACACGACTTGTACCAATTCACGGCGCTCATCAAAGTTGACTTTTTGCTGTGAGAAGATATCGCTATATTCCGCAGCAATGTAGTCGCTCATTGTGGCTGTGATCTGTGAATAGGTCACGTTAAGTGGTGTTACGTCAGTTTGCGGTACGCGAACTGTTGCGGTGCCTTTTCCAATTTTAGGAAACTTCACCTGATTGCCTTCAACATTTGTCCGTTCGCGGGTTACGCCAGCCAGCTTACGAGAAGCCTGATATGCCTGCTTAACCTCGGCATCGAACAACTGTACAAAAGCGTTGGAAATGCCTACTGCCATTTTCCTATTCCTTTTGAAAAGTTAAAACACGATTTAGCGCCTAGCAGGTATCCTTTCGGGCTGCGGCTTGGGCATATACGCTACGCCCCCAAGCGGGGTTGACAGGTCGCAAAGCGGGTGTCCGTCAAGGGGGATTATATGACAAAAAACGGGGACTGTAAACAACCCCCGCCCCAATGCTAGATGGCGCTGTATTCTTGTGAGCCATAAGCCTTTTCAAATGCCTTTTCGACCTTGGCGCGGAACGCCGGATCGGTCTGATACTCAGGCTTGCCAACCATCGACATTAGCTCATCCTTGGACGGCGCACCGTCTACCGGGCCAATGTCAACCGGGATTGGCTTGTCACCATAGTAGCTGCGAACCTTTTGCAGCGCCTTAATGCCTTGTGCTGTCCCGCCCATAATCTTGAACTCTTCAAAATCATCCGGCCCCCACACGCCTTTGTTGACTAGGCTCTGCGCCCACGTTGTCATTGACTTAATAGTTGCGTCAGCATTTGGGCCTAGCTTTTTGTATTCCTCGTCATGCGAGATAGCAGCCTCTTCATTTTGTAGGCCAGCCATTTCGATAAACTTTTCAGCCAGATCATTAAACGCTGACTGGCTGACCCCATTGCTTTTGGCCCATTCCCGGTACGTTGAATAAAGCTCATCGTCCTCTGGAATGCCAGCATCTGTGAAGACAGACTGATCATACTCATCTGGTACCTTATGCTGACCTTGCGAAAATTTCTTTTGCAACTCAGTGTAAGACTTAACCAAATTTTCAAGATCAGGGCCATCTTCATCGTTCCAAAATTTTTCTGGGAAATAATCTGGCCGGGTAAACTCGACCTCGTCATCTTCTGACGCCACAGTAACGCTATCAACCGATGGCTCTGCGTCTGGTTGTAAGTGTGGAATAGACTGCTCTTCTGTTTGCTGCTGGTTATCGTCACCCTCTGCTGTGGCATCGGCCAGTAGCCCTTCAGTTTCGCTCATAGTTCTCTCGCTCTTTTAATGCGTCGCTCAATTTCTCGAACCAGACTATTCTGGCCCTCTCTGGCATAGCCGTGACTTGCTTCCTCGCCGGGATACCAAGTCGGCTGCTCTATTGTCATAGAACGCAAATGGGTGAGCAACTTTTGCCCATCGTCACTGCCAAACACGCGCAGATACAAACGATCTACGTCATCCTTGTCTACCTGTTGTTTTTTGCCGATCTCAGGGTTTGCGTCCTGTAGACCGTCCCAACCTTCTGGGTTCATTGTCTATATTCCTTCTGGTGGTGCTTCTTGCGGTGCTGCGCCTTGTGCTTGCGCCTGCGCTTGCATCTGCATCATCTGCTGCGCCTGCTCCATCATTTGTTGACGCTCCTGCGGTGTTGTTCGCAGATCCGCTGGGATGCCCAGCTTGTCAGCAACATAGTCTGGGATGCTGCCGGTCTTCACCGCCATCTGGCCTTCCGGGCCAAGCGCCGATGACATCTGCACCCACTGCATAATCTTCTCGATGTCGCCCATATTCTGTGCCTGCGCAATCGGGCTGATGGGGATAACCTTTACCTCAAGGCCATTGACCTTCAGCGGCATTTCAATCAAGCCGCGATCATCCATCACATACAGGATGCGCGATATCATTGGCACCATAGTCTCGGTGATTAGACGACCAAACGCAGACCCAAGGTTCTGGGCCAACTCTTTCATGCGCTCTGCAATCTCTGTTGCAGAACGGGCCGACATATTGTCTGGCGGCAGTGTGTCATCTAGCAAGATCTTTTTGATGTTCATACGCAGATCATTAATCACAATCTGGCTGACATTGAAATCGCCAGATCGCGGCATCTGCCGCAAGCTCTCACCCTGCGGCCCACCATTACGCGCAACCGGGATGATTGCACCCGGCGCAATGCGAATGGTCTGCGGGTTCAACACACCATCGTCAGCCGCTGTGTAAACGCCAGCAATCGACAGGCTGGCATTCTTTAGCAGCAACTCTAGCGTCTTGTTCAGCGTCTTGATGTCTGGGATGGCTGTGACCAGCGGCCCCCGGCCATACACCTCACCGGCTACCTTCATATAACGCGCAACAATCCACGGCGATGATTTCATGCGGCGCATCAGTAGACCGGCTTTGCCCTCGGCCCAGATGACATGATAACAAAAATCGCCCTTTTCGATGTCATACAGTGTGGCCTCAATCAGATCAATCTCTTCAGTAGGCTTCTCATCGATCATACGTTGCAGGCGGTCAGGGATCTCTGCGTCAGTCCAGTGCTGCTGGATAGCCTCGCCCTTGAGCCGCATCCGGCGATAAACATTATCGACCTTGCCGTGTGCGCCCTCTTCAATGCTGACCAGATATTGTGGCACTGCTGTAAACCTAATCGGCGTCATATCATCGCCATCTTGGATTAGCATCACGGCAGTGCCAACTGACAGATCCAGCAGAAACTCACCCATAGCCAAATCAAAATTTGATTGGCGCAAAACCGAAAACATTTTTTCAGAATATACATCTAGCGCAGCTTGCGCCTCAATCCTGCGGTCTTCTGGTATGTCAGCACCCGGCTCTAGGCGGCACCAATTTGCATACGGCGGGAACAGGCCAGACTGGATGCGGTTGGCAAAACGCTGCGTTGCATTGATCGCGGTGCTGTCGAACACGCGAGCCATTTTGTTTTGCCCCGGAGATCCCCCGCCCTCGTAATAGCCATCGTAAAGATTGCGTTGCGGCAAACCGAACTCATAACAATCTTCATAAATTTGACGCCAGTTGTCCTTGCGGCGCTGCGCGGCATCGTGCCGCTTTAGGATTTGCTCAACACTATGCACTAGCTTTGTTCCTTTTGCTTATGGCTGCTGCCTTCTTTTTGGCGTCTTCCTTGGAGCTTGCGCCCCAAGCGCGAAGCGACAAGAGCAAGCGCGTTGGCTCACCATTCTTTTTTTCTGGCCCCGGCATATTACCCATACGCGCCAAGAAAGAGGCGCGGCGCGGATTGTCGCCAGCCTTTACTGGTGCTTTTAGGTTCATCCCCTCGGCCTTGGCAGACGCTCGGCCTTTGGCGTTTAGACCGCCCTTCGGGTTTTTGCCCTCAGATCTTTGCCAAGCCGGTGACCTAGCCACGCGCCGCCCTCATATTATCAATTAGATTGGGGTATGGACGACCAGCTTTAGCAGCCGCACGCATAGCCGCACGCTTTTTAGCTGGCGACAATCCCTTTGGCTTGCCCAAACCCTTGGGACGCTTTTTGTCCCAGACCTGTTTAGGCTTTTCCATAACTGCTACCCTTCTTTTTCATCATCTTGGTTTTCATGCTGACGTTGGTGACACTGCCACCAGTTTGCCGGGCATACTCTTTTGCCGCCTTCATGCCAGCCTTGCTGTATGCAAAGTGACGAGATTTACCATCTTTGGAAACTACCTTTGGCATTATGATGCTCCTAATGTGTCAGCGGTGAACCTATCGCCACTCAATAGCGAGCGCGATCCTAAACGCCGCAAACCAGCCAAACGGCGGCGGCGGTTTTCTTCTTCCATTTTTTTAACAAACTCTGTTCGCTTAACTGTGGCAGGCCCACCAGCATCAGGCCCACCAGCATCAGGCCCACCAGCATCAGGCCCACCAGCATCTGCGCTTGTTGGGCCTTTCATCAGTAAGCGGGGGTCGGCCTCTTCGGCACCCGCGCCACGCACTTCCGGCACTGTCAGGTTACGGCCAAAGTATTTACCGGCTGGCGTGCGAACACCCATCATCATGCCTCTTTCGTAGACAGGTGTGCCGCCAGCTTCTAATTCTTTAATTACCTTGGCACGCGTTGCAGTGCCAATGCCTGACAGTATTGCCGCAAAAGGACTCGGAACCCCGCTTAGACTTTCATCAGATTGGGTCTGACGCGCCTGCACTTGCTTAATTGCTTGGCTGCGGCTGATCTGGCTGTTGTATGTTGGCGACTTGCCAGCGGCAGCAGCCATTGCTGTGTAACGTGATGCGGCTGCGGATTGGCCTCTTGTTCTAGGTGGTGCCATCTCTCTATCCTAATGTTTCTTGGATGCCTGTTTCGGCGTTTTCACGTTCTGGCGACAGCAACATACGCCGACCACCAATCATCCGGGCGCGGCGGCGTGCCGCAATTTGCGCCATCTTGCTGCGCTCTTGCTCAGTCAAACGCGCCTCTTGACGCTCTTGCGCCTCTGTGATTTCGGGATCTGGCGGCGGCGGTGCCGGGGATCTCATTAAAGCGCCCATCAAAAATACCTCGCAAACATTACATAGTCGGCGCTGTCAGCACCGTAATTGTGCAGAACGCCCTCGCGGTTGAATTTTAACGCATCTGCCCACCTTAACGCAAGGTCATGTTTTGCGTTTACAGTGATCTGCAACCGCTTCAGATTGGCATCGGATGCAACGTGGTTGATGTATCGTTGTGCGGATCTTGTAAGCGCAACCGGATGTGACGCAATCTGGTTGTCTGTCAGCATCCACATCTCAGCAACGCTGGGCCACATCAACACATAACCAAAAGAACATAAAATCTTGCCACCCACAACCGCGCTGCGTGCGTTGCCGGTTTCCTGATATTGGCGCAGCATTTCCCGAAAGTTAGGAACCGCATCAAAATAGTTAGCGTCAAACGGCCTAAGATCCATCGCGTAGGCGTGGCCCCAATGAAACGGCACAATCTGAACGCCGGGGTGGTTAACAAACATTAAAACACGCTGAAATCAGAATTGGCCGATAGCTGACTAAACTGCTTGCTAAACTGGCTGTTGCGCGTAATCGCCCTAACCTCACCGGCACCAAGCATCAAATAGCCAAACGCATCACCAACGTGCGAATGCTCGTTCTTATTCGGCGCATCCTTAAACCTCTCATAGCCAGAGCCAACCGCAACGCGCTTGAAATGATACCCGCCAGCTAACGCCTTGCGCGTCTTTAGGCACTTGTTGCTAACATACAGGCCCGGCTTGCCATCAATCATCCTATTCATCGGCATAGCACCAGCCTCACGCCGCACCATAAAATCATTCGACTGTGTTGGCCGGGCATGAAGGCCAAGCGTCCGCATATGCTCAAACGCCGTCACCTCAAAAATCTCATCGCGCTTCACACCAGCCGGGTCACCCCAGATTAACACATCACTCTTAGGAAAATGCTGCTGAATGTCCGACACAAGATGATGACAAAATCGCTCCAAGCCCATATCAAACGCCACAAGCTCATGCACAACGTGCCACCGCCCATTCGCCATCTTCTGCCCAAACACCGCCGCAGGGGTCAAACCAAAGTCAAGCCCGATATGCACCGGCCACCCCGGCTCAATCTCAACGCTAGACGACATCACGCTGTCGCTAAACTCCGGCCATACCGGCTTGCCATCCTGCACATAGACATACTGCGCCCCAGCATAGCACTGTATCCAATCCAGAGATTTACCGGCAAGCTGCTGCTCATAATAGCCCGGCGGCAGATTGTTGACGTTCTCGGCCAGTGGGTTGTTGATCCACCATTTCTCAGCCGCAAAGATCGCGTCCTCATGCTCGGCAGTGCCTTCAACCACGCCGCCCGGCTGCTTGTAAAACTTCCAAGGGTATCTGCCCTTGATCGGGTTCTTCTCAGCTAAACCCGGCCACCAATGATCGCTATCCATCGGGTTGGTACTCATCCACACGCCGCGCCAAGTGCAACCGCCATTCGCCTTGGTCGGGAAACGCCCGACACGCGATGTCAGGCCATCAACAACCGCCTTTGGCAACTCACGCGCTTCGTCTATGAAACCCCCGGTTAATTCTAAGGAAAGCAACTTCCGAACATCGCGGGGTTGATCCAACGCCAAGAAGATCACCTCACAATCAAGCCCAGCCGCGCCATCACGCGGCGGCAGCTTGATGTGATGGGTGATAGGTGGCGACCAGCGCATCGGCCCCCAAACATTCTCCGGGAATAACTCTTGCCACGTTTTAATCGTGGTCGTCCGCAACTCCGGGTAGCTGTTTCGTATTACTGCAAATCTGGTATATCTGATCCCATCTATCGGTGAAGGCTCTTGCTTCACGGCTCGCAGCATCACCTCCGCTAATGAAGCAAACGTCTTGCCAGACCCGACTGGCCCCATTAATCCACGCACGAAACTGTCGTCTTGCAAAAACTGCCATACTGTAGGACTTTCCGAAAAATTAAGGTTCAAACCAGCCAACGCCTCAGTGGTCGGCTGCTTGCGCCTACGCGGCGACCTATCAGTCGCTCTTGATGACCTAGACATCCGGCTCCTCCTCAAACGTCACAACAACAACCCCAAAATAATCAGACGGCGCAATCACAACCAACGGCCCACCGCACTCAGTACAAAGCACCGCCTCACCACTATCATACACGCGGCCCCGCGTCTCTTGCTCACAATGCCCACACACAACATCCTCGGAAAACCACCGTATGCTGACATAGTCGCGCATATCAATTACCTCACCCATCGCCGTCAACATCAACAATAGTGGCCTTCGGGCCGGTAATATTAATGCCAATCATGCTCGGCTTCTGATCGTTAGCATTAGGCTCCAGCAAACCACGATGCTTCGCCAACAGACGCAACGCGGCAATCTTATCGTGCATCTCAACCTCAATAGTATTGCCAAACTGATTGGGCGTAACCTTAACCTTCTTAATACTACGCTTGGCACGCTCTGGAAGCGCAGCAGACGGCGTTAACGTAATCTGCCCCATTGCATCCCACTGGATAACATCAGTCGCCTCGCCAGCACCAATGGCCTCCAACTCCTGCACAACGGCCTCACGCCGCACATCATCAGCAGCAGCGAGATCCGCACGCTTCTGCCTAACCGTTGTCGGCTTTTTGTCGCTCATGCAAACACTCCGATCCTGTCGCCGCATAGCCAGCCAGATCTGTCCAGCTATCCTGATGATCCCTGTTCTCAGACAACCGCGCAATCTTCATCGCCGCTAAACACAGAGCGACCTGCTCCGGCTCAAACTCAATGCCCATAATCGCAGTCCACATCACAGCAATGCGCTCGTGGTTCTGCCACGGTGGGCCGTATTCCTCGCCGCGATCCTTAACAGCATCCATCGCCGCACCCAATAAATCAAACCTGTTCATCGTCACTCTCCTTAAAATCAACAACCCTCATCCTGCAAGCAATGCAACGGTAAATCTTGCACCCACTTATATCCCTTTCCCTGCGCATCTTGACCTTGCACTTCGGGCAACATTCCCAATTAAGCCATTTTGCAAATTCGCCGTCACCCTTGTCAATCATGCTAACCTCCAAATGTGGGGAAAATTTTGTGTGAGGCACCCCCCTATAGAGCGCAGGGGTCGGGGGGCAAGGGGTCGCCTTTTTTTCTGGCGCAGAATTGACGCCTTTTCCCGGCCTGTACAAAAGCAAACCAACGTATGCGTTGCGCTACACACCGCCTAGCTCCCTTGCAACGTCAGCCAAAGCTGGCACCCCTGCCCTGCGTGCAAGCGCCTTGTCGCATACGTCCAGCGTTGCTGCCATTACATCATCGGGCGTGTGGCCTACCACAGCCAGACGCCGGGCGTGCGCTATCTCATTGTCGAACAGACGCACCTGTCCGGTCGCTTGCTGTACGGCGCGGATGTAAGAATGGCAGATCGCCGCCGCTGTGCCATCAGATGTGTGTGGGTTTGGTTGTCCATCCCCCAGACCCCCTATTCCTTCTGGCGCATCCTCTTGATCCCTGACAAGCTGCAACGGTTTTGCAATGTGTACATCCTCAAACGTAGGCAGCGGCTCATCGCCATCCCACAGCACTTGGTAGCGGTTGCTTTTCCACCCGCTTGTTGTTTCTTGATAGTCCTTTGCTTGAAGCTGCCTCACATACTTGCGTTTCTTCAGCACCTTCAGCGCGTCATGCACGCTCTTACGTTCTGCATAGCCACTGACCTCACACAGCGTAACCATTGACGGCCAGCATACGCCAGCCCTGTTGGTAAACGAACACAGCGCACCCAGCACTCTAAACTCTCGCTCTTTCAACTGCCGGTCAGCGTAGGCTCTCATTGGCGTCACTGACCAAGGCCGCTTGTTTTCAGAAAGGGATTTCATCGTTCAGCAATTCCTCTGTCTTTGTTCTGCTCTTTACTGTTTCCACAACTGCGCCGGGGAACATTTCCTTGATGTCGTTGACCAGCGGCGCTTTATCTTTTTCAAACTTGCTTACAATCATAGCCAGTTCATCCACACTATACACCACCAATTCGCGGTTTTCGCGTTTGACCTTCGCCACATCATAGTTGGTCTTCACCACAGCCATCACTCTGCCATCGGGCATAGCCGCTTCAAAGTATTCACCACTCAGCGGATCTGCCCCATTAGCGATAGCTGCCTTTTCCAACGCGACCAGCCCCCGCTTTGTGACCTCAACCTGATGCTCTATGTCTGACCGGCTATCGATAGCTTTGTTGAGCTTATCCATTTGCGCTTCAAACTTCTCTCGCAGTTCACCGCCTGCCAACCAAGGCAATCGGTCAACGCCCCACTTTAGCTCCAGCTTGCTCACCGCCTCATCGTAGTCAACCAGCGACTGTTGCATACGGCGCTCGGCTGGCGCACTAGGCGCATAGTAAGGGCGGTTTGGTTTAGTCGGTCTTTTAGTCACTCTTCTAGCCATTCTTTTGTCTCCCTGACGTTGCCCATCTACTATGAGAAAGAGATCCCCTATAGTGGGGATCTCATCTCAGTCATAGTGAGATGCGGTATGAGATTTAGTATGAGATTGCATTATTTTGATCTCATATTTTCGTTCAAGCCTTTGTTAACCCACACTTTACCGTCATCTATGAAAATCGCACCCTTGCTTTGCAGCGCCGCCCGGTCATCAGCACGCCGTCTTGACGTAAAGTCGGGTGCTTTTGCCTTGTGCAGATCGTGCCAACGCGCCACAGATATGCGTGGTGTCCCAGCATCCACGGCACCATTTTTAAGTGCTTGCAGCGCCAGCATCTGCCCTGTTGTTAGTTTTGTGCTGCGCCGTTTCTCTTCGGTCTGCACCGGCTTGATCACTGCGCTGCTGTCTTCTAGCAATGCGATTGGCACCATTTCATAGGTTGTGTCGTCTATAGGTTCTGCGTCTTTCATCTTCTCCATCTTCAGCGTCAGGATGCCTTCACTGGCTGACAGGGCCAGCACAGTGTCGCTTAAACCCATTAAAGAACTGCTGCCTCGCATTCCCCTCGCAGCATCCTTCCCGGAGTGATGCACAGCCAACACAGCGCATTTAGCGTGCCGCTGCACAACGCCGCACATCTCGCCAAACTGGCCCATCGCCGTTGCGTCATTCTCGTCTGATCCGGTTGATGCCAGTGTCCGGGCAACCGTATCAATGACAATCAGACTAAACTGCGTCTTAAAGTTGTCGATTGTGCGTAGCAGCTTGTCCAAATCTGGCGCGTCCAGCATCTTCACTGCCATTGGCAGTACATACATCGGCACATCCTCGTCCACGCCATAGTGTGCCTTCCACGCCCTTACACGCTTGCCCAAGCCCCCAACGCCCTCTGCGGCTATATAAAGCACCGCACCCTGCCTTGTGTCCCTGTCGTGCCACGCTCTGCCGCTTGCGATGGACAGCGCCCAATCAATGCTGATGAAGCTCTTGCCAATGCCCGGCGCACCATATAGCACGCTAAAACCGTGTTGCGTTAGGATGCCGTCCAATGCCCAGCTTACCGGCGGCATATTCATCAGGTAGTCAACATCGAACGTCTCGAATACGTCTGGCCGATCTTCCGGCTCTGCTGGCTCTGGCTCCTGCGATATGACCGGCGCTTGCTTTGCCAGTTCCATTAGTTGCCGCTGATCGCCGCCCTTAAACAGCCAATCGACAACATCATCCTTGTCAGCGCCGCCAAGCTCAACCCGCTTGATGGCCTTGGCCGTACTGTATAGCTGGCTGACCACAATGTCAGCGTGCGCTTGCCCGGCCTCGTCATTGTCGGGGATCACGATCACCTTGCGGCCTTTGAAATACTGGTTAATCTCCGGCTTCCAATTCTTGCTGCCACCGTGGTTAGTGGTTGCGACTAGGCCCAGATTTATCAGCCTTTCGGCGCATTTCTCGCCTTCTACAATAAACACTGGCGCGTCCGGGTTCTGGATCATGCCCACCAGATTGTACGGCAACGCCTCTACACCATCCATATTGTACAGCCAGCCACCCTTGTCGTCCGGTCTGCGCTGTCTAAAGGTCTTAGGCTCGAACCGTTGGATCTGATAGCGCAGCACGCCGTCCTCATCGATGTAGTCGTACTGCTTGGACAGGTATTTGCTTGGCTGTAGTGATTTCTGTGTGCGCTTTGGTATCCCAAAATTCTTTTCTAGTATATCTGGGATGCTACCATCAAAGCTGGCTGGCTCGTATAGGCGCACCAAGTCTGTCAAACCGCCGCCGGAATTGGTCTCGTGGCAATAGAAAGTGGCCTTTGACAGATCCACACTGGTGCTGCCGTGTGTGCCAAACCGCAACTGCTTTGAGTTAGACAGCTTTGCGTTTGGCTCTCCGAGGTAGTGCCGAGCCACCGCTTCCATATAACTGCTAAAATTTGTCATTGTTTAACCCCTTTCCCTATCCCTAATTAGTGAGGCGGCACCGCTAGGGAGAACAGTGCCGCCTCTACCACCCTAGCCTCGGCTAGAAAATGTCATCACTCGCAGCAGCGGCAGAAGGAGGGGCTGTCGCTGGTGCTGGGACATCGGGGGTGGATTGTGTTGCTGTGTCTAGCATTTCTGGGCGGTCAATCCAGCCTGACAATTCCCAGCGCGGCACGCGCCAAGTCTGGCTGCTGCCATCGTTGAGTTGCTGCGTCACACGGTCTGTGCCGGTGATCTCAATGACCGGCACCTTGCCAGCGTTGGCGGCTTTGCCTGCCTCAAACGCCTTGTAGATCGGGACCATTCGGTCATACACATTTTTGGATGAGCTAGACAACTCTCTAAGACCAATATCTTTGTTTGCCAGCACGACCCGGAAGCCCCATTTATAAAGCGGCTTGCCTTGTGCGTCCATCTCGTCTGGACGCTCTGGGCGCGGCTCACCGGCCTTTACCATTACAAAATGCGGCGCAGGCTTGAAGGCCATCCAGCCCATCTCCAGCACAGCCAAATCCATCACAACCTTGGTTGGTGTCTCTAGCTCAGTCTCTTTTGACTGCCACATTCCATCAACCTGTTCGCGGTCAACAGCAATGAAGCTGCCGTCCTTGGCTGAGAACTTAATGATTGGGGTGCGATCCCCGCCTGTACCGCCACCGGCACCTTGATAATCAAACATACGTTTTCCTTTTTCTACGTTTTACGTTTTGTGGCTGATAACTTTCAGCCTGTCGATTGAGTAGTACGCGCAAACATCCAGATCCTGCGGATCATTCCTGTCTGCACGCCCACCCGGATTAACCGTGAATGGCTCGTTAAAATCCAAACGAGCAAGCCCATCACGGTATAGCAACACAAGGTAAGCTGGCAAGCCAGTGGCTTCGCTCAACATTCTTGCGTGTAACACTTTCGACAGTGATATCATCACTGTCGGGTATTGTTTCATCAGGCACGTTCTGGCCTTTACCTCGGCAAAACCTATCGGCTGACCATCCCGGCGCAGCAACCAGTCGAGCCGGTACTGCACCGGCAGCTTGTACACCTCGACGCCGATGTTCTCTAGTGCGTTAGCTACCAGCCGTTCATTCGACAAATCTTTTTCGGTTTCGTATTTAGGTCGCGCCATATTTATGTGCCGATCTTTTCTTTCATGCACTTGATGTTTGCAACGACCGCGTCGGTCGTTTTGCTTTGTAATTGATAAATCAAATCTTCTTCGTAAGAATAAGCCCACGCCTCACACAGTGAAAAATTGTCAAACACCTCACCCTCTTCGATAAAGCATTTGTTCACTGGCAAACCGGTCATGTTTGCGGCAAAACAAACCGCGATCAACGATTTAATCATGTGAAATCATTTCCCTAATCAGCATCATCGCGGTGCGCGTGTCCATCTCGACCGCATAGTTCCAGTCATACTCCGCGCCGACCTTTGCGCCGCGATAGTTGATCCCGGCCCCCAGATCCACCAGCATCTGCGCTGGCACACGCCACCGCCAGTCTGCCCGGTCATAACGATAGACCAGCAAAGGCCACTTGCCTGCCGCTGTCGCCGCCTTGCACACCTGATCCCACCAAGCAGGCCGCGCCTGTACGCCCTTGGCGTATCTCTTCACCTCAATGGTTGCCGGGAAATCCATTTCATCACACAGCAAGTCGCCGCGATCAGCGGATCTATATTGTTCGAGATCACGCTTGAAGGTCAGTCCAAGCTCTGAGAACAGGATCTTGGCGACCTCGCGTTCTGCCGAACTTCCCTTCGCCCTCCCATTAGTCATTGCGCTTAACCAGACTGGATAGCACCTGCGCAGCGCCGTCTTGCTCGCTCGCCAAACGCTTGTTTAAGCCCTCTTCCAACACCTCATCAGCCAAAGATGACAGGCTGCGGTGCGCCGAAAGCTCCAACGCAGCCCTTAATTTATCATGCGTAGACCGCCGCAAACGTAGGTGTACATTAGGATTTATAGACATTTGGCACCTTTTTTGTAAAAATAATACACAACCACTCTTGTAACATAGTGGTTGGATATATATATTACTCATATGAGTTAGTTAACAAAGGGAGACAGACAGATGACCAACAAGTTTCAAATCGGCGATCAGGTTCGCGAACAAGTTGTGGTTGTAAAGCGTGACGCCGACGGCAACCCGATTTATCGCCGCACCCAGCACGGCAAAATTCCAGTCGAAACAAAAGTCTGGAGCGATCACACCCTTGAAGTTGTGGCTGTGCCAGACGGCAAGAAAAAGCGGTATTCGGTGCGTGTCACATTTCCTGACGGCGACATCCGCACCAGTTACTACGGCGAAAAAGCACTGGCGTGGGCCTAACGGCCCCGCCTCAACTAAGGGAGACAGCTTAATGACTAACTGGAACAGAAACGTAGATGACATTTTGGAATGGGCTGACGGCTCTTTCGATGCGGTCTACACCAACGAAAACACTGGCGACACAGAGTTTGTGCCAGCAACAGCAAACCAGATAGCCGCTTACAAGCGGTGGGTTGAATGGGTTGAAGCTGGCCAGCCTTCGGTCACGATTTCTTTGTCCTCTTTTGTAAATGGTGTGAACAATGACTAAATACATCGCTTATTACCGTGTATCAACGCAGCGTCAGGGCCAGTCCGGCCTTGGCCTTGAGGCACAACGCGCAGCCGTTGCCGGTTACAACATCGCCGCCGAGTACACTGAGATTGAAAGCGGCAAGAAAAGCCAGCGCCCACAGCTTGCCGCCGCACTGGCAGAGGCCAAGCGCACTGGCGCGACACTGTTGATCGCCAAGCTCGACCGGCTGGCGCGTAACGTCCACTTTATCACCGGCTTGCTTGAGGCTGGCGTTCCTATTCTTTGCGCCGATATGCCAGAGGCTGACCGCACCTTCTTGCAGATGGCCGCTGTCTTCGCTGAATGGGAAGGTCGCCGCATTTCCGAGCGCACCAAGGCAGCACTAGCCGCAGCTAAACAGCGCGGCACCCGGCTCGGCTCGCCTGATCCGGCAAAGGGTGGGTCTGCTACCGCCGGTATTCGCCGCGACGCGACTGCCAAGGTTGCACCGCAGGCAATGCCGATCATCACAGCATTACGCGCCGCAGGCCAGAGCCTACGCGCAATCGCGTCAGCACTTAACACCGCTGACATTCCTACCGCTATGGGCGGCAAATGGCACGCATCCAGCGTGCGTAACCTAATCGCATAAGGGAGAAATTTCATGCGTGACATAATCATCGACTTCATCGGAGCAATGGCAATCGCGCTGTTTGCTGTTTGTTTTTTAACCAACGCAGTGACTGACATCTATAACGTATGGGCCTTGATGGCTCGCTTTGGGGGAGCAGTATAATGGTCGGCAAGTTAACCAGAGATGACGCCCTGTCAGCGTCCCGCATACCAGTGCTGCTAAACGCTTCACCGTATGCAACGCCCAACGAGTTGCTGCAAGAAATGCTGGATATCGATGCCGGTGGTCAGCCAGTGCGTATTCCTCAGAATGAGCCAATGTTTTGGGGCGATACGTTAGAAGAAACCATATTGCGTGAAGCTGCCCGGCGTCTTGGCCTGACAGATCTGGAAACAAATTTCACAGAGCCATTTGAGCATCCAACCCTGCCGCTTGGCGCGTCACTAGATGGCCGGGCAAAGGGTAGTGGCACGTTTGTTGATGATCCATCCAACGGCATTTACTTGCCGAATGATGACAGCATCACGCTAGATGGACCGATACTGCTTGAGGCGAAAAACACAAACGCCTACCCGGCTGAACGCCCAGCCTTGTGGCGCGGCCCATTGCAGATGCAGGCCCAGATGATGTGTACTGGTATAGCACGCGGCGCAGTCTGTGTGTTGCACCAAGGCAACCAGCTTCGCATTTACCTTTATCGCAAGGATAACATTGTGCAGTCACAGATCACTGATGCTGTGCTTAATTTCGAGGAAAGGCGAAAGACGCGGGAGTTTTATCCGGCCTACTCTATCCACGATGCAACCATAGTACATTCGACAACCGACACATCAGCGCGTCCTGTTGAGATTGATGACGAGGATGCCAAGACTGCGCTGGAAGATTTAGTCCACGCACAAAAGCACAAGGCAATGGCCGAGGAAGACATTCAGCAAGCCAGTCTCTGTTTGATGAACCTGATGGGTGATGCGGAGGTTGCCTATGGGTTGGTCGGCAATCAAAAGTATATGGTTAAGTGGCCGTCCCGACACTACAAGGCGCAGCCGGAGAAAGTAACGCCTGCCAAGCCAGCCAGATCGATGCGATCAAAAACCCTAGTCATAAAGGAAACAGACTGATGCCGAACAGAAGAGAAACTTCAGTTGATGGCCTGCGCCATCACAAGGAATACATCGAAAGTCAAAAAAAGGCTTGGGCGAAAGCTACAGCTAATCTTCCCGAAAATGCTTTTGCCGATGATGTTAAGCTGCCAGATCCTGTCGGCACGTTTAAGACAAAGCCAACGCACGTTGTAACTGCGACAAGTGGGTACGAGGATGGATAAGGAACACGCATCAGCGGCGCTCACGCCAGCGCAGGAGGCTGTCTACGATGCCATCTCTGTGTTCCAGCGGGAATATAACTACACGCCGTCCACACGCGAGCTAGGGCGATTTATGGGCAGGGGCCAGAAAACCGTCCAGATCCACATTTGTGCGATAATTGATAAGGAAAGGGCTAGACGCATCAATGATCGTCACATAGAGTTATTGTGATCTTTGAAAGATCTTTTCTCCCTCCACAGCCCCAGCGTTAACGCGCTGGGGTTTTTTATTTCTTGGCCTTTAGACTGTCAACGACACCGCCGCCAAAATAAAATCCGAGGATAATCAGCATCGAATAGTTTATTGTGAACTGATCCATAACCTTGGTGACTGCGTCCGGGTCACCCCGGCCAGTGATCGTCATGCCAAGCACCAGCATATAGCTGCCCAAGAACGTGGCCCCAAACATCAGCGCGAGGTAACGCTGCGCGATCTTGAATGGTGCGTATGCTGCCATCAGATCTATCTTGGCCTTGCTCTTGGCTGCGATGGCCTCTTCATCACTGGTGTGCATATCATCAATCAGCTTCATGCCCTGACTGATAACGTCACCCGATCCTAATATTTTTGCTAAAGCTCCAAGCATTACTCTGTCCTCATTGCTATATCTGTTGCTAGGCAAACCATTTCCTTGTTCACCGGCATTCTCTCTTCCCAGCTTATTCGCGTCCCGGCAACGTGGCACCCAGCCATTGTATCATGCTGGCTCAAAATGTGTGGCGTTATACTGCCATCAGCCGACACGATAATCATCAGTAGTAACCACTGCATCTCTGTTCCTCCTCGCCTGCTCCTCGGTGGTGCGGTTGTGCATATCCCACATAATCACGCCCACTCTCCACTGATCATCATCCCAGCCATATCATCGGCACGTTTGCCGACCTGATCAGCCCAGCGGCTGTCAAGCATCTGCGCCGCAGCTTCGCCGTAGTCTCCAGCCTCAATCGCCGCTTGAGCCTTCTTGAACTTGTCCCAGCGCGGCTTGCCTAGATTGAACAGGAGTGAGATTACAACGGCCTGACGCGGCTCGTTAAGCCCAGCAAACCACCCATACGTCTCAGCCTCTGCCTGACACCTCTTTAGATCGTTATCCAGCAGGTAGTCAACCTCATCGTCTGACAGACCGCCGCCCAGTTCCTTGTCGATCAAGCGACCCACGCCAATCGTCAGATATCCACGGCTGTCTTGATAGGCGTGTTTAACCACACCCTCGTGGTGCTTAATCATCTCAATTAGTTTATTCATTCCGGGTCTCCATAACAATTTGGACGGCCTTTTCCCAAGACCTTTGCTCTAGGTCGTCCTGCTGAAACCAACTTGGTGGTCTTCGTTGAGTGTACTGGTTCACCGAACAAGCCGCTGTAAAATGTACCTTGCGGTCATTGATGGCGCAATGCGCCAAAACATCAAACTGCTCAAGCGTTGGTAAGGTTTTTTTGTTCCGGCCAGATGCGTTCTGAAACTGGTATCCAATCGCACGATCTCTTTGTTTGTGAATTTGCGCCGATTTCACTTGGACACGCATGAAGTCTTGACCACTCCAAGCCACCAGATCAACCGAATCCTGCTGAGACATAGAGACACGCCAGCCGAGGCCAAGCAACGCGGCTGCTGTAATGTATTCTCCGGTCAACCCGGTTGTGGTGGCAGTGATGTTTATATTTGGCCCCTCATCCACAAACCCCAAGCAATCAGGGCTGCGACAACACTGACAAGCAAGGCGACGACAATGCCGACACCTATTTTTTCCTGTAGTTTTGCCCTGCGCTTTGCGGCACGTTTTGCTGCGTCTGCCCGGCCTGTTTTTGCTTCTTTGCAGAAACGCTCATAATCTCGCCACATTCCGGCACGACCAGCATATATCATCAGTTCCTTGAGTTGCTTTTCTTTTTCCCTGATTTGCTCAAGAGCCATAAACTCTTCAAGGTCAGAGCCGCCAACGCCACGCGCACGTTTTTTGTTGCCTTCGCGCTGCAACTCTTCCTTGCAAGACAAGAACTTATTGATGGCCTTGCCAGCCTTCGCAATATCGTGGCCGTTATTCACGACCTGTTTGATAACCGCAAAAGCGGCGTTTGCTGCGGCGAGTTCAGCTAACATCAGTCATACACCTTTTGGTCTGGTCCAACGATGACGGGGATGCAGACGGAAGTTACATCGCCGCCCTGCTTGTGCAGCCGCTGGGCAAAATAAACGCAGCGGTCCACTGATCTGAAATACATATCGCTTGAGACTTTGCGCTTGTCCTCACCAACACCAAGCCAAACGGTCAACAGGAAAGCGTGAAAAATATCCACATCAGTCGCGCCCCGTGATCCGCTTGACAGTCTCGGTTTCCCATATTCGGATCAGCACCCAAATACCAGTGATGATAGCTACCGCATTCGGTGCCATATCCATAAAAGCAGCGGCAGTCCCCGTACCCGCCGCGACATCAACAAATATTTTCTGATCTTCTGGCATTTACGCCTCTTAACAAGCCATCAAGACGCAAGGCACGAGGAACGTACCGTCGTCGTATGTATGTGAAACTGTTGTGCTAGTGACTTTCGCAATTGTTTTTGACCGCACGATGTCATCGCCTTGTGGCTTGGCTGTACCGTCACCAGCAGACATTAACAAGTCTCCTCGCGCCACTGTTGTGCCTTGTGCAATGCGGATGACCATATCGCCAGTCATTGCAATATTCATATCAGCAGTGTGGTCAGTATCGTCATCATCGTAGTTCACAAACACGCCAGCTACGTTTGCGTCACCCTCAACTGATGATACAGCCATACAGTTAAGCTGTTCGTTGTCTTCATCGTAGGCATCAACAGCCGGTGTCTTTTCATCACCAACCGACACGCCTTCTGGCAATTCATCACCTTCCTCATAATAGGTGGCAGCTTGTGCCTCGTGATGCCAGACCGCCATTTGGTCGAGGTTGGTCATCACGGTGCCTTTGACTAAGCCGTTGATACGGTTGCCGTCTGTTGCTTGTGACCAACGCGCAAGGTGTCCACCGTTGTAGCTAACAGTTGAGCCGGATACAGAGATGTTACCTTCTTGTGTTCCGTCCTGATAAAAAATTATCAAGGCACCATCGTTGCTAAGACGGTTCAGTTCCAGCGGCTCACCGCCGCTGCGGGTGAACTGCGCTATATC
>Ga0070753_1000273_pt1 | contig 32683 bp, 30 predicted proteins | sample VirMetDEL_Aug_31_FD_77441 | JGI IMG/M metagenome (GOLD analysis project Ga0070753, IMG submission 77441) | Aqueous microbial communities from the Delaware River and Bay under freshwater to marine salinity gradient to study organic matter... | ecosystem: Environmental > Aquatic > Marine > Coastal... | reverse complement strand
TAAATCCACTTACTCAGGACAACCTTTTGCTGGTTTCCACCCGAGAGCTTTCCGGTTTTTGCAAGAACAGTCGGTGACTTGATGTTCATGCTCTCGCGGTACTCATTGGCCACGCGGAACTCTTCGTTGTCATCGACGAGCCCACCGGTGGCGAGCTTGTCGAGGGAAGCGAGAGAGATATTCCGCTTGATGTCCTCAATGAGGTTGAGGCCATACTGCTTGCGGTCTTCTGTCGCGTAGGCGAGGCCGTTCTGGATCGCTTCAGCGACCGTACGGGTTTTGATTTCCACGCCGTTTTTGAAAACCTTGCCCGAAGCTCTGGAGCCGTAGCTGCGGCCGAAAACGCTCATCGCGAATTCGGTACGTCCCGCGCCCATAAGCCCTGCGATTCCCACAATCTCGCCCTTGCGAACGGAGATGTTCACGTTATCGACGACAACGCGCGAGGAGTCTTGGGGGTGGTAGGTGGTCCAGTTCTCGACGCGAAGAATCTCATCACCGATATTGGGGGTGTGGTCGGGGTAGCGGTGCTCAAGGTCACGGCCAACCATGTCCTTGATGATGCGCTCTTCTGTGACGTCTTTTCTGTCGATCGTCTCGATAGTTTTTCCATCACGAATGACAGTTACGGAGTCGGCGATCTTTTTGATCTCATTGAGCTTGTGGCTAATGATGATCGACGTGATGCCTTGCTCTTTCAAATGACCGATGAGCGTAAGCAAGTGGTCGGAGTCTTCATCGTTGAGAGCCGCGGTCGGCTCATCAAGAATGAGGAGCTTGACTCGCTTCGACAGCGCCTTCGCAATTTCGACGAGCTGCTGCTTGCCCACACCGATATCCATGATTCGAGTGGACGGGTCTTCACGAAGACCAACCCTCGCGAGAAGCTTAGAAGCCTCGAGGTTGGTCTTGTTCCAGTTGATGAGGCCCAGCGGGCCAGTTACCTCGTTGTTGAGGAAGATGTTCTCGGCAATCGAGAGGTAGGGGCTCAGAGCGAGCTCCTGGTGGATGATGACGATGCCTTCTGCTTCGCTATCGCGAATGTCACGAAACTCGACGGTTTCGTTCTCGAAGACAATGTCTCCGTCGTATGTTCCATGCGGGTATACACCCGACAAAACCTTCATAAGCGTCGATTTGCCAGCACCGTTTTCTCCGCAGATTGCGTGAATCTCGCCGCGTGCCACCTCAAGGGTGACATCGGAGAGAGCCTTCACGCCGGGAAAGGTCTTGGTGATCGACCGCATTTCCAGGATGTTCGTGGTCACTGTGGTGCCAGCTTTCGCGTCGTTGGGAATGGTGCTGGTGGCGAGGAGCGAACTCCTCGCCACCAGCTAATCAGATCTGTTGAAGCTCGGTAACCCTAGAGGCCGAGGTCTTCAGCAGTCCAGTAGCCCGTGTCAACGAGAGCCGACTGGATGTTGTCCTTGACAACAGGGACCGGTCCGAGCAGGTACGAGGGGATGATTCCCGTGCCGTTGTCGTAGGTCTCGGTGTCGTTGACCTCTACGGTGTCACCGTTGAGGATTGCAACTGCCATACCTGCAGCGACCTTCGCGAGCTCGCGAGTGTCCTTGAAGATGGTGGCGAACTGCTCGCCGGAGAGGATTGCCTTGACGGAGTCAACTTCAGCGTCCTGTCCCGAGATGATCGGGAAGTCGGTGCCAACGGTGTAACCAGCGTCGGTCAGAGCCGAGATGATTCCACGCGAGATACCGTCGTACGGGGAAAGCACGGCGTTAACCTTGGTGCCATCCGAGTAGTTAGACGTGATGAGGTTCTCCATACGGCTCTGTGCTTCTTCGCCGTCCCAACGGAGTGTTGCTGCCTGCTCGATGTCGGTCTGGCCGCTCTTGACGACAAGCGTTCCGTCTTCGATGAGCGGGTTGAGGACATCCATCGCACCGTTGAAGAAGAAGAATGCGTTGTTGTCGTCAAGCGAACCAGCGAACAACTCGATGTTGAACGGGCCAGCAGGAGCGTCCGCGAGAGGAGCACCCTCGAGGTCGGTCAGGCCGAGACCGTTAAGAACGGTCCATGCCTGCTGCTGTCCAACGAGGAAGTTGTCGAACGTGGCGTAGTAGTCAACGTTCTCGGAGTCGCGGATCAAGCGGTCGTAGGAGATCACGGGGATCTCGTTCTCGGCTGCTGTCTCCAAAACGCTCGTGAGCGTCGTGCCGTCGATCGCGGCGATGATCAGGGCCTTTGCGCCCTTGGTGACCATGTTCTCGATCTGGCTGACCTGGGTGGGGATGTCGTCTTCTGCGTACTGAAGGTCGACGGAGAAGCCCTGCTCCTCAAGCGATGCCTTCAAAGCGTCGCCGTCAGCGATCCAACGCTCGGAGGACTTTGTCGGCATTGCAACGCCGATGAGTCCACCTTCTCCGCCGGTTGCGCCCTCTGTCGTGCTGCTGCATGCTGCGAGGCCTGCAACCATTGCGCCAGCGGCGACGAGCGATAGTACTGCTCTCTTCTTCACTGTGTTTCCTTTCGATTGATGGACATCATTGTCTGTGGTGCACCCGACCTCGTCCATGAAAGTCGAGCCTTGCCCTGGCCGAAAGGCCGACCAAGGGAAGTATTCAGTTGTTCTACTTACAGCCCCTGTGCCAATCGGTAGTAGGCCGCGTTCCACCGCACCTCGCGAGCGAACCCGCGAGACGTGGTGTCTTCATCAATGACGAGCAGCTCACATCGAGCCATCTCGGCAAAGTCTTCAAAAGCCTCGACACCAACAGCAGTCGACAGGACTGTGTGGTGCGCGGCGCCAGCGACAAGCCATGCAGCGGCTGACGTGGCAAAATCCGGGGCAGGCTTCCACACCGCGCGAGCTACGGGCAAGTGCGGCAAGGGAGCGGGCAAGTCGACGACATCAACGACGTTGGCGACAAGGCGGAAGCGGTCGCGCATGTCAGAGAGCGCGACAACAACACCGGCTCCGGCATCCGTGTCGAAAACCAAACGAACGGGGTCTTCTTTGCCGCCGATGCCGAGTGGGTGCACCTCAAGGCTCGGCTTCGACGTCGTGAGCGTCGGGCAAATCTCGAGCATGTGCGCACCGAGGATGAGCTCGTTGCCCGGAGTCATGTCGTAGGTGTAGTCCTCCATGAGTGACGCACCACCAGCAAGACCCGCGCCCATGACCTTGGCCGCGCGCACAAGCACAGCAGTCTTCCAGTCTCCTTCGGCACCGAAGCCATAGCCGTCGGCCATGAGGCGTTGTACGGCGAGCCCCGGCAACTGGCGAAGACCACCGAGGTCTTCGAACGTTGTCGTGAATGCGCCGAAATCACCGGCCTCGAGGAACGAGCGAAGTCCGAGTTCGATGCGAGCGCCGTAGCGAAGGGAGTCATGACGATCTGCGCCTGCGCGAAGCTCAGGGGCGACGTCGTACAGCTCTTCGTACTCTGCGACGAGAGCGTCGACGTCAGTCTCTGACGCGGCATCCACAGCCTCAACGAGTTCGTTGACACCCCACGTGTTGACGCTCACACCAAAACGAATCTCTGCTTCGGTTTTGTCGCCCTCGGTGACAGCAACGTTGCGCATGTTGTCACCAAAACGAGCGAGCTTGAGCGAGCGAACTGCCGCCCAACCACTCGCGGCGCGAGACCACGTGCCGATCTGGTTCGTGACCGCTGGGTTCGAGACGTGACCAACAACGGTCTTCCGTGAGATACCCATGCGCGCTTGGATGTAACCGAACTCACGGTCACCGTGTGCGGCCTGGTTGAGGTTCATGAAGTCGAAATCGATCGAATCCCACGGCAACTCAACGTTGGCTTGAGTGTGCAAGTGCAAGAGCGGCTTGCGCAAGGCGTCGAGGCCGTGGATCCACATTTTGGCGGGGCTAAACGTGTGCATCCACGCGATGACACCAACAACGTCATCGTTCGAGTTGACGTCGATAGCCATGCGACGAATCGACTCGGAGTCCTTGAGAACTGGCTTCCACACGACAGTGACGGGGACATCGCTGGAGGCCTGCAGAACTGCAGCAATCTCTTGAGACTGCTCGGCGACTTGGCGCAGAGTCTCATCGCCGTAGAGAGTCTGGCTTCCCGTGAGGAACCAGACCTCTTTGGTCGCGAGGTCGGGAATGATCGAGTGGCTCAACTGAGTGCTCCTGAAGGCTGTTGTCCGTAGACGTTCTGGTAACGGTCAAAAAGCGAATCAATCGCGGTTTGAGGCATGGGGATTGGCTCGCCCAACTGCCGCGAGATGTGCACGGTGCGCGCGACATCCTCAGCCATGACTGCGGCTTTGACCGCGTCGCGAGCATCTTTACCGATAGTGAATACGCCGTGGTTTTGCATGAGGACGGCGCGCGAGCGGTGACCCGTGAGCGTCTGCACGATTCCGCGACCGATTGAATCGTCGCCGATAATCGCGAAAGGACCAACAGGGATTTCTCCACCAAACTCGTCGGCCATGGCCGTGATGACACAGGGAATCGCTTCACCGCGAGCCGCCCACGCCGTGGCGTAGGTCGAGTGCGTGTGAACTACTCCGCCAACCTCGGGCATGGAGCGGTAGACAAAAGCGTGAGCCGCCGTGTCACTCGAGGGACTACGCTCCCACCCTGGAGTGTTCGGGATGACATTGCCGTCGAGGTCGCACAGAATCTGGTTTTCCGGCGCCAAGTCCTCGTACGAAACGCCGCTCGGCTTGATAACAAAGAGGTCGGCGCCAGGAACCCGGGCGGACACGTTGCCACCGGTCCACACGACGAGCTCATAACGAACCAGTTCGTCGTGCAAACGAGCCACCTCGTCGCGCGTACGAGCGATAGCTACTTGAATCTCGGGAGCGAAAGAACGACTCATGCTCGTGCCTCCCTCTTGATTGCTTTGAGGGTGTGCATGACCTTATTGGTTCTTCCGAAGTAGTCGTGAAGAGTTGCGTACTCGGCGTAGAGCGCGTCATACGCGTCTGCAGCCTGGGCGTTGGGTGTGTACACCGAGCGGTTGAGCTTGCCCATGACTTTTCCTGCAGCGCGAACGTCGGGGTAGGCACCGGCGGCAACCGCGGCGTGGATTGCTGAGCCGAGGGCCGGGCCCTGGTCACTGGCGATCGTGGAGATCGGCATCCGCAAAATATCGCTGTAGGTCTGCATGAGGAACGCGTTTTTGAGGAGTCCGCCGGCGACGATGAACTCGGTGACGGGAACGCCGCTTTCGCCGAAGGTCTCGACGATCTTGCGTGCTCCGAATGCCGTTGCCTCGAACAGGGCGCGGTAGATCTCTTCGGTGCGCGTAGTCAACGTTTGGCCTATGAGCATGCCAGAGAGGTTGGTGTCGACGAGAACGGAACGATTGCCGTTGTTCCAGTCGAGGGCAAGAAGTCCGTGTGCTCCGACTGCTTGATCCTTGATGAGCTCTGTGAGGTGTTCGTGGATGCTGCGGCCCGCTGCTTCAGCGGCTGCGTAGTAGCTCGCCGGCACTTGGTTTTTGACAAACCAGGCGAAAATGTCGCCAACACCAGACTGACCGGCTTCGTAGCCGTAGAGTCCCGAGATGATTCCGCCGTCGACAACCCCGCACATTCCTGGAACTTCGGCGAGAACGTCAGAGTTCATGACGTGGCAGGTTGACGTGCCCATGATCGCGAGCATCTGACCGGGCTCCACGGCCCCAGCTGCGGGAGCAGTGACGTGAGCGTCGACATTTCCTACTGCTACGGCAATTCCTTCTGGAAGCCCCGTCCACGCCGCGGCTTCCGCGGTGAGGGTGCCAGCCGTGTCGCCGAGCTGTCCGATCTGGTGAGCGATCTTGTCGTCAGCAAAGGAAGCAAAGTCGGGGTTGAGCGCGCCAAGGAATTCGCGGCTCGGGTATTCGCCGTCTTGGAGAATTCCCTTGTAGCCGGCCGTGCAGGCGTTGCGCACGTATGTGCCGCTCAGTTGCCACACGATCCAGTCGGCAGCTTCAACGAAGTGATCCATTGCCGCATAGATTTCTGGATCTTCTTCGAGCAACTGGAGGCCCTTAGCGAACTCCCACTCGCTCGAGATGAATCCACCGTAACGAGGCAACCACGACTCAGCGCGCTCGGCTGCGAGAGCGTTGATGCGGTCGGCTTGGCCTTGACCCGCGTGGTGCTTCCACAGCTTGACGTACGCGTGTGGGCGGTCTGCGAACTCGGGAACCTCGTTGAGGGGGGTTCCGTCAGCAAGAACGGGAAGTGGAGTGGATGCCGTGAAGTCTGTTCCGATTCCGATGACGTGTGCGGGGTCGATGCCCGCAGCCTTGATCGCGGCGGGAACTGCGGACTTGAGCACGTCGACGTAGTCGGAGGCAACTTGCAACGCCCACTCGGGTGGAAGGGCCGCTCCGCTCGAGGCGAGAGTTGTGTCCATGACGGCGTGCGGGTAGTCGAGAACAGCGGAGCCAAGCTCTACGCCGTCGGATACACGAACCACCACGGCGCGACCTGAGAGGGTGCCGTAGTCAACACCGATCACATAGTGCGATGCGGGGCTCACCTGCTCGGCTGTGTTCACGTGCTGACCTCGTTGTCTGGTGCTGGGTAGTTGTTGATCGTTCTTGATGTTTGACGAAGTCACTCCCGCGAAAGCGGTTGTGATGTGATCGTTCACATCGTGTTGGCCATGTTACATGCGAAACGGTCACATTTGTCAACCTAGAAAAGTCACAGCTCGATAACCTCTGGTTCAGGGTGCCAAAACCGCGGAAATGCAGGGGTTTGTGGGGTACCGGGACGCTACGAGCGGCCGCCAACTGGCCCACTGGAGCTACGAATGATCAACTCCGGTGTCACTTGTTCGAATGGCTGTTCGCCACCACCCTGCAACTCGGCTAGCAACAAACGCACAGCGCGACGGCCCACTTCGGCGAAGTCCTGTCGAACAGTCGTGAGCGGAGGAGAAAAGTGCGCGGCTTCTGGAATGTCATCGAAGCCAACAATGCTGATGTCTCCAGGCACATCGAGACCAAGATCGCGGCACGCGTGCATGAAACCGAGAGCCATCTGATCGTTTCCAGCGAACACCGCTGTGAAGTCTCTGAACCTCAAAAGCTCGAGTCCCGCGTAATAGCCGAAGTGCGCCGTCCAGTCACCGAGAATGGGTGCTCGAGTGCGCAAATCGGCAGCGTTGATTTCGTGAAGGAAACCCTGCATCCTAGCTTCGGCTTCGATCCAGTCTTGTGGGCCGGAAATATGAGTGATCTCGGTATGGCCAAGATCAATCAAGTGTTTTGTAGCCATTCGCGCACCCGAGACTTGGTCAACAGAGAGGCTGTGGCCGGGGTTTCGCCCGGTCGACTCGAGAGTGACAAAAGGCACGCTGATCGATAGGTCTGCGATCGCGTCAAACACCCGCACTTGAGGTGCGATAACGACGAGAGCTTCAATTGATTGGCTCATGAGGTAATCAAGAGCCGACTTGATCGACGTGTAGTCGCTCGATGAGATGTTGGTAATGCTGAGTCTGTAGCCCGCTTCGCGGGCAGCGTGTTCGATGGCGTTGACACTCGTCGTTGGGCCGTATTGCGCGCTGGCTTGCGCAGAAAGCACGCCGATAGTGCGCGACCTCGCTGTAACCAGGGCGCGAGCGGCTTGGTTGGGCCGGTACCCCACAGCGTCGATGACATCGAGAACCTTTTGCCGAGTGGCGGGCTTGATGCTCGGGCTGTCATTAAGCACTCGGGACACGGTCTGGTAGGACACACCGGCGAGCGCAGCAACATCTCTGATGTTGGGTGCGCGGGTTTTCTCCGGCTCGATAGTCACTACGTTTCCGACCTCTTTGGCGTTTCGTGCTGCTCGGCAATGTGTACGGTCACAATTCGCCTGAGTTTCCATTATGTACTGCGCGAGGTCATGGAGCGACAACTGCCGCATTCAACCTTCTCTCACGCAACCGGGAGGTCTACCCTTGACAGTGAACAGACAACGATGTCGTGAACGAGCGAGACGTCAACACAACTCGAGGCGACAACAATCTTGAGGAGCGCTTTATGTTGCACACCGACATTCCCACAGCCGCCACAATTCGCCAGCTAGCCGCCGTCTCTGAGCCATTCGCCGTGTCGATGTACTTGCCGACAACCCCCGTGACAACAGACACCGAAGCGTCTCGCATCGATCTCAAGAATCTGCTGTCGGAAGCTGTCACGCAACTTGAGGCAGCTCACGCTGGCAAAGCCGTCATTGCCGCTCTCGAAGAATCGATTTCAGATTTGGGCTTAGACCGCGAGTTCTGGGAATACCAGTCGCACTCCCTTGCGCTGTTCTACACAAGTGCGGGGCTATGGACCTATCGCATTCCCAACAAACTACCGCGAGCCGTCGAGGTGTCCGACCGGCTTTTTATCAAGCCACTCTTGCGTGCACTCACGTTCTCTCAAGAGGCGCTTGTGCTCGCGATCTCCAACAACGCTGTTCGACTCGTCGAAATGACCAATGACGAGAGCGCGGCACGAATCCCCGTTTCAGATCTTCCGACCGATGCCTCCGAGTACTTTGAGCGGCGCGACTCGAGGCTCGCAGAGGGCGCAAGCGACCGGGTCGTCATCACGGCATTCGCTCGCGATGTAGACAAGGCGCTTCGTCCCATTCTCAATGGCCTCGATACGCCACTCATTATTGCCGCAACGGAGCCGCTCGCAAGTATCTTTCGCAACGTCAGTACCTACGGACACATTGCCACAGAGACGATTCGAGGAAACCCCGATGAGCTCAGCGAATTGCAGCTCTCTGAAAGCGCTCGTGAGATTCTCGACGCCATCAACGCAGAAGAGTTGTCCGCAATCAAAGCACAGGTTGCTGACGCAATCGGCGAAGGCCGCGGGGCTACAGACTTGAGCGATCTCGCTCGGGCAGCGACCTATGGCGCAATCGACACGCTCATCGTCGACATCGATCATTCGGTCGCTGGTTTCATCGACGAGGCAAGTGGCGTTATCACCCTGAGTGAGGACGACGACGCACACAATTACGGAATAGTCGACGAAATCGCACGCCGCGTACTCAACTCTGGGGGCCGGGTTGTCGCAGTGCGTTCAGACGATGTTCCCGGGGGTGGCGTTGCCGCCGCCATCACGAGGTTCGCCGTCTAAACCTCTCCATGCACTGCTGCTGTTGCCTGCCGCGCTCGGCGTCGGGCCACTACGGCGACAACAACCGCCGCGAGCCCAAGCGCGGCGGGAATCAGTAAGTGTGGCCCGGCCAAGATGAGCAAGCCGGCGACGAGTACAACTGACACTGTCGCAAGCCACCAACCGAGGCTCCACTTCTCGAGCAACCTCACCGCAGCCACCATTCCCAGAGCGTAAACGGCGACCATGCAACTGGTGTTGATGAGAATAAACGGGGTTAGATCAAGCCCGTTGAATACAATCGCGGCCAGATATCCGTAAACGAGAACCGCCACAAGAAGAAGGCTTCGACGCGGGATGCCACCCGCCTCAGCTCCCGGAGCAAACCAGCGCGGCAAGTCGCCGTCGCGCGCGAGGGCCGCGCCAAGCTTGGCAAAGGCCCCGAAGTACATGTTGAGCACGCCAAGGGACACCACAACGGCGACAAGAGTGACGATGAACGGCCCAACTCCTGGCGCCGTCACCGACACCATGTCCAGCATCGGCACAGTGGTCGATGCACCGTTTGTGCCGAGAACTGCGACGGTAATCACTTGCAAAGCGAGGTAGGCGAGACCCACAACAACGAGGGCGATTCCTGTCGCGAGCGGAATCGTGCGGCGAGGGTCTTTAAACTCTGCCGCAACGTGGGTTACCGCCTCCCAGCCGGCGAATGCCCACACCAGCAGACTGATAGCTGCCCCGACCCCTGCCCACCCGTGGGGCATGAACGGTTCGAAATTGCGAGGTTCTGCGGCAGGAGCCGCGAGAACGAGTACGAGCACAACAATGGCAACAAGTAGACCCGTGAGAACTAATTGCACGCGACCGGAAACCGTAAACCCAAAAAGATTGGGTATGAAGGGTGGAATCATCATGACCGCCGCTACCGGCACGACGAGCCATTTCTCTCCGCCTACGAGAGCGACGAGGTAGTCGCCTGCAAGGAGGCCGACGATGGGCGAACCGATGATCACGCCGAAGAAAAACCAGTACCCTGCCATGCGTGCGGCCGTCGGCCCGAGAGCGCGCCTGACAAAGCTCGCCACTCCCCCTGCATCGGGGTAGCGCGAGGCGAGAGCCGCAAAAGTGCCAGCGAGCGGAACCGACAACAGGAGCACCGCAGCAACGGCGACGATAGATGCAGGCCCGGCGACGGCAATGGCCAAGGTCGGCAAAAAGAGGATTCCCGTGCCCAAAACCGCTGCAATATAGATTGCCGAAGCCTGCACGAGCCCAAGAGTGCCGCGGTGCTCCTCTATCTCAGTGTGAGCTGCAGGATCGGTCGGCATAGCCAGTGGTGCGACGGTCATGGACACAGTCTGCCAGCACTGTCAGACAGCGCGATACGCGCTCCAGTAGCTGCCAGCACGATAGCAGCGGGAGGACCAGAGAGAGTGTGAGAGTGTGAGAGTGAGCTTAGATCCGATCGAGAGCCGCAAGAACGTCGGCCGTCAGGTCGGCGACATCCTCAATGCCCACCGACAAACGAATGACGTTGCCTGGAACCTCGAGAGCCGTTCCTCGCACCGAAGCGTGGGTCATCTCTGCCGGGTAGCCAATGAGAGACTCGACACTGCCCAATGACTCGGCGAGCTGAAACAGTTCGGTTGACTCTGCGAAAGTGCGCGCGGCACTCTCGCCTCCGCGCAGTGCTACCGAGAGCATCCCACCGAAAGCCTTCATTTGACGAGCGGCGAGAGCGTGACCTGGGTGGTCAACGAGGCCCGGGTAGTAGACCGTCTCGATTGCCGGATGCCCAACAAGACTCTCGGCAATAGCCAAAGCGTTGGCGGAGTGACGATCGAGGCGAACGCCGAGCGTTTTGATTCCGCGAATGGTGAGCCACGCATCGAGCGGACCTGACACGGCGCCCGCACCGAACTGAATGAAGGCAACCTTGTCGGCGAGCGCCTCGTCGCGCAACACTACAGCTCCGCCGAGAACGTCGGAGTGGCCTCCGAGGTATTTGGTTGTCGAGTGAACGACAACGTCGGCGCCGAGCGAGAGCGGCTGCTGAAGATAGGGAGAAGCAAAAGTGTTGTCGACGACTACGGTGATGCCGTACTCGTGCGCAAGAGCCGAGAGGGCTTCGATGTCGCTAATCTTCATGAGCGGGTTGCTGGGGGTTTCGACCCACAAGACCCGTGTTGTGCCGGGGCGAATGCTCGCGCGAACGGCATCGAGGTCACTCATTTCCACGGTCGAGAGTTCAATCCCCCACGGAACAAAAACCCTGTTCACGAGCCGATGAGTGCCGCCATACACGTCATTACCCATGACAATGTGGTCGCCTGGGCTCAATACCGCTCGGAGGAGAGCATCTTCTGCCGCAAGACCCGAGGCGAAACTGTAGGCCTTGACTCCGCCTTCGAGGGAAGCGAGGAGTTCTTGAAGTGAGTCTCTCGTGGGGTTTCCACCTCGCGCGTATTCGTAGCCGCCACGAAAACCACCAATGCCATCTTGAACGAACGTCGACGTCATGTAGATGGGCGGAACGACCGCGCCCGTAGTCGGGTCGAACTCTTGCCCGACGTGGATGGCGCGAGTTGTGAAACCGAGGGAATGCTCTGACACGTCAGTTCTTTCTATTGGTTGTACGAGGGGGTGAAACTACACCGAGAGGAAAGCCAGCAGATCGTGGCGAGTGAGCACTCCCGCTGGCATTCCTTCATCGGTGACCAGCAGGGCATCTGCAACGCCCAGGGCATCGCGTGCTGTTGCTACAGACTCTCCAGCACCGATGAGAGTCAGGGGCGAACCGACAAAGTTCTCGACGGCATCACTGAGTTGGGCTCGACCGCTGAAAATGTGATCGAGGAGTGTTCTCTCGTCGATAGCGCCAACGACTTCCCCCATCACCACGGGTGGTTCTGCCGACAGAACAGGCAATTGTGAAACTCCGTACGTCGTCATAATGTTCATGGCATCACGCACAGTGTCATACGGATGCACGTGCACAAGCGCGGGCATCGCGCCGTCTTTGCCGCCGAGCACATCGGCCACGGTCTTTTCTGCTGAAGGCTCGGCGAATCCGTAAGACTGCATCCACTTCTCGTTGAAAACCTTGCCGAGGTAGCCGCGGCCACCATCTGGCAAGAGCACAACCACGACGTCGTCTGGGCCGAGCTTGTGTGCAGCTTCCAGCGCCGCGACGACCGCCATTCCGCTGGAGCCGCCGACGAGCAAACCTTCTTCACGGGCGAGGCGAATGGTCATGGCGAAAGATTCTGCGTCGCTTACGGCGATGACTTCGTCGACAACGCTCGGGTCGTAGGCTTCCGGCCAAAAGTCTTCACCAACACCCTCAACGAGGTACGGCCTGCCGGTGCCTCCCGAGTACACCGAACCGACGGGGTCTGCGCCCACGATTCTTACGGTGCCGCCGGAAACTTCCTTGAGGTACTTGCCCGTGCCACTAATGGTTCCACCAGTGCCGACACCCGCAACGAAGTGTGTAATTCGTTTATCGGTGTCCCGCCAGATTTCGGGGCCCGTCGTCTCATAGTGACTGAGGGGCCCATTGGGGTTGGAGTATTGATTGGGCTTGAAGGCGCCAGGTATCTCACGCGCGAGTTTGTCGCTCACGCTGTAATACGACTCGGGGCTGTCGGGCGCCACTGAGGTTGGAGTCACAACAATCTCGGCGCCATAGGCCGTGAGAACGTTGCGTTTGTCTTCGCCGACCTTGTCAGGCAAAACAAAAACACATGTGTATCCACGCTGTTGCGCGACTAGAGCAAGACCCACTCCAGTGTTGCCGCTCGTCGGCTCAACGATCGTGCCACCGGGCTTCAAGAGCCCGTCACGTTCTGCAGCGTCGATGATTCTTGTAGCGATTCGGTCTTTCGATGAACCACCAGGGTTTAAATACTCGACCTTCACCAGCACTGTCGCCGAGATGCCCTCTGTGACCTTGTTGAGGCGCACGAGAGGGGTGTTGCCCACAAGGTCAAGGATCGTTTCGGCGAACTTCATAGTGTGGCCAATCTACCAGCGGGCATCTTTGTGTTACGTGGTGGAATAGCGCTCGACGTGTGAGGGTTAGTTTTATGGATGACCCTCTCAGGGTTTGCACCAATAATTGCCACTGCCGACACAACGACAGGACACACTGTGCCAGACAACTCCGAACTCACCGTCAAACAGCAGCGAGACGCTCGCCGGGCCGAAAAGGTTGCCCAGTTTCAGAAGTCTCAGAAGCGCGAAAGACTGACGAAACGCATCGCAACGATTGGTGGGATCGCGGCGGGTGCTGGAGTTCTCGCGCTCATCGTTGGCATTATCGTGACAAGCGCTGTGCCCAAGCCCGACCCTTCGACTATCGAGATCGAAGGGCTCACAACTTTCGACTCTCTTACGGCCGTTCACATCGACCCTGACCCCGTCGACTACGAGGCAGAGTACGGAATGACCCCCCCGGCAGGCGGCAACCACTTTGCGGCGTGGCTCAACTGCGGCGTGTACAGCGAGCCACAGCAAAACGAGAACGCCGTTCACTCGCTCGAGCACGGCGCAGTGTGGGTCACGTACGATCCTGATCTCGTCGACGAAGACGGGGTAGCCGCACTTCGTGATGAGTTGCCTAGCACCTACGTCATCCTCTCGCCCTACCCTGGGCTCCCTGCACCGGTCGTCGCTTCAGCGTGGGGCAACCAAGTGCAGCTTGATGGCGTTGACGACACCCGACTCGGCGACTTCGTCGACAAGTTCTGGAAGTCCGCTCAAGCCCCAGAGCCTGGAGCCGCATGTGTCGGTGCCGTTGATGGTCCAGGCAAAGTCTCCTAGCGACGGACGGCGGCTGCGACTCACGCTCGCAGCCGTCATCGTTGTTGCGCTCATTGGCTTTTCGGCTTTCGCCACAGGTCGTCTCACGGGCAACCCCGGGACACCCTCGAACACGAGTGCGGAAGCCGGCTTTTCTCGCGACATGCAAGTGCACCACAATCAGGCCATTGAGATGTCCATGATTGTGCGAGACCTCACAGATGGCCCCGATGTGCGACTTCTCGCCTACGACATCGCAACATCGCAAGGCAATCAGTCGGGGCAAATGCTCGGTTGGCTCAACTCGTGGGGTTTGCCTCAAGCAGAGGCTGAGCCATCCATGACCTGGATGACGAGACCGCCGATCACGGGTGGCACGGGTCACGACGGTATGGACATGGATGACACGGACAATGGCATCGTGCACGAGCCAGGTGCACCCATGCCGGGGCTCGCCACCGCCGAGCAAATGGCGACGCTGAAGACCCTCACTGGCCTCGAGGCTGAGACGTACTTTCTTGAGCTCATGATCGCTCACCACCAGGGTGGCGTGCTGATGGCCGAAGCCGTTCTTGAACGCAGCAGTGAGCGAGTGGTTGTTGACCTCGCCACGAGTATGGCCAAGGCTCAGACGTCGGAGATTCAGCTCATGAACGACATGCTCGCCGAGCGCTCACAGTAGAACTGCATGACACGAACAGCGAGGCGGACGGTTGCGGCGCCGCGTTATATTAAGTTCGTTTGTTGCTCGTAGAGCCCCGCGTACGCTCCGCCCGCGGAAAGAAGCTCTGCGTGAGTTCCGCGCTCGACTATCTTCCCAGCGGCGACAACAAAAATTACATCGGCGTCGATGATCGTCGATAGCCGGTGCGCGATCGCAATGGTCGTGCGCCCGGTTGATGCGTTGTCGAGAGCCTCTTGAACTACAGCCTCAGAGATCGAGTCGAGCGCGCTCGTCGCTTCGTCGAGGATAAGCACCGCGGGGTCCTTCAAGAGCACTCGAGCGATGGCGATGCGTTGCTTTTCCCCACCGCTCAATCGGTAGCCGCGCTCACCGACAACGGTGTTGTAACCATCGGGGAAGGACGCGATCGTGGCGTGGATGCTTGCCGCCGTAGCCGCGCGCTCCAACTCCTCCTGCGTGGCGTCGGGCTTCGCGTAGCGCAGGTTGTCAGCGATCGTCGCGTGGAACAGGTACGTCTCCTGGCTCACGATGCCAATGTTGCGCACTAGAGAATCCTGTTGCAGTTCGCGCACGTCGGTGCCCGCGAACAATACGCGCCCGCTAGTGACATCGTGCAATCTCGGCACGAGGTAGGAAACTGTAGTTTTGCCTGCACCCGACGGTCCAACAAAAGCCACAAACTGACCGGGCTCAATGTCGAGGCTCACACCGCGGAGGGTCGCGGGGTAGTCCTCTGGGGCATCCGGGTATCTGAACACCACGTTGTCGAATTGCACACGCCCCAGCGCTGATTCGTCGACGGGGCTGGCATCCGGCGCATCGACAATTGCCGGGGTCAAGTCGAGGTACTCGAAAATTCGGGCGAACAACGCTGACGAGGTTTGCAGATCGAGGGCGACCCTCATGAGTCCGAGAAGAGGGAACATGAGTCGGGCTTGCACCGTCGTGAAAGCGACAATCGTTCCCGCTGTCACGGGGATGTCGCGCACAATAAGCCACGCTGCTGCTAGGTATACAACTGCGGGAATTATCGACAAAAAGATGTTGACCATGGCAAAAAACCACTGACCACTCATCTGCTGGCGCACTTGCAAAGCGATCTGGTTGCGGTTCTCCCCCGAGTACCTGTCGATCTCGGCTTGCTGCTGGTTGAAGCTCTTGGCGAGCAGAATACCGCTCACGCTCAAAGTCTCTTGAGTAATCGCCGTCATCTCGCTCAGTGACTCTTGAGTTTTAGTAGCGATGCGCGCGCGGACTTGACCGACACGGCGCTGGGCAACAACGAGCACGGGCAACAGAATTACGGCGACGATCGTGAGCTGCCAGCTCAACACGAGCATCGAGACAAAAGCCGCAATGACCGTAACCGTATTGCCGATAACGCTCGAGATTGTGTTGCTTAGAACTCCAGCGACTCCACCCACGTCGTTTTGCAGCCTCGACTGGATGACACCGGTTTTCGTGCGCGTAAAAAACGACAGTTCCATCGCTTGGAGATGGCCAAAGAGCCTGATCCGCAACGCACCCATTACCGAGTTGCCCACCGTTGCCGTGAGCCACGTTTGCCACACTCCGAGGGCAGCCGACGCCACCCACAGCAGCACCATGAAGGCGACAAGCTCGACAAGCACGGGAAGGTTGGGACCACCCTCAGGCGGGAAGAGCCCCACGTCGAAAGCTTGTTTCGTGAGCAGAGGTGGCAAAACACTCAGGCTCGCACTCACCAATACAAGAATGATGGTTATCGTGAGCGCCCTCGTGTGGGGAGCAAACAGATTAAAGATGCGCGGCAGCAAATCGGGAATTTTGGGTGCTGTAGCGTTGGCCGCTCGCTGGGCCTCGGCATCGCCTCCGGACACTCTGCCGCCACCACGGCCACCACCCACGCCACGCATTCCGCTCATGGTCTCACCCTAGTTCGGGCATCCGAATTGCGCTTGGGCGGGCACGAAGAATCGGGCCCATCGAGATCTCCCCCTATGCCACGCACGGCTTCGGGGATGTCGACGGGCCCGATTCGCTCGGGTGGGCCTTAGCCCTTCGTGCTACCTGCCAGAAGGCCGCGCACGAAGTATCGCTGGAGACTGAAGAACACGATGAGCGGAACGATGAGCGAAATAAATGCTGCCGCGGGCAGTCGCTCTTGGTTGCGCCCGAAGTTTCCGACAAGTTCAGCAAGTCTCTGCGTGAGAGGTGCGACATCCACAGTTCCGCCCGAGAACACGAGTGCCACGAGCAAGTCATTCCACACCCACAGGAACTGGAAGATCGCGATACTCGCGAGAGCAGGCAACGCAAGAGGAATCACGATGCGGAAGAACACTTGAGTGTGGTTCGCACCATCAACCCTCGCCGCTTCGATCACCTCGGGTGGGATTTCTGAGATGAAGTTGTGCAACAAGAAGATTGCGAGCGGAAGGGCAAAGATCGTGTGCGCAATCCACACCGCCGGGAACGAGCCACTAATGCCAAGCACTTGCGAGAAAATTTGCAAGAGCGGGATGAGCGCCATCTGCAGTGGCACGATCTGCAGGGCAAAGATGAGGACGAAGATCGCCCCGCTGCCCTTGAACTTGATCCAAGCGAACGCGTACGCCGCCATCGTCGCGATTGCAATCGGGAAGATCGTGGAGGGAATCGCGATAACAATGGAGTTGATGAAGTACGAACCGAGGTTGGCAGAGGACGCCCCGCTCGTGAAGAGTACGTCGCCATAGTTCTCGAGAGTGAATCCAGGGTTGGTAAAGATTGTCCACCAGCCTGAACTAGCGATCTCCTGCTCTGGGCGGAACGACGAAACTAAAAGACCGAAAGTTGGGATCGTCCACACGAATGCAATCGCAATAGCGGCAGCAGTTGCCCACCGTGAGGTGAGCCGAAGCTTGACGCGATCGGCTTTCCCCTCCGGACGACGGCCCTTGCGTCGCTGGCGAACCTGTGTGGTCTTTTGTCCGAGTGGCGCTTCGAGCGCGGTTTGTGCGTCTGCGGTGCTCATCGGATCTCCTTCTGCTTACGCATGACTCGTACGTTGTAAATCACGATCGGCAGAACCATGATGAAGAGCACGAGAGCGAGCGCCGATCCTTGCCCAAACTCACCCCGGTTGAATGCCTGGGTATACATTTCGTTGGCGATGACGCTCGTGTTGAAGTTACCGCCGGTCATTGTTCTCACAATGTCGAAGACCTTGAGTGTCGCGATGGTGATCGTCGTCACCACGACAACGAGGGTTCCGCGAATACCGGGAACCGTAACGTTCCAAAACTGCTGCCACGCGTTGGCACCGTCAAGCCTCGAGGCCTCGATGATTTCAACGGGAACTCCCTTGATCGCTGCCGACAGCAGGATCATTGCGAAACCAGTTTGGATCCACACCATAACGATGATGAGGAAGAAGTTGTTGAAGGGTGAGTTGATGAGAAACTGCTGAGGCTCTGCACCTACCCAGACCAGAATTTGGTTGAGGATACCGATTTGTTCGAAGCCCTCTGCGCGGTATTCGTAAACAAACCGCCAAATGATTCCAGCACCGACAAAGGAAATTGCCATGGGCATGAATACAAGAGATTTTAGAACTTTCTCGCCGTGTGATTTGTCAATGAAGACTGCATAGGCGAGACCGATCGCGGTTGACAACGCTGGGACAAGCGCAACCCAGAGAAGAGTGTTGATGAGAGTCGAAATGATCTGAGGTTGAGTGAACATCCAGATGAAGTTGTCGATCCCAATAAAGTCACCGGTGCGGTTCGTGAAAGCCAAATAGCTAGTTCGAATGGCAGGGTAAATCAGGCCGACCCCGAGAAGAACCATCGCAGGAAACACAAAAGCGATGAGTTGCCAAATATCTCGGCCCTTTTTTGGAGCCTTGTCCGCCAGGAAGAGAACTAAACCGACAACGGCAGCAAAGGCGACTACGCCAATGATGAGGAGAGAGAACTTCTCCCATAAACCGCCCCAAAAGTCTCCTCTCGCCGCAGTAAATGCGAGCCCAGGATCGATAATCACGTTGCTTAGCAGAGTCGTCATTGACACCCCAGTACCTCCATTGGTTGCTAGTCACCGTACCTGAGGAACTGGCCCGCCGAGAATAAACTCGACGGGCCAGTCCCGGTGTTGGTGTGTCTTACGGGAAGGTGCTGTCGATAAACGTCAGAACTTCGTCCGTTGACTTCGTGCCAACGACCCAGTCGACCATGCCGGTCCAGAACGAGCTCGTTCCAACCGCGGCCGGCATGAGGTCAGAAGCGTCGAAACGGAACACCGTGTCTTCACCCTGCAGGATCTCGATCGAAGCCTGGCCAATGGCCGAGCTGGCCAGCGCGGGGTCAAGACCCTTGTTTGCGCTGATTACACCACCGAGAGCGATGCGGTTGTTGGCCCATGTGTCACTCGACATGTAGGTCTGAACCGCGGTGATGGCGTCGGACTCGTTGAAGGCAGCTACAAACTCGCCACCACCCGTTACCGAGTCACCAGCGTTGGGGTCGATTTTCGGAGTGATGAATGCCCAGACGTCACCGTTGGGGGAAACATCGGTGCCCTCAGGCCACTGGGACTCGTAGAACGAGGCCTGGTGGTGCAAAGAGCAGTTTCCGTCGAGGATGGGCAGGCCACCATCGTTGAACGTTGTCGAAACGATCGACTCAACGCCACCGAAACCACCGTTGACTACCTCTGGGTCAAGCAGGATGTCTCCAACGAGGTCGAAGGCTTCCTTGATCTGCGGGTCGGAGAACTTTACTTCTCCAGCTACCCACTGGTCGTAGACCTCGGGACCAGCGGAACGAAGAACAACGTCTTCAACCCAGTCGGTTCCGACCCAACCTGTTGCGTCACCCGAGCCGAATCCAACACACCACGGCTTGTACGTTGCAGAGTTGTTCTCCTGCATCTGCGCGGTGAGCGCCATCATTTCGTCCCACGTGGTGGGAACTTCGTAGCCGTTAGCTTCGAAGTCGGACGGTGAGTACCAGACCCAACCCTTCACGCTGGCCATGAGTGGTGCTGCATAGAAAGTGCCATCGACAGTGCCGTAGCCCTTCCAGCTTTCCGACCAAAATTCATCGACGTTGTCTTCGACAGATTTCGCGGCGGGAACTACGTAGCCGTCTGCGATGAGTCGCTGAAGCAGACCTGGCTGCGGGATGATCATGAGGTCAGGAGCATCACCTGCGGCAGCGCGCACGTTGATCTGAGTTTCTGCCTCTTGCGTGCCGACATAGTCAATCGTGATGCCAGTGCAGGCCTCGAAGTCAGCCCAGCTGGAGACCATGTTGTCGGCTTCGATTTCGACGATAGTCGCGTAGACCTCGACGCTCTCACCCTCAAATGTGCCGTACTGCTCATAGTCAGCGCAGTCTGCGGCTGCGCCAGGCTCTCCGCTGTCAGTAGCGCAGCCAGACAGCACAAGACCGAGTGCTCCTACTGCTGCAACGGGCAGAAGCCAATGGCGTTTCTTGATTGAGCTCATTGTGTTCCTCCTCTTTGAGGTTGCGCCCGCGGCGTGGTGCTAACCGCGGGACTTTCTGAATGCAGGATGGATATCGGTTCCCCCTGAAGACGAGCGCACAGTCGGGAACCGGTTCCACATTTCACGCTAGGGCACCTCGTCGATCAATGCAAGCGCTTGGCATAAATGATTTGCTAACAATTTGAGTACGGCGCATTTATGCCGCCGTTCGATGAGACGCCACGGCGAGCTCTTGACGGACACAAAATAAGGCCGTCTATGGAATCGGTTCCACAGTCGCTATACTCGTGTGCTGTCTAAGAATCTTGCCCAAAGAAGGGTCTTCCGTGAGTGGAATTGACGACGTAGCACGCCGCGCTGGCGTCTCAAAGTCGACCGCTTCACGAGCACTGAGCGGGCGCGGGTATGTGTCCGACGGCACGAGGCAGCGCGTTGTTGCAGCTGCTGCGGAGTTGGGTTTTGTCGCATCCACCAACGCAGCCAGCCTCGTAACCGGGCGCACTCGCAACGTGGGCGTGCTCACCCCCTTCATCAACCGGTGGTTCTTCGCCGAAGTTCTTGAAGGGATCGAATCGGCGCTTATCGGCGCCGGTTACGACCTCACGGTGTACAGGCTCAGCGAAGACGCCGAAGAACGCCGACGTGTGTTCGACTATTTTCTTGTGCGCAAGCGCGTCGACGCGGTCATCACAGTAAACATCGCGCTTAATCCGCGAGAAGTCGGAATGTTGCACTCTCTAGACAAACCTATAGTCTGCATCGGCGGCCAAATTCAGGGCATCTCGAGCTTGAGCATCGACGACATCGAAGTCTCAAGAAAGGCCACAGAGCACCTTATTAGTCTCGGCCACACCCGCATCATGCATCTTGGTGGAGACCTCGACGAGCAGATGGACTTTAGAGTCCATACGCAGCGACTCGACGGATTTAGGGATGCGAAACTAGCCGCGGGAATCGAGACAGACGACGACTTCAGAGCGACAGAGTTCAGCATCCCTGGCGGCTACACAGTAGGACTTGCCCTACTCGCTGACCCGGCAACTCGCCCGACAGCCATCTTCGCAGCGTGTGATGAAATTGCGATCGGAGTCATTATCGCCGCCCGGCAATTGGGTATCGCCATTCCCCAACAACTGTCTATAGTCGGGGTCGACGACCACAGCCTCTCCGCAATGTTTGGACTAACCACGCTGCGTCAAGAGCCTGCCGCGCAAGGGGCTCTCGCGGTAGAACTCATCATGGACGAACTCGACAACGAGACCCCAACAGAAGAGAAACAAATATCCGTTCCCGTTCAGCTGGTTGTGCGCAGCAGCACTACAGCACCGCGAAATTAGCGCGGATTGGCTCTGAGCTCTCGTTCCTCGTGTAGTTGTCGCTCAGCGGCATCCTGGATTAAATGAGCGAGGGCACCGCTCCCTTTCGGGAGCGGTGCCCTCGGACCGTGAACCGCTCACAGAGCGATTCACGGTCAAGCATGTGGCTGTACAGCCTCACGCCGCAAGTTGTTGGCCCCGTGAAGGGCGCAGACTACTTGAGGGTGACGGTTGCGCCAGCTTCTTCGAGCTGAGCCTTTGCCTTCTCGGCAGCTTCCTTGTTGACGCCCTCGAGCACAACGCCGGGAGCACCGTCAACGACAGCCTTGGCTTCACCGAGACCGAGGCTCGTGAGTGCACGAACCTCTTTGATGACCTGGATCTTCTTGTCGCCAGCAGATTCGAGGACAACGTCAAACGAGTCCTTCTCTTCTACCTCTTCAGCGGCAGCACCAGCTGCGCCACCTGCTGCAGCAACTGCAACGGGAGCGGCTGCGGTGACCTCGAAGACCTCTTCGAACTTCTTAACGAACTCGCTGAGTTCGATGAGCGTGAGCTCCTTGAACGCTTCGATGAGCTCGTCGCTTGTGAGCTTTGCCATGATTTTCTCCTTGTATTTCACACCTCTTCAAGTACGGCCTTTGTGGCCAGACTCGAGGAGCCAAACAGTAAACGTCCTAGGGTTTTAGGACGCTGATTCCTGCTTCTCACGCAGCGCTTCGACGGTGCGAACCGTCTTCGACAGCGGTGCGTTGAACAGATACGCGGCGCCGAACAGCGAGGCCTTGAAGGCGCCGGCAAGCTTGCCGAGCAGAACTTCGCGGGACTCGAGATCTGCGAGCTTGGTGACCTCTGCAGCGGTGAGCGGGTTACCGTCGAAGTAACCGCCCTTCACTACGAGCAGAGGGTTTGCCTTGGCAAAGTCACGCATAGCCTTCGCAACAGTGACGGGGTCACCGTGAACAAAAGCGATAGCGGATGGGCCGACCAATTCGTCGTCAAACGAACTGATTCCAGCCTCATTGGCCGCGATCTTTGTAAGCGTGTTCTTCACCACGGCGTACGTCGCGTGCTCACGAATGGAGGTTCTCAGCGTCTTGAGCTGAGCCACCGTGAGACCGCGGTACTCGGTCAGCAGTACAGCGGTCGAGTTACGGAACAGATCCGTAAGCTCGGCAACCGAAGCTTCCTTGTTCGCCATGGCACTCCTTAGTAGATATCGATAGCCGAATCTGCAGGAGCTTGAATCTCTGACACAAGCAACGAATCGCTGTTTCCAGTAAGTACTGTTTCCAGCACGTGCTGTTTTCAGAAAATAAAAAAAGCTCCGGCGCAAGCGCACGGAGCTGGACTCTGAACAGAACTACTCCTGTTCGGGGACTTTCTCGAACACCTGCGCTGGTCGCCGTTCGGATGAACGGACCTTCGATTGACAGTTCTTGCGAACACGTCAACGACCTGCGGTCTTTGGCTTCGATAAGAGTACGGGAAGATCGGCGGTAAAGCCAATTTGAATCAGACGAGTGGGAGGGCAACCGAGAACATCGTGCGCCCTGGTTCGCTTTTTACCGTGACGGTTCCGCCGTGCGCGTCGACAATGGCCGCGACTATAGCAAGGCCAAGGCCCGTGCTGCCTGCGGCTCTCGACCGCGAACTATCACCGCGCGCAAACCGCTCGAAGACAGAATCCACAAGATCCCCGTCGATTCCTGGGCCGCCGTCGGTCACAGTGATAGTTGCAGAGTTTGTCGAGGTGGAGAGTGCGGCATCCACTCGCGTTCCTGCCGGAGTGTGCACTCGAGCGTTGGCGAGCAGATTCACGACGACCTGGTGAAGACGCACGGAATCACCCGTGACAATGACGGGCTCGTCAGGAACATCAAGGTGCCAATCATGGTCGGGACCTGCAGCGTGGGCGTCGCTCACCGCATTGGCGAGAATGGCCGTCACATCGACCGGGACCGCCTCAAGGCTTCGGCCGTCGTCGAGCCGAGCGAGTAGCAACAGATCGTCGACAAGTCCCGTCATTCGCACAGACTCAGATTCGACTCGAGACAAGGCGTGCACGACGTCCTTGGGCAAATCATGCCCTCCACGGCGAGTGAGTTCCGCGTAGCCGCGGATTGACGCAAGAGGCGTGCGCAACTCGTGGCTCGCATCGGCCACAAACGTTCGAACTTTGCGCTCCGAAGCTTCGCGAGCGGTCAATGCGTTTGAGACATGGACGAGCATCCTGTTGAAAGCCGCACCAACTTGACCCACTTCGGTCGCTGGGTTCGAGTCACTGTCGGGAACACGAACAGCAAGCGCAACCTCACCGCGATCGAGCGGCAGTTCAGAGACTTCGGTTGCCGTTTCGGCAACTCTCTTAAGGGGGCGAAGGGCTACACCAACAATTGCTCTGCCTGCGATGAGCGCTGCCGCCAGGGCTGCGAGGCTCACTGCGGCAATCACGACTCCAAGCTGCAGAACAGTTGCTTCAACGTCGGAGAGCGGTAGCCCAATCATGATGCCACCCGCTCTGACTCGCTCGTCGTCAGCAATACTGATGCGGTAGGCACCAAGGTCACGCCCGAGATCTACAGTTCGTGGTACGCCATCTGCCGGAACCGCAACAATGAGTGCGAGTTGTTCGGCGGTGAGTTCAGTCGTGTCGAGGTCTTTGCCAAGAATGCGCACATCAAGCGTGCCGTCGTGCACGAGGCCCCCGATAGTCTTCGGGGGCAACCCCGCCACTCTCAAAAAGTTCTCCGGGTTTGGTCCCGACCCATTTCCCGTGTTCGGGGGCTGCGGCAGTCCTCCCCCACCGTCAACGACTCCCGCTGTGCGGCTCGTTGCTGCGGTCAGTTGTGAATCAAGGCGCGACATGAGAGACGACTGCAAAGTGAGCACACTCACCGCGCCCACAACTAGGCTCACAGCCGCAAGTAGCCCGATAATGCCGATAAGCAATCGGCGACGAAGCGTCACGCGGTTACCGGCTTGAGCACGTAACCAACCCCGCGCACCGTGTGAATCATGGGTTCGCCCAGCGAGTCCACTTTTTTGCGCAAGTAGGAGATATAGATCTCAACGACGCTCGACTTGCCGCCGAAGTCGTAACTCCACACTCGGTCGAGAATCTGGTTTTTGCTGAGAACCCGGCGCGGATTGCGCATGAGAAAACGGAGGAGTTCGAACTCTGTAGCCGTGAGCTCAATCGGCACGCCAGCTCTATGCACTTCATAGCTATCTTCATCAAGGGTCAGGTCCCCCACGCGCACGAAAGAATCTTCTGCATCGCTCACAACTATGTGGGAGCGCCGAATGAGGCCACGTAGTCTCGCGACCAACTCCTCAAGGCTGAAGGGTTTAGTGACGTAATCGTCTCCGCCCACAGTGAGTCCTGCGACCCGATCGTCGAGGGAGTCTTTGGCCGTGAGAAAAAGAATCGGGGTCTGGATGCCGTCCGCCCGCAATCGCGTGAGCACGTGCACCCCGTCGATGTCGGGCAACATAATGTCGAGCACCACGACATCGGGAACGAACTCTCGTATCTCGCGCAAAGCGGCCGCACCGCTACTGGCGATTCGAACGTCCCAGCCCTCGTAACGCAAAGCCATCGACAGAAGGTCAGTGAGCGAATCCTCGTCGTCAACAACGACCGCACGAATCGGGCTGCCGTCGAACCGGGTCAAGCGCGGCTGTGCAGCCGCCGAGGAGTGAGCGCTCATTCCTCCAAGTATGGCGAGTATTCTATGAACCGGCTGTGAGCACTCCACCTCTTCGGCCGGCCGAAGAAAGAGACCCATGATTCGCCACACTGTAGTTTTCAGCCTCGTCCACGCACCGGCATCCACCGAAGAAGCAGCATTCCTCGAGGCCGCACTCGTGCTTGCGACAATTCCCGGCGTGCAGAAATTTGAGCAGCTCCGACAAGTCAGCCCCACGAGCGATTTCGCGTTTGGCTTCTCGATGGAGTTCGCAGATCAGGCTGCGTACAGCGATTACAACGAGCATCCCGACCACGTCTCGTTTGTTGCCGAGCGCTGGGTTCCCGAAGTCTCTGCCTTTCAAGAGATCGACTACACCGCGCTTTAGGGACTCGGCTCTCTAGGGGCTGTTCCACGGCGGTCAGCGCGCAACCGACCGCGGGCTGACCGAACCACGGCACAGTTGGGCTCACACGTGGGGCGGGCAAGGCACAATGGAGTTGTGACGTTTACGCAGCCGACCCTCTCCCTCTGGGATGAGCCGGCTCGCGCCCACACCGACCGCATCCTCGCGGACTCCACGGACCGAGTGGCCTGGTTGCGCGCCCGCAGCCGAGGAGTTACGGCGACCGACGTTGCTCGCCTCTCAGGGCCCAAAGCGCTGCAAGCGCTCGCCCTCGAAAAGCAATATGGCAACGGATTCGGCGGCAACGCCTACACCGATCACGGTACAGCTCGTGAGCCCGAAATCGCTCGCTGGGTGCGCGCAAACCACCGCATCGAGCCGAGCTCGGCCCTGTTCCATGCCAACGACGACACGAGGCACTTGGCCACACCCGACGGTGTGGCTGTGGTCAATGGTGAGCTCGTGCTTTCCGAAATCAAAACCTCGACCTCGCCGTGGAAATCCGTACCGCGTTCCTACCTCCGCCAGATCTGGTGGCAGCAATACGTGCTCGGCGCCGAACGTACACTCCTCGTGTGGGAGCACCACGTGAACTTTGTGCCCGTAGACCCCGAACCCGTGTGCACGTGGGTTGAGCGGGACGAAACCCAAATTCACATTCTCGTTGGGCTCGCGAACCAACTCCTCGACCTCATGAATCTGCGCAAGTGACATTCGTTCTTCTGCACGGTCTTGGCGGCTCTCGCGCTCAACCGCTCAGTCTCATCTCGCCAGCTCTCCATTCTGGCGCTACGGTGCACGCTCCCGATGTGAGAGCGCACGGTGCATCCACCCTCATTGGCAACGACTTTAGCCTCGAAACCCTTGCCGCCGAGCTTGTGCCCGACCTGCCCGCGGGGCCGCTCACCGTACTCGGGATCTCGATGGGGGCCGCTCTGGCACTGCGGTTAGCCCTCCGCGGAGACCTCGAAATCGAACGACTCGTTCTCATTCGCCCCGCCTTCACCGACCAGCCCATTCCCGACAACCTCGCGGGCTTTCCCCTCATGGGCAAGCTTCTGCAATCGACCAGGTCGCTGCCGTGGGCAAGCGGCCAACGGCGCGCAGAGCAGCGCTACAAACGCACTCCCGAATACCGCGCTCTCCTCGCGGCATCACCGCTCGGCGCCGCAGGAGCAATCGAACAATTCAGGGCGCCCAATGCGCGGGCTCGAGCAATACGGCTCATCGACATTCCCGACAACGTGGCCTACAGCGGAGCAGACGAGCTCGCCCGCATCGACGTTCCCACAACTGTCATTGCTGCCGAACGCGACCCCGTGCACCCCGTGGCCATTGCCGAGCTGTGGGCGGCGGGCATCCGGAGCGGCACGCTCACGACGGTGCCCGCTCGCGACGATGGCTTGCGCGCCTACGTTGCGGCAACCCGCGCCGCTATCCGCGCCGCGCTCGCCTAGGGCCCAGCTGGTCAACCAGCAGGTACCTAGGCCGCCACACATTGCGCATAACTCCTGCTTCGCGGCCCACACGGGCCAAAAGCCGGCGGATTTGCACCCCCGGAAGCGAAATTGCAGGAGTTATGAACACAGGCCGAGGCGCAGTCATGGGTCGCGCGGACGGTACGGCTCCGCGAATTGTGAGGCTGCGCTATAGCTTGAGCAGGCGCACGCGACTAATAGCCCACACTGCCGCGCCAACTGCAGCGAAGCCCAGAGCAATCACGACACAGTAGATCGCAACGGTGGCGTAGCCGCCATCTTGTGCTGGGCTCAAGAACGGGTAGGGCACCCAGCCGTCGGTCGCTCCGCGCGCGAGCACCACAATGAGCCAGACGATCGGGTAGACGAGCACGAGCCAGAAACGCTTCCACGGCTGTGCTGTCCGGTCACTAAACAGAACCCAATCGAGCACAGCGTAGATCGGGAAGGCAACGTGCAGAACCCAGTTCGCCCACTCGAGAGATACACCACCTTCGAGCCCTGTCAGAAGAGTGTTGTATACGATTCCGACGAGAGCGATATAGGTCGTACCGCACGCCCTGGCCAACTCGAGATTCTTCGATTGTTTGCGGCCCACGAGCACCGTCACAGCGACGACAGCCATCACAGCGCCAGCAAAAATGTTGCTTTGCATTGTGAAAAACCCGAAGAAGTTGAACGGGTTAATTGTGGCCCGTGAAGCCGTATCAAAAAATGTTTCAACGATCGCCGTGGCGACCCCCGCTGCGACAGCCAAGCGAAGAATAGCCACAAAGATTTTCATTCCTGAATGTTAGCGGCAAGTCACTTATCGACAACAAGCTCTCTGACGAAATCGTCTTCCCACCGCTCGCCAACCAAGAACTTCTTCGAGCCAGCGAGAACGAAACCCTGCTTCTCGTAGAACCTGTTGGCTTTAGCGTTCTCCTGATTGACGCCAAGCCAGACACCGGCGGCGCCACGCTCGCGGGCCGCATCAATCGTGGTCTGCACGAGACTCGCGGCGACTCCGGCGCCGTGGTGGGCCTCGAGTACGTACACCTTGCTGAGCTCGGCTGTGGGACGCGCGGTGATTGAGGCCGCGACATCCGGGTCTTGAGGCTCTGCATTGACAAGCATCGTGTACCCGGCGGGAGAGCCATCGACCAGAGCAATAAAGAGATCGCGGGATGAATCGGCCAGGTACTCCTGGAAACTCTCCATCGAAAGGTTGGCACTGATGAACGCCGCAATGGCTTCGGGGCGAGTGCCGGGAGGGCACGCGAGGCCGAAAGTCGCCGCGGCGAGGTCGTGCAAGAGTGCAGCATCATCGACTAGTGCTCGCCTAATTGCTAGTGCCATGTTCTCTCCCTCGTACACGGATGGGTATAGAAAAGGCCCGCGTTTCGCGGGTGGGTGCAGAAAAGGGGTCCGCATAAGCGGACCCCTTTCACTGGATGAAACTAAGCCAGGACGTTGACGTCCAGCGGGATGCCGGGACCAAAGGTCGTCGAAACGGTGCCCTTGGTGATGTAGCGGCCCTTCGAGCTCGACGGCTTCGAACGAACGATTTCGTCGAGAGCTGCCTTGATGTTCTCGGCGAGCTGCTCTTCGGTGAAGGAAGCCTTGCCTGCGACGAAGTGCACGTTGGAGTGCTTGTCGACGCGGAACTCGATCTTTCCACCCTTGATGTCGGAGACAGCCTTGGCGGTGTCAGGCGTAACGGTGCCCGTCTTGGGGTTTGGCATGAGGCCTCGGGGACCAAGAACCTTACCGAGACGACCAACCTGGCCCATGAGCTCAGGGGTCGAGACTGCTGCGTCAAAAGCGGTGTAGCCGCCGGCAACCTTCTCGATGAGCTCAGCGCCACCGACCTCGTCTGCGCCAGCTGCAATAGCAGCCTCTGCAGCGGGGCCCGTTGCGAACACGATGACGCGGGCAGTTTTACCCGTGCCGTGAGGAAGGATGACCGTGCCACGAACCATCTGGTCCGCCTTGCGAGGGTCAACACCGAGCTTGAGGGCAACCTCAACGGTTGAGTCGAACTTGGCAGAACCCGTGACACGAGCAACCGAAACGGCCTCGGTCGGGGTGTAGAGCTTGCCTTCTTCGATCTTTGCAGCAGCGGCCTTGTAGGCCTTCGACTTCTTAGCCATTATGCGTCCACCGTGATTCCCATAGAGCGAGCGGTACCCGCGATGATCTTCATTGCGCCTTCGATGTCGTTGGCGTTGAGGTCAACCATCTTCTGTTCGGCGATAGTGCGAACCTGCTCTTTGGTGAGCTTCGCAACCTTGACGGTGTGCGGGGTTCCTGAACCCTTAGCAACGCCGGCAGCCTTTTTGATGAGCTCTGCAGCGGGCGGGGTCTTCAGGATGAAGGTGAACGAACGGTCTTCGTACACGGTGATTTCAACGGGGATAACGTTGCCACGCTGGGCCTCGGTTGCCGCGTTGTACGCCTTGCAGAATTCCATGATGTTTACGCCGTGCTGACCCAGCGCAGGCCCGATGGGCGGTGCGGGGTTGGCGGCGCCGGCCTGGATCTGAAGCTTAATCAGACCTGTGACCTTCTTTTTCGGAGCCATTGTCTTCTCTTTTCTTATCGAACGGGCCGCTAGGCCCACTCTCCCGACACCTCGGTTGAGATGCGGTGGTTTGTGGGGATCGCCGCGAACGGCGAAACCGCTATCTTACAGGGTCACACCCTGCTACAGCTTGGTGACCTGGTCGAAGCTGAGCTCGACCGGGGTCTCACGCTCGAAGAGTGAAACGAGCACGGTGAGCTTGCCGCTCTCTGGCTTGATTTCGCTGATCGAACCGGGAAGGCCCGCGAACGAACCTTCCTTGATTGTGATGGTCTCGCCGATCTCGAAGTCGATTTCTGCGGGAATGGCGCGGCTTGGAGCCTTGCCTTTTCCACCCGGGGTCTTGGTCGACGGAGCTTCAACAACCTGCACGAGGCTCTTGAGCATGTCGAAGGCTTCGTTGAAACGAAGCGGGGTTGGGTTGTGAGCGTTGCCCACGAAGCCGGTGACGCCTGGAGTGTGACGCACAACACTCCACGAGTCTTCGTTGAGCTCCATGCGAACGAGAACGTAACCGGGGATGCGAACTCGAGTGACCAACTTACGCTGGCCATTCTTAATCTCGACAACATCTTCCATGGGAACTTCGACCTGGTAGATGAAGTCCTCCATCGTGAGGCTCACCTTACGGTTCTCGATGTTCGACTTCACGCGCTTTTCGAAACCTGCGTAGGAGTGGATGACGTACCACTTGCCAGGCTGAACGCGCAGTTCGCTGCGGAACGCCTCGTAGGGGTCGGCGTCTTCGTCGAGGTCGTCGGCCGTGGCATCCGCTGCCTCTTCAGCAGTCTCGTCCGACTCGTCATCGGTCGCGGCAACTGAAGCGTTGGCTTCTTCGATCGAGTCAATGTCGAGAGCGTCGTCAACGATGGCATCGGCTTCGGGGTCAAGAGCAGCGTCGAGAGCCTCGAGGAGACCAGCGAGATCGCCTTGCTCCTCGTCGCCGACAACGTGCATCGCACGGCCCTCGGCGGATTCGACCGAGTTCTCGTCGGCGGCGAGGGTGTTGCCCTCTTGCGCTTCGTCTTCCTCGGAAGACTGTTCGGCGGCCGTCGCGAGGTCGATGTCTTCGCGATGAGTGTCAGTCACTGGATCTCATTCCATTTCGTTGCGTGGTTCGGGAAGATTCCCGGGAGTATGTGGCGGGGAAACCCCGGATTATGCGGCAGGAAAACCTGACCGATGAAGCTGGCTAGCCTGCGAATAGTTCGCCGTCGCCAAACACGAAGTTGACGACCAACGAGAACACCCAGTCAAGAGCTCCAACGAGGCCCATCATGATGACAACAAACACCAACACGACGAGCGTGAAGTTGATGAGCTCTTTGCGGGTTGGGGTGACAACCTTCTTGAGCTCGTTGATTACCTGTCGGATGAACAGCGAAAAGCGCCCAAAGGGTCCGCGCTTGTCTTCACGGTCCTTTTTGGCGTTGGCAACGACGTCCTCACTGGGTTCGTCGACGATTTTTCTAGCCACTTTCACTTACCTTCCGACATCGTGTCGTTGTGGTGCCCGGTTCCTTTCGCGAGTTGCCGCGAGAGGACCAGCAGGGCGGACAGGACTCGAACCTGCAACCTGCGGTTTTGGAGACCGCTGCTCTACCAATTGAGCCACCGCCCTTTGCGCACAAACCGCCTCACGGAACATTCCGCTCAACAGGCTCGAGCAACTTAGGGAGAAAATCACACTGCTTTCACAGCACACAAACTTCGAACTGGATGTCAGAAGAGGGCGCGCGAAAGCATGGAGGATTTAACCTACCTCGTCAAGTGTAAGGCATGAGTAGGGGGCATTTCACCTCGCACCGGAATGCGCGGCTGCAAGCGAAATGACCGTGGTCGGCTATCGCACACCACAGGCACTAGCTCTACGATTGACGAGTGCCTCCAGTGAACCGCATCTCCCGCCGCATCGCATCCATCGCCGAGTCCGCAACCCTCAAAGTTGACGGCAAAGCCAAAGCCCTTCAGGCGGAAGGGCGACCGGTCATCAGCTTCGCTGCCGGAGAGCCAGACTTCGCTACACCGGCAAACATTGTGGATGCCGCATCCGCCGCCGTTCTCGACCCCAAAAACTACCGCTACACACCGGCCGCCGGGCTCCCCGATTTGCGCGAAGCGATCGCGGCCAAAACCCTGCGCGACAGCGGACTGGTCGTCACCCCCGCTCAAGTGATTGTCACCAATGGTGGCAAGCAAGCCGTCTACCAGTCGTTCGCAACCCTGCTCGACCCGGGCGACGAAGTTCTTGTGCCCTCGCCCTACTGGACCACCTACCCCGAAGCCATCAAGCTCGCCGGTGGTGTGCCCGTCGACGTTTTTGCCGGCAGCGACCAGGGTTACCTCGTCTCAGTCGAACAGCTTGAGGCCGCTCGCACCGACCGCACGAAGGTGCTCCTGTTCGTTTCGCCATCGAACCCCACGGGAGCCGTCTACTCGCCAGAGCAGACTCGCGCGATCGGCGAATGGGCTCTCGAGCACGGCATCTGGATCATCTCCGACGAGATCTACCAGAACCTCGTTTACGACGGAGTGCGCGCCGTCTCGATCGTCGAGGCCGTCCCAGCTCTCGCCGACCAGACCATCCTCGTCAACGGTGTTGCCAAAACCTACGCCATGACCGGCTGGCGGCTCGGCTGGATGGTTGGCCCGCTCGACGCCATGAAAGCCGCAGGCAACCTGCAGTCGCACTTGTCGTCGAACGTTTCCAACATCTCCCAGCGCGCAGCGATCGAAGCTCTGAACGGCCCGCAAGATGCCGTCGAGAACATGCGACAGGCTTTCGACCGCAGGCGCAAGCTCATCGTCGCCGAACTCAATAAGATCGACGGCCTCGTCTGCCCCACCCCCGAAGGTGCCTTCTATGTGTACCCGGATGTCACGGGACTCCTCGGCCACGAATGGGGCGGGGTCACACCCACCACCTCCCTCGAGCTCGCCGACCTCATTCTTGACCAGGCCGAGGTTGCCGTTGTGCCCGGTGAGGCGTTTGGGCCTTCGGGTTACATCCGTTTGTCATACGCCCTCGGCGACGAAGCCCTGCTCGACGGCGTGAAGCGCCTGCAGAAGTTGTTCGCGCGGTAGGTGTGGTTGGCGCGGCTGGTGCTCGCGCGGCGCGGCTGGTGTGGTTGGCGCGGCTGGTGCTCGCTGGGGGCGCGCGACTCGCGCGTCTCCCCCTTCCCTGTCGCTGAGTGGCGAGTCGTGTGCG